>Ga0164311_10001692_pt1 | contig 11016 bp, 10 predicted proteins | sample GuaBasSedimGuay2_FD_121796 | JGI IMG/M metagenome (GOLD analysis project Ga0164311, IMG submission 121796) | Subseafloor sediment microbial communities from Guaymas Basin, Gulf of California, Mexico - Guay2, Core 4569-9, 9-12 cm | ecosystem: Environmental > Aquatic > Marine > Hydrothermal vents...
AAACAAAACAATAGTGAGTTTACAATAATAAATACAATTCATGAAGCTGGAAAAAAAATGGAAGGAATTGGAGGGGTTGCTGCCCTATTACGTTTTAAAATCTAGAGTTTGCCTAAACCACGACCAAGTGTACTTAGTGCACCTACTTTTTGTTGATCAACGTTATTATTTACTTGTTCCGAACTCATTTTATTGTCATTGTTGTTAATACTCATACCACTCATATCTTTGATAGAATACTCGTAGTAATTAACAGTTACTGTATACGTAAAAGTATCTTTTCCGAAGATTTTTTCTCTTAGCCACATCAATGGTCTTAAAATTGTTTCTTTTTCGTCAAGCTGATATTGTATTTGATAGGTCATGCTCGTTGGTCCGCCGGTTTGATTTTTTACTTCTTCATCGAGCATCTCTTGAGCTTCTGAAGGCGATCTTGCTCTAATTATTCCTATGTTAAGAGGTGCATTGGATGTTGTTGAAAGAGTTATATTTTCAGCATTTTTGCCTAACTCGCCTGATGCGATCTCATTCCCATCTGAGTCTAAAAGTGAAACATATAGAGTGTCAGTTCCAAATAGTCCTGTTAGAAGTTTACCAAAGCCAAACAAACCAGAGTTCTTGTCAGTAAACTCAATAAAAACGTCTATATTCCTAAGTGTTGGTGCTGCTGTGGTTGGAACAGCATAATCAATATATAGAACATCATCTCCAATTAATTTATCCTTAACATCTACAGTTATAGGCTCTGCAGGTATTGATTTTACATCATAACTAACATCATATTCAAAATATTTTTCCTCAGGTTCTGGAACTTTTTTATTTTCATCGCCACTTGGAGCATAAAGAATTATCCCAATTGCAGCAACAATCAGAATTATTACTCCTATAATAGCAATTATTTTATCACTTTTCTTTAAATTCATAAGGTCACCTTTATTTTTATTTATTTAATTCTATCTTTCTATATTTATAATTATAAACTCCCCTATTTAAATTTTTCCTATTTTTTAACCCTACATACGTAAATATTGTAAAAAATAAACAAAAACTAATTATTAAATTTTTTGTTTATTATAAATTTCATATGACTAGATTAAGAGGCTGGCCACATTTTGCACATTTGTTATCGTTTAAACCACTTAAATCTATAGAAAAGCCAAATCTTTCAATACATACATTGCCACAGCTTGGACAAAAAGTGTTTTCATAATCTCCATGAGGTACATTTCCAAGATATGGATACAAAAGGCCTACCTCTTTTGCAACTTCGTATATCTTTAACAGAGAATCAACAGGCGTTGCTGGAACGTTTTTCATCTTGTAATCAGGATGAAATCGAGAAAAGTGAACTGGAACTTCATTTCCTAATTTTTCAACGACCCAACTACAAAAACCTTTAATTTCTTTCAAAGAATCGTTATAACCAGGAATAACCAGATAAGTAAGTTCGATATGAATTCCAAGTTTTTTGGCAAGTAAGCAGGTGTTTAAAACTGGCTCTAATTTAGATTTACAAATCTTCTTGTAAAAATCTTCAGTAAATGCTTTTATATCGATGTTCATGGCATCTAAAAAAGGCGAAATCTCTTTGAGGGGTTCTTCCAAAATATATCCATTTGTAACATAGCAAGTATACAAGTCAGCCTTCTTTGCAAGTTTAGCTGAATCTAAAGTAAATTCATACCAAATTGTTGGCTCATTATAGGTGTAGGCAATACCTTGACAATTGTATTGTTTAGCAATCTCAACAGAATCCTCAGCAGACATATCTCTCAAGTAAGAATAACCCAAATCAGCTGTTGAAATGCTATAATTTTGACAATAAAGGCATTTAAAATTACATCCAACAGTTCCTAAAGAGAATGCATTGGTTCCTGGATGGAAATGGTACAAAGGCTTCTTTTCTATTGGATCTACAGCCATGGAAGAGTAAGAACCATAAATCTGAGAGTATAGCTTTCCATTTTCATTTTTACGTACACCACAGATGCCCTGATTAGAATTGTTTAATTTACATTTATGTGCGCAGAGAGTACATTGTACTTTTTTATCTGACAGTTTATTCCAGAATCTTGCCTCTTTTTTCATTATTAATATTCAAAAAGAAGATAATGTAATTAAACTTATTCCCCAAGAACTAAACCCCTAAAACTTCTCAAAGTTCCCTTGCGCGGATATTGGTCATTAATCTGAGGTTCGCTTTTACTATATTCCTTTAGTATCTCGTCAGTTCTAAGTATGTAGCGGGTATAATAAAATGCTTCTTCCACAGAAACCTTGCCATCTTTAAATAAGTTAAGTTTGGTGGCTCTACCTCTCTCATGAAAACCAGCTATGAATCCATCAGCATCACCTGATTTGATACCTTCAAACCATATATTTGAAAATAATGGACCTTCAATAACACTAGAATAAGCAGAACGATATTTGCTTGAACTAGCAATTACGACACGACCGTTTCTAGGTATTTTAGATCTTAGAAGGAAAAATGTCGGAAAATCATAAATAGTTTTATCAGCAAAACCACCACCAAAACATGCATCTACAAGCACACAAACTTTTTTAGATTTAAGACTGGATAACATTACACCAAGCTCTTTATCCTCAAGTATGTCATCGCCCCAAAGATATACTGAACTTCTTTCGAGAGCTTTACCCCCTGCTGGTGCTTTAGCATCCCCACAGCCATGTCCTGCAAGCCAAATAAAAACTTCGCTATCATCAAAGTTGTTGGCCTGCTCTACTACATACTCTAAAGTTTCAATCACTTTTTCTTTAGTTGCACTTGCATAATGTATATCGTATTTATGCGAACTACTAGAAAGATCACCAATTATCTCTCCAAGACCGTCTTCGCTACGAATAAACCCATCGTCAAAATGGATCCAAACATTTGAAGTAGGATAATTATAATTTTCAATGAAATATGCGGCCATTTCCTGAGCAAGATACAGACCCCCATTGCCCAATTTACTTTCGTTGTCTTCTGGAAAGTTTGCCGCCATTATAAAGACAGCCCATTTGTGTCCACCAGGTTGAGCTGCTGGGTTCGATACTCTCACATCTATTGTTTGAATATTTGAATAATCTGCACCATCCCATGCACGAACATATATTTCATAATCCCCATCTTCTAATTGATAGGTTGTCCATTCGTAACTCCAATATGTTGTGCCTGTTGCTTCTTCCCAATCAATATTGTTAAAAGATATCTCAACTTTTTTTATTGTTTTATCATCGTCTGGATCAGATGCAGTTCCAGAGATTTGAACAATTGCAGAAACCACCTGCCCATATTTTGGGTTTTTAATCTCCACACTTGGTTTATGGTTAACCTTATGTTCTTCCTCTAAACAACCAGATAAAATTGGAATTAGTGTTAGTAGTATGACTAGTACAACGATTATTTTCTTATTCATAGGATATATCAGTTAATATTTTTATGATTTATCATTTATATTATTTTATTAACAACTCTTACCTAATTTGTAAAACAATAAAAGTTGAAATCGTAATTCAAAAAGTTTATCATGGAAATAATGTTTCCAAAAGTATACCCGTATGGGGGAAGAAAATTGAAAAAAATGACGTATTCTAATAGCGGGGTAGACATCTTCAAAGAAGAAAAGGCCATCAAAGGACTTATTTCCAGTATTAAATCTCAGAGAAAAGGCCTAGGCAAACCAATGACAGGGCATTATGCAGGTCTTATAGATTTTGGAGAATATGCACTTGTTTTATGCACTGATGGCGTTGGAAGTAAGGTAATGATTGCAAATGAAATGAAGAAATGGGATACCATAGGCATAGATTGCATAGCAATGAATGTTAACGATGCCATATGTGTTGGAGCTGAACCACTTGCTTTTGTAGATTACTTGGCAATTGACAATCCAAGAGAAGAAATTACCAAACAAATTGGCAAGGGGCTTTCAAAAGGTGCCGAATTATCAAACATCTCAATAATTGGTGGTGAAACAGCGTCTCTACCAGAGATTATTAACGGTTTTGATTTAGCTGGTACATGCCTTGCGTATGTTAAAAAAGAGAATATAATTCTTGGCAATAGGATAAGACCAGGAGATAAAATAATAGGACTTAGTAGTAGCGGAATTCATTCTAATGGCTATTCGCTTGTCAGGAAAGTTATAGAGAAAGAAGGTCTTTCATACTCAGATAGATTTCCAGACCCATATTACAAAAATAAGACTGTAGGAGAGGTATTACTGACTCCGACTCAGATTTATGTAAAAGAAACCGTCGAGTTGTTGAAAAAAGTAAGAATCAATGGAATTGCCCATATAACTGGGGGCGGACTTAGAAATCTACCAAGACTAAATGAAAAGGTAAAGTTTGTGATAGATAATCCATTTGAGCCTCAACCGATATTCTTTTTGCTTCAGAGATACGGCAATATCGATGATAAGGAGATGTACCAGACATTTAACATGGGTATGGGTCTTGTAGTTATTGTTCCTGAAAAGTATGCCAATGAGACAGTCAAGATATTAAAAGAACATTCCAAATCAGAAGTAAAAGTAGTAGGAAGGATTGAAAAGGGAACAGGTGTGGAGAATGAAAAACTTGGAATAAAATACTAAGTTTAAGTTATCTCAAAAGAATTGATAATTTGATTTATTTCTGACTCGTGTTCTTCATATAATGATGAGGGTGTGCACTCAACCACTATATCAAAATATTTTTCATTGTTTGTGATATGTATTAACTTACCTTTTGTAGCATATTCACTATTTTCATATTTTCCTTCGATATTAAACTCATAAGCTTCGACACCATTTATTGTAATTGAGTTACTTGATACAATTGTAACGTTAGAATCCGAACTATTTAAAAATAATTCAATTGTTTCATTGACGATATCACTTAGATTTTTTCCCGAGTCCTCATTTTGAAGTTGAACAACGATAAACAAGCTATAATTCTCATTATTAACAGGGCATCTTAAAAAAACACCACCACCAAAACCACCACCAAAACTAGTAGGTCAAGTTTCGGATTTTTCCCAACTTTTTGGAATAGTCATTTTAAAACCGATTTCTTCATTATAATATTCATAGGTTTCTTCATTTACCAGAATAAAAAACAAGGCGCCAATAAGAATTGCAAAAAGTATTGATGCTATCAACAAATTTCTGATTTTCATATTTTCTCGATTCTAAATCAAATCCTAAATTATAAAACATTGGTTAAAAAGAAATGCACATAAGAAAAAGTAGCGGGGAGTGGATTTGAACCACTGATCTACGGGTTATGGGCCCGTCGGGATCTCCTGACTACCCCACCCTTATAGGTATCAACCTATTAGATTGATACTCGCTATGATGGGTAGTCTCCACCGCCGTACACTCTAGCAATCTTTTGGGAATAATGTTTCTTATACTTAAATTTAGTACCTATCCTTAATCTCCAAATACTAAAAACTGAACCATTAAAAGACGTATCTTGGTGCCAAATTCTTGAATGAACTTCAAATTTATCGCAGAAGTTTTTAACGATTTTTAAAAATTCCACATTTTTATTTGTAATTACAATATCTCCCGTTCCAACATATCCATCTGAATCTATAAAACCTGATACAAATCCCAAAGCGAAATCATCATTTTTTGTGTTTTGAATGTTTTCGATTTCTTCTTTAAAATCGTTATATAGTTCTTTAGAGTTGATCCTAATAACCAAACAACCATGATGTTCCATGATATAAGGGCTTATGCCTATTTTTTTTAGAATTTTTAAAATAAATTCAGCCACATCCTTATCCTTTGTTGGATTTAGATAAAAATATGTTTGATAGTGCCTACATTTGCCCTTGTACAAATATCCGTCTCCAATAAATAAGCCAAACAAGTAACCTTTTTCTTTTTCATTTAGGAGGGATAACATAAGTTTTAGATATGCCTTTTAATATATTAATCTCCCAAGAGTTGGTTAAAAGTATTAGAGAAAAACATTATAAATCCCCTTCCAAATTGAGATTTGAGGAGGTTGTAAAAGGATATGAACATCCAAACTCATCTTATTAAAAAAACAGCCAAATCGCAAAAGGTTTGTACTAATTGTGATAAAACTATCTCCATAGGTGAAGTTTATCATCTTGAAGAAGGTGTAAATCAGCATCTCCATTCACTTCTGGCTCGTCGTTTTTGTTCTGAATGTTATGGAAAATTTGGCGAAAAGAAGCTATTGTCTGGCAACAAATAGAGTTTAGATTTTTTCCAAAAAGGTTTTTCAACATTATATGTATTAGATGTTTTTTGTATCTGCAGGGGTACCCGAGTGGTCAAAGGGGTAGGGCTTAGGACCCTATGACGTAGGTCTTCGAGCGTTCGAATCGCTTCCCCTGCACTATAATGAAAATCATTGCATTTGCCGGTATGCCTTTTTCTGGCAAGTCTGAAGCTGTAAAGATTGCAAAAGAAATGGGCATTCCAGTTGTTCGTATGGGAGATATGGTCTGGGAAGAGGTAAAAAGACAAGGACTAGAAATAAATGATGGAAACGTTGGTCGCATTGCAAATGATATGCGCAAATCCCATGGGATGGACATCTGGGCAAAAAGAACAGTTGATAAAATACTAAAAATAAAAAATGTTAACAAACTTGTTATAGACGGTATTCGAAATTTTGAAGAAATAGATTTTTTCAAGAAGATGCTTGGCGCTAGTTTTGTGATAATTGCAGTTCAAGTATCAGACGAAACTCGATACAAGCGCGCAATGAGTCGTGGGCGTGAAGATGATAGCATGGACATTGAACTAATAAAAGAAAGAGATCGTCGAGAAAGAGGCTGGGGCCTAGACAAAGTAATTGCATCAGCAGATATTGTTATTTCGAATGAAGGAGACATTAAAGAATTTCGCAATAAAATTAAAGACATTCTTAACAAAATTTGATTTTTAGGAAACGATAACCTTATTTACACTTTTTCTTATTCCCGGACATGGGGTTTACTTATGTTCGAAGCAAAAGTTACAATTGGTCTTAAAAAAGGTGTCTCTGATCCAGAAGGAGCTAACACTTTAAAGGCTTTGAAGTTACTTGGTTTTGATAATGTTAAGGAAGCTAAAATGATTCGGACTGTTGATCTTCTAATTGACGGCAAAAATAAGGATGAAGTAAAGAAAAGTGTCGAGCAAATGTGCCAACGATTACTTACAAACCCTGTTATTCATACATATGATATTAAAATAATTGAAAAATAATTTTGGGGGATTTGGTGGATTTAGATAGACTTTTCAAGAAAAAATCTGAGGATTTTGATCTATACGAAATAGATATTTTTTCAGCTTATGATCATGAGTTAAAAGGCATAAGCGAGAGAATGGGACTTGCACTAAATATAGATGAAATGAAGAGAATTAGGGAACATTTTAAAAGCAAAAATAGGAATCCTACAGATGTTGAACTACAAGCATTAGGTCAGGCATGGAGCGAACACAGCTGCTATAAATCGTCAAAGGTCCCTCTTAAAAAATACATATATGGAATAGAAGAAGATAAGATAGTTGCGAGAGAAGACGCTGGTGTAATAGAGTTCGATAAAGATCATTATTATTGTGCAGCACTTGAAAGCCATAATCACCCTAGTGCCGTTGAACCATACGGTGGTGCTGCTACTGGTGTTGGTGGCATTGTACGAGATGTGGTTTGTATGGGTGCACAACCTATAGCATATGTTGATCCCTTGTTTTTTGGACCACTTGATCTCTCTTTTAGAGAATTGCCACGTGGTGTAAAGCATCCTGCCTATTTGTTTAAAGGAGTTGTTGATGGTATACGAGATTATGGCAATCGTATTGGCATACCAACTTTATCAGGACAAGTATATTTTCATCCCGGATATACTGGTAACTGTTTAGTAAACGTGGGATGCATTGGTATAATGAAAAAAAAGGAGCTTATTCATAGTCGTGCAAAAGCTCCTGGAAATGTATATGTCTATGTTGGTGGTAAAACTGGTCGGGATGGCATTCATGGCGTAACTTTTGCATCTACTGAATTAAATGAAGAGAGCGAAGAAAGTAGCAGATCAGCAGTTCAGGTTGGCGATCCAATTACAAAGGAACCTCTGATTCATGTAACTTTGGAATGCAATCGAAAGGGGCTTTTAGAAGGTTTAAAAGATTTTGGTGGCGGAGGGCTATCCTGTGTCTGTGGTGAACTTGCATATGAGGCTGGTTTTGGTGCAGAGGTACATCTTGACAATATACCATTAAAAGAAGAAGACCTTTCTCCATGGGAAATTTGGATTTCTGAAAGTCAAGAGCGTATGATGTTTCTTGTTAAACCAGAGAATGTTGATAAGGTTCTTCATATTTGTAAGCAGTGGGATGTAATAGCTGTGCCAATAGGTAAAGTAATCAAGAATAAAATTACACGTGTTTACTACAAGGGAGTTAAAACCCTTGAGATGGATATGGACTTCTATACCGGTGGGCCTGTTTACAACAGCCATCAGAGACCATACAAAATATCATCTAAAACCACTGTTTCAGTTGACCCTGATTTTACTAATATTAATGATATTCTGAAAAAACTATTATCATCTCCAAATATTGCTTCTAAGGATTGGGTTATACGTCAGTATGACCATGAGGTTCGTGGAAATACTGTTATAAAACCACTTCAGGGAAAACTTGGTTTTGAATCTCATGGCGATGCTACTGTTCTAAAACCACTTGAAAACAGTTTCCGGGGATTAGCTGTAACTGCTAATGTAAACCCGCGTTTTATGGAGCGTGATCCATATTGGGGTGCCTGTTCTGCCATCGATGAGACTTGCCGCAATCTAGTAAGTGTTGGTGCAAAACCTGATGCACTTTTAGATTGTTTGAACTTTGGCAACCCTGAAAAACCAGACAAAATGGGAGAATTTTATGAAGCTTGCAGAGGTCTTGGCGATATGGCTCGAGGGTTAAAATTACCCTTTATGTCTGGAAATGTCAGCTTCTATAATGAGTCCATTAAAACTGCTGTTCCTCCAACTCCTGAAATCATGGGCGTTGGAATTGTAGAGGATATAAGAAAGTGTGTAACTTCTGACTTTAAATCTGAGGGGAATCCTATTTACCTTGTAGGTAAAGAAACTGAAAGAGAAATGGGCGGATCAGAATATTATAAAACCATGAATGTTGAAGGAGGCTTTGTTCCAAAAACAGATATTAAAACTCTAAAGAATTGTATGAAGAGCATTTTGTCTGCCATCGGTAAAAAATACATTGCTTCATGTCATGACATTAGCGAAGGGGGGATAGGTGTTTGTCTCTCTGAAATGTGCATAGGTGGAGATATTGGAGTGAATGCAGATATAACAAAAGTTGCAAAGGATCTGCGCTCTGATTTCAAACTATTTTCTGAATCAAACACTCGTTGGATAGTTGAAGTTAAGAAAGATAAAAAGAAACAGTTTGAAGATGTTTTAAAGAAAAATAAAACTCCTTTTGTCAAAATTGGCGAAGTAAAAGGTAATAAGCTTACGATTAAAGATAATAAGAAAAAAATTATTGACCTAAAAGTTGACATTTTAAGGGATCATTGGAGTCGGCCCATTTGGGACAAGATGGGATAGAAATATTAAACAACATCTAACTCTTTTACGGGTAATAGTGATGAACGAACCCTTTCTGAGCTTCGGCTGTGATGAAGATCTTGAGTACTGATATCAGATATGCTTACTTAGCATATCTGCAACTTTTTCTAAAAATTCTTTATCGCCCCTGGTAAAAGCATCTTTTTTATCGGAATCAATGTCAATTTCAGCAATAATTTTACCATCTTTTTTTATCGGGAGTACAATCTCAGATTTCGTACTAATAAAACAAGATAGATAACGGTTATCGGCATTTACGTCTGGGATAATCTCAGTTTTTCCACTTGCTGCAGCACTACCACAAATACCTTTTCCGATTGGAATTTTAGTATGCTCTGTAGCTTGTAAGCCTTTCCAAGGGCCAAGAACTAAATCATTCCCTTCAACAACATAGATGCCGATCCAACTATATTTTTCAAAATTTTCATAGAGAAAGTTTACAACATCTTGTAAAATATTTGTCTCATGAGTGAAAAGTATCTTTTTTATTTTGTTCTCAGCCACCAGATAATCCAAAAAACTTCACCTCATTTACTATAATCGGAGAGACTAGTTTGTCTATCCTTTGGACCGAGATAAATCGAAGCCAATTCCTCTTTTTTTGATGGGAGCTCTATTCGTCCATACTGCCCTCCACCACCAGGGATAATTATTACTTTTTTATCTCTGAAGGCTTGGATGGCTTCAGTAACTGCAGGTACTGTAACTTTTGAAATTTCTTCAATATCAACATCCAATAAAACATTGATTTCGCTACCGAAAGCATCAACAAGCTCATTCCATCTTTTAGTAACAGTCTGTGTAAATGGATTGTGCTGTCCAACAGCTTTTGTAATAATTTCTGCGAGCGGGATAAGATGAACATACGGTGGTCTGTAATCTGGATGATGTGGCTCTTTGAAATCTGCTTTTTCATTTATATTGTCCTTTACCCCCCTCTTTATTCGTTTCCCACAGCTGCATTTCCATTTTCTACGAATAGCTTCCTCTAATGTATAATGAGTAAAACAACCGCTGCAAGCAGTTTCATGATACTTGCCTTCTTGCGGCGGCAGGCCAACATTTAGAACAGCTTTATTGCCACCTTCCCTGAGAATTGCTTTCTTAACTTCATCAAATGTAGCATCTTTTACCTCAAAACGATTAAATTCCCTAGCAAGACGTACTGGATGTGGGCTGTGACAATCACTATTTGTAAGAAAAGTAAGTCTGTGCAACTCTTTTATTTTATCTGCAAGATCAGTATCTGCACTAAGGCCCAATTCAACAAAGCTAACATAATCTGCCATACTCCCATAACAATCTTCAAGATTCTTATAATAAGCATACATCGCAGTCCAAGGAGTAAAGGCATGAGCAGGGCCAATAAGTGCTCCAACATCTTTTGCGATTGTTGCTAGTTCCTCACC
>Ga0164311_10001695_pt1 | contig 11013 bp, 12 predicted proteins | sample GuaBasSedimGuay2_FD_121796 | JGI IMG/M metagenome (GOLD analysis project Ga0164311, IMG submission 121796) | Subseafloor sediment microbial communities from Guaymas Basin, Gulf of California, Mexico - Guay2, Core 4569-9, 9-12 cm | ecosystem: Environmental > Aquatic > Marine > Hydrothermal vents...
GCTAAGGCCATGGGGGTGAGCTTAGATAAGCTCCCAGCTGCAGCTGAGGCTGCAGCCAGGGAGAGGAGCAGGCTCAAGAAGGAGCTAGCTAAGCTCGGAGGCCAGCTGGCAGAGTACGTGGCTGAAGAGCTGGCTAGGAGCGCTGTGGAGCTGGGCAAAGTCAGGTACGCTGTAGGCGAGCTGAAGCTTCCGCCAGATGCCCTGAAGAAAGCTGCTCTCACGGCTACAGCTAAGAACCCGGAGCTGGTAGCCATCTTAGGCAGCGGAAATGCCCTGGCTATAGCTGCTGGAGCAAAGGCTGTTGAAGCTGGTGTGAGCTGCATACAGCTCTTCAAAGAGGCTACCAGGGGAGGTAAGGGAGGTGGTGGAGCGAGGTTCGCTCAGGGCGTAGCTGGAGGGAGGCTGGAGGAGGCTTTAAGGGAGGCTGTTGCAGCGCTCCGCAGGATGCTAGGTGTAGAAGCTCTCTAGCGTAGCCTCCTCTCCCCTCGATTTCCTGAGCAAGCTGCCGAGCCTGCTCCAGTCCCTGAACATAGCCTCCCTTAAAGGCGGCTTGTAGAGTGCTGCAGCAGGATGGTACATCGCGACAACGGTGGCCTCACCGTAGTCTAGCGTGCCCTTGAAGGCTTTGCCGTGTATTGAGGCTATAGCTCTAGGCTTCACCCCGATCCTGCTTAGGATGTATGCTGCTGAGAACCTGCCTAGTGTGCATATCAGCTTAGGCCTTATGTGGGAGATCTGCCTGTCTAGGAAGGGGGTGCAGGCCTCTATCTCGCTTGGGAGAGGGTCTCTGTTGCCTGGTGGCCTGCACTTCAGCACATTCGTTATGTAGACTTCTTCTCTTGAGAGCCCCGCTGCAGCGAGCAGCTCGCTTAGCAGCTTGCCAGCTGCCCCTACGAAAGGCCTGCCCTGCTGGTCCTCGCTTCTCCCAGGTGCCTCCCCGACTAGCATGACCTCAGCGTCCTGAGGCCCCTCTCCTGGAACAGGGTTTGTCCTGGTCTTCCAGAGGCTGCACTTCCTGCACTCAGCTACCTCTCTAGCTATCTCTTCTAGCTCCCTCCCCATGTCGACCACTATATGACGAAGAGCTCCCTCTGGACTCTTCTAGTGCTCAGGCTTAAGTCTCCTACCTTAAACCTCCCCCCACCATAGAGCTCAGCCTCCTCTCTGCCGAAGTAGAGGGCTGCAGCTATCCTGCCGACGGCATCAGCCTTCATTATCCCGCTTCCACTCAGGCCTGTCGCCACTATGAGCCCTGGCTCCTTTAGGACTACTGGCTGAGCATCCAAGCTGTTCACAGCGTATAGGCCTGCGAAGGCGCTAGCTGGCCTAGCTCCCCCGAAGTGAGGCATGTACTTTGAGAGCACAGGGTATATGCCATAGCTGTAGAAGTCCTCCTCAGGCTGAGGATCCTCCTCTAGCTTGAACGCCCTCCCAAGCTCGTCCCCGAGCCCAACCCAGAAGCTGATCTCCTCCAGGTTAGGCCTCACGTATATCCCGTTAGGGAGTATGGTCATGGGCAGGCAGCCTTCCTCGTTGAAGCCCTTCACCCTGAGGAGGTCAGCTAGCTTGCCTGACTTGGCTGATATCACGAAGACTTGCCTCTTCTTTGGCTTTGTCAAGCAGTCCACTCCAAGGGGGTCCAGTAGCTGATAGGACCAGGCTCCAGCTGCCACTATGGTCATGTCAGCTCTTATCTCGCCTTTGGTCGTGTCTGCTCCAGCTACCTTAGCTCTCTGCCATGGGTAGGGCTCTCCTGGCATCCCAAGCTTCTCCTCAGGCTCGAAGAGGAGCCTCTTCACCTCTGTGTTGTACATGACTTCTCCACCTAAGTCCCTATACTCCTTCTCGTAGTACTTCACCAGGAGCTCTGGGTCTAGCTCACCTGCCTTGATGCACTGCACACCGACCTCAATGTCCTCTAAGCCAAGCTCCCTGGCCTCCTCGTCGACAGTCACATTGGCCTTGAGCCCTATCTTCTCCTCAAGCTCGCCTGCGTCATAGACCTTGTACTCGAGCCCTCTCCTCCCCATCTCCTCTATCACAGGCTTGAGCCTCTCATACTGCCTCCCAGAGAGCAGGAAGAGGTAGCTTATGGCCTTGAGCTTCAGGTCAACTCCCTTGCTCTGCAGGTCCATGTAGAAGCTGACTGAGCTGTCAGCTAGCAGGAAGTTTGTCTCAGAGTAGAAGAAGTTCCTGAAGCAGGCAGCGCTCCTGGCTGTGTTACCTTGGCCAGCTGCACCATACTTGTCCACCAAGAGGACCTTGAGGCTGGGATCCTCCCTCTTAATGTGGTATGCTGTGCTACAGCCTATTATGCCAGCTCCCACAACGAGAACATCATACACAAAGCTCACCACCTCACTATTGTAGAGTAAAAAGCTTTTCCACTAGCCAGCTGTAGGCCCAGCGCACCTGAGCTTGGAGCGTTGATCGGTTGGGGGAGGCAACTGTTAAAAGCCTGTGCCTGTTAGCGAGCTAGTGGTGGCATGAGCTCTGATGTGTATGATGTGGTGGTTGTTGGAGCTGGGCCAGCTGGCTTGACTGCCGCGATATACGCCTCCAGGCTCAAGCTGAGAACCCTGGTGGTAGGCGCCATACCAGGAGGCCTCCTCACTGAAGCATACATCATAGAGAACTACCCTGGATTCAAGTCGATAAGAGGCTTCGAGCTGGCATCGAGGATGGTTGAGCATGCGAGAGAATGCGGCGCCGAGATCCTGGAGGGCCAGAAGGTGGTTAAAGCCAGGAGGGCAGGTGAGCTCTTTGAGGTGGAGACAGACTGGGGTGAGGTCTACAGGAGCAGAGCTCTCATACTAGCTTACGGGCTGAAGAGGAGGAAGCTAGGCGTGCCAGGTGAGGAGAAGCTAGCTGGCCGAGGCGTAAGCTACTGTGCAGTCTGTGACGCACCGCTCTTCAAGGGCAAGGTCGTAGCTGTCGTAGGAGGCTCAGACTCAGCTGTAACTGGGGCACTGCAGCTTGCTGAGGTAGCTGAGAGGGTCTACATAATATACAGGAGGGGGAAGCTGAGAGCTGAGCCAGTTTGGGTCGAGAGAGCTCTCAGCAACCCCAAGATAGAGGTGATATACAACACGAATGTCGTGGAGATAGTAGGGGAGGAGAAGCTCGACCACGTCATCTTGGACAGCCCGTACAAGGGGAGCAGGGAGCTTAAGCTGGATGGGCTCTTCGTGGAGATAGGCTTCGAGCCAGACCCAACGCTGGCGAGGCAGCTTGGAGTAGAGCTGGACGAGGAGGGGCTCATAAAAGTGAGCCCAGACTGCTCAACCAGCGTGCCAGGGGTATTCGCTGCTGGAGACGCGACCACAGGGTCAAACAAGCTGAGGCAGGTGGTGACTTCAGCAGCAGAGGGGGCTATAGCAGCTGAAAGCGCCTACCTCTACCTAGCAGGGCAGAAGGTAGAGAGAAGGTAGCTTGCCGGAGAGCAGGCTGCTCCTCAAGGCTGCTCTCACCCTGCTAGCTGCATCACAGGCTATAGCTGTAGCGTCAGCTATCTCGGGGAGGAGGGAGCCAGGGTTCACTGCAGTAACCATGTCGATTGCAGCAGCCTCCATGATCCATGCAGCATGCACCTTAAGGTGGAGAGCTCCTATAGCAGTGGCGTTGGCGTCCCTCATAGGTTTCACAGTAGAGGTGATAGGGGTGAGGACAGGCTTCCCATTTGGCAGATATGTGTACAACTTGAGCCCAATGGTGCTAGGTGTCTCAGCAATAATACCCTTATACTGGTTTGTAGCAACCTACGCCTCATATTGGGTAGCCTATGCCACACTTAGATCCAGAGAGCTGCTGCTCTCAGCATACACTGGAGCCTGTGCAGCTCTATGGGATCTGGTGATGGATCCCGTGATGTCTAACCTGGTTGAGGCCTGGACGTGGCTGGATAGGGGCCCTCTCGGCATACCTCTGACAAACTACATCGGTTGGCTCCTTACCTCCATGCTCATAGCAGAAGTCTACAGGAGGCTAGGGCTTAGAGCTAGAGAAAAGCTTACGGAGGCTACAGGAGTGCTCACTTACCTAGCTCTGCTGTCCTCTGTAGCAGTTGCTTCAGCTGCACTAGGCAAGCCAAGCTACATCCTGCTGGGCTTAGGGGCTCTAGCAGCCTCAGCACTGGCTTCAGCTAGGCTGATTAAGGCCTAGAATGGCCTTCACGTCCTCCAGGTACCTCCTGGCCTTCCCAATCTCCTCCTCAACCTCCTCTGGGATATAGTCTCCTTCATAGAAGCACTTCATGTGCAGGTGGTACTCTCTAGCACCATACCTCTCTCTGAGCCCTGCTCTCTTCACCTCAGGGTCCTCAAACGATAGCTTACTGAGCGCTCTCCTCCTGCCTCTATGCGAAGCCAAGGCCTCCTCTGGCGCACCCTTAGATGCCAGCAGGGCGTTAGTGGCCTGGACGACAGCGTTCCAGGCCTTCTCAGCTGCATCTCTGAGGTAGATGTCAGCTCTGCTCCTCTTCCACCTCTCAAGCTCCTCAAGTGCAGCTTGCATGAACTTCTCAGCTTCAGCAATGTACCTGATAGCTTGCTCCATGCTACATCCCTAGAGGCAGCCTAGGTACATAAGCCTATGGCCTGTAGCTTTCCACCCACTCTGGCTGAGGTGGAGCCTTCCCTTGGTCTAGCATCTGCCTCCACTGCTCGTCTGTAAGCCTGTTCTCCTGAGGCCATGTGAACTCGTAGTAGCTTAGCACAGCTCCAGCTGAGGCCAGTAGCTTGCCGTCTGGGGTGGCGTATACCACTATGATCAGGTTGAAGTAGCCTGTCCCAACCTCAAGCACCCTATTCGTGTTGGGGTCTGTGAACACATCTGCTACCACACGTGGGTCCTTAAACCTAGGCTTCTCAGCTGAAAGCAGCCTCTCCACTGCTGATGGGAACCCCCTGATCACCTTGAGCTCCTCCTCTGAGAGAGGCTTGCCCTCAAGCTCCTTCACCGAGATCTCTTCAAGGCTCTTGAGGAGGTCAGCCAGCCAACTGAGCCTCTCTCCAGCTCCACCTGGCAGAACCCCCATCTTGCTTAAGCCATCACGCGTCGCTTCAGCTAGCGCTCTCAGCCTAGCGTACACGTGTGGGAGAGGCTCCACATACCCTGGGTGAGGTGGCTTAGCTGGCAGAGCCACCTTTGCAGCATAGGGCTGCTTAGCGTACAGTATGGTGTCATGCCTGAGGTGAGCCCAGCTGCCTAGTGCCGTCTCAAGAGACTTGTCAAGCCAGGCTTCTGTCCTCATGTATGGCGGGTAGCCCTCTCCTGGAGGCTGGAGCTCAGCTCTTATCGTGTAAAGCCACATCATGTAGAGGCTCTGAGTCCAGTTCTCTGCCTTCATGGAGCTCACATACCCCCTTAGCTCCTCGAGCTTCTCAGAGTACCCAGGGTACTTCTCAGCTTCCTCCTTGAGGTGCTGTAGCGCTCTGTCTGAGCCCAGTGCAGCCATCACATCAAGCCCCTTGACCATAGTCCTGCCAGCTACACTGGGGTAGCACAGCATCTGGTGTATGTACCCGTCTAGGATGAACCTCTGCCCCATGAACCTCAGCCCACCCATCCTCCTGCGCTCATTGGGGTACCATGGTGAGCTCACTATCCTAGACCTATCTACCTCCATGAGCTTGCTCCTGACCTCGCTGAGCCTCCCCCTGTCCTCAACGTCCTCTGGCTTGAACTCCCCATAGACATCCTTCATGGCCTTAGCGTAGTCCAGGAACGTGAGGTCGTCAGCGTAGCCTACTATGAAGGCTGTTGGAGCATAGATCCTCAGCCAAGTGTCTAAGGCAAGCTCTCCACTCGGGAGCTTAGTCCTCTGCATGAGGTAGGTGAGCAGCAGGGCCTGCGCCGTCTGGAGGTCAGCTAGCTCAGGCCTCCTCCTGTCCTCGAGCTCAAACCTCATCCTGCCAAGCCACATCATCGCCTTGAAGTACCTCCTCAGCTTCTCGCTTGTAGTGTAGTGGCCTCTAGGCTTGTACTGCGTGTAGTCCTCAGTGTACTCGAATATCGGGCTCCTAGCCTCAGGGCTCCTAGCCTCTGTTATCAGCTTGACCTCAGCTTCAACAAGCTCCCTGACCTCATCTGGCACCTTGAACTCTGGGTCAAGCAGCTTCGCTGCAACACTCAGGTAGGCTAGGTTCCTCAGCGAGGCCTCCTTCACAAGCCCACTAGACTCACTGAGCAGCTGGCTTTGGGCGTCAACCAGGGACCTGACGAGGTCTAGCAGCAGGCCATAGAAGACCTGCTCCTCTAGGTCTGCTAGGAGCTGCTGGAACAGCGCGTGGTATATGAAGAAGACGCTGTCAGCTGATATGTAGAGTGGCAGCCCAGCGTCAGCAAGCCCCTTATACATCTCAGCTAGGTCAGTGCTCCTCCAGTCCACAACCACAAACCCGTTTTCAAGCAGAAGCCTAGCTGCCTCACCTCTAACATACCTCCTGACGGCATCCCAGTTCTCGACCTCAGCTTCACTGAGAGGAAGCTTGTACTGAGGTGCTCTAGCATAGAATGACGGCTCCCTCAGCGCGACCACAAACCCCAACCTCCCAGCCTCAAAAGCTGTCGGGTAGGCGGCAGGCGTGCTTGCAGAGGGAGGTGGGGCTGGTGTGGGTCGTGTGGAGGGCTCTAAGCCAGGCCTCCACCTCCAGAGGGCTAGTGAAGCCAGGATTGCTAGAGCTATTGCTGCAGCTACCTTCCTTCCTCGCATCACACATCTCATGCACACTGCTCTCCATGCTGATAAACCTTCTCATATGCTTCAGCTTGCGCTAGAGCAGTGGGACTGCAGCAAACACCTTCGCATCGCCCACCAGGTTCTCTACCTTGGCGTACTCATTTGGCTGGTGGGCTGTCTCGTCTACAGTGCACCAGACTGCAGCTGGGTAGCCTCTAGCTCTGAATATGGCGGCGTAGGTTCCTCCACCTATCCCACCTGGCTTCGCCTCAATGCCTCTAGTGAGCCTTATGGCCTCCTGAAGCCTCTTCACAACCTCGCTATCTGGGCTGGTTGGAGGCGGGGCGTCTATCCTGTTTGTAGTAGAGACCTCCACCCTAGCTCCAGGATAGACCTTCTCAAAGACTTCCGCGACAGCCTCGGCTGCCTCAACAACGTCATCAAGCCTGTACTCTGGCAGTACTCTGCAGTCAAAGTAGAGCACGTCTACTCCAGGTATGGTGTTCACGTTCTCCACGTTAGCCTCATGCTTCGTGGGCTCAAACGTGGAGTAGGGTGGGTCAAATAGGGGGTTCTGGCTGCTGAACCTCGTCCTGAAGAGCTCGTCAAGGGCTATTGCGAGCCTCATCCCTATCCTGTGGGCGTTGAGAGCCCTGTGAGGCATGCTGGCATGCCCCTCCTTCCCCTCTACCCTGAGCTTCAGCCAGATGATCCCCTTCTCAGCTACCTCGATGAGAGACCCATCAGAGTTCCCTGCATCAGGTACAACTATCAGGTCATCCTTCTTGAAGCCCACCTTATCGAAGATGTACTCCAGCCCAAGCTTGCTCCCCGCCTCCTCGTCAGAGGCGTATATGAGCCCTATGGTGAGCTTAGGCTTAGCTCCAGCCTCAACCATGGCTCTAGCAGCTAGCAGAGTCGAGGCTATGGCCTGGCCATTGTCCTCTGCTCCCCTACCATATACCCTGCCGTCCTTGAGGACAGGCTTAAAGGGGTCAGTCTCCCATAGGCTTAAGGTTCCAGCTGGCACGGTGTCAAGGTGGCTGATCAGCCAAAGGGTCTTCTCGCTCTCCCCCTTGAGCTTAGCTATGATGTTAGGCCTCACTCCCTCAGGAACCCTGCTATCTGGCGCGTCAATCCTCTCGACGCTGAGCCCAATGCTCTCAAGCTCGCTCTCGATGAGCTGAGCTCTCCTGTACTCTCCCTCGCCGCCGAAGCTTGGGTTAACAGCCTTCTCCTCGATAACCTTCATCAGAAGCCCGACAGCCCAGCTGCTGAGCTCATCAACTCTCCTCAAGACATCATCTAGCACTAAACCACCACCAGCCATCAGCCACATGGTATAAGAAGTTAGCTTACAGCATCCAGCAGAGCACAGGAGGCCAGCTCTGCTGCTGAGCTCTATGCCAGCTGGATGCAGGCTCCACTGTGCTACGCTGAACCGCTGGCCTCTGAGCTCCTGCTGAAGAGGCTGAGGCGGTGTCAGCTTGGGCAAAAGATATTAAGCTTGAGCGGGGTTTGAAGTGGGGGTTGCTTGGACTCTAAGGACTTGAGGATACTGAAGCTTATTCAGGAGAACTGTAAGCTGACTGTCAGGGAGCTGGCTAGGCTCGTTAAGTCCCCTGCTACGACAGTGCACTCCAGGATCAAGAAGCTGGAGAGGGAAGGCGTGATAAAGGGGTATAAGGCGATAGTGGACGCTGGGAAGGTAGGCTTCAGGACTACAGCATTCATACTGGTATCCTTCTCGTACAATGGCTTATCTCAGAGGGAGGTTGCTAGGAAGATAGCTGGCATCCCAGAGGTTCAGGAGGTGCACATAATAACTGGAGACTGGGACATGATACTCAAGGTCAAGGTGAGGGATGTGGAGGAGCTTGGCAGGCTTGTCATAGACAAGCTGAGGACCATTGAGGGGGTTGAGAAGACGCTTACCTGCGTGGTGTTGGATACAGCGAAGGAGACGACAGAACTCCCGCTGCGAGAGCCCTAGTCCACAGCTACAGCACCCCACTACTTTATCCTCTCAAGGAGTATGGCTGGGCAGAGCTTTACGACGCCATCTATCTTCCCGTACTTCATGTGGATCAGCTCATTGAGGTGCTTCGCATCCCTAGCCCAAACCTCTATCATTATCATGTGGTCTCCAGTTGAGGTGAACACTCTCTTCACCTCAGGGAACTTAGCTAGCGCCTCGACTACAGCGAGGTACTTTTCAGGGATGACGTCAACGCCTACTATTGCGACTGTGTTGTAGCCCAGCTTGCTTGGGTCTATCACAGCAGTGTACTTCTTTATGACGCCTGCCTTCTCGAGCTTCTTGATCCTCTTCCTCACTGAGGACTCGCTTATCCCTATCCTCCTAGCTATCTCCACATAGGGTGTCCTGGCGTTCTCCTCTAGGATGCTGAGTATCATGAGGTCTTTGCTGTCCATGGCTGTCTCCTGCTTGCGAAGTTAATAAACCTTCAGGCTGAACTCAGAGTCAACTGCATGGCATAAGCTCCATGAAGAGGATGTAGCGTGTCACGATTTGGATGTATACTATGACATTTGGGACGAAAATCGTACAGAAAAAGGGGTTAAAGGAACAGCACACACAAGCCGAAACGTGGTACTATGGTAGGTGTAGGCCAGCTTGCCCCAGACTTCGAGCTAGATGCCTACTTCCCTGAGACAGGTGAAGTAAAGAAGATAAAGCTCAGCGGCTACAGGGGAGAGTGGGTAGTCCTCTGCTTTTACCCAGCAGACTTCACTTTCATATGCCCAACAGAGCTCAGAGCAGTCGGTAAGGTCTATGAGCAGCTCAAACAGATGAACACTGAGGTCATAGCCATAAGCACAGACACAGTCTACAGCACGCGCTAAGAAGCCTTTCATGGTTGAGGGATGAGGGCTTTGTGCTTGAGAGGCGTGAGCCTGAGGCCAGGAAGAGGCTTAAGGTAGCTAGCAGGCTTAAGCAGCTGTGTGAAGAGGCATCCTACAGGCCCTCGTGGCATCGGTGGCTCAAGCTGAGTCAAGAGAGTGTGAAGAGCAAGCGCTGGCATGCGCTGCTATCCACTTGAAGTACCTCCTATGATGTTTAGGAAGACCTCGCTGTACACCTTCCACTTCAGCTTCCCATACTCTTCAGTCTCCCACATGAACCCCTCCTTATGGAGCTGACATGGGAACTTGGTGCACTCAAAGCAGCACCTGACCCCTTTCTCTATGGCACACTTGGCGAATAGGCAGGTGTCCACGTGTGCATCGCAGCCCTCACATAGCTTCTTCACATAAGCTGGGCAGAGCTCACAGAGTAGGCCGCAGTAGGCATAGAGCACGTCACCTAGCTTTGGCATGCACATGCACCAGAAGCTGAGCTCAGTGTGCAATATTAAGGTTTTGGGGGTGGCGGCGAGGCTGCTAAGCCTGTAAGCCAGCTGCCCCAGGGGCTTCATGCTCCTTCAAGGCTTCTTCAAGCTCCCTGGATAGCCTCCTCAAGTAGAGGATTAGGCCTGCCATCACCACAGCTACCCAGCTGACTACAGCTACAGGGATGAACTTCACTGCCATGGCTCTTCCTGCTGCAGCCTTCAGGATGGACAGCTCTAGCAGGTACATCAAGACTGCGAGCAGTAAGGCGATGGCAGACATAGCCTCAAAGTACCTGTTCACAAACCTGCTCCTCTCACCAGGCGGTAGACCTCTGAGCCTGATGAAGAAAGCTGGCAAGCTGACCAGGTAAGAGTACTTGTTCACCAGGGTAAACCTGAACCAGACTATAGCCAGCACCAGAGCTGGGGCAATAGTGAACACAGCCACCATAGCCAGCAGGCTCCTCTTGCTACCGTACGCAGCTGGCCTCCCCTCCTCATCAAACCTCGTAGGGATCTTCTCAGGAAGCCTGCCATAAGCCAGGAGGACATGAGCCCACATGACAGCGACAACAACCACCGCCAAGACAGCTGCAGCTCTGCCAGCAGCCCCCATAGGCCCCTTAGGAGCAAGCTCACCACTCAAGCAGACCCCCAGCTTAAAGGCGTAGGCCTACTTAAAGGCTAGCGCACCACTGGTATGCTGCCAACATACCAACATGCTAGTTGCCTAGCACACTTCTGGTAGGTGCTACCAGTGGTATGTTGGCCTAGCACACCACTGGTATGTTGGCTTTCTTCCTCAGCTCATTGAACTCATCTAGGCTTAAGCCAGCTAGCTTAGCTGCCCTCCTGATGTCTCCTGCTTCCACGTAGTACTTTAGTGCAGCTTTTATCCTCGGTGGCTGCTTTTCTATGAAGCTCCAGTCTGCTTCGCTTCTCCTAATCCTCCTAGCCTCCTCATCCTCCTCTCTCCAC
>Ga0164311_10001696_pt1 | contig 11013 bp, 8 predicted proteins | sample GuaBasSedimGuay2_FD_121796 | JGI IMG/M metagenome (GOLD analysis project Ga0164311, IMG submission 121796) | Subseafloor sediment microbial communities from Guaymas Basin, Gulf of California, Mexico - Guay2, Core 4569-9, 9-12 cm | ecosystem: Environmental > Aquatic > Marine > Hydrothermal vents...
CGTTAAACTCCAGCAGGATTCTGCTCATATCCTTAAGGAGGGACTCGTTTCTCAAAAAGATCACCTCACCCAAGAATTGAAAACTAGGAATCCGCGTTCTGAGCGTCACTTCCACCTCGACTCTCCTTCTTGTATGTAAGTATATTACCTCCTACCAAATAAAAAACTTAGCGGTAAAACCAGAGCAACGCACGTGTTTCCCCCAAAAGGCAAGAAACAAATATATGCGTTTTTAAAAAGTGTTAAACCACTACTCCTGTTTCAGAATGGTGGCGTACATCCTTTCAGAACAAGGATGGAACGATTAGCTTTTCCCGAAAAGAGTGTTGATAACCCTCAGAGGAGTTCGAATAGCGTTGGAAATTCAGAAGATAGCCGAGGAAATAGCAAACAAGATAGGCGAAGAAAAGGTCTCAACGGAAAAGTTTCACAGAATGACCTACAGCAGAGACTGGTCCCCCAGAGATGCTAAAGAAACAATACTCCCAGACCTGGTCGTAGTTCCCTCAACAACGGAAGAGGTAGCCGAAGTAGTGAAAATCGCACACAAACACAGGATTCCGGTCGTCCCGTTCGCGGGGGGAACAGGAATGGGAGGCGGCGTCTCCCCAGTCAGGGGGGGCATAACCATAGACACGAAAGGCCTCAACAAGATTCTCGAAATAGACGAGAAAAACCTGACGGTAACCACACAGACCGGTGTAACCGTCCTAAACCTGAACCGGGAGCTTGAAAAGCACGGTTTATGGTGGCCTCACGACCCCGAGAGCAAGCCCTCGTCCACCGTCGGCGCAGCCGTATCCTGCGATAACGACAGCACCTTCGGCATAAAGTACGGAAAACTGGTAGACCACCTTCTCAACGCGGTGATTGTAACAGGCACCGGAGAAATTGTGAGGTTGGGCCACAGAAAGGCGCTGTGCACCTCCACAGGCTACAAGCTACACTGGCTCCTAATCGGCGCTGAAGGCACACTCGGAATAGTGACGGAGGTCACCCTGAAGGTTTTCCCAAAACCAGAAACGAGGGCGGTTGAGGCGGCGGTCTTCAAATCCATCTCAGAAGCCATAGGTGCTCTACAAAGACTCCTCACGGCGGGTCTAAGCGTCGAAAGCGCACACATCAACTGTAAGAAACGCCTGGGATTCTACACTCACGCCTATCGAGAAAAGTACGGGAGGGAACCCGAAATCCCCGACTGGGCCGAGGCGCTCCTATTCGTATCCTTCAACGGCGACGAGGAAGTGGTTCGATTCTCGCACCAATACGCTCTAAGAATACTTCAAGAAAGCGGGGGCCTGAAAGTGAAAGAGCAGGAAATCATCGACGGATGGTGGACCAGCAAACACACACTCAAATTCGAACCCTACAAACAGAAATGGCCAGACTCCCAGAGAACCAAGAAATTCGGAGCAGCAGACCTAGGCATCCCGATAGGCAGAATCGAAGAAGCCTACCAAAAATTCCTACAAATCGCGGAAAAAAACCAGATCGAGGTACTCGGCATGTGCGTCTACAACGAGAGACCCAACCGCATAAGCCCAAGCATAAGCTTCGCAGTGTTTGTGGACGACAGCAACCCCGACGAAGTGAGACGCTTCTACAAGTACGTTGAAGAAATGAGCAAAATGGCCGTAGATCTGGGGGGAACAATGAGCACATACATCGGAGACGGGGACCGCCTGGGCGGCTTCAACCGGTACGAGCACGGGGAGGCACTAAACTACATGAAAAAAATCAAAGAAGTCTTCGACCCAGAAAACATAATGAACCCCGGAAAAAAGTTCGAATCCCGCTGGATAAAACCCGAAAAATAACCCGGAGAAAAGAAAAATCCTCACAAGAAAGGCGAAAAGAAGACCAAAAGGTGAAGACGGATGCGAATAGAAGAATACAAAGACGACATATACACGTGTAATCGAAGTCGCTGCGGATTCTGCCGCGAAGCCTGCCCGACCTATCAGGAAATGGGCTTCGAGTCTTACTCTTCTCGTGGCAGGATGCTCATAGCGAGGGGGTTACTGGAGGGCGTTTTGGAACCGAGTAAGGAGCTTCTGGACTGCGTAAACCTCTGTGCGACTTGTGGATACTGTCAGTCTAGATGCGCGCTCCGCAACGTTGAGGTTTTTGAAGCCTTAAGGGCGGACCTGGTGGAGCAGGGCTTCAAGGACGAGTACCACGAAAGAGCCGTGGAGGAAATCAAAAGGAACGGCAATCCCTACCTCAAACCCAGGAATGAGAGGGCTGCCTGGGCGGATGGGATTCCCTTCTCGAAAGACGCGGACACCCTGCTGTTCGCCGGTTGCACCTACCCGTATATTTTCCCAGACTGGTTGAAATCCTCAGCCAAGCTTCTCATTGATGGCGGGCTAGAGCTGAACTACCTAGGCAATGAGGAGAACTGCTGCGGGAGCCTGATGCTCACCACTGGCTTTCTAGACGACTTCACCGAAAACGGGGAAAAGAACCTACACGCGTTCCGAGAAGCTGGTGTTAAACGCATCATCACAGGGTGTCCCGGATGCTACAAGATCCTTGCTGAGGACTACCCAAAACACTTTGAAAACTTTGACATTGAGGTGGAACACATAACACAGGTGGTGGCGAGGATGCTTGATGAGGGAAAAATGAACCCCTCAAAGCCGGTGGAGGCAATCGTCACCTACCACGACCCCTGCCACCTCGGCAGACACATGAGAGTGTTCGAGGAACCCCGGAAAATCCTCGAAAGTATTCCTGGGCTCGAGCTGAGAGAGATGGAGAACAACAGGTTTGACGCCAAGTGCTGCGGAGCGGGCGGGGGAATGATGGCAGCCTACCCCGAGATTGCGGTGAAAATAGCAGAGAAACGCGTAAAAGAAGCGGAAGCCACCGGAGCAGAAATGCTGGTGACAATCTGCCCAATATGCGAGTTCAACTTTGAAAGAGCCATCAGATACTCAGACTCACCCATAAAACTAGTAGACCTAATGGAACTCCTCAAAGAATCCCTTTAACTTCCCTCCCAAAATCTGAAAACTCCCGGTTGGCACGGAACTGAACCGATCAGGTTGTGTGCGCTCACCCCCTACTTCGCCCTGTAGTAGGGTTCGCGTAGCTCAACGGCTCTCAGGAAAAGTTTCCTCAGAGCCTTGGAATCGGCTCCCTTTCTAAGCGGAGTGGCAACATCCACCAGGTTATCGTTCCGCATCAGGCAGGGTTTGAGTTTCCCGTCGCTCGTTAGTCTAATCCGAGTGCAGTTGGAGCAAAAATCGCTGTTGTGCACCGGTCTGACAACCTCCACCTCGCCCCCGCCGGGAAGAAAGTACTTTTTCCTCTTATGCATACTCCTGGTCGCTACCCTCTCAGCGAGCCGTAGTAGTTCACTCTCCAGCGGCCCCACATCCGCGTGGAAACGCTGGAAAAAGGCTTTATCCCCGAAATCTACAAGCTCAATCACCTGCAGAATCGCATCCCTCTCCCTGGAAAATTGCACCAGATCCCAAACCTCATCCTCATTTACCCCCCTCAGGAGAACCATGTTAACTTTCACGGGGTTGAGCCCAGCCCCCACAGCTTCATCAATCCCTCTGATAACCGAGTCCAACCTGTCAAAACCCGTAATCATCCTATACTTCTCAGGAACAAGAGAATCCAAACTAACATTCACCCTCCTCAATCCTACCTCCCTCAGTTCACTCGCCTTATCCGCAAGCAGAGTGGCGTTAGTGGTCATAGAGACTTCCTCAATCCCCGGCACAGAAGAAAGCCTCTCCACGACCTCAAAAACGTCACGGCGCAGCAGCGGCTCTCCCCCAGTCAACTTCACCCTCCTCACTCCCTCACCCGCCGCCACCGCCACGATTCTCTCAATCTCAGAAGCCTCCAACTCACCACCAGGATTACACTCGCCCTCCCCGTGACAATAAATACACCTGAGATTACACCTATGCGTCAGGGAAACACGAATATCCCTAATAGGTCTCCCAAACCTGTCACAAACCATACAAGCACTCCACCAACACTCTAAAACTAACAAACACTAAAAAACTTAAAACTTTACCCCCCAAAACACCCCCTCAAAAACGGGGGAGAACATCATCGCCCGGTCACACCAACAGAGCCAAACCAACTCCCCGAATGTCCAATCAAAAACAAAAAGCAGGAAAACAAAAGCAATCAGTCAAACTCCACCGCACGCGGGTGCGCCCTCTTTCCGAAATCAATCCTAATGGCACCAGTCGGACACCGCGACACGCACAGCTTACACCCTAAACAGCTACTCTCATCCATAACCACAGCCAAACCCCTCCCACCCGCATCTACAATCCTGTAAATCCGCCCACCCTTAGGGCAAACAGACCTACACACCCCACAACCAACACACCTATCCACATCAACAGTAATCCGAACCATCACAAACCCAGCCCACGAAACCTATGAAAACCACAAAGCCACAAGATAATAATCTTACCACCCACACAAAACCAAAAACCCAAAAACAAACCAAGACGCACACGGCAATCCGAACTACAAAATAAAAAACGGCACAAAACAAAAAAGAGCTAGGGCTCCAAGTCCCGGGACGTTTTGCCTAAAAGACTACGGAAAAGATTACTCGACATCTTCACCTTACTCTCCCTATCACCCTGAGAGCCCTTCAAATCAACCTTAGGCTTCTGAGACTTCAACTCGGAAAGAACACTCGCAACCGAACGCAGAAAATCAGGATTAATACGCCACTCAACCCCCTCATCCCCAACCCTCGACTCCAAAAAATCGCAACCCAAACTCTCCTGAAACTGCCTCAAAATAGTGCTCACACGCACTACACCAACACCACGATCCCAACTACGAGCCACACGACACAACTCGAAAACACTACACCACTCCCCCCCACTCAAAAAATCAAAAATAGCCCGCTTACACAAATCACCCCCAATCAAACGCCTCAAAACATCACACTTACCCGAACCAGCAGAACCCGAACCACCACTACTAAAAACCGACGCGTGCAAACCATCCTCAAACATGAAGGCAAGCCTCCAACACAACGAATCTAGCTAGTCGACCGTTAAAAAATCTCCAACAAAACACAATAAAAAGCCTAGTAACACACAAAAAATACACACATAACCCCGCAAAAAACACCCCAAACAATAAAATAGAAGCATACCACTAAACGACAAGTAACCATAACTCTACAATAAAAAATATAAACAAAAGACAATGAAAACAACCAAAAAATTTTTATTCACAAAATACCATAGATTCAACGGGGAAGTTAAACCTCACGCTACGCAATCCACACTAAGCTCACTAATCGCTTTCCCCCCTCACTTGCATTGTCGTTGTTGGTCTTCTTTTTTTGTTGGTGTGGGCGTAAGCCGCCGTCACGGCGGTGGGCGGTGGGGCGCGAGGGCTTCCCCGAAGTTTTATTTTCTTGCTTTGCCTTTTTCTGTTTCTTCTTGTTTTTGTTCGCTGGTTTTGCTGATGGTGGACACTTGTAGCTCAGAAAAGGAGGGGTTTAGACTTTTTTGAACTGTTTCTGTTTGTCTGTAACAGAAGCTTGTTTTTCCAAAAGGGTTAATGATAATATTTGTGGGGCTGTTGTGGGTTTTGTTGTGGTGGTGCTGCGGGTGATGTTGTTGGTGTTTGTTTGAATTGGGAGAGAAAGTGGGGTCGGAGGATTTTTGTTTTGAAAAATAGTTTTGGTTTTTTGCCCTTTTTGGGGCTTTAGGGTTTTGTTTGTTTATTCTTCGATTATTAGTTCTTCGACTCCTTCTTTTGTTATTTTGTGGATTTGTATTCTGCCGCCTGAGGCGGTGTCTCTGGCTTTGGCTGCTTTTACTGCTCTTATGGCGAGTTCTTTTCCTTCTTCTACGGTCATTCCGTCTTTGTACTCGTCTTCTAGGACTCCGAATGCTATTACGGATCCTGATCCTGTGGCGCCGAATTTGGGTTCTTCTAGTAGGCTTCCTAGGGGGTCTAGCGTGTAGATGTGTGATCCGCTGTCGTCGACTCCGCCTAGTACGAGCATGCTGACGTAGGGGTACATTCTGTTCTGGTATAGGAGTACGCTTGTTAGTTGTGCTGCTGCTTTTACTGTTACTTCTCTTCCGAGTTCATACTTTCTGAGGTTGAGGTTTGCTGCCATTATTTTTGCTACTTGTTGGCAGTCTGCTACGCTGCCGGAGATGGTCATGGAGATTCTGGGTGCTATTTTGTATATTTTGGGTGCTGTGATGTTTGCTACCACGTTTCCCATTGTTGCCTGTGATTCTGTCGCCAGCACGACTCCGTCTTTGCAGACGATTCCCAGGGTTGTGGTTCCGGTCATGTAAACATTATCCATAATTTTTTTGTCTCCGTTCATCAAATCACCTCGAGGAGACCTGAACTTTTGAGGCGGAGGTTTTCGAGGTCTCGTTGACTTTAGATTATCCTCACTCCTTATATTTTTTGAGTGCGGTGTAGTGTCCGCCTGTTCAGGATGTTTGAATGCGTGTCAACCATTTTTTCGCAGCGGTGGGATTCGGGCAATGAGAGTTGCTTAAATCCTCCGCCTTCGTGCTTGTGTTTGTCTCCGGAAGAGTTCTTCTTCCGCGTTCTAGTTGACACAGCTTTAACTCTTTTTACTATCCTTTGGGTGGTTTCTGTTTTTATTGACTTGGTAGGTAAAGTATTAATACTTTTTTATGCCCCGGGAGCTGTTTTTCTGTGTTTTGCTTATCCTGTTTTCTGAGTTTAGTTGTTTTCATTTCCGTATGCTTGAGATTTTTGATGCGGGAGGGTTTAAGTTTTTGGCTGGTTTTTTCTTCGCGGTTTCGGGTGTACTTTGGTGAGGGAACTAAGGGATTAGTTTTGGAGACGGTGTTGGATGTGTTCACGTATCTATGCAGCTTATCTCAAGCTTACTTTACTGCATTATTGTTCAACCTACTCTCCCACCGTACTTGGGGTATCTTTGGAGCAGCATGCCCTCGACAATTATGGGTGTGTTTCTCGTTGCTATCGCCATCGCCTCGCGGAGTTTACTCTCCCTCTCAGCGTAAATGTTCATCAGCCTGTCTCCTCTAGACACCTTATAGCCGATCTTGTAGTTTAAAACCACACCTGCTCCCTTATCCCGGGGCGCGCCAGCCGCTCGTGCGATCTCAGTTATAATCCTGTTGTCCACGTGGGTTACGTACCCGTCTGCGTTCGCTTCTATGCCTGCAACGTGATCACCGATGGGGATGTCCTCGGGTCTCACGTTTGGATCGCCACCCTGCGCCTCGATTATCTCTCGCATCTTTTTCAAAGCCTTTCCGCTTCTGAGTGTTTCCTTAGCGTAATCCTGACCCTTGTTCCTGGGTGCAACGCCCCCCAGTTCCAGAAGGAAACCCGCTAGCGCTGTTGACTTCTCAACAAGGCTGGTGGGCCCACCACCCATTAGGGCTTCGAGCGCTTCCTTCGCCTCAAGCGCGGGGCCCACAGCGTGGCCAACTGGCTGACCACCGTAAGTGATCCCACAATAGGTCACTATTCCTAACCTTTTTCCAATTTCTACAAACACGTTCGCGAATCGCTCAGCCTCCTCCATGGTTTTCATCTTGGTGCCTTCTCCCACTGGAATGTCCAAAACCAGGTTGTCGATTCCAACCGAACACTTTTTGGCGATGATGCTAGCAATCATCTGGGAAACGGGGTCGATTCGAAGGGGGTGCTCGACCTGAATGATTAAATCATCCGCGGGCGCAAGGTTTAGCGCGCCGCCCCAAACCAGAACTCCCCTCGTCTTTTTAACTATCTCCTGAAGCTCGTCTGCCCCGAAGCTCACGGGAGCTAGGACCTCCATGGTGTCCGCTGTCCCACTCGGACTAGTGATCGCCTTACTGCTGGTCTTGGGAATCAATAGTCCGGAGGCAGCAACGACGGGAACGATTAAAAGGCTGACCTTGTTACCTGGCACTCCTCCAGCGCTGTGCTTATCGAACGCGGGTTCGTCAAAGTCGATTTTTTCTCCGGTTTCAACCATGGAGCGTGTGAGGTATTCGGTTTCGTCCATACTCATACCTACGAACTGCTGTGCGAGGACAAAAGCCGCTATTTCGATCTCGCTCAGTTCTCCATCTACTATGTCTTGGACGATTTCGTGTATCTGTTCATAGTTTAGTGTTTCCCCTCTCATTTTTTTGTGGATGTACTCCATGGATAGGGGTATGCTTGTGGTTGTTACTTCCAAGGTTTCCCCGCTGCTGCAGTTGAAGAAATTCTTTATGGGTGGGGTGATGCCGATCTCTCCTTGGTCTACGTAGGAGCGTGTTATGTTCACTATTGCTGTAAGCTCTTTTTTCAGCGCTTTCACCTTTACCCTATCGTGGGGTCTAACCCCAAGACTCATGGCGTCGTCTTGGTTGAGGAGAACGGCCTTTCCGCCGGTGAAAATGTCGACAAGTTTAACCTTTAGATTCAACGTTGTTCCCTTCATTAAGAATTCACGGGCTGAGGGATGGCTTATCGCTGTTCTGTCCGCCGGTTTCTATACGCGAGGATGCTTTTCTGGTACTTAATACTGTGTTTATAAAAATTTAAGTATTGTTTACTCTTATCTTGTTTCCGTTCCGAGTTCAAGAACCCTACTTTAGTGTTCGTAACATTCGGGTTGACTTATACTTAATTTGAATGCTTTTATTAATGAAGTTATCTGCGCTGTTTGTTATTTTGACTCTTCTGGAGGGGAAAGTTTATAATCAACAGATGCAGGTTATCGTGGTGGCCAGACCGGGTTAGGGTTGGTGACGCTTCCCGTTTCGCGTGCTTTGGTAAAATTTTTCCGTCGGCGGCTAAGGAGAATGATTTTAAGCTCATAGTTTCAAGAGTTACATAGAGTACGTTATGTGACGTTTTCGTAGCGGAGGAGTTGAAATGAGATTCTCGGTGATGGCAGATTTCTACGAGAAAATAGAGGCGACGTCTAAGCGTTTGGAGATGACTGATCTTCTGGTTCAGCTTTTCCGTGAGACTCCCAAGGATTTGATTGACAAGGTGGTTTACCTCACGACTGGGAGATTGTATCCCCTGTTTGTTCCGATAGAGCTGGGCCTAGCGGAAAAACTGGCTGTTCGTAGTGTGGCAATGGCTTCGGGCAGAAGTGTGGGTGAAGTTGAGGAGAAGCTTAAGAAAACGGGGGACTTGGGATTAGTTACAGAACAAATCCTGGAAAGCAAAAAACAAACCTCTCTTTTCCAAAAGCCGTTAGAGGTTCTGGATGTTTATGAAACTCTAGACAAGATAGCGAGGGCTGCGGGGACGGGATCCGTTGAAACAAAACTCAGACTGCTCTCGCGGCTTCTGCTTGACGGCACACCTAAGGAGGCGAAATACATAATAAGGATGGTTGTTGGCGCTCTGCGTCTGGGCATCGCCGAGTACACTATACTCGACGCCCTGGCGATAGCGTACACGGGAGAAAAAGAAAACAGGCCTATACTGGAGAGAGCTTTCAACATCACTTCGGACCTTGGACTTGTGGCGAAGACGCTCGCCACCGAGGGTTTGGAAGCCGTAAAAAACTTTAGGGTTACTCTCGGGAAACCGGTTAGGATGATGCTCGCTCAGCGGCTTTCCACCCCCGAAGAGATTTTGGAGAAGATGCAGGGTGAGTGCGCCGTGGAGTACAAGCTTGACGGGGAGAGGGTCCAAGCGCACAAGAATAACGGTGAGGTTATGCTGTACTCTCGCCGGCTCGAAAACATAACGGAGCAGTATCCGGACATCGCAGAGCTGATCAGAAACAACATTAAACCGGAAAAGGCGATTGTTGAGGGCGAAATAGTTGCTTTCGATCCGCAGACGGGGGAGCTACTACCGTTCCAAACGCTGATGCGTCGTAGGCGAAAATACGGGATAAAAGAAGCGGTGGAGGAATATCCCGCGAGCATAAACCTCTTCGACCTGCTTCTGGTTGATGACACCGACTACACGATGACCCCCTATCCTGAGAGAAGGCGAAAACTAGAGGAAATCGCTGAGGAAAACGACAGGATAAAACCCGTCAAAGCCAAACTTGTGGACAATCCTGAAGATTTTGAAACCTTCTTTGAGGAGGCCATAGAGACTGGATGCGAGGGCCTGATGGCGAAGTCGATACAGCCAGACTCCATTTACGAAGCGGGAAGCAGGGGTTTCAAGTGGATAAAGTACAAACGGGAATACAAAACCGAAATGATAGACACCATAGACACGGTGATAGTGGGCGCATTTATGGGAAGAGGAAAAAGAGCGGGAACCTACGGAGCACTACTGGTAGCAGTGTACGACCCCGAACAAGATATGTTCAGGACGATATCAAAGGTGGGAACAGGCTTCAGCGACACAGACCTGGAGGCGTTACCAAAAATGCTCGAAAAATACAGGATAGAACACAAGCATCCTAGGGTCGACTCGAAGCTAGAGGCGGACGTGTGGTTCACCCCGGCGAAAGTTATTGAGATAATAGGCAGCGAGTACACACTGAGCCAGGTACACACCGCAGCTTACGGGGTCATAAAAACGGACAGCGGGATAGCTGTGAGATTTCCCAGATTCACTGGAAGGTGGAGAGACGATAAGAGCCCCGAGGAAGCGACAACAGTGGATGAAATAATACAAATGTACAGAGAACAAATAAAAACCCAGTCAAACAAATAGTGGGGTGGCAACCCATCCGAACTGGTGTCTGGAGAAATTCGGGGAGCACGTTCTAGTTTAGACTCCCAACCTCTCTTTAACCAGATCGATGGAAACTCCTGAAACCCTGACTACCTTGCTCCTGCTCTTGATGCCTTTAACAATGCTAACTTTACTGGAGGAGACCCCAAGAAGTTTCGCCAGAGCCCTTACCAATTCCCGGTTGGCCTTACCTCCAACAGGGGGTGAACTAACCTCCACGACTATAAACTCCTCTTCGATTCCGGAAGGACACTTGAGCCGCGGCGAGCCCGGCTTCAAAAACACCCGGATTAACACCCCGTCCTCGTGTTTTTCAACAATATTTCGATGGTTCAATTC
>Ga0164311_10001698_pt1 | contig 11007 bp, 6 predicted proteins | sample GuaBasSedimGuay2_FD_121796 | JGI IMG/M metagenome (GOLD analysis project Ga0164311, IMG submission 121796) | Subseafloor sediment microbial communities from Guaymas Basin, Gulf of California, Mexico - Guay2, Core 4569-9, 9-12 cm | ecosystem: Environmental > Aquatic > Marine > Hydrothermal vents...
GACCTCGGAGGTCTCCAGAAGTAGTTTCGCGTGATAAAATGGCGACAAACCCGACATTTTGACCCTGAAAAAGCACTGGTGAGACCTCCGAGGTCTAGAAATTTGACTTTCAAAACACGCTCTGAGGCCGGAAATGAGAACAACTGAATAGTGATACTCGGGGAGGTGCCAGAGTGGCTGATTGGGACCGCCTGCTAAGCGGTTGTGGGGTTAATAGCTCCACCCAGGGTTCGAATCCCTGCCTCCCCGCCTTTTTATTAGCGCGCCCTCGTGGCTCAATGGATAGAGCGTCTGGTTGCGGACCAGAAGGTTACAGGTTCAACTCCTGTCGAGGGTACCATCACAGGTCGATAGGCAACTGGAGGTTGCACACTATCCGGCCTGCTTTTTTTATTCGGCGAACGGCAGCCAGACGGTAAAGGCGCTGCCCGAACCTTGCTTACTCTCCACCGTCACCCGCCCGCCGTGCAGTTCCACGATCTCTTTGACGATGGATAGCCCCAGGCCGGTTCCCGATAGTTGCATATCCCGGGGCTCTGTGCCGCGAAAGAAACGCTCAAAGATGTGCGGCAGTTCGTCCTCTGGGATGCCCATTCCTGTATCCGCCACTGTCACGGTGGCCCACGCGCGTCTCTGCGCTTTTTGCTCGCCGGTGGAGAGCGTCACTTTTCCACCCTGCGGCGTGAAGCGGATCCCGTTCTGCACCAAGTTGACCAGCGCCTGTGTTATCCGGTTCGAATCAACCAATGCCACAGGCCCCGGCTCCGCCGGCCGATATTCCAGCGCCAGACCTCGTTCCTGGGCCTGCTCCCGGTGGCTAGCGACGACGGACTCGGCCAGTTCGTTGAGGGAAGTTGGGCCGGGCTTAATTTCTAGCCGGCCGGAATCCACGCGCGAAATCTCTAAAATGTCCTCGACTAGTCGCGCCAGACGCTCCGCTTCCTGCGCCAGTGTGTCTAGGTATTGCTCCCATTTGTCTGACCGCTGCCGCATCAGGTGGGCGTATAGCTTGACAGTCGTGATTGGCGTGCGCAGTTCGTGGGATATATTGGTGATGAAACGGCTCTTCATCCTGTCCAACGACTTGAGGTGGCTGACATCGTGGATGGCGATCACGGCGGCTGCTTCCTCCAGTCCCGACCCCGAGATGGGAGCGGCTTTCACCTCCAGGTCCAGGCCCGTCAGTTCCAGTAGTTCGGCCGGCTGTTCCTCTGTCTGCGCCGCCGCGCTGCGCACTGCCTCCCGCAGCCGGGCCGCCTCCTCCGGCGCTAGGGTCTGGGTGAGCCACGCCTGCGCCACCGGGTTGGCCTGGATGACGTCACCGTCGCTATTGGCGACGACGATGCCATCGGTGGCGCTGCGCAGGATCGCGTCCGAGTGGGCGCGCTCGACCGCGAGTTGCGCCGTTCGCTCCTGCACCCGCTGCTCCAACTGCTCGGCATAGCCGGTGATCTCTTCGTACAACCGCGCGTTCTCGATCGCCACGGCGATCTGGTCGGCCAGGGTTTCCAGAACCAGCACGTCGTTCTCGTCAAAGGCATCGCGTTGCGGGCTTTGGACGTCCAGCACGCCCACGACCTCTCTGCCTACTCCGATAGGCGCGCACAGCTCGGAGCGGGTCGGCACCACGTCGGGGTAGAGGTTGACGTAGCGCGGATCGGCGTCCACGTCGTTGGCCAGCAGGGTCTCGTTGTGGAGGCCCGTCCAGCCGACTATGCCTTGTCCCAGCTTTAGCCGGTGGTCGGGCGGGAACAGGTGAACGAAATCGCCGGCCCTGGTCCTCATCATTATCTCACCCTGCTCGCGGTCCACGGTGAAAATAGCCACGTGATGGTAGCCAAAGCTTTCTTGCACCAGACGGGCGGCTCTTTCTAACACACTCTCCAAGCCTAGCGCGGCGGCGATCTTTTCGGCGATGTCGTTGATGAGCGCCAACTGGGTGGCTCGCCGTTGCGTCTCCTCGAACAAGTAGGCGTTCTGCAGGGCGGTGGCCGTCTGGCTGGCGACAGAGAGCAGCAGGTCCCGGTCGTGCTCGCCGTAGGCGGGGGAACCGGCGTGGCTCTGGATGGCGGCCATCATCCCCAGCACCCGGTCTCCGACGATCAGCGGCACCCCCACCCAGGAAAAAGCGGGCCGCCGGCCTAGCTCGATTCCCATCTCTTCCAACATCTCGGGCAGATTCTCCTGGATGAGCAGCGGGGCGCGGGTGTGGATGACGTGCTCGGCGAGTCCCTGGCCGGCCCGGCGGGTGACGTAAGGCTTTTGAATCTCTCCATCTATGACGTCGAGGGCAAACGCGATCTCCTCCTTGTCCGGCTGGTAGAGCACGATGTAAAAATCGGTGGTATCCATCAGGCGAGAGACGCCCCGGTAGGCTTCTTCCAGCACGTGAGCCACGTCGAGGCGGGCGGTGAGAGCTTGGCTCAGTTTGTTCAGCACGGCCAGTTCCTCGGCGCGGGCGCGGGTATCTTGGAGCAAGCGGGCGTTTTCGATGGCGGCGCCGATTTGCGTGCTCAAGGTCTCCATAGCGGCCATGTCCATCTCGTCGAAGGCGTCGAGTTCGTCACTTTGGATGTCGAGCACGCCGATGATCCTCTCGCCGCTCTGTATCGGCACTGCGAGTTCCGACCGGGTCTCCTCCTGCGCCTTGCGCACAAAGTGCGGGTGCTGGCTGACGTCACCGCTGACCTGAGTTTCGCCGGTCGCTGCCGCGCGCCCGATCATGCCCTCCCCGACGGCCAGCCAGAGACCATCGGGAAAGACGTCGGCGTAGCCTCCGGCGATGGATTGCATGGTCAGGCGCTCACACTCCTCGTCGAGCAGCAACAGCATCACGCCATAGTAGCCAAAGGCGTCTTGAACGGCGACCACGATTTCGGAGAGCAGCGTGTCCAACTCCAACTCGCCGCTCACGCGCTGGCCCACCTCGTAGATCAGCGCAGCTTGAGTTGCCCGCCGCCGCGCCTCCTCCTCCGCCCGCTTGCGCTCGGTAACGTCCAGGTATATGCCCAAGAAAGCCCGTTCACCTTGAACCTCAACCTCTGTTACGGTAGCCCGTGCCCAACGAGTTTCTCCATCCTTGCGAATGAAACGGTGTTCATAGCTATCAGGCACAACCTTGCCAGCCTGACGATCTTTGTATCTCTGGGCTATCATCTCATGATCGTCTGGATGGACCAAGTCATATATTTCGTCAGGTGTAAACTCTAATAACTCATCGGTTGAATAACCTACCATATCCGCAAAGCTTTGATTGGCAAGAACGTACTTATCGCCCTGCCGTACTACGATCCCTTGGGGTGATCTCTCAACAAGCTCTCGATACCTCTCTTCGCTCTCGCGCAGCGCGTGCGTTGCTCGCAACGCCTCAGCCAACGCTTGGCGTTGGCCCTCCTCCGCCCGCTTGCGCTCGGTGATGTCCTCTCCTGAACTCAAGATGCCGTTAATCTTGCCCGTCTCATCGGTGAGCACAGTGTTGTACCAGACGATGATCCTCTCCTCCCCAGCTTTCGTCAAGGCTGAGTTCTCGTGGGTTTCGACAGGCTCGATCTCTCCTGCCATCAACTGCTGGAAAACGTGCTTCACATCCTCCCTGATGTCCTCCGACAGGCAGGTGTCGAACCAGTTTCTGCCCAGCAACTCTCCCACTTTGTATCCCAGAATCTCGCGCCCCTTCCGGCTCACCAGGGTGATCTCGCCCTTCTCGTTCAAGGCTACCAGGATGGCGCCAGCTACGTCCAGGTATTTTTGCGCCTTGTCCCGCCCCTGGCGCAGCGCCCCCTCCGCCCGCTTGCGTTCGGTGATGTCTTTATCCACCCCCCGGTAGCCGATCAAGTTGCCCTCTCTGTCAAATATGGGCACGCCGTTGGTCAGCAGACAGATCTCGCGCTCCTCTCGGCTGATGTTCCAGTTCTCCAGGCCCACAATAGGCTCGCGGTTCCTGGCGATTTTCTCAAAGATCTTGCCGACGCGAGTGGCTTCGCCCGGCGGCATCAGATCGAAGGGGGTTTTGCCCAGTACCTCTTCGGCAGAATAGCCCAGCACGTCCAGCACCCGCTCCGAGCAATAGGTGTAGCGGCCCTGGCTATCTACCTCCCACACCCAATCCGAGGTGCTCAGGGCCACGTCGCGGAAGCGCGCCTCGCTCTCCCTCAGTATCCCCGCCGCCCGCTTGCGCTCGGCCAGCAAATGGGCCCTTTCCAGCACTCGTTCGACGACGATGGCCACTTGCTCCATGTCCTGAATGGGCTTGGCGACGTAATCCCACGCGCCGCGCCGCATCGCCTCGACAGCGTCGCTCAACGCGCCCGCTCCAGAGACGACCACCAGGGGCAGTTCGGGCTGCTCGGCGTGGAGGGCGGCGACGATCTCCAGGCCATCCACGCGGGGCATACGCAGGTCTACCAGGATGGCGTGGAATTGTTCGGCGCGGGCCAGAGCCAGGCCCTCGTCGCCGTTGGCGGCCGCGACGGTCTCATAGCCGCATACGGTCAAATAGTCAGCCAGGGTGCGGCGGATGAGCGGTTCGTCGTCAATGATCAAAATCCTTTTAATTGACATGTGCTCCCCCTTATGGGGCATTGGTAGACTGAGGCTGACTTGCTAATTCTGAGGCAATGGGCAGCTCAACCACAAAGCGACTGCCTCCCTCAACGATAGGTTCAACCCAAATCCGCCCCTTGTGGCGCTCCACCACAATAGACCAACAAAGCCACAGCCCCAACCCCGTCCCCTCGCCCACCTCTTTGGTGGTAAAAAAGGGGTCAAACAGCCGCGCTTGCTTCGCTTTTGGGATACCGGGGCCGTTGTCCTCCACCTCCAGGCGAATTTGGGATTTGGGATTTGGGATTGGGGATTGGGTGTCTTGCGTCAAGGATGTACGCAGCGTCAACCGGGGGCGATATTCCTCATTCGCCATTCGCCATTCGCCATTCGCCATAGCCTGCGCCGCGTTGCGCACCAGGTTGAGGATCACTTGCTGGATCTGCTGCCCATCGCAGAGCACGTTTGGCAGATCGAGAGCCAGTTCGCGCACGACCTCCATGTTCCGAAAATCGTACTTTTTCTTCAAGTTGTAATCGGTGGCCGCCAGATCGAGCGTTCGTTCCACCAGTGCGTTCAGGTCGTGGGGCGCGATTTTGGAAGAGCTTTTGCGCGAAAAGCTGAGCAAGTCGGAGACAATCTTGGCGGCGCGACTGCCGGTATCGCGGATGCCGTCCAGATACTCGACCAGTTCCCGTTCTTGCAGGTAGCGGGCCAGTCCGTCGGGGTCCACTCCGCATGCTTGCAGCCGCTCGCGGGTGTGAGGCTGTTGCGTGTCGAAGGCTATCTGTAGCATCTGCGCACTTTGCATCATCGCGCCCAGGGGGTTGTTGATCTCGTGGGCCACGCCGGCTGCCAGCATGCCCACGCTGGCCATCCTGGCCGATTGGAGCATCATTTCCTCCAACTGCACGCGCTGGGTCGCGTCGTCAATGCGCAGAACGGCGCCTTCGATATCGTTGGCCGCGAGCGGAAAGACGCTCACGTCGCGATAGAGTGGCCCGGCTTCCGACTCCAGTTGTTCCTTGTGCCGGTGAGCGACTTGGCGTTCACGCAACACCTGCTCAAACAATTCGTGATAGCGTTCCAGTTCGGGGCAGGCCCGCCACAGCGGTTGCCCTTGTATTTGCTCCTCCGTCTGGCCCGTCAGAGTCTCGGCGGCCGGGTTGCAGGCCAGTACCCGCCCGGCGGGGTCCAGCGTGATGAGGGCCGAGGGCATCGAATCGGTGATGTTCTGTAGTAAATGCTGCAAGCGCATGATCTCTGCCTCGTCCCGCTTGCGCTCGGTGATGTCCAAGAACGCGGCCACCATTCTCCCGGGCAAAGTCTGGAAGGCGTGGACTTGGAAAGCGCCCGCGATTTGGTTTTCTTGATAGTTGATTTGCTCAGTTTGCCAGGGGTTGCCCTCCGAAGCAGTTTGGCGATAGCTCCCCGGTACTTGCGTCTCTGTGAGAGCCGGGAATGCCTCTTCAATGGTTTGGCCCACAAACTGATCGTTATTCACGCCCAAAATCTCATCGGCGGCGGGGTTCGCGCCGGTGAATACCAGTTTGCCATCTGGTTCCAATTGGTACATGTGCATACCCATTGGGATGGACTCGACGATATTGCGGAACTTGGCCTCCGATTCTAGCAGCGCCTCCTCGGCAGCCGCTTTCGTGCTTTCGAGCCGCAGTTTTTCAAAGCATCGCTCCAGGGTCGCCAACAGGTAGCGCATGTCCAGGGGTTTTCGCAAATAGTCGTAAGCGCCTCTGTGGAGCGCGTTGATGGCCGTATCCACCGTTGCATAAGCCGTCATCATCACGCACAGGATCCCGGGGCGGACCAGTTCCAGTTCAGCGATCAGGTCAACCCCGCTATCACGCTCCAGGCGAATATCCAGCAATGCTACCTGCGCGTCGAAAGACTCGATCTTTTCCTGGGCGCCCTTGACGCTGTACGCCGCCTCGACATGATAACCGCGCGCTTTGAGCGTATCCACGAGGACGAGAACCAGGTCTTTTTCGTCGTCCACGACCAGTATCCGGCCTTCACGGCGCTCGTTTATGGCGTCATGATTTTCGTCTGGCATCGTATCTCACTCCTTCCGCGCTGGCGGGACAAATGTTCCAGCGCGCCAAGCAGTTCCCTGGGATCGAAAGGCTTTCACAATATACCACTAACCGACGATGACCGCAACTGGCCAATGGCGTCGCTCTCTTCGTCTGCATAAGCGGGGACGACGATGGTGGGGAGCGCGTGGCCGCTCCGCTTGAGCTCGAGGTAGGTCTCTAGCCCCTGGTTGATTGACAAAATTAACTGGTGATTACCCACATCTCACCGCTGAGCGCGCAGAGGTCGCAGAGATGGTCAAAAAAGTCCTCTCTGCGTGCTTTGCGGCTTCTGCGGTGAAAGAAAACAGAGTCAATGCAGTCACATTTGGACATGTGGGTAATCACCAAAGAAAATAGGGTGCAGAAAAAGCGGATTTTATTGATTTTCGGTGCAGATCAGCGCAAATCTACGTCCGCTCTGTAGGAGCGCCATCTGCGTCCTAATGTTAAACTTGTTGGTCAATCAGGTCTGCATCTACTATCGGCAGCCACAGTGTAACCGTGGTTCCCTCGCCTACCTCGCTCTGAATCTCGACCCCGCCGCCGTGCTGCTGCATAATGTCCTTGACCACCGGCAGCCCCAGCCCGACGCCATAGGTCTTGGTGCTGAACAGCGGCTCGAATACCTTGTCCAGCACATCGGCGGGGATGCCGCAACCGGTGTCGCTGAAGCGCATCTCCAAGCGTTCCTTGCCAATGCGCGTGCTCACGGTCAACTGATTTCCCTGCGCTGTAAGCGAAGCAGTGTCATCCTGCAGCGTGTCAACCGCGTTCTCCACCACGTTGATCACGGCGCGGCGCAGATGTTCACGGTCTATCGGAATTTTGACGCCGCAAGTCAGCTCTCGAACGCAAACGATGGATTCAGGGATAGACTGCTCGTCCAACAGCGCGTCCAGCCACTCATCTACCCACGCAGGCTCCAGGTTCAGCGCCCGCTCGCGATCCCGCCCGCGGGCGTAATCCAACAGTTCGGTGATGATGTTATCGCAGCGGACGACGTTGCGCTCGGCCAGTTGCCGCGCCCGTTCAATCCGGTGCAACTCGTCCCGCTCAATGGCGTCGCCAATGGCGAACACTGCCGCGCGCACGGCACCCAGGGGGTTGCGGATCTCGTGGGCCACGGTGGCCGTGAGCTGCCCCAGCGCGGAGAGCCGCTCCTGGCGGAGCAGTTCAGCCTGCGCTTGTTCGAGTGCCCGCGTCCGTTCCTGGACCAGTTCCTCCAGGTGGTCGCGGTAGCGTTTCAATTCCTCTTCCGCCCGCTTGCGCCCGGTGATGTCCAGATGCGTGCCGCAGGCGCGGAGTGGCTTGCCGTCGGCGTCACGCTCTATCGCCCGGCCCTTGTCGAGTATCCAGACCCAATCGCCTGACTTGTGCTTCACGCGATGTTCCGTCTCGTAGAAATCCGTCTTGCCCTCGAGGTGGGAATTGCGGGTTTCCATTACGTCCGGCATGTCGTCGGGATGGATCAGCTTCTCCCACATGCTCACACGCGGCTCGATTTCGTCCAGCCCGTATCCCAGCATTTCGGCCCAGCGCTCGTTGAACGTCACCTCGCCGGTGGCCACGTTCCAGTCCCACGTGCCCAGGTCGGCGCCCCGCAACGCCAGTTCCATCCGCTGCTCGCTCTCCCGCAGCGCCTCTTCCGCCCGCACCCGCTCAGTGATGTCTGTGGAATATCCGATTATTTCTACAACATGCCCTTTTTTATCTTTTTTATAAGGCTTGATAGTTGTCCTGAACCAGGTTTCCCTGATAAGTATCTCAAACTCTACGGTTTTTCCAGAGAAGGCATTCTCATAGTGAGGTTGAACGATGTTGTAATGCTCCTTACTGAACAATTCCTGGAGATCTTTGCTCTTGATAACATCGGTTGTTATTCCAAAGACCTCAGCTACCCTGCCCTCGCTGAGGACTGCAATAATATTCCCATTGGTATCTTTTTTGAACCTGAATATATGGGCTGGCAGGCCCTTGAGGGTCTCCTCGAACTCTTTATGGAACCTTTTTTTCTCCTCCTCAGCCCGCTTGCGCTCAGTGATGTCCTCTACGATCAATGAAACGCCGACGATTTTGCCTGCCTTTTTGAGCGGGTTGAGTATTCCTTTGATAATATATTGTTCCCCGGCTCTATTTGTGATCGTCATTTCATTCACAGACAGAGATTTCCCCCGGATCACGTCCTTGAGCAGCGACAAGGCGCGTTTTACGTCAAACCTTATCAGGGGAACGAGTTGGATGACGCTTTTGCCGATCAATTCCTGGCGCTCTATGCCGGCGATCTCGGCGGCGCGCGGGTTTATGTCGGTGATCCTACTTTTCGTGTCCAGCAGGACGATTCCCTCGGCGGCGTTCTCTACAAATAGCCGGTATTTCTCTTCACTTTCTCCCGGCGATTCCTCGGTTCGCTCGCGCTCGGCTTCCGATCTTTTCTGTGCGCGCGCTTCCTCTAACCCGTTCAAAAGTTGCTCTTTCGTTTTTTGTGTCTCGGCCATTTCTATCCTCCTGTCGTTTCGTCAACTGGTACTTGAATCGGTATAGGCAGCCACAGAGTAACAGTCGTCCCTTGGCCTATTTTGCTCTCGATTTCGACCCCGCCGCCGTGCTGCTGCATAATGCCCTTGACCACCGGCAGCCCCAGCCCGACGCCAAAACGCTTGGTGTTGAACAGCGGCTCGAAAATCTTGTCCATCACGTCGGCGGGGATGCCGGGGCCGGTGTCACTGACCTGTATTCCCAAGCGGCTCCCGACAACGTGGCTGCTCACGGTCAACTCATTCGGACTGTCCGCAGTACGCCCTATTCTACCTTTCTCCTGCAGCGCGTCAACCGCATTTTCCACTGGTCTAGGGGATTTGCGCGCTCAACTCTCGAACGCAGACGATGAATTCGGAGATGTTTTGTCCGTCCGGTAATTCGCCCAGCCAGACGTTCACATACACTGGGCCCAGCGGGTTGCGAATCTCGTGGGTCACGGTGGCCGCGAGCTGCCCCAGGGCAGAAAGCCGCTCCTGGCGCAGCTCGCAGCCACAGCATTCGATCTTTGGCAGTGTTCAATGGTTGGCCCTCTTACGCCAAGAAAGCAGCAATGCGCCGGCGACGACCAACGCGGCCCCCAAAATCTGGTCGGGCGACATCCGCTCGCCCAACAAAAAGTAAGCATAGACGGAAACGATAGGAATTTCGGTCATAGCCAGGATAGTGGCAACGCTCGCAGGCAACCGCCCCAACCCAAAGGCATAGATCGGAAAGGGAATGGCCGTAGATAGGCTCACCAGCCCCGCAAACCATAGGCAGACGACGGGGGATACAGGCCAGGGCTGTGCCGCAAAGAACTGAAGAGGAAATAGCACCAGCGTGCTAAAGCCAAATGCATAGACCCAGGTGGTGAAGGAACTGCACCGCTCCCGAACCTTTTTACCGAACAGGTTCCAGCAGGCGTAGGTAGACGGGACAGCCAAGCCCACCAGCAACCCTGGCAAGGTGAATTTGAACTGGCCCAGAACGCCCAGACCCGTCACCATCACCGTGCCGGCAAAGGTCAGGATAATGGCCAGGATTTTGTTCCAGGTCAGCGCTTCGCGCCAGATCAGCCAGGCCGCGACCGCGACAATGGCCGGCATCGCCGCCTGCTGTACTGTCGCCACGGCTGCCCCGTTGATCAGCACACCCAGGTTCCAAACGACGTGAAAGACACCCAGGCTGCCGCCCAGGGCCATCAACCAGGGCAAATCGCGCCGCTGCACGCGCAGAGAGGCCGGGCGCAGCAGGGCCGTCACAGCCAGCAGCACGATAAAGGTGAACAGATCGCGCCAAAAGGCAAGTGCAAAGGGTGTGACATTCTTGCTGGTTACGATCAGCCTGACAAAGATGGCCGAAGTCCCCCACAGCGCAGTAGATGCCAACACCGCCACGGAACCAGCCACATTCACATTCGAGCGAGCAGACACGCTCACTCTCGCCGTCTCTCTGGCAGGCTCATAGCCTCGATGTAGCGTCTATTGAAATCGGCATCCAGGCCCCCTGTTCGGCCATAGCCGCGATCCGCTCGCCCCGCGCAAACTCGTCGTCGTCCAAAAAGAGCACCGCGCCAAAGCCAGCGCCGTTGGCCGACGTCTCGACGACCTCCAGATACACAGTCGGGATCATCCCCAAGCCCACCACCGCTTCGACGTTCAACTGACTGCCAAAGGAGCCTGTGAGGATCATACGTTGCAGATCGCTGCCCTCCAGTCCCAAGTTATTCATCAGCTGGAGTCTGGCAAATTTTCAGAATGCCCACATCTTGGGGTAGGCAACAATAAAGGCGCTAGATATGGGGGTTCGTAGTAGCGGCTTTAGCCGCTTTTGAGCCTTTTGGACGGCTGAAGCC
>Ga0164311_10001699_pt1 | contig 11006 bp, 9 predicted proteins | sample GuaBasSedimGuay2_FD_121796 | JGI IMG/M metagenome (GOLD analysis project Ga0164311, IMG submission 121796) | Subseafloor sediment microbial communities from Guaymas Basin, Gulf of California, Mexico - Guay2, Core 4569-9, 9-12 cm | ecosystem: Environmental > Aquatic > Marine > Hydrothermal vents...
CGGTTGAGTTCCCCCACCTGGTGATGGGCCGGCAGGCGCACATCCTCCAGCGCAAAGCCACCGGTGGAGATGCCCATGCGTCCCATATCCTCAAAGAACGTGGGGGTGATGCCCTCTGTTCCTTTGAGCGGCACGGCGAAGAAGGTGAAGGCCCTGTGCCCGGCTTTCGGGTCGGGGTCCGTGCGGGCCAGCATCAGGTGGATGCCACCCCACTCCAGCGACTCGCGCACACCGCTGATGAACATCTTCTCACCGTTAAACACCCACTCGCCGTTATCTCGTACGGCGCGGGTACGGCAGGCCCCCAGGATGTCGGATCCGCCGCCGGGCTCGGTGGTGGCAATGCCCACGAAAGCCTCTCCTCGCGTCACTTTAGGAAGATACTCCTCCTTGAGTTCAGGGGTGCCGTACTGATAGAAAATGAATCCCCACGCAGCCTCCACCAGGTAGAGTACCGGCACGGCCAGGCTGATGTCGGCGCGGCCCAGTTCCTCAGCAGCGATGGCAGCCATCGTCCAGTCGGCCCCTGAGCCGCCATACTCCTCCCCCACCAACGGGGCCAGCAGGCCCATCTCGGCCATCCCTTTGACGATCTCTGGAGGGATACGCTCAGTGGTATCAATCTCCCGCACACGCGGCGCGATTTCGCTCTGCGCGAAGTCTCGCACCGCCCGTCGCCATAACCGTTGTTCTTCAGTCCAGCCGAAGTCCATGTTTTTCCTCCTCGGTCGGTATTGACCGCTCAGATCACACCCTCATCCCGCAGACGGGCCAGGTCGGCGGGAGTGTAGCCCAAGTGCTTGGTCAACACCTCCTCCGTGTGTTGCCCCAGCAACGGGGGAGGCTCCTCCATACACACCGGTGTGCGTGAGAGTTTGAGCGGCGAGCCAACCAGCCTGACCGTGCCTGCAGTAGGATGAGGTAGTTCCACAAACATGTCCCGCGCCAACACCTGTGGGTCGGAGAACACCTGATCAATGTAGTTGATGGGAGCGCAAGGGATGCCTGCCTCCACCAGCGCGGCATACCATTCTTCGGAAGTACGGGTCTGAAACCGCTCCTGCAGAATAGGCACCAGGACATCGCGGTGCTCCACCCGCTGCGGATTGGTAGCGAAACGCCCGTCAGCAGCCAGATCGTCCCAGTTGGCCAGCGCGCACAGCCGCTGCCATTGCCGGTCGTTGCCCACACCCACCGCGATCCAGCCATCAGAGGTGGGAAACGGCTCGTAGGGCACGATGTTGGGATGAGCGTTTCCGTAGCGGGCGGGCCGTTCCCCCGAAACCAAGTAGTTGCTGGCCACGTTGGCCAGCCAGGCCACCTGGGAATCGAGCAGCGCGATGTCTATGTACTGGCCCTGCCCGCTCCGCTCCCGCTCGTGCAGTGCAGCCAGGATGGAGGTGGCGGCGAACAAGGCCGCCGTAATATCCACGATGGCCACGCCCACCTTCATCGGCGGCCCTTCCACGGGGCCGGTGATGCTCATGATCCCGCCCTGTGCCTGGATGATGAAATCATACCCGGGACGGTCGCGGTAGGGGCCGCTCTGGCCGTAGCCGGTGATGGCGCAGTAGATCAGCCCTGGGTTCAGTTCCCGCAGCGTCTCGTAACCCAGCCCCCACTTCTCCATCGTTCCCACGCGGAAGTTCTCCAGTAACACATCCGCTTGACTGGCCAGATCGCGTATGATGTTCCGTCCTTCTTGACTTTTTAGGTTGAGGGTGATGCTTTTCTTGTTGCGATTGACGGAGAGATAGTAAGCAGATTCACCGCCAGCCCACGGCGGACCCCATTGGCGGGTGTCGTCGCCGTGACCTGGCCTCTCGACCTTGATGACTTCGGCCCCCAGATCGGCCAGCATCATGGAAGCGTAGGGCCCTGCCAGGACCCGGGAGAGATCGAGCACCAGTATGTCCGCCAACGGGGGAGTAGTACTGATATTGCTCATATGATGACCTACTTTGACCAGGCGATAGGACAAGGTCTCTATCAGTCGAGTCCGGCCAGGGTCTCCCGTAACTCGTCATCGCCGATGTCAAAAGTCAGGCCACGGGGTGGCAACGGCTCGGTCAGGAAGAAATCGGGCAGGCGGTCATCCTGTGGACCGAAGCCGGCCGCCCGGTTGAAGGCCAGTTCGCGCCGGAGCGTCTCCCGCCCCATAGTCCACAGGTCGTCCATGCTGAACTCGCGTCCCAGGCGCCCCTTGAGCATATCCAACAACAGGCTATTGTCCGCCAGGATCGGTCCCCGGGTGAACCAGCAGAGGCCTACGCTATCGAAAATGACGGCCAGTTTCTGGAGATAGCGCGAAAGATCAACCTGGTGTTCGCGCTGCGTCGTGTCCAGCTTGCCTACACCAGGGAGAACGGTGCCAGGCAGCGCATTGCCGGCGGTGTGATCGGCGCCCATGGGCGAGGTGGCATAGGTGACGCCAGTACCTTTGAGAGCGCGGGGATCGTAGGCCGAGAGGCCCTGGCCTTTCACGACGGGTACATGGGAGACGCCAAAGACCCGCCCAGTGACGGCCGCGCCATGGCCCAATACCCGACCCAACGGTGTACCCGCGCCGATCTCCTCAATCAAGGCAATCGCTCGCTCGCCGTCGCCAAAGTCGGCCAAACCGGCCTCCATCGCCACGGCCAGCGTATCCCCTGTCTCTATCGTATCAAGGCCATACTCGTCGCAAAGATGGTTCATACGCGCAATGACATCCAGATCGCCGATGCCACAGTTGGCCCCCAGCAGGACGATGCTCTCGTACTCAAAGCCCCGCGTTTGCTCCTTGCCGTTTTCGTCTGGAAAGACGTTGGAGCAGCGAATGACGCAGCCAGGCATGCAAGGATGCGTTGTTTGGCCTCCCCGCGCGACGATCAGGTCGTGAAGGGCCTCACCGCTGATGTGCTCGGCCTTCTCGAACACACCGCTGCGAAAGTTGCGGGTGGGCAGTCCGCCCAGTTCGTTGATGACATTGACCAGCACGCTGGTGCCATAGACCGGCAAGGATTTGCCGGTGGAAGGATGCTCGCGCAACGCCTGGGCGAAGCGGCGCGTTGTCTGGCGAAACAACCCGGCATCGGCCAATGGGACAGGATCGCTTCCCGAATCATCCACGACGATGGCCTTGAGCCCCTTGGCTCCCATCACGGCTCCTAACCCACCCCGGGCTGCGTGGCGGGCGGGCACGCCGTCCAGATCGGTGACGCCAATGGCTGCCGCTGAGAGGCGCATCTCCCCCGCCGGACCGATGGCCAAGACGGCCGTGCGCCGGCTCCGCCCGGACCGGAGGCGAGCGACGGTCTCATAGATCGTCTGCCCGACCAGATGGGTAGCATCCAGTAGCCCCACTCCCGCAGGGGTGACCTCCAACGTGAACCATTGCCCGCTGGCGGCCTGCCCCTCGACGACCAGGGCAGTAACGCCCAGGCGCGCCAGCGCGGCGCCAGGCAGGCCGCCGACGTTGCTCTCCTTGATGCCGCCGGTCAGCGGGCTTTTGCCTCCCACCGAGAGACGGCCCGAACTGGAAGCGATCGTCCCCCCCAGCAGCCCCGGTGCAAGGACCAGCCTGTTGGCCGGCCCCAGCGGATCGGCTGTAGGAGGTACTTCGGCAGCGATGATGGCTGAGGTCAGCGCCCGCCCACCCAGTCCCTGCCAGGCGGCGGGCACCGGCTCCGTAGTGATGGTTCCCCTGGTCAAATTCACGCGACAAATCATTACGGCCTCGCTTTCATGGTTCCAGAATGACCTTGATGGCCTCCCGCCGATTGAGCATCTCCAACGCATGCCCAATCTCCTCCAACGGCAGGACGTGGGTGACGACCGGCTCAATGCGTACATAGCCCCGGCGAAGCAATTCCAGACTGGCGGCAAAGGTCTCCTTACTGTAGCAGAAACTTCCCACCAGCCGCAGTTCGTGGCGGATAATAGGGGCCGGATTGATTGCGGCATCGTGGTGAAAGACGCCCAGCAGCAGTACCGTGCCCCCTTTGGCCGTGGAGTTCAGCACGGCAGGAATCACCTCGGCCGTGCCGGTGGCCTCGATGACCAGATCGGCCATGCGCCCGTCAGTGAAACGAGCCACCGCTTCTACTGGATCCTGGATACGGCTGTTGACCACCACCGCACCGAATCCGGCCGCCACATCCAGCCGGTGATCGTGATGGCCCACGACCATCACCTGCTCTATGCCCCGCGCCCGGACGGCCTGCAGGGCATACAGGTTGATAGCGCCGTCCCCAAAGAGCACAACCGTGTCTTCCGGACGCATGTTCAGGCGGCGCAGACCGTGGTAAGAGGAAGCCACAGGATCTACCGAAGCGCCCTGGCGAAACGAAACCTCATCGGGCAGCCGATGCAGGTTGGCAACCGGCACACGGACGTACTCGGCGTAAGCGCCGTCCACGTGAAAGCCGATCTCGCGCAGGTTATCGCAGAGCGACTCGTCACCCCGGCGGCAGTAGGGACACGTGCCGCATCCGATGACCAACCCCGCTGTCACGCGGTCCCCCACCTGCCAACCCGTCACACCCGGACCGACCTTGGCGACGAGGCCGGCGAACTCGTGGCCGGGGATGAGGGGATAGGGCACGTCTCGCACGCCGTTGAAGATGGGCAGGTCGCTGCCACAGATGCCCACAGCCTTGACCTGCACAATGACGGTGCCCGGCTCTGCCTGGGGCACGGGCACATCGCGCAACGCAAAGCCCGGGCCGGGTCGTTCTTTGACGATGGCTCTCATAGGCGAACTCCCTACCACTGATAGCGGCGCAACACCTCAATGATTATGTCCACGCCCTCGTCGGCCTGTTCCTGGGTGATGATGAGCGGCGGGGCGATGCGCAGGGAACTTGCGCCACACTTGATGATAGCCACACCATGGTCGCCGATCTCCTTGGTTACCTTCTTGATCACCTCGCGCGCCGGGCTGCCATCCGGGTTCACCAGTTCCGCTGCCACCATCAGCCCTTTGCCACGCACGTCGCCGATGATGGGTAACTCCTTCTGGGCTTCGCGGAATCGGCTCTGGATGTGATCGCCCACGCTGATGGCGTTATCCATCAAGTTCTCCTCCTGGACGATCCGCAAGGTGGCCAGGCCGGCCCGGCAGGCGACGGGATTACCGCCGAAAGTGGTGCCATGAGCGGCTGGAGGCCAGGCATCCATCAGATCCGCCCGTGCCAGCACCCCGGCCAGAGGCAACCCGCCCCCTATCGCTTTGCCCAGACAGACGATGTCGGGTACCACATCCCAGTGCTCCACGGCGAACATTTTTCCCGTGCGTCCCAGCCCTGTCTGCACCTCGTCGGCGATGAGCAAAACCCCGTGGCGGTCGCAGATTTCCCGCAGACCCTGCAAGAAGCCATCCGGCGGGACGATATAACCCCCCTCGCCGATGATGGGTTCGACGATGATGCCTGCCAAGTCTTCGGGCGGAACCACCGTCTGCAGCGCCTTTTCCACCAGATTGAGGCAGGCCAGCCCACACGTCTCCGGCGATTTGTGCTTCAAGGGGCAGCGGTAGCAGTAAGGGTAGGGAGTGTGATAGACGCCTGTGAGCAGGCCGGAGAGACGGCGGCGGTAAACAGTGCTGGTGGCAGTAAGAGCGAGAGCGCCCATCGGCCGTCCGTGAAAACTATCGGTGAAGGCGAGAATCATCGGGCGGTTGGTAACGTAGCGGGCCAGTTTGATGCCTGTCTCCACCGCCTCCGACCCGCTGTTCATCAGGACGGCCTTACCATTCTTGAGCACGCCGGGGGCTACGGCCTTGACCGCCTCCACCAGTTCCACGTAAGGGGTCATGTATCCCACATGACAGGCGGCGTGGGTGAGGAGTCGGGCCTGTTGGCAAATGGCCTCCACTACGACCGGGTGGCAATGCCCCACGCTCATGGTGGCGATGCCGGCCGCGAAGTCCAGATACCTCCTGCCCTCTACATCGTACAGGTACACCCCCTCGCCCCTTTGAAAGACTATGTCGGTGTATCTGTAGATCGCCGGAGTTACCGCAGCATGGTCACGCTCGATCCATTCCGCTGAACCGGATTCGTTCCTCTTAACCATTTGTTCCTCCATTGTTGGATACTGATTGTTGATTATCGGAAGTAGGAAGCCGTCACAGTCGCTACCGCCCCAGGTAGGCCCGCTTGGTGTGCTCGTCTTCCAGGACCTCCCGGCCTGGACCAGAAAGCACAATGCGGCCAGTCTCCAAGACATAAGCGTAATCAGCAATGGTCAGGGAGTGGCGCACGTTTTGCTCGACCAGCAGAATCGTCAGACCACGTGCTTTCAGTTCCTGCACGATCTCGAAGATTTGGCGGACTAACATAGGGGCCAGACCCAAGGAGGGCTCATCCATCATCAATAACTTAGGCCTGGACATAAGGCCCCGTCCGATGGCCAGCATCTGCTGCTCACCACCGGAAAGCGTCTTGGCAAGTTGAGTCTGCCGCTCCCGCAACACCGGGAAGAGGTCAAAAACCTCCTCGATGGTTTCTTCCCGAACGGATTTAGCGCGTGGGTGCATAGCCCCACTGATCAGGTTGTCGTAGACGGTCATATCGGGGAATAATTTCCGCCCTTCGGGTATCTGCACCACCCCTTCATGCACGATCTTGTGACCGGGCAGTGTGGTCAAGTCGGTGCCGTCGAAGATGATTTTGCCCGAAGTTGGCCTGAGCAATCCAGAGATAGTATTCAGCAGGGTCGTCTTGCCGGCCCCATTGGCTCCCACGATACTGACGATCAGCCCGTCCTCGACGGTGACGGAGACATCGTAGAGGACTTTGAAGGCCCCGTATTGCACGTTGATGTTTTCTACCTCAAGCAACTGCCTCCTCCTCTCCGAGGTATGCCTCGAGCACCCGGGGGTCACGGCTGACCTCGTCCGGTGTCCCTTCGGCAATTTTCTTGCCGAAGTCGAGTACGATTATCCGCCGCGATAGGCTCATGATCACCTTCATGACGTGTTCGACAACTAAGAAGGTAATACCCTGGTCATTTAATTCCCGCACCAACTCTAAAATCTCGTCAATCTCCGCCAGATTCAAGCCTGCCGCCACCTCATCCAGAAGCAGCATCTTGGGCCCGGTGGCGAGCACTCTGGCGATCTCCAGCCGTTTGAGTTCAATGAGGGTCAGGTTCTTGGCCAGTTCATCGGCCTTATGAGTCAGCCCCACTCGCTCCAACGTCTCTCGCGCTTTCCGCTCCGCCGCTGCGGTCGAGGGATGACGGACATAGGCGCCGATGAGCGCGTTCTCCAGCACAGTGATGTCGGGGAAAGGCTGAACGATCTGGAAGGTGCGGGCGAGGCCCAACTTGCAGATTTGGTGAGGCTTGAGGTCACTCAAAGGACGGCCGTCAAAGATCACCTCGCCCGCCGTAGGGGAGAGGAAGCCGGTGATCAGATTGAAAGTCGTCGTCTTTCCGGCACCGTTGGGTCCGATGAGACCAACGATTTCTTTTTCTTCTACGTCGAAAGACAGGTTGTCAACGGCTCTCAGACCGCCGAAGCACTTGGTCAAGTCGCGCACACTTAGCATAGCCATGGGCCGGCCTCCTACTCACTCGCTCGTTCGCCAGTGGCGGCTTTGCCCCGGTGGCCGACTTTCTCCATCACACTCTCGACCACACCAAGGATGCCATGGGGCATGAAAAGCATCACGACCATCAGCACAGCGCCGTAGAGAAGCAAGGGGGCACCGGCAAAACTACCACCCAACTGAGCGCGGGCGAACTCGGCGATGGGGACTAAGATCAACGCGCCCACAGCGGGTCCCCACACCGTCCCCAAGCCCCCGATGATGGCGAAAAGCAGGATCTGCACCGACGGTCCCTCGCCGAAGACCAGCCTGGGATGGATATAGGTATAATACTGAGCGAAGAAGGTCCCTCCCAGACCGGTCATGAAGGCACTGACCACATTAGCCTGAGTCTTTATCTTCAGTGGGTCTACCCCCAGGGCGTCGGCAGCCCTCTCGTTTTCCCTCACGGCCACCAGGTAGTAGCCAAATCGCTGCCGGTCCAGCCAGGCGGTGTACAGGATGGACAGGGCTGCCATCACCAGGATGATGTAGTAGTAGCCGGTCTTGCCCTCAAACTGCATCAAAAGCGGCCTATGCCCCATCCAGGTCACCTCCAATCCTCTCGCTCCACCCAACCAGCGGATATTAGTTGTCAGGTAAACGGCCGCTTCGGCCAGGGCGATGGTTACCAGGGCGAAATAGCCTCCCTTAAGCCCGTAGCGGAAACAGACATAGCCGACGAACCAGCCCAGCAGGGCCGCCGCCGCCCCGGCGATCCACATCCCCACCCAGGGGGTAAGCCCCAGTTTCAGGAACAGTATAGTGGAGACATAGGCACCCGCGCCCAGATAGAGACCGTTGCCCAGAGAATGCTGACCGGCGTAGCCGCCCAGGATGTTCCAGGCTGTAGAGAGGTAAGCGTAGAGCAGGACAAGGATAATGATGTGCAGGTAGTATTCGCCTTTGGGGGAGCGGCTGAGAGGCAGGGGCAGCAGCGCCAGAAAAAGGAACAACAGTGCGAAGCCGATGAAGCGGCGACCTTGTAACAGGTTCCTCATCATGCTTGCCTCCTCCCAAAAATGCCCTGAGGTCTGAAAAGAAGCACCAGTATAAAGATGGCGAAGGTCAGAACTCGGGATAGCGAACCGGGCAAAATAGCCGCGCCCATGGTCTCAGTCAGGCCGATAATCAAGCCACCTACCAGGGCCCCCAAGACGTTGCCCATGCCCCCCAGTATCACTACGATGAACGCGACGAGACCGAGGAAGGCTCCCACCAGAGGCGCGACGTAGTAGAAGGGGATCATCAAAGAGGCAGCCAGGCCCACACAGGCAGAGCCGATACCAAAGGCCACCAGGTAAGTACGCCGGACGTCAATGCCCATCAGCGTGGCTGCCTCGCGGTTTTGCGAGGCGGCACGGATAGCCCGGCCCATGTCGGTGTATCGCAGAAACCACCAGAGGATGGCTACCCCAAGGAGGGAGCCGACGAAGCCAAGCAGGTTAGATAGAGGTATCACGACGGGGCCGACGTTGAAAATCATCTTGTTGTAAGGGTTATCGAGGGACAGTGGAGTCGCTGTGAATAGCACCAGGGCCAGATTTTGTAACACCAACATCAAGCCCACGGTCAGGAGAATCTGATTCATAACCGGATCCTTCAGCACGGGCTGAATATTCACCCGAAAGATGCCCGCGCCGATGAGAAATAGCGCCGGCACGGTGACCAGAATCGTGAAGTATGGATCCAGGCCGGTCCTGGCGGCAAGAAAGTAAGCGATGTACATACCGACCATCAAAAACTCGCCGTGGGCAAAGTTGATGATCCCCATTACCCCCCAGATAAGGGTCAACCCAATGGCGATCAGAGCGAAGACGCCACCGAGCATGATCCCGCTAACGAACGCTTGGGCTAGGAGGGGAAAACTCAGAGTTATAGACATATCTACACCCCCTAAACCGGATAAGTCAGGGGGCTGAGGAGGTATCTTTTCAACAAACAGGGGAGTGGCAGATGAGAAACCAGGTTTTTCGGAAAAAACCTGGTTTCTCGCCCCGATTTTTTGAGAGGATACCCGAGGAGATTGCCTGCTTCGATCTGCTCAGCCCCACTGACAACACGACCGCCATAAGACCAAATATCACCAGGCCCTATGGCAGTTTGACCTCAGTCGCAGCGTAGTCTGGCGGCCAAACGGGCATCAGTTCGCCGTTTTGGACCTGCACGATGTACATACGGGCATTCGGGTTCTGGCCGTTCTCATCAAACTCCAGCACCTTCGCCGGCAGGATCATATGCGAACCATGCTCCAAATGCGTCTTGGCCAGAGCATCCCGGATGGCCTCTTTGTCCGTCGAACCTGCCCGTTCCAGCGCGTCGGCGACGACCCACCCGGCTACGTAGGAGTGAGCACTGTTACCCGTCAGATCCTCCCCGTATTTCTCATGGTAACGCTCGTTTACCTCACTCGGGGGACCAGGGGCGTACTTGCTGAACTCCAGCACGGAGAACAATCCTTCCGCTGTAGCGCCCAGCCGATCAATGAAGCCGGACACAATGGTACCGCCGGCCGCGTCTACGAAGGGGATGTGGGTAAGGCCCTGCTTCTCTCGCTCCTTCGCGATCAAGACGGCATCATTCAGATACGTGCAGGTCAGCACCACGTCCGGATCAGCCGCTTTGACTTTCGATACTTGTGTGCTCAGATCGGCCGCACTGGCTGGATAGGCCACGTCAATGACCATCTCGTAGCCGGCCTCTTCCAGATACTTCTTCTGCCCGTCTGCCACGGACATCCCCCAGTCGGTGTCCTCGTGCAACAAGGCTACCTTTTCTATCTTGTACCCGGTCGCTTCCTCCAGATACTTCAGGAAGTCTACCTGGTCACGAGCGTACCAACTGGACTTGGGGCAAATGCGGAACACCCACTTGAAGCCCCGCTCCGTGATCTCGTCAGCGCAGGCGATGTCCACCAGGAAAGGAGTCTTCAGCCGCTCTGCTGCCTGGGTGGTAGGCTTGGTCACCGAGCTATTGTAGCAGCCCACGACCATCACCACCCCTTCTTGCTCGATCAGCCGCTCCACTTCGCTGACCCCGACGTCCGGCTTAGTTTGAGTATCCCCATAGACTAACTCGATCTTAGCGCCACCTAGCGACTGAATGCCCCCTTGAGCGTTGACCTCGTCAATAGCAAAGGTCAGCGCCTGGCGCATCGCTTTGCCTGTCGCGGCCGAGTCACCTGACACCGGGTGCAATGCCCCGACCTTTATGGTGGTGACCTCCTCGGCTGGTTTCGGAGTAGGGGAGGCTTCCTTGGTGGGAGCGGCTGGCGCAGCGCAACTGACCGCCAGTGTTACCACCGAGAAAGCAGCCAAGAGCACAAATAGAAAACGCCCTCTGTCTTTCATCTTCTTTACCTCCTGTTATTTTGCACAGTCGTCTGTTTCCGCTACACGGCTATGTCCAGTGGCAGGATCACCAGACATAGCC
>Ga0164311_10001700_pt1 | contig 11005 bp, 8 predicted proteins | sample GuaBasSedimGuay2_FD_121796 | JGI IMG/M metagenome (GOLD analysis project Ga0164311, IMG submission 121796) | Subseafloor sediment microbial communities from Guaymas Basin, Gulf of California, Mexico - Guay2, Core 4569-9, 9-12 cm | ecosystem: Environmental > Aquatic > Marine > Hydrothermal vents...
ATGAAGACGCAAAAAAAATTGCGCATAATATAAAATTTCCAAAAAAGTTTGATATTGGTAATTTGGAAAAACCTCCAAAATTCCCAAAATCTATAGGCATTTCTAATTGGAGCAAGTTTCCAAAATTTCCTACAAAATTTAATATTGGAAATATAAATACACTTGCAAGTTCTATTGCAAAAAAATTCCCTAAAAAAATAGAAGTTTCAAATTTAGAAAAGATAGCCCCTGAAAAATTGCCTAAAAATTTATCTAAACTTTCTTTTGACACTACAGAAAATATTTTAATGGCTGGTCTTAAGTTAACCAGGCAGTTGTCAAAAGGGATCAAAGACGGTATCTTTATAAAAAACAAAAAACCAGATGAGTCCATACCAGTCAGATTAGTAAATAAGGCGGGAGAAGAATTCACTGAATTAAAACATACTGTTGTAGGGGGTCCAAGGACTGTATCTTTAAAAAATGCAGAAAACCCTGCTGTAGAGGAGAATCAAGATCCTACGGCAAGATATCAATTATCAGATTTTGATATTAGTGATACCCCATTTTATGTAGGTAAGATAGATGTAGACGGCAAATGGTTTATTAAGCAAATAGATACAACATACGGAGAAACATTATATGCTAAAGGCGATGATGATTATCCAACAAATTGGGCAAACAAATTTACACTCACATATGATACATTTGACAATGTATTTTAATTAATAATAACAAAAAAATATGAGTACATTTAACAAGTTCAATAGTTTCGTAGAGGCTATTGCAGAAAAAACACATAATTTAGGAAGCGATCAAATAGTAATAGCATTAACTAATACGGCACCAACAGCGACTGATACGCAATTATCAGATTTAACAGAAATATCATACACAAATTGTTCATCAAGAAACGTAACTACAACCAGCTCAGCGCAAACAGCAGGCACATACAAGTTAACATTAACTGATATTACATTAACAGCATCAGGTGGAAGTGTAGGAGCTTTTAGATATGTTGTACTGTACAATGACACAGCAACTAATGATGAATTGATTGGATACTATGATTATGGATCTTCAATAACTCTAGCAGACGGTGAAAGTATTGATGTCGATTTTGATGATTCAAATGGGGTATTAACTATAGCGTAAACTGTAATTAGGATATGGCAACTTATTATTTAGATCTAGACAGCGGGAATGACTCTAATGATGGCTCAACAACAGCCCTGGCTTTTTTGACTTATGATCAAGCCATTGAAACTACAGACTTAAGTGCAGGAGATAAAGTTGTTGTACGCAGAGGGACAACTCAAACAGCTACATCAGATATTGCATTTAATGATGATGGAGCACGTGGAAATCCTATTGTTATTGAAGCAGACTATGATGATAACTTTGAAGATAATGATAGTGTAAGTCAGCAAGCTACACTAACATTTGGAAGCAAGACAGTAACATTTGCAGCAGATGTATCATCAGAAGTAACAGCTCATGATTGGATTTGGGTAAGTTCAGATGATAATAGAAAACATGCTTACGAAGTCGAAAGTGTATCAACATCAACTGTTACACTCTATTTGCCATTTAAAGGTTCTGCTGGGAGTAGTAAGTCTATTGGTATAATGCCTCCTAACCCTATATGGAATGATGGTGTTAGCAGTTATAATTGGATTATAGATGGTGATTATAATTTTAGATTTCAAGGCATTTGGATTAAAGGAGTAGACGCTAACGGATGTGTGTCTATTGATGATGTAATGCTTGAATTTAGGGATTGCATATTTTCAGATAATGCGGAAAACGAAGCTATAAGCAATGGACTTAATGGTGGCGGGTATTTTTTGAGGAAATGTAGATCTTATAATTGCAAATCATTAATAAGTAGTTCTTATGGGCTAACTTTTGATATAAAAAATTGCCTTATAGATGGAGGAACTAGTACTGGTTCTAGCAGGTATGGAATCAGCTTGTCAATACCAACCAACGGCGTGGTAGAAGAAACAGAATTTAAAAATCATGAGGATGCAGATGTATATTTTAAAGGCGGGTGTAGATGTATATTTAGAAATTGCACATTTAATTCTACAACTAAAATTAATACATCATATACTACATCTATAGCTAGAGGAGGATTATTAGCCTTTGAAGACTTTGACAATACAAAAGGAGATAATAGAGATTATACAAGTAATAGTGTATTAGATGACAACCTATTTGAATCAGATGAATCTACCTTAAGAACTGGTGGAGGAGAAACATCAATTAAAGTAAAACCAAATACAGGCTTGGGGGGGGAATCTATTAATACAGCAGTTTTATTGGATTATCCTATATCACTAGGGACAGACGAAACAACAGTAAAATTTTATCTAAATGGAGTTAGCACAGGCGAATGGACAGCGAATCCAACAGCAGATGAATTATACATAGATGTGTCATATTTTAAGCATGCAACTAATACATTCAGAGGTTCAGACAAAAGCACAGAAACAGTAGATTTCATAAACACAGCTGGATGGAGCGAAGATAATACAATAAGCATTACATTCACTCCTGCACAGAGTGGTCTAGCATATATAAGGCTAATATATGGCAAGTCGAAAGAATCAGGGAATAATATATTTTATGTAGATACTAAGCCAGTAATAAGTTAGAAATGGCATACGCAGATAAACAAATATGGACTAACGGGCAAATAGTTGTTTCTGACGATGATCAGCCCTATTGGGTTTCTGGCAATGTGCATCACATTCATACAGAACCATCCGTAAAGACTTTTGGATATACAACAATAGGTGGTTCAGGTTCGTATAAAACTAATTTTGTACGAGGCTGTGAAGGCACACCTACAAGTGATGGAGAAGTAACATCAATGAGCGTTTATGTAGCAAATAACTGGACTTCAGGCGAAAAAATGAAGTTAGGATTGTTTGATTCAAGCGGTAATCTTTTGGCAGAAACAATAGAACGTTCAGACGGTGGTACAAGTGGCACTTGGCAAGATTTTACTTTTTCCTCTAATCCAACAGTGACAGCGGATACAAAATATCTTTTAGGCTTTTTGTCTGATAATAATATTCAATTTAGGTATGATACTGCCATAGGAGAAAGCGAGCCTAATCAATCTACGACTTATCCAAATTTCCCTGACCCAGTAAATGTGTCCACTGGTTATCAATTCTCTATATATGCGACATATACTGAATCTGGCACTGGTTATACATTGACAGCAGACACAGCATCATTTACAATTACAGGCATATCAACAGGGTTGCCGATCACACGCAAAGTCGTAGCAGACACAAATGCATTTGCATTTCTAGGAATGGCTATGGAGTTAGCTGTTATACGCAAGCTTATACCTGAAACAAGATCATTTACATTCACTGGAATAACAGCAGGATTGTCAATTATACGTAAAATTGCACCTGAGGTAGGAGTATTTACACTTACAGGGATAGCGGCAGGCTTAGCGATTACACATAAAATTTTAGCAGAAACAGGAGCGGTTGTGCTTACTGGTATTGAAGTGACGCTTGGGGTAGCAAGAAAGATTGTAGCAAGTGCAACTAATTTTGCGTTAACAGGAATACAGACAGCAATAAAGCGTGTATACCAATTATCATTAGATTCATCATCATTCATACTGGCGGGGATAGATATAGGGTTTATATCTATACGCAAGCTCATAGTAGACACAGCGTCTTTTACATTATTAGGGTCAGATTCAATACTTAGCTTTGTACGTAAATTTGTAACAGAAACAGCATCATTTAGTCTAGAAGGGACAGCAGTAGCTATTGTATATAATCAATTACAAGACTATACCTTAATAGCAGAAACGGTTGCATTTAATTTAGTTGGGAAAAATAATATTTTAAAATTTATTAGGAAAATAATGGCGGATGTAAATAATTTTAATTTAATAGGCATTGATGCATTAGTATCAAGGTTGTATACACTATTGGCAGAATTAGGGGGGTTTACTATGCTGGGGAAAAATGCTATAACACAAATAGCAAGAAAGATGCAATTATCTGCGGGCACATTTATTTTTACTGGAGTGATTGCAACACTTAGAAAAAGAGGCAAAGCAGGATTAACTATTTTTGGGATAACATTATGAGTCAAGATTTATTAATATTACAAGCACCACCGAATACACTAGCCACAGAGGCGAAGCAAGATGACATTATTAATGCTGCTAGTGGGAAGTGGTGGTACGTTCGAGACACCGCAGATGCAACACACGAGTACACTCTATTTGTAAGCACAGCAGGACATATCATAAGACAAGAAACCCTCTCAACAGCAGTTATCAAACAATTCACAGCAACAGAAACAGATGATAGTACAATAGATACAAACTGGGGCAACCGAGCAAGTCTTTCTTATTCTTATGTTTAAAATATGAAACCAATAAAATATCACAAAAAAACATATAAATTTGTAAATGAAGTCATAATAGACGGAATTACCCACACAGCATACAGATACCCCAGCAATAAAGGCGGTGGCTGTATTATCGTATCTGACGGTAAAAAAAGAAAGATTGAAAGCAAGAATTTGAAAGAGGCGTGGAATAAAATCTTAAATACAAAATAATGGGTTCAATAATATCATCAGGTGGGGTAACCACAGTTACAGGTGGAAAAGATGATGGTACATCATCAAGTGGCGCACCCACAACATTAACAGATACAGGAAAATCATGGTCAACAAACGCCTATGCGGGTCGTTTTGTTGGTATTCATACTGGCACAGGAGTTGGACAAATTAGATATATCAATAGTAATACGGCAACCGTATTAACTGTAGATTATGCGTGGGACACTAACCCTGACAACACAAGTCAGTATCTTGTTAGTTATAACTTTGATGACGTAGCAGCAGCCGTTGGCACATGTACAAAATCAGGAAATTCATCATACGTTGTCACAGAACATTTTCGTGTGAGTGATGATTCTACACAGACATTCTTAGCCGACACAGAAATAGAGGTCGTTTTTCAAGGTAAGTTTAATACAATAGATAAATCATTTACGCAGTTTGGTAGACTTGATGAATATGGAGACACACATTCAGGATGTACTGTTGTATGTGAATCGACAGAATTTACGTTTGGATTTGGTAGTTATGATGGTAGCAATGCAGAGGTTGTAACGGCTAATTTTTACAACAGTCGTGTATCTATGAGTGGTGGTAGGATTATTTATGGTACGGGATCGGATTCAAATGTCTCTTTCATTGACTGCCTTTGCGATGTTGCTGGTTGGGCTTTGTATGGTTCAGGGAGTGTGCTGAAAAACATGATTATTACTGGGCAAACAGGGGCTAGTCCGTCGTATGCGTTGGGGATAAGGATAGATCTAGACACACCACCAGAAAATATTACGATTCAAGATTCCAATTACGGACTTTATTTAACTGCTCAAGGATTTCCTTCAACAGTAAAAAGTCTTGTCTTGAATAATATTAAAGTATCAGAGTTTGTCTTTAAATATGCACAACCTCCTTTCGTATCTGGTGACATACATTGGAATTTAGTAGATATTGTGGCGACAGACTGGTCATTTGATTGGGAAGATTGTGATGATGGATATGCACATAGAAAAAACACTGTATCAACAACTGTAAAAGATGAATCAGACACAGCTTTAGTCGGTGCTAGAGTTTATGTGGAGAATGTCAATGGTGTTGAAGATGTGAATGAACTCACAGTATCAGGAGGAACTATAGATGATGCAGAGCTTGAGCGTGGATATTACACAGAAGCAACAGGAGACACAATTACACTGACAACCCCACACGTAGTTAAAGTTAGAGACTATGGGAAAATATTTTTTGAAACAACGAAAAATGTATCAGCGCCAGCAATAGATGGGTATAAAGTTTATGATAATGATTATGTTGTGGCAAACGAAGCAACAGCGGGAGCATATACAGGAATTTCAATGAATGGTAGTAGCAAAACTATCACATTATCAAGTACTAGAACATTACAAGAATTATACGATTATACTCAATGGTGGGGGATACAATCAGGAAATATACAATATGACGAATCAATAACAACAACAGACGGCTCAACATTTACCTTGAAATCAGATTGGACTATAGAAAATGTAGACTACTTAGATTTTGACGGAGATAGGTTAGCAGGTGGAACTATAGAAAAAGATAATACAGGAACATGGTCACCGATTCTAGGAGCTATCACAATAGACTTCACAACAGCAGGCACTCACGCAATGGGTAGTGCTGATATTAGTGGAACTATAGAACTTGTAAACTCAAGTGGTGGAGCTGTTACAGTAGAGCTTGCAGGTACAGTTTCTTATACAAATACAGGTCCAAATATCACAGTAGACGCACCAGTAGTATTACAAGGGCTTACATTTACAGGATTACTAGCAACGTCACAGGTGTATATTTTTGAAACAGGGACACAGACAGTAATAGACTATGTAGAAAGTTCAACAACATCTTTTATTTGGCAAGAAACTTATAGTGGCGACCAAACAGTAGACTATACAATTATAAATGAAGGATATTATCCTATCAGGGTTACAGGTGTACTAATGGAAGATAGTGAACAAACAGTATCAGTACAGCAAGTAGCAGACAGAGCATATCAAACATCATCAGGACTAGCTTTTGGTAGCACAGCAACAGTAAATACTGGTACAAAAATCTTTACAGTAACAACAGACACAACAGTACAAAACTGGTATAGCTTTATGATGGAATCATGGAGAGATGAAAGCACACTTAAAAACGTGGCATTTCCATTATTAACAAATGGTCCTGCGAGTTTCACTCTTTCAGATGGCTGGGAATGGGACGGCTCTAGTTCAACAGTTCACTTATCGCAAGATGGATTCAGATATACAGATGGTGGAGCAGTAACAGCTACATGGAGCGCTATACAATTAATAGGAGACACTGGTGGTTTAGATATTAGATTCCAACAAGAAGACGGAGGAACTACACAAACATCAACAGATTCAGACGGAGTATTACAAGTATACGGAGACGCTTCACATGGAAACTTTGACTACACAGACCACTTAGTTATCAAAACACAAGGAGATGGTTACGACCAAGACGAATCAGATGTTTATGCTACTTACGGAACACTGGAAGACCAATTCTATATTGTTGCATTAAACCCTACAGCGAATGGCCTTGCTACAGGAGACCCATCAGTTACAGGAGTAACAATAACGGATCATGGAGCATCACCAGTAACATGGAATGGAGAAGACTTTTCTATCACAATAACTGATAGCGCAACACCACACACAGGAACAGAAATAATGAGATGGTTACGTTATAACTATGAACTAGGTGGAGCTTTTCAAAGTAAAGACACATTTGACTGGCACGACTTAGTGCAAACTAACGGAGCTAAATTTAAAACAGTTCGAGGGGCTATATATGGAGATACAGGAGCAAACATTAAAGGTGTACGAGTAGTAAAAAATGATGGCACATCAGTGCATCCTGATTTCAACCTATACACAGCAGATAATGGGAATACTTATGAGCCACCATTGAGTATCACCATAAGTAATTCAAATATTATTGATGATACAAAAATAATGCTTGTAAATGTAACACAGGACACTATTTTGGAAAAAACATCTGTTTCTGGTGGCGGTGGCTTTTTAACTGAATATCTAGTGGGAGCTGGCGAGGACATTGAAGAGGGTGATGTTATTACAATCTATGGAACGTATGGAGTTGGGACAAGCTACAAGAATAATTATACAGAAAGTGCAGTAGCGTCAACTTCAAATATAACATTTATCGGCGTTCAAACGGATTGGACGTATGCAAATGATCTTTCAGTGGATGGCTCTGCACAGACAGAATTTAGCAGTGATTATCCTAATGTGGAAGTAGATGTAAATGCGTCTGGCAATTTGTTCAACGTTGAAGATTTGATAGGTTGGTTAATATATATTCAAACTACAGACGATGGGATTGAAAATTTCTTTGGGGCCATAAACTCTGTTGATGCGGCTAATTGGGTATTAAATACATCTGTAGTAGATTTGTATTTAGATAATACAAATACAGCAACAGCTACTCAATCGGATGAGGTTATTCTTATGAGGGATGATCAAGTTTACCCACAAGTAGTGCCTACATCAGGAGGCGGAGGGATAGGGATGATACAGGGTGGATTAGTATTCGTAACTGAAATAACAACAACTGGTGAAAATGTTATTACAGGAGACATTGATGATGTACCAACTAAAGTAACTGAAGGAATGACGACACAAGGATATACAACGGCTAGAGCACCGAAAATTGATAATCTAGATGTAGCAGTATCTAGCGTTGAAGGCGCTACGGCATCCGAAATAGCAGATGAAGTAATGACAAGGGATGTCGCAACAGAAACACAGGCCACAACAAATAAGGATGAAGTAATTAAGAAAACCAAACAATTTAGTTAATATAAAATTATGACAAAACCGATAACAGTGGAGCTGACTCCAGAACAAGTAAAAAAATTAGCCCCATATAGCGCTACAGTTATATCTGCTAGAGCGCTTTCTCCAAACGGCAGACCAGTTAATAGGGCTACAGAAGAGAACCAGACAAATGGTGATCAAAAAGCACAAATTGTAACAAACGATTCTGTAACATCAGCTCAAAACCCCTTTCCAACAGATGGGGACAGTGTGTATGAAAAAGACGTTAAGTTTAGTATTTCAGATATAGGCACGTTTACAGGAGATCTGAAAAGCTTGTTTAATAATTTAGATGATGTAATAACAGATTCAACGTCAACCGACCCTAAGTGGATTGAGGTGAAGCTAGAACGACCAATGACAGCATCATCTATAGGCATTAATTCAGGCGTGGGAGAGTTTAGCAATGTAAAAATAATTCTACAAAATAGACAAGATACAGCCATTAGAACCATAGATGATACTACAAATAATACTAAATACCCAAATCATAGCTATCCATTCATACCTACAACTTTTTGTTGTATCAGATTTGAGTTTCATACAGCAGATGAAGTGAGTTTGAGTGGTTTGTTTATGCCGAAAGACCAACGAACAGTAACTAGAAATCAAGCGCTAGATAGGGAAACTGGCGTATTGGGTAATATTTGGAGCAAGGATGGAGCAATGGCTGTCCTAGCAGAAGAAAATGATACAAAGCCTATCGATGTATATTTAGCACAATCAATAGGAATTCCAAAATTATTAGGCAGTGACACAACCATAGATTCATACAACATAACAATGTCAGCAGGTCATGGATTAGTAGCCAATGACGAAATACTGGTAGCAGAGAATGGAGATGATCCTAAGTCTTACAACGGTAAGGTTATATCAGTAGCAACAAACATACTTACAATGGACACGCCTTTAGATAATGTATTTACTTCAGCAGGCGCTGTAGCATTAGAGACTACTAAAGAGTTGACTGTTGATGGTTCTGGAACGCCTGTACTATTCAATTTACCAAATAGTTCTGATACAGAATTTCATGTGACTAGAATAATTTTGCATATTACAGATGATGTAGAGATGGATGACGCTAAGTTTGGGAGCTTAACTGAACTCACAAGAGGTGTCGTACTTAGGCAAAAGTTTAGCGATGGCACATACAATAATATTTTTAATGTTAAGAATAATGGAGAGTTTGGAGAATTGGCGTATGATTTATCATATCAAGATGCTGTCAAACATGGGACTTTTGGACTTCATTGTAGGATGACATTCGGGAGTGCTGGCAAACATGGGACTGTATTAAGAATAAAAAATGGAGAGGCTATGGAAATATTAGTTCAGGATGATTTAACTGACTTGGATTCATTTAGAGTCATGATTCAAGGACACTTTGGATTACCGCCGTTAACTTAATAAAATAAAAATATGGCAAAAAAATTATGGTATGCACCAATAGATGCATGCTACATAACACAAGGATTTGGAGAAAACCCACAATATTATAAGAAATATGGGATGCCAGGACATAATGGTACAGATTTCAGAACAAGATTTTTCCCTGGGCAAAACATAAACAGTTATAATAAAGCAATCTTAAAAGAATATGGTTATTCTTGGTTAGGAAAGCGTGAAATATACTCTGTGGCAGATGGAGTTATAGAACAAGCGAGATATGATAGGAATGGGTATGGAACTCATATTAGATTAAGACTGAAAACTGGGGAGCTTGTAATTTATGGACATTTGCAATCTATACTAGTAAAAAAAGGCGCAATAGTGGCAGGAGGTGTAAGAATCGCATTGTCAGATAATACAGGAGATTCAACTGCACCTCATCTTCATTTTGAAGTTAGACCGACAACTGGAAATGCTGCTAATTATTATGGTGCAGTGGATCCTATGCCATATCTTAAAGAATGTATCAATCCAGAAAACGGAGAAATAATGACATGGGAGGGAAATCAAACAGTAAAATTAAGCAAGTGCTCAAAATGCTGTGGCTTACACTGTAATAATTAAAATAAAAAAATGATACAAGAAGCAATAGCCACAATATCATTCGCAGTACTTGGGTTAACATTCTCATTTGCGGGTATGTTTGTTCCTTTATATGTTATGTTATGGTTCCTATATGGTGCTTTAATATTCCCAGACATTTGGACTAGAGAACGCATAGAAAAGCTAAAGAAAAATTATAATTATAAAACAATTAATAGAACTAATATCCAAAGCTATAGAGCCATTGACGGGCTTGTATACAAAATAATCATTATGCTATTAATGGTGTTTCTTGCAATTGCTGGTTACCATGTTAGTGGCATGTTTATTAATTATGTTTGGGTGGTTGCTCTAATCTCATCATTGCTTTGTGGTTTTATGGGGCTATTTGTTTTAGCAGAGTTTAAATCAATTTTAGAAAATATTGTAGAACATGCTGAATTAGCTGGTATCAAGCCTAATAGTGTTACTACTCTTTTAGCAAAAACGCTAGGCATTATAAGTGATACAATAGAGAAAAAAATAGCTAATGAAGTTAAAAT
>Ga0164311_10001701_pt1 | contig 10999 bp, 6 predicted proteins | sample GuaBasSedimGuay2_FD_121796 | JGI IMG/M metagenome (GOLD analysis project Ga0164311, IMG submission 121796) | Subseafloor sediment microbial communities from Guaymas Basin, Gulf of California, Mexico - Guay2, Core 4569-9, 9-12 cm | ecosystem: Environmental > Aquatic > Marine > Hydrothermal vents...
GGCCACATCGTTCAGCTCCCCCGTCTCCCTCCATAGCCCGAACTGTCCTTCACTTATGTACTTGGCTACGCTCTCGGTCGTGGCCCCTACCTTTGCGAGCTCGTAGTCGTGCACGGCCACGGCCCCGTTCCCCGCAACGTGCGTAAATATCCCCCTCTCCATGAGGTCCACCACGAACCTCGAAAGCCCTGTCTTTATCACGTGCGCCCCCATCATGAGCACGACCTGTCCTCCCCTCCTCCTGGCCTCGACCATCCTCCTGGCTATCTCGCATATGCTCTCGTCCCGGAAGGGCGGCGTCTCGGCGTCCAGGGGAAGCACCTCGGAGGCATGGAAGGTGTGCTCCCTCTCCGAGAGGGGCTTCAGATGCAACTTGTTCCTGTCGAAGAGCTCGTAGGGCATATCCCCCCGTCTACTTCCCTGACGATCTCCACAGCTTCCTCCAGACCCTCCTTGGGACCTCCAGATCTATAAGGGGAAGCTCCCTTTCGGTCGCCAACTCTTCGAAGGAAGTGGGGACGAGCTTGAAGGCCACCTGAGTCCTCCTCATCCTGGAAGCGGCCTCAAATATGCGGGAATAGGGCACAGATGATGTCGTCACTACTATCTCGTCCACCCTGTAGCTCTTCACAAGTTCGGGAAGGTCGTCCACGGTGCCCACGACCCTCACACCTCCTATCGCTTCCTCCATCATCCTCCCATCGCTGACGAGCCCCACGACATCGTACCCGAGCTCCGGATGCTCACTGACCGTCTTCAGGAAGGCCATGCCCTCGTGCCCGAGCCCCACGACCAGAGCCCTCCTCCTCCCGAGCCTCAAGCCCTTCCTCCCGAGCCATCCGAGGAGGACCCTCCACCCGGGGAGGAGGAGCATGTTGTACATCAGCGCATAGAGGGCGACGAGCCTCGAGAAGGCGTACTCCTTCCAGAAGAAGGGAGCGGATGTGACCGCAAGGAAGCCCAAGAAAGTTCCTAAGAAGGCCCTGAGGAGGGAGTACCTCCTCGGGCCGTACGCTCCAGCTATCCACATCGCTCCGACCCATGCGGCCCCGCAGGCCGCATAGACTATTATGTAGGCCCTTATGTCCCTGTACGGGGGTAAGGGATAGAAGTACCCGAACCTCGTCAGGATCCCCAAGGTCAGGCCCGTCAGGCTCAGGAAGAGGTCGGCCGCCGGGAAGGCAATCTTGTAAAGCCCCTTACCTATCAAAGAGGCAGCACCCCTTAGAACTATCCCCGCGGTCAGGACCCACCTGGGGACGAGGTGGCGGCCGAGGTGTTTGCGCACGAAAAGGTACATTGCCCTGTAGAATTCCAACTGATTTTTGACCTTCGGGACGGTCCTCGTGCTCTCGCCCTTGAAGTGCACTATCTCGGTGTACGGCACATAATAGACCTTCCACCCGGCCTGCTGTATCCTGTAGCACCAATCTATGTCCTCCCCGTACATGAAGAACTCGGGGTCCAGGGCGCCCACCTTCTCCACGACCTCCCTCCTCACCATCATGAAGGACCCGGAGACCGCGTCCACCTCCGCGACCTCGTCGGGGTCCAGGTAGGTCATGTTGTACCTCCCGAACCTCCTGCTCTTCGGGAAGAGGGAGCTTAGGCCCACTATCTTGTAGAAGGCCACCGCAGGCGTGGGAAATCCCCTCCTGCAGGCAAGCTGCAGAGAGCCGTCCGGGTTGAGGACCCTGCATCCTGCGGCCCCCACCTCGGGATGCTCGTCCATGAAGTTTATCATAACCTTGAAGGTGTCGTTCCTTACAATGGTATCCGGGTTGAGCAGGAGTATGTACCTTCCCTTAGCTTTCGCTATCGCCTGGTTGTTGGCCCTTGCGAACCCCAAGTTCTCCCTGTTGGCTATGAGCTTCACCTGCGGGAACTGTTCCCTCACCATACGGACGCTCCCGTCCGAGGAGGCGTTGTCCACCACCCACACCTCCCCTTCGAGCCCCTCTAAGGCCGAAAATACCGAACGTAGGGCCTGTTCCAAGAACCTCCGAACGTTGTAGCTGACTATAACTACCGAGATGTCCAACCTAGCCTCCTGAAGCACCTCTCAAGCCTCAGCTTCCAGACGAGCCAGACCGCCTCCCAGGCTATTCCGAACCTCATCTTCGACTCCCCCCACCTCCTCTCCCAGAAGACTATCGGCACCTCGCAGACCTTGAAGCCCCTAAGCCATGCCCTGAACGTGGTCTCTATCTGGAAGGCGTAACCCGATGCGCTTATCCTGTCCAAGTCGAGGCTCTCCAGGACCTTCCTCCTGAAGACCTTGAACCCGCCGGTGGCATCCCTTACGGGCATCCCTGTGACCTTCCTCGAATACCAGTTCGCAAGGTAGCTCAGAAGCAACCTCTTCATGGGCCAATGTACGACGTTGACCCCGTTTATGTACCTCGAGCCCAGGACCAGGTCGTACCCCTCCTCGAGCTTCTCCAAAAGCTTCGGCACGTACTCCGGGTCGTGGGAGAAATCCGCGTCCATCTGGATTATAATATCGTATCCATGCTCCAAAGCGTACCTGAACCCTGCTACGTAGGCCCTCCCCAACCCCTCCTTCCTCCCCCTGTGGAGCACATGGACCTCCCGGAAGATCTTGGAGAGCCCTTCAGCCACCTCGCCAGTGCCGTCGGGGGAGTTGTCGTCCACGACCAGAACTTCGAGCCCTATGCCCAGTCCCAAAAGTTTCCTTACGAGGGGCCCTACGTTCTCCCTCTCGTTGTAGGTCGGCACCACCACCAACTTCCTCACCCCTCCACTCCCATCTGAGCGAGGGTGCGAGAGAGCCCCTTACGAAATCCCACCGGCCTCCTTCCCAATATCTCCTCCGCCCTCCAGGTCTTCAGTCCCGAGCGCAGGGGCCTCTTTGCGACCTGACCGAGCTGATCCGTCCTCACAGGAACTATAAGTCCCTGGTCCACCCCGAGCCTCACGGCCACCTCCAGGGCCATCTCGTACCTCGTCCAGAAGTCCCCACCCGCATAATTTACGACCCCACTGCAACCGGCCTCCAGAAGGTCGAGGACCGCCTCAGCGAGGTCGTCCGCCAGCGTCGGGTTCCCCCATTGGTCCGTGACGACCTTCACCCTTCTGCCCTCCCTGAGGTTCTCGAGAAGCCAGAGCACGAAGTTACTCCTCACACCTTCGGCCCAACCATAAAGGACCATGGTCCTCACCACGAGGTTACCCTCCGAGGAGGAGGACACGGCGACCTCCCCTCCCAGCTTCGTCCATCCGTAGTAGTTCAGGGGATGTGGAAGGGCCTTCTCCCCGTACGGTCCTTCCCTTCCATCGAAGACGTAATCAGTAGAGATATATACCACCTTCGCCCCGGACTCCCGGCAGGCCTCGGCGATGTGTCTCGTCCCCTCGACGTTCACCCTCCAGGCTTTCTCCCTGTCCTTCTCACATCCGTCCACATCCGTCCAAGCTGCCGTGTGCACGACGACTTCCGGCGAAAGCTTCCTTAGGACCTTACGGACGGCCCCTCCGTCCGAAAGCTCAGCGTCCCTTCGTGATATCCCCACAGCATCCCATCCCCTCCCCAGGGCGGCCCTTAGCACCTTCCTTCCCAGAAGCCCCGTACTTCCCGTCACCACGATCCGCATCTCAGCAGGGGGTTATGCCCTATTATATCGTCCCAATGCGAGAAGGCGACCCTCAGGTAGAACTTGTACGGGTTCCTTCCTTCGGCCTCGTCCAGGCCGTAAGCTACGTCGAACTCCAAGGCGGTGGGGTACCCGTAGAAGGAGCTAACATCAGCCCTGAGCTGTACCCCGAAGTCCCTCTTGAACCCTTCGAGCTTCAGGTCCATCCCGTCATCGTCCCAGGCCCTTCCGACCTCCCCGAACAACCCCCCGTATATGTTTGAGAGGTAGAAGGGGCCTAAGGCTATGTCTATGTCCCTAAGTATGGGAAACCTGTATGTGGCCCCTAAGAAGACGAGCTTCCTCCCCGATATGCTGTACCTCGTGTACCCCCTCAACCCCGGCCAACCTCCCAAAGGCATATAGAAGAAGGAATCCACCTTGGCCGTTATCCAACCGGCCTGCAGCCTCAGCACAAGGCTGTGCCTCCACCAGGGAAGTGCCAGGAACTCGTCCCAGGCTAACGTTATCCTATCGTAGAAGTATCTATCGTAGTCCTCCTGCCACAGGGCCGTCCCCACCTTAAATCCCTTCATAAGCCAGTGGAAGGACCTTGAGTAGTCTATGCTGAGCGCCCTTCCTCCTCTGGGGTTTATGTCCATGTCCCTCGCTAAAGGTAACTTCCTGTATATACATCCCAGCCTAAGTTCTGCTCCCTTAAAGTACGTGTACCTTACCCCGAACCTCTCCCCGGAGACGATGCTCTGTCCCTGCCACCTGCCATCGTACCTGCTGAGGACCATCCCTCCGTAGAGTAGCTTCCCACGCCAGTTGTAGACGGCCCCTGCGAAAAGCTCCTTCAGGTCATAGTCGTAACCCAAGCTCTTTATGCTATATATGCTGTCCACCTCCGCCTCCCCTTTATGCCTCACCTGGTTGTAGAGGGAAAGGAGGATGGTGGGAGGAAATCTCGAATAGGTGTACCATATGAACCCGTCCCTGCTCCCGTCCCGGCCCAGGGAACCTCCTCCCACGAACCCATGCCATCCAATAACGTCCGAGGAAGTGACGAACGCCCCGACCTTGGGCTTACCCTCGTCCCAAAGGAGCCTGGGCATGACCAAAAGCCTCAAGGGCCTCTCGTGATATGGAGAGGAGTCGAGCTTCGGGGGGGTGAGCTCACATACCACCGCCTCCCCCCTGCGCAGCTTGAAGGTCCCCTCCGGCACCTTCTTTCCCCTTAGCCCCTTCAGCTTCATGATCCCGAACCCGTCCTTCCCGTACAAAGCGAACGCCAAAGTGTCGCCGGAGACCGATGGGTGGAACGCACCTCCGAGGACGTTTGTGAGCCTCCGGGCCTCCCCGGACGAGAGGTCCACGAGATATATGTTGAATATCCCCGAAAGGTCGGACGAGAAGACCAGCTTCCCGTCCTCCGTCCACGCCGGGTCCCTGTCCTCCCCTTCCGATGCCAGGTAGAGGACCTCCCCTGTAGTCGTGTCCAATATGGCTATATCCCTTTCTCCCTCCCTCGCCAGTGACAGGGCTATCCTCCTTCCGTCGGGGGACCATCTGGGCGTATAAAGTTCCGTCCTGTCCGGGAAGCTGAGCAGGCACGTTAGGGAGTCCAAACCCTTCCAATCTTCCTTCACCCCGAAAAGTTCCAACTTGTTCCTCCCTCCTCCGTTGCGCACAACCGCCACCTTCGTCCCGTCGGGCGACAGGTCGGCGTACCTGACCCTCAGTCCCCTCGAGAGCCTCCTCACCTTCTTCGCCTCGTCGTAGAAGTACAGGTCCCAGAACCTGCTCCCGTGGAAGTCCGGAGGAGAACGCTTCACGAAGAGGATCCTCCCGTCCGTCGTCCAGCCTGCCGGTGAACTTACCCCTCCGGCCACGAGCTTAGGGGACTTACTCCCGTTCTTCCATATGTACAGGCTCGTTATCCAATAGTCCTGTCCCCTGTTGGAGACGAACAACAGCCTCTTCCCGTCCGGAGACCACCTCGGGAACGCGTTCACATAACCTCCGGAAAAGAGCGTATCCCCCTCGACGAGTTCCCCCAGGCCCTCAAGTTGCTCCTTGTACCTCTTCTCCATATCCCCCACCCAGTCCCTGTAAAGCTCCTCGGCCGGGACCCCCAGGACCTTCCTTACGGCTCCGTCGAACGAAACCCTCCAAGGCTTGGACATCTCCCGGAAGAGCCTCCTCAGGCTCCCTTCCCCGAACCTGCGGGCTATGTACCTCACTAAGGCAAACCCGTGGTCGTAGACCTTCTCGTTCCCCAGGCTCGTCTTTCCGAACACGCCCATCTCGCTCAGGGAGAGCAACCCTCCCCTGAGCACCGCCACCCTCAGGACCATATCCCTGTAACTGTCCCAACGATCGTACCTGGCCCCCCTCGCCTGATACTGTGCCGTGCCTTCGGCGAACCACATGGGTATGACCACCCCGGGAAGGGGGTAGGAGACCTGTATGTACGGATACCCTATGAGTATGTCCTTCCTGGTCTCCGGCTGGTACCCGAACACCTGCAGGTAAATAGCTGGCATAAACTTAGGATATTTCATAGCGAGCTGTAGGGAGACCATGTGTACAAATTCGTGGGTTATGACGTTCCAGAGCCAATCCGTGGTCCCCCTAAGCTCTATGTCGAGCCCTGTGGCCCATATCTCTATCTTATTGTCGTAGAAAAATGAGACACCGTTGGCGTAGTCCGCATCGTCCCTCAGAACTATGTGCACCTTCCCATCGGGCCTGTAATCGTACAGCTCCGTCACCGGACCGTATATTGCCTCCGCGACCTCACGGGCCTTCCTTGCGAAGTCCTCCAGACCCTGATGGTAGTATATGAAGAAGTGCTCGGTCTCCATCACCCTCCAACGAAGGTGGGACGGGTTCTGAGCATAAGCCCTTCCTACGGATATAACTATCAGGGCTAAAAGGGCGTACCCAACCCTGAACCTCGAACCTTGAACCATCATCACCTCACCACCCCCATCTTGACGAACTCCTCCTGGACCTCCCCTCCTGATCTGGCCTTTACCCTAACTAGATATAGCCCGGGAGGGAGCTCCGAAAGGTTTAAGGGTACCTCCCTCACCCCCCCCTCCATCTCCTCCTCCTTCTCCACGAGCAACCTTCCGTTGCCGTCCAAGATCTGGACCTTCACCTTAGAACTTCTCCCCAACTCGAAGCGGACCGTGGCCTCCTCCTCAGCGGGGTTCGGGTAGATGTAAGCGCCGGAGAGCAGTTCCTCCTCCACCTTATGTGATACGCTCCCGGAAGGTAGGTACCCTGCCCTGTCTAGGTCCCCCCCTACTACTGGCCATACGGCTCCCTCACACACTCCCTTGGTCCTCCAAAGGTACACCTTTCCTTCCGATACCGTTCCGACCTCGACCCACCCGTCCCCGTCTATATCTCCAACGAACGGTGCGGAGAGCTTCCCTTCGGGGACAGGTACCGGGAACCCTCGGGCCGGCCCTCCGTCCCCTTTGAACGCGTACACTCCCACGTTCTCCGCCGAAAATATCACCTCAGCAACCTTATCCCCGTCCACATCCGCCAGGACGGGGAAAGAGACCTCCCCTGCCCCGTCCCAGCTCAGGGGAGCCACCGGGAACCCCTCGACCTGGGCCCCCGTCCCGTACCACGCGTACACCCTCCCCTTGCCGGAGGCCACAAGTTCGGGGACCCCGTCCCCGTCCACATCCCCCATGCATAGCCCCTTAAGCTCCTCCTCCCCGAAGATGGGGAACCCTTGCATCAGGAAGACCGTATCCTGTAGGACCTCGAAGGCGAAGACTTTCCTCCCGAAGGCCAAGGCCACCTCCTCCCTGCCGTCCACATCTAAGTCCCCCACGATAGGTCCCGACAATTCCTCCATCTTTCCCGACCACAACTTCCTCACATCTTCCCCGACCGAGAACAGCCCTTCGTCCGTCGCACATATGAGCCCCAACCCTTTCCCGAAAGCTATGCCCAAGGTGCGTCCCTCGACTTCCCTCAGCTTTACCTCCCTCCCGGGCCTTACGAGGGCCACCTTTCCGTCCCCCCCTACGACGACCTTTCCTCCGTAAGCGACTATCGGCCCTGCCGTGGGACGGAACCCTACGTTTACAGAACCCCACGTCCCCCTCACGGGCCACCATACCTTCCCGGAGCTGTCCACGAAGGTTACCTCCATCCCCCCGTCCCCGTCTATGTCCCCGGCAGCCAGCATACCTAAGGGGACCGCCGGAAGGGACATAGAGGTATCCTCGAGCCCGAACATGTAGAGCTTTTTCCCGCCCGGCACGAGGACCTCGTAGGCCATAGGCAAAGGTGCGGAGGATGTGAGGTCCTCCGGAGTACCCTTCGGCCATCCCGGAAAGTTCCTTCCGAAGGAGACCCTCACCCTCATAAGGTCCCTCGGCGGGTCCAGCACCTCTATCTCTATGCCTGTGTCCCAACCTTCGTTGCTTGCGGAACTCGGTCTGGTGTCTGACCCGAACCTCGCCCTTCCTCCCCAGGAGAATGGGTCCTCAGGTCCCCCCCATATGTCCCCACGCCCGTGGGGGTTGCCTATTGCCTCGTCCCCGTCCGCCTCCTCTAAGTCTATTCCACGATGCAGGGGGTCGTCGTTGGGACAGTCGGAGTGCTCCGAGATGACCTTTTCATCTATATGCCATATCAGGATCCCCGAGCCGGGGACGGAGGCATCGTAGTTGTCCACCTTGAGCCACACTCTGTTCCCCTCCGAAAGCTCCATATAAGGGGAATGCGCCTCCCTGTTCTCTATGAGGAAGTACTCCCCCGGCCCCACGGGGACCTTGACCGCCCTCACGGCGCCCTTTGGAGGTTCTAAGTGGGCTGCGCAGACCCAGATCGTCGTATCCCTCACGACCTCTAAAGGTTCGAGCCACCCCAGGCGCATAAGCTCCCATGCGGATGGAAGGCAGGGCACGAACCCCCAGACCGTCGTACCCTGTACGACTATGGGGTTCAGCCACCCCACGTCCATAAGGCTCCATCCTCCCATGGCCGGGAGGCCGTCTTCGGCGTTGGAAAGCTCGGGGAGCCCGAGGCTGTACCCGAACACCTTGGCTAAAAGCCCGTTGAGGCCTATCCTTCCTGTCGTGTCCGCCATCTCGGGAAGTATCATCCCCTCCCTGAGGGTATCCCCGCCCACCACCACAGGGCCGTATTTCTCAAAGTCCTCGGGGGTGAGGTACGCCGAAGGTATATCGTTGTACCTTCCCGTCTCCCTCCCAACTCCCGCATGGAACACTATAACGCTTCGAAACTTGGAAAGATCCACATCCTCCGCCGAGTCCAAGGCGGCGACGGCATCCTTGAACAAACGCACGAGCCTTGCGGTCGCCTCATCCCCCCTCCCACTCCCGTACCACACGAGTGGCCTGGGCATAGTGTAGGAGGCCGTGTCCTCCTTAGGATAGAGGTCGAAGGATAGCACGAGCCTCCCGCCGGAGGCTGCATACCAATATTGTCCCAAGGCCCGAAGGTGGGCCTCAAAGTACCTCCTGTCGTGTGGGGGGAGATCGTAACGAAGGGTGTCGTCCGGTGACCTGAGGTCGAACCTTCCCCTGCCCGTGGTCGTGGGCTCGTCCGGGACTTCCTCGGGGAAGGAGACCCTCACCGCCAAGACCGGCCAATCCTGGGATGCGGCGGAACTTACCGTAAGAAGCGCAATTATCACCCACATTCGTCCCCCTACCACCTTAAGGTCACGGAGAACCTCTGGTTGTCCTCGAGGGCCGTGTTCCTGGCGGGAAGGTAAGCGTAGTCCATTTGTATCCAGTTGTACCTCAGGCCGAAGCCGAATGTAGGGGTCTCGAGCTTACCGTCCCTGTCGTAGGAATATCCGGCCCTTAGGGCGAGGAAGGAGCCGTAGGTGTACTCCAGACCGACATGGAGGTCGACCTGTTCCACCTCCTCTTTGAGGCCCTCGTCCGTCCAGGCGGAGAACAGGGCCCCGAACCTGGAGCCCTCCCTCCTGACCAGGGGCTTGTACAAGTCGAGGACAAGGGTGAGGTCGTTGTACTCGGTGTCCAGGACCTTCCACGAAGCCCCTATCGTGAAATGGGTGGGAAGGGGGTCGGCCTGAGCGACGTCTATGTACGATATTTTGGGGCCCACGTTCCTGAGGACCATACCGAACCTAAGTCCGGGGACAGGCGAGTAGTAAAGGATTCCAAAATCCATGGCTACCGATGTTCCTTCCCCTTTCCCCCTTTCATGGCCAGCACCTTTAGGAGCCAAGTGACTGTAAATGAACTTGAGGTTCACCCCCAAGGCAAGCCTCTTGGACATGTAGGTCCCGTACGAGAACGAAATGGCAGCATCGTACGAATGGAAGGTCCCCTGTTCGGTCCCGTACTCGGTCGTGTATTGTTGTTTGCCCATATCGAAGAGGGTGATGGCCGCCCCCACGTTCCCCCATCCCTTGAGGTACTGGGAGTAACCGAAGTACTCGTAATACATGTCGCTCACCAAGGCCGGAAGCCAGTTCGTGTGCATAAAAGTTAACTGCCTATCCCTCTGTCCTGCAAGACCTGCCGGGTTGTAGTAGGTACAGAGCACATCCTGGGAGAGCGTCACGAAGGACCCACCCATAGCTCCTACCCAAGCTCCCGGCTCGATGAGGAGGAACAACGCCGCGGCCTGACTTTCGTTAGTAGCGTGCGAGGGAGAGGCCCCCAGAAGCACGTTTAAGGCTCCCACCAAAATCCACCTTCTCATCTCTGCCTCCTTTACCTATAGACCGCAAGTTTCTCTACACACGAGGCCTTGCTACCTTCCGCCTCCGCCTCGACCTTGAATATGTAGACCCCGCCGGCCAACGGCCTCTTCGGCCTCCAGGGAAACGTGTTGAACCCGACCCTCCCTTCCCCCTCCAAGGTGTCCACCAGCCGGCCGGAGAGCGTATATATCCTTATGCGGACGTGCGCCGGCCCGCTCAGCACGAACGTGAAGGTGGTCTCCCTGTCCATAGGGTTGGGGTAACACAGGACGTCCGATATCTCCACCTTCCCCGCCACCCTAAAGGTGACTTCGGCCTTGGAACGGTTGTTAAATATGTCCCAAGCCTTGACCACCGCTCTATGCAGGCCCGGACGGAGCCCCTCGAGGAGAAGTCGCACCTTCCCCCTCCTGTAGTCCCCCTGCGCCACGAAGGAATCCGTGAGCTTGTAGTTCCTTCCGTCCACCCAAGCTTCTATATCGTGTCCAAGTTCCCCCGTGATGTTTATCCCGCTTTCGTCCTCAAGCTCCGCCACCAAAACGCAAGACGGGGGCACGAAATCCCCGTCCATGAACTCCTGCCCCTCGAACCCTATCCTTATCCTCGGCCCTTCCCTGTCTACGGACACCTCACCGGTTCCCCCCACGAAGAGGGAATCCAGGAC
>Ga0164311_10001702_pt1 | contig 10999 bp, 15 predicted proteins | sample GuaBasSedimGuay2_FD_121796 | JGI IMG/M metagenome (GOLD analysis project Ga0164311, IMG submission 121796) | Subseafloor sediment microbial communities from Guaymas Basin, Gulf of California, Mexico - Guay2, Core 4569-9, 9-12 cm | ecosystem: Environmental > Aquatic > Marine > Hydrothermal vents...
CCCTCCATACTCGTGCCTCCACAACTCTTATTTCTCCCTAACCTTTTGGATTCTTCTTAAAAAGCCTCTCTGCTCAAGGATTTCTTTAGTCTTTCCAGTAACAACGACTTCCGCCCTTTTCAACCCTTCAACGTCGCTGCTGCCGCACAGGAACATTATGACCCTTAATTCCTCAGCCATAGTCTCCAAAGCCTTTTTAACTTCCTCAGCGTCTCGCATCGCCGGTTTCACGAAAGGAAGTGCCGCACTACAAACGTCGGCGCCCAGAGCCAAGCTCTTTGCGATTTCGAGCCCGGAGCGTATCCCGCCAGTCGCAATTATTGGCAGCGGCAGGCTGCTGCACTCCACTATGCTCACCGGAGTCGGAATCCCCCAGTTCCAGAGCAATCTCCCAAGCCGCTCCGCCAACTCGTCTCTCTCTTGCATCGCCCTGTAAACCTCGACAGCTGCCCAACTCGTCCCGCCGAGCCCGCCGACGTCTATTGCGGAGACGCCTGCCTCGAAGAGCTTCTTGGCGGTGCCGTAGGACATGCCGGCACCCGTCTCCTTCCCAATCACCGGGACTTTGAGCGAGGCGCATGCCTCTTTTATTGCAAGAAGGCAGCCCCGGGCGTTCGTCTCACCTTCTGGCTGTATGGCCTCCTGCAAGAAGTTCAGATGTATGGCGACGGCGTCCGCATCTATCATATCGATAATCTTCTCGACGCCCTCTACACCAAACTCCTTTAGTTGCAAAACGCCGATGTTCGCATATATGAAAGTCGTAGGCGCAGCGTCCCTAACGATGCGGAAGGAATCCTCCTGAGAGGGGTCTTCGAGGGCTGCTCGTTGCGAGCCGACGCCCATGCCGACGTGTAGTTCCTCGGCGGCAGTTGCAAGTGCCTCGTTTATCCGCTTCGTTTCGGGATGCCCGCCCGTCATCGCCGCTATCATCATAGGAAAGCTGAGTTTGAAGCCGAGGAATTCGACGCTCGTGTCAATTCCGTCCTTATCAACCTCAGGAAGTGCCACATGCACCAAATGCACGTCGTCAAAGTAATTACGCTCCGCTTCCACGTCCTTCTCGGCACACAAGAGCAAATGTTCTATTTTTCTCTTCGAAGTTCTCATCCCTCTCGCCCAGATTAAAACATGGGCCTCGTGTTGTATATTCCTTAATCTTAACCTACTTGAACTTTCGCAATCAAAGCTCCCGCAGCTCAGCCTTCAGTTTTTCAACGTCGAGCAGTGCAACAGTCTTTTTGCCCGAAAGCCAGCCGCCGCACTCCCCTGGATTCAGCACGAGCCGCCCCCCCATTTTCTTAATATCCGGCTGGTGGGTATGCCCATAAATGACGATGTCATAAGTCCCCGTAAGCGCGCTCACTATTTGTGGCTTATGTGTCATGACGACGCTTTTCCCCTCTAATTTCAGCTCGTAAGGGTCTTCGTGCAGTTCCCCAACGCCGGCGCCCTCAAACCGCTCTTTTAAAAGGAGTTTGTCGCCGTCGTTGTTCCCGAAGATTCCGATGAGCTCTGCGTTGAGCTCGCCGAATGGCTTTGCGGTGAAAGGCGCTACGAAGTCCCCAGCATGCAAGACTAAAGCTACGCCCTCGGCATTAAAAAGTTTCACGGCCTTCTTTATCGCATCAAGATTGTCATGCGTATCTGAAATTACGCCAACCCTCAATTAACACTCCTCCCGCCAAAAATAAACCAGCGGCGGCGCCCTACATACAGAATCTCTGTCCGAGTTCCAGCTCCTCCTCAGCGTAACAGTCCTCGCACAGGGTTCTGTCGCCCCGCCGCCGCGCCTTCTTCTCTTCAATCTCCGCACCGCAAGCCTCACACTTCATAGATGCCTAAGCCCCTAAATCCTTCTCGCACCGAAGACGTCCCTGAAGTCCCGGACCGCCTCCACCCTCTTAACCTCGGGCACATGCTTCTTGAGCGTCGCTTCCACGAAGTTCACGAGCGTCATCTGGCTGAAGGGGCAGCCTGCGCAGGCGCCGCCGAGCCGCACCTTGACAACGCCGTCCTCCACAGAGACAAGCTCTATGAAGCCCCCCTCCATTGCCAGCGCCGGCTTTATCTGCGTCTCTATTATCTCTTTCACCTTGTCGAACATTTGACCACCTCAAAGGTTTGATGGGAGGATTGCGCCGAACGAATATAAAACTTGCGGACGCTCAAACCGCATAAGTAAGGAAAAAAGTGGAATTGCCGTCTCAATTACGCAGGTCTCTCCAGCAGCTTCCGCTTCTTCAAGATTTCTCCGCTCCTTGCGTGCGGCGTGCGCAAGAGGCTGTCGCCGTATTTCTCGATTTCGTAGGCTTCATCCGCAAGGAGCGCTGCGTAGCGCATAACCTCGTGGGCGGCGGCGCACATCGGCACGTAACGCTCCGCCTCCTTGACGACAAAGCACGCCTGCACGTTTATATCCGCGACCTTCTCGGCGATGCTGTAAGCCGCAAATGCTTTCGCCGCCGCATACGGATTCGCGAAGCTCGCACGGCTCACGACGGTCTCCGCATTCGCTATTATCTGCGGGAGCGTCGGCGTCTCGCCTTTCTTTATCTGCTCGATGACGGCGTCGAGCTCCTCCTGCACGAGCCTGACGGCGCCACAAACGCTCAAGACCTTAAGGACATCGGCGTTGAAAAGGCTCATCTCCACAGGGTCGAGGAACTGCCTGCGGGCGCCAATCATCGGGTCGCCAGTCAGGATTATGTAGCCAAAGCCGTCGTTTTTGAGCTCCTCCACAGCTTTTTTGCCGGGAGCGTCGGAGATGACGATGCATGGCTTCCCACCTTCCTTCACGAGGTCTCTCGCCTTCTTAGGTCCGGGAAGTGCGGCATTCGGGCTTATCACGACTGCGAAATCGGGATCAAGCTGCAAGAGCGCCTTCGCAGCGCTTTCTGCGTGTGCTGCCGTCATTTTCGCGCCGCTCGCCACCACACAGGCATCCACGTCCTCACGGTCGGCACGCTCGTCGAGAACGAGGTCCACGATTCTTGACATCCCGATGTTCCCTATCTTCACAAACCCTACCTTCACAACCTCCTTCGCCAAAGCTCCTCACCCGAAAAGCCATACCCCCTTTGTTCTTTTATATTTTTCTTTTACTTTAAGGAAAGGCTCGGGAAACGCCCCAAAGCTGGCTAAACGTTTTCTGCTCGGATTTATCCGCTTTCGCCTAAGGCTGCGCGTGCTTACTATTGTCTTGCAACTCCGACATTTGAGGTATTTCCCTGCTGCGAGAGACTCCATCATGTAATAAGGCGCTCACATCGTGAGCGGCGAGTCCTCTCTTCATTTTCTTACACGCCGTTACCCAAACAGTTTTTAAGAATGGGGGCATAGGAGTGGTCAGGGGAGAGGCGTGCTTTCGTATTTATATGAGAAGTGGCTCCTGAGGCACATCTTGCGGGCGGGTATTACTGTGCGACATATAATTCTGATAATAGATGAGAGTGACCTCCTCGTCTCCAGAGAGGCGGTAAAAAAGCTGGCGAGCTTCGTGCGGTGGTGCTCAGCTCTCGGCATAGAAACTGTCGGCATCTACGTAAGCATCGCAAAGGAGCTCGGCGGAGAAATCATCGAGGCGACGAGCGAGCTGCTATTTGAAAAAATTTCAAAAGCTCTCAGCAGAGAGAGTGCCTCCATCGAGATATATACGGCAAAAAGCACAAAATTGCTGAGGGGCGACGCTGCGATGCGGGTGTGCGTTTCCATAGGCTTCGGCGGAAGGAGTGAGCTTACAGAGGCGATAAGGAGGATATGCATGCGGGTGCAGGATGGCGAGATCGAACCTGAGGAGATCAACGAGAAAAAGATAGAAAGCGAGCTCGTCTTCAGGCTCGAGCCCGACCTGATAATCCGGTCAGGCGGCGCCAAGCTCACCGACTTCCTCATCTGGCAGTCCGTCTACAGCGAGTTTTATTTCACGGACGTTAATTGGCGAAACTTCAGGAAAATTGACCTACTACGGGCAATCCGGGACTTCCAGAAGCGGGAGAGGAGGTTTGGCACTTAGCTTGGCTTAGATAAATGTGAGGGGGAACACATGGTGGAAGTGCTGAAGTATGTGGGGCAAAGAGTGATATGGCGGGATGATAAGGGCATGCCGAGGCAGGTATTGAAGTGCTTCATCAAGAAGGGTGAATACGGTGCCTTCATCTCCATAGAGCGCCATTGGGTCCAGAAGGTCGAAAGCGGAGAAGTAAAAGAGACGAAATGGGCGGGCTGGTCCATAAACTTCCCATACGACAAAAATCGAGCACTAACCCTCTTAAAATCCATAAATGAGCTTTTGGAGGAAGTTTTCCCTGGAGACATCCCAGAGAGCTACGACTTTGAATTTGATTAGCTTCGTTGCGGCTCGTGGCAGCACCTCTGCGTCCCGTAACATTAATTAAGTGCGTTGCTTAAGAGTAGCAGAGCGGGGAGGTAGGATGGCGGTTGCAAAAATCCTCCAGAATAAAAGGATGAGTAGCAAGTTTCAGATACTCGTAGAAATAGCGGCGAACCAACCAAACGTGAAGCAACGAGATATCGCGGCGAAGCTCAACATCACGCCGCAAGCTGTCTCAGAATACGTCAAGGAATTAATAGAGGAGGGCATGGTGGCGACGGACGGACGTGGCAAATACCGGGTGACGAAGGAGGGAGTCGACTTCATACTGAGGATGACAAACGAGCTTGAAGAATACTCCTCGTATATCAACAACATCATAACCAACATCTCCGTCTGGGCGGCGGTCGCCGACGACGACCTGAAAAAGGGCGAGGGCGTCAGCCTGCGGATGAAAGATGGCATCCTTTATGCGTGCAAAATCGAAGGGGGCGAAGAGGCAGAGGCGAGAGCGGTCTGCATATCCGATGCGAGACGCGGCGAGGATGTCGGCATCACAGACATAAAAGGCATGATTGCGCTCGAACTTGGGAAAATAACGGTGTGTATTGTCCCAAGGATACAAAACGGCGGCTCCAAGAAGGTGGATTTAGGACGCTTAAAACAAGCAGTAAAGAAAAGCAAGCTCGTGGGCGTCATCGGCATAGAGGCGTTGGTGGCGCTCTCTCGCATAAACAGGAAGCCCGACATCATCCATGGGACCAAAGAAGCGACAATCGAGGCATCATCAAAAGGGCTCCCGCTCACGGTCGTGTGCGTCGAGGACGAGATTCCGTCGCTCCTTCACAGGCTGGAGGGCGAGGGGCTTAGCTACGAGCTTCTTGACTTGCGCTTGGCTTAGCGGCGGTGACCCTCATGGGCGGTGAGAGAGAGGCAAAGACGATAATCCCAAAGGAAAACTTCAGTGAGTGGTATAACGAGATTTTGCGGAGAGCGGAAATCATGGATGTCAGGTATCCTGTGAAGGGCTTGTATGTGTGGTTCCCATTTGGTTTTAAGTTGAGAAATCTAATATATTCGATATTAAAGTCGTTACTGGACGTCGAACATGACGAAGTCCTCTTCCCAACGTTAATTCCGAAGACGGAGTTCATAAAGGAGGAAAAGCACATAAAAGGGTTCGAGGATGAGGTTTTCTGGGTGACGAGGGGAGGCGTTGACGAGCTTGACGTGCCGCTGGCGCTGCGCCCAACGTCGGAGACTGCCATATACCCGATGTTCAAGGTCTGGATCCGCTCGCATGCCGACCTCCCGCTCCGCATTTACCAAATAGCGAACGTGTTCAGATACGAAACAAAGCACACACGCCCGCTGGTAAGGCTGAGAGAGGTAACCTCATTTAAGGAGGCACACACCGCACATAGAAACTGGGCGGAGGCGGAGGCGCAAGTAAAAAGAGCTGTATCCATTTATCGGCGCTTCTACGACCGTCTCGCTGTCCCCTACATCATCACGAGACGCCCCGACTGGGACAAGTTCCCGGGCGCCGCCTACACCATCGCGTTTGACACTATTATGCCCGACGGCAGGACGCTCCAAATCGCCACGATTCACCATTTAGGCACGAACTTCGCACGAACCTTCGACATAAAATATGAGGACGTCGGCGGCGAGCAGAAATACGTGCACCAGACGTGCTATGGCATATCTGAGCGTTGCGTTGCCGCCGTGATTGCGACGCACGGTGATTCCCACGGGTTAGTGCTGCCGCCGGAGGTTGCACCGATGCAAATCGTCATCGTCCCCATAATATTCGCAAAGGAGAAAAGGAGTAGGGCGGTGCTGGAGGTGTGCCGCAGCGTCCGCGCCGCCCTGAAAAGCTCGTTCAGGGTGATTCTGGACGAGAGCGAGGAGCGTCCCGGCGCCAAGTTCTACAAGTGGGAGATGCGAGGCGTGCCACTACGCATCGAAATAGGTCCAAGGGACGTTAGCAGGGATGAATGCACGTTCGTGCGCAGAGACACATTTGAACGCTTCACCGTGCCGCTGAGCAACGTCGTCGGCGAGGCTGAGAAAGCTCTAAGAGACCTCCATGAGAGCATATGGCGGCGTAGCAAGGAGCATTTTTCCTCTAAAATTTTCGACCTCTGCGGAGACGAGCAAGAAGACAGAATAAAAGAATGCGTCAAGAAAGGCGTCGTCGTCGTTTTTATGTGCCGCAGCGAAGAATGCGGAGCAGAAGTGAAAGAACGGTTCGATGCGGACGTCCTTGGCGAGGAAGTGGGCACATGCCTGCTGGATGACGTGGAGGAGCAAACAGGACGGTGCATCATCTGTGGCGCCGAAGGGAGGCGGACTTATATTGCGAGGACGTATTGATTCACGATGACTGGCGATTTCATGGTTTCGCCGGCGAGCGGCAAAGTTCTCAAATCCGACAGAAACCTCATATCCATCTTCATGCGTATCTATGACGACCACATAAACGTGGCGCCTTTCGACGGCATAGTCTCCGAAATAAAATATGAGCGGGGCGGTTTCTTGCCGGCGTTTCTTAAGAGGAGTGAGAGGAATGAGCGGAACATCATCGAGCTGGCGACGCCGCATGGCGTCGTCAAGATAGCGCAGGTCGCCGGCTTCCTCATCCGCCGAATAAGATGCGACGTGCGGGTCGGCGAGCGAGTTAAACAGGGGCAGCCCCTCGGCAAGATATATTTCGGGTCGAGGGTAGACGTTACGCTTCCAGAGGGTTTCTCTCCAGTCGTGAAGCGGGGTCAGCGGGTAGAGCACGGGCGCACGATAATCGCACGGCGCGGCGCCCTTGACGGCACTGACAGCAACACCACCGCAACCTACTCAAAAATCATTAAGAAAGTTTAGTAAATTATATATTTAGTGAGATAGGAACTCCTTGCCTACGCAGGTAAGAAAAACCGTGCTTTGGAAGTTTGAAACATGAAGAAGGAAGAGCTCATCCACCTCCACCTACTGCTTGCGCAGATAAAAAAGTATTTTGAGGAGAACGGGCTTGACAACGGCTTCACACAATACAAAGAACTTGGCATCTCGCCCTTCCACATACACCGGAGCAAATCCGACCACAAACGGGCGATTTTCACTCTCGGAAACGAGCTCGCCTCGATGATTGCGAAGGACGAATTCTCAGAGAGTTATAGAACCGCCGAGCGGATGAAGGAATTTGCAAGACGCACTGCCTAATTATTTTCTATTTTTTTCTTCACTTTGTATTGGATGAGAGTTGGTGTAACGAGACCCGCGAAATACGAGCGGGAGTCCGTTGAAATTGCTAGGGCCTATGGATTTGATGTGTTCTTTGCTCCATTGATTTCAGTAAGAAGGGTAGGAGAGCCCAAGTTTGAGGAGTTCCTGCAGGGTGTCCTGCAGAAGGATGTTGATTTTGTGGTTTTTATGAGCGTGAGCAGCGTGGAGTGTGCGTTTGCCCATGTTTATGACATCGAGCCGAGGGGGCAGCTTGCTAAGGACTTCATACGGGCGTTGAACAAGACGACGGTAGCAGCGGTAGGTCCTGCGACGCTGCGCAAGCTCGAAAGTTGCGGAGTTTTGACACGGCTTCTCCCAAAAGAATATAGTTCAAGAGGGCTTGCTGGAGCTTTAAGACCACTGGTAAGGGGGAGGAAGGTTTGGATAATACGGAGTAAGCAGGGGGATGACAGGCTGAAAACAAGCTTGGAAGATGCAGGTGCGACGGTCAAGGAAGCCAAAATTTACGAAATAACGCTGCCTGCGGGTGAGGAGCGGGAGCATGTGGTGGAGCTTATAATGTTGTTGCTTGCCGGCGGGATAGAGGTGATGACGTTCACAAGCGGTATGTGCGTCGAGAACTTTCTCAAAATCGCTGAGGAGCTGGAGGTGCGAGAGAGGGTGGTGCGGAGGATGCGCAGCATCACGGTGGCGGCGCTCGGCGAGCCCACGAGACGGAAGCTCGAAGCTCACGGGATAAAGGTGGATGTGGTTCCAAAAGAGTTCACATTTGAAGAAATGATAAAAGGGATTAAAATGAGGGTGCAGGGTTAATTCGTAAAAACACTACCACTATTATCATTCGCTGCCGGGCGCTTAAAGAATGATAAATCATATATAAAACGAGGGGCAAGGGGTAGAAGGAGAGCGGAGGGATTAGAAATGGGCATAGAGGAAACGTTAGGTTACATAAATAGTGGGCTTAAGGAGAGCATGCCGCCTGAGAAAGCTGATTCGATAACGGATGCGATACACGAGCTTTTCGAGAGGACGAGAGCGAGAGGCACGCCGATTGTGGACTTTCTTGAAGCCTTGCGCACGGAGACGGACTGGTTGAAGGCGCCATCGCCGAAGGAAGGCATGCCGCTGATAGAATATTCTGTGAAGGTTGCGAAGGAGCTTTTGGAGATAAAAGCTAGTGCGGGGGCAGATGTCGAGGACGAGAGCTGCGTGGTCGTTGGTTTGTTCCATGAGATAGGGCTCGTGAGAGAGGATTCTGAAGGGTTTGAGGAGATAAAAGGGGAGGACCCCGAAGTAAGGTCGATGCGGCTTGCATCCCGCAGTCTGCGCATCATCGCAAGGTATATCCCGCTGACGCCAGAGGAGGCGCAGGCAATCATGTATCACGACGTCCAGAACATTCCTGTGAAGCGATTGAAGCTCACAGATCTGCTACAAGAAGCTGTGGAAAGAGTAATGAGCAGTTAAGAGGGGGGCCCGCCGAGCAACTCCTCCACGGGCTTCTGCCCATATTCCTCTATTTTTACATTTATTTGGAAAATTTCTGTTGAGATTTCTTTTCCCCTGACGGATTTTCTGCGTCTTATGCCTTTTTCTTTAGGTCTGTAACCCGGCCCGGTCGTCAGCAGAATCCGACGGCGTGCCGCCCCCGGCAAGTCAGGTCGCATCGGAAAACCATCCTTGTCGGAGCCGCCTGTAATCCTGAGCCTGTAGCCCGGCAGCCCCACGACACCACCGTCTATCACGTCGCCGATCTTCTTGCCTATGAGTTCCAAGCCCCGGTCGCCCTTGACTTCAACCTTGTATGCCCTCCCCTTCTGCGGGTCTGAAACAACTACCTGAAAGTCTGGCATTTCGCACCCCTCAAAGCGAGTTTGCGCCCACTACCTTAAAAAATTTGCAGTTGGAAAATCGGACAAGAATTTCTGACACGGCGTCGGGACACGGGCATGTTGGACCACCGCTTCTAAGGGTTTGAATAAGCGAGGGGGTTCGAGCCCGCCGCACGACGTCCAGCCTGGCGGCTGCGAACACAGCAACAAAACAACAACGCAAGCAAGCGGTCCTTGCAAATTTAAAATTTAAATGGGAGTGGCCAAATATCAAAAGCCGTCCAGCGGCATTGCACTAACGTGTGATTAATCTGAACCAAAAGAGAAATTGAAAGATGGATTTATGGGAATTAGGGTTGCCTACTTGAGCCTGAATATCGCAATCCCGGTAAGCTCTTAACAACTATTTTGCGTCAAATTTAGCTGCTCCTAAAATATCCTTAACTTTTCATTCATAGTTCCTACCAAGAGACATTCCAAAAAGTGAGAGTGGTTTGTGGACGTATCTTTTGATTTGTCCGAATCTCTTATTCGAATGTTATCGTCCCGTAGCAGACATTCTTCTCCGGGTCAATCCTTTTTGTTTCCATTTTTACACGCTTCCCAGTTATCCCCATAAGCGCCGACTCAATCCATCCACCCATCACCCTGCAAAGGGGTCCCGGCACTCGCCCCCTCATCATCGTCCTTACCATACACCGAGGATAGGAAACCTCAAACTCTGTTGAGCCATTTCTTTCAGTCTTCCTCTTTACCTGTATGTAAATATAAGGTCGCACATAGTCTGCGAATGTTCTCAGAGCATCTTCAGGAGCGGTCACAGGAAGGAGCTTCGCAGAAAGCCTCGCTCCTACTTCCTCTCCCACTTTGTATGCGAGCGCACTCGCCTCTCTCGTCCCGTATCTCTTTGTAATCTCGTCGACGAAAGTGGTGAGAACCCTCCCCCATCCATAAATTTCGATCACGTTCTCACACTCCCACCGCCAAGGAAGCCCCCTGATTTATCAGGGGGAGGAATTGGCGAAGATTATTTATATCTTTGACCCGTACCTTAATACGGGTGCTGAGAGTGGAAAGGGTAGTTGTCAAGGCTCTAAAGCTCAACTTGCTTACTCTATCGAGGAAGAAAGAACGTTTGCTTTCTGAGCTATTCAGTTCTGTCCTTGGCTGTTGCAATGATGTTCTATCCATTGCCAAATCCTCCAATCCGAAAAACTTTGCCATCTTACATACCACCTCCTATCCCGCTATCAGACAAAAATACGACTTGCATTCCCAAATCCTCGTTGATTGTATCCATCAGGTCTGGGAGAATTTGAAGACAAATCCGGATAGGTTTGAACAAGTCCCAGTCAGATTTAACATCCCCCGTTCTGGCAAGTTCAGTAAGACTAAACGTGGAAATCCCGTTGTTGTTATTGCTCTCAATGGCAATGGCAGAATTGCCTTGCCAATCAAGCAGGATGGTGCTTACAAGAGATTTATCGAACACATCAACAATGGTTGGATTTGCACACAATTCAGACTGCACAAACAGAATGGTCATTACATTGTCATCACTAACCTTAGAAAGAAATTCAAGGTTAAGCAA
>Ga0164311_10001703_pt1 | contig 10996 bp, 2 predicted proteins | sample GuaBasSedimGuay2_FD_121796 | JGI IMG/M metagenome (GOLD analysis project Ga0164311, IMG submission 121796) | Subseafloor sediment microbial communities from Guaymas Basin, Gulf of California, Mexico - Guay2, Core 4569-9, 9-12 cm | ecosystem: Environmental > Aquatic > Marine > Hydrothermal vents...
TCCCATGGAAAAGGATTGTTGAAATATCATCTATAAAACCCATATCAAGCATTCTATCAGCCTCATCCAAAACAACCACTCTAACATTTCGAAGATTCAATGTCTTCCTTCGCAAGTGATCAAGTAAACGTCCAGGAGTCCCAACAAGTATATGTATTCCTCTCCGCAATTTATCTATTTGCGGCCCAATTGACACGCCTCCATAAATAGCATATACCCTTACTCTTCTTTTTCTTCCGATACTAGCTATTTCTCTCGCCACTTGTTCTGCTAGTTCTCTCGTTGGCGTAAGTATTAAAGCTTGAACATCGTTATTTTCTAATTCTGTCATTTCTACTAAAGGTATACCGAAGGCAGCTGTTTTTCCACTTCCGCTTCTTGCTTGTCCTATTACGTCTCTTCCAGATAAAATCAATGGTATTGTCTCTTTTTGTATCGGTGATGGTTCTTCATAACCCATCATATAAATTGCTGATAAAACACTGTCTCCAATATTTAATTCTTTAAAACCCAAATTCTTCAACTCCAAATTTTCTCGCCTTTAACAAAAGGAGAGGAAATAACATTCTTCATCTATCTTATAAACCTTTTGAAAAAAGGAACTAATAAATTTCTGCAAGAATTCAACAGAAAAGAGTATATGTAGTTAAGTAGTAGTTGTTATTTCGAAGACTTCACTGACTAGTTTTTCAACACCTTCAAACTCGCTAGGATCTCCACTCCATCTCTTAAGAATGTCCCCATACCTTTCTTGAAATAGTTTAACAAATTCTTTTAATTTCATACGGATTTCTGGAGTTTCTCTGTTTGCCAAAAGTGTAACGAAGAATCCATCTCCATACTCTATCATAAGAACAACGTCGCCGTGATCAATTGCCTGTAAATATTGTTGACTACTCGTTGTTTCTTTTATAAAGCTTGTTATAGCTGAAAGCATACCTGAAATCAACAAAGGTTCAACCTTAACTTCACCAAAAGACTGACTATAGAGAGCTATACCGTCTGTATTCACAATATATATACCTTCTATTACAGGTGCTGGGGTAACTATCTTAAATTCACAATCATAAATATCAATAATGTAATTCTCATACAGATATTTGAGAACTTTCCTCAATATTTCATCAGGTAAACCTAACTTTTCTTTTAATTCTTGGACAGTATATGTTTTTGTTCTTAAAAAGTTAACAATTGGCAAAATATCCTCTGGAATTTTCCCTTCAAATATTTCCGCTATCTTCAGTTTTATCAAGGAATTAGGAGTAACATATCCAGGTTCAAGTTCACAAATATATTTTATTTGATGTCCAGCTTCAATATCGGTAAACTGCACAATCTTTCCAAATTTTAAGTAAATTAAAACGGTAAAAACCAAGATAGTCGCTAAAAGTTTAAGAAGCAACAGGGGTGTAACTATGAGCTCATAGGTTGATAATCCTAAGTAGGCAAATCTTGGAACCAAAATGTTTAGAGAACCAATACTTAAACTAGAAAATATAGTTGTGGTCCATTGGGCTTTAGCTGCGGATTGTAAAAGAATATAATCTGCAACTACTTTAAATATGCCTACCGATACACCAATTGCAAAAATTTTGATCTTGAACCCTTTCTTAAAGAGATATGTAAGGAATAACATGATAACTATTTCAAAAAACCTCTGTAAAGAGCTTAGAGACACAAAAATGTTCAAATCTTTCACAATTTCTAAAGAGGGATTTCCATATAAAGAACAACTTTCTATAAGATTTTCTAAATAAACATAAACACGACTCCAATAGTATGTTATAAGTATCTCCGTATAAAAGAAACAGATTACGGTAACTATTATACCAACTATTATACCGAGTCCAAAAGTCCTTATGTTAAATATTCTTTCAAGCTTATTTTCATCTCTCATAAAAGTCAGAATCTTAGCGAATATATATACAGATGCTGGTTCCATCATCTTAAAGAATGAAAGGAAAATTACAGTTATTGCGACGTAGTATAATGAGAAGTATATGAGAACGTAAACAGATCCCCAGTAGAGCTGCGTAAAAAGTATAAGGCTTACGGATGAAAGTACAATGCTTATAGACAAAAGATTGTTGAAAGTATTTCTTCTAATAATCTCACCCACGAACCTGTTTCCATGATAAACACGAGAAGTATAGAGAAGATTTACCGCCACTATGAAGGACAGAAAGATAAGCATATAAATTTCAAGTATCCAGCCCAGCCAAGTACTTCCAACGTTAAGCGGATCTTCCTGATACCCCAATATTTTTAATAACGTTATTAAGAAGTATAGAGAAACTGGTAAGAGAGCTACTAAAAGTTTTAAAACTTCTTTCTCTTCTTCCCACCCCTTTAACTTCTTGGGTTTTAAATTGATCCAGAAAGTCACTTCTTTTATTCCTTCTCTTTTAACAACAAAAAATAAGATTAAAATGGCTATTATTGGAGCAAAGAAGAAAACAAATGGGAACATAAAAACTGGGTAGGTGATCGTCAAAGTAAGGGAATATATGGTTAAAGATCCTATATAAGTTACAAGAGTTTTTAAACTAGATATTGAAAAGTTTTGGGAGAAGTAAGCCAAGTTTGGCTTCACTCCAATTAAATTGAAAGTTACACTTGAACCAATGCAGTATATTAGCCAAAAAGCAGAATAAGCTATTCCCATTCGCAATGCAACTTCTCTAAAACGAGTATATCTCATTAAATAGACAATCAACGCTATTAAAACATTGGGTGAAAGGATTAAAGCAATCGAGATGATTATTTCATTCAATTTTTATCCCTCAAAACAATGTTAAATTTATTTAACGTCGAATTGCACTTGTATATCATTGTTGTAATATTTATTATAATTAAATTTTTTGTTTTAGTTTATAAAGTTAGAAACGATATCCAGGTACTAAATTAGGAGATATATGTTATCTTCACTCTCAATGAGTATTTTCACAAAAATTAAACATTTAGCTCAGTTTGTTGCATCATATTACTAATCTCATATTGCAAAAATTTTATAAGAGATCTACTATAAATTTTTTATAAAATAGTAATAGAGTATACAACATTTTTAAGTAATAGATATGGCGACAAAATTGGAGGAAAAGTAATGGAAATAATAAAAAAGACCGGATTAAAAACTGCTTTTTCGGTGTTACTATGCTTAGTAATAATTTTATCAAGCATTAATGCAAGTTCGGCAATGTGGCTAGGACAAGAGAACTTATCAGGAAGTAAACAAGAAGGAGAAAACCCAGTATTAATGGTAGATTATTATGCTGAAGGAAAACCTCTAGATTTCTTTAATTACACACCTATAGAAAACGGTCTTATAGTTTCTTTCATGAACAGTTCAAAAAACAGCGAAACAGTGGATATATTAGTTTATGTAGCTGTGTGGGGTGTAAAAGGCTTAACTAACATCACATTAAGTGTGGATGGCGGTGCAATTATTACTTCGGTAAACATTGACTTATGTGATAACGATTTTAACATAATAAGCAGCTATGGAACATACAGTGTAGATAAAGAAGAAATAGTAATGAATATAGATGGCGAAGGTATAGCCTCAGAAGCAGAAAACGTTGGAGCTACCTGTGTAAAATTCACAATATCCATCAGCAACTGGTCTGAAAACACAGAACATCATTTAAGAATATCTGCAGGTGGACCAGGAGAAGGGCCAGGCGAGTATCCACCTGAAGAAAGACCAAATGTATTTGTATTCTATGATGATCAACTAGGAATACTAGCCTACTTTAATGTTTCATTTACCGATGAAGGTCTATTTATAACATTTTCCAACACTACAGCAGAAAGTAGCATTATAGATGTTTATATAGTAGCTGAGCTAAGAGCAATCGAATACCTAACCGGCTTTAATGCCACAATAGATAATGGAGCAACAATTGAAACAGTATCTATAGATCTCTACAACGATAACCTTACTATAATAGAGAATTATCAAACTTATAATTTTGGAACTCCAGACTGTTCTGTGCCTTTTGATGCTAAAGATGTTATTGAAAGAGCAAGAAATGTTAGTGCAAGCTTTGTTGGATTCAAAATAACTATAGGAAACTGGATGCCCGACACGTTATACACATTGCATATAATACCTTTCTTCGCTGAGCTACTCTACTATGAAACTGAGGACACAATTTATGTTGACCCCTCAGTAATGAATTTACCACCAGAAATAAGAGTGTGGTGGCGACTATATAACGATACATGGGGATGGAACTGGACATACCAAGATATAAGCTGGGAATTCGGTCCTAGAGCACACTACGAAATATTCTGTTACAATACGTCAACTGGAATTTGGTATGAAGTTACACGGGCTACATGGATCATGTTAAATGCTCCTGTAAAAATAAACATAACAATACCAAAACTCCTATTTGAGGAAGGTACCGAACTTGGAAGAATAGAACTGACATGGAATATGTGGGCCATAAATATTTCTGCTAGTTTATCAATCAACTATGATCATACATTAAATCAGTGGTATACATGGTCTTCAATTATCAATTCTTCGAATCCAGATCCATATAGTAGTAGTACAGGCGAGTTCTTCACATTAAATCAGAGTCAAACAATTATGGTTGAAACTTCAGAGAAATATGAAATTATGATCGTCGGCCAGTTTAACGATTTAACTCCGGTGGGAATATACTACGTCTATCTAAATCTCTTCGACAATATGAACAACTACATTGGAAGCAGTTCCATGTACTACTGGGACAGTGAACTAAGCTTATACAAAGAGGTTGCTATAGGTGGTCCATGGGATGAGGTGGCAGTGTACTATGATACGATATATGGCGGTACATATTTAGCTGAGGTGTTAAACACGGAGTATAATGCAATTTACAGTATTGGAATTAATCAAACATTTATCATAAGACTAAACATAACTGGAATATCTGATGCAGAGTTTAGAAATGCAAGCGTAATGATTCAACTTCCATATAGCTTGAAAACCTACGTTAACATAACAGGGTGGCATGAAGAATACAGAGTTTACCACGGAGGCTGGATATACAACGAAACCCTAGACACCTATGTTTGGGACCCCAACGCTACAATAATAACAAGAGAGTGGGTATTCGGAACGTACCTAGGGAAACAATGGGTAGACATTAGTAAAGAAGTAAATGTAACATATTATTATTGGGACGATACAACAGGAGAATATTACCCTGAAACCATTACAACTTGGACATCGCCCTACCTACTTCTGTTCTATAACAATACAGATGGTACCTTCAGCTACTACCTACTATATGAGTACTGGAATCAAACGCTTAAAGAAGACGAAGGAGGACAGTACATCGAGTATGTGAGATGCTGGGAGATTGAAGACATACCTCCCGAGATAAGATTCTACGAATTTTTAAATGGAACAAAAACCATTGAAGAAAATAAAATAGTACTAGAGTTCAAAGGGAAATTTGTAGGAAACCCGGGAGAAGATCTCTGGTTAAATTATCGCGTATTTAGCGATAAAGGAGAGATATGGCCAAGGGATTGGGAATGGATGTATGAAAAGGCTAGTCGAATTTCGGTAGAAAAACCTGTAATAGACGTTAAAATCGAGGATGCTAATGGGGAGATTAGTGGAAGCTGGTATTATGCCACTGAACCTGGCCAATGGTTCATAGTTAAAGCAGTGATAGAAGGTGGAAGCAAACTTGTAACAGATGTTGATGGAATAAGAGTAAGATTTAACTGCTGGGACTGGTACTGGAGCGAAAATGAGACAATATGGATGAATGTAGAAATAATTGCAACTATAAATCTAAGGGAAAACACCACTGAAGTAATAGTTTATAATGAAACTAACAAAGAGGTTTACGAGTACGGTACATATGAAATATGGAATGAAACTACAGGTATGATGGAAGAGGTTGAAGGATGGCACTGGGAACACTACTCTTTCAACCAGACCTCTGGTGAATGGGTAAACACATGGTTAGGATGGCATAGCAAAGACACCGTAATAAATAAACCCTACATAATTGTAAACGGATTCACTACTTTCACAACAGAAGACGGAAAATATGTTATCCAAGTGAATATGAGTTTCACCGAATATGCTAACGATCGTATGTATAGCTTTAGTGTTAATTTGCTTAACTGGACATACGGTGAAGATTACTCCAAGCCGTGGGGAGAACATCTTGTAGAAGACTGGACATATAGTGTAGTTTACACTTTAAACAATGGAACAGTAGAGGTATACGTACCAAAACCTGAGCAAAGAGATTATGCAGAAACCTCCAACGGTGACAGATATCTAATATTTACGAAACCATACATACTAATAAATGGTGAAAAACTACCGTTAAAAGAAATAAAATACTGGAACGGATACCAATACGAATACAGGTTGCTACGTGAAGAATGGGATCCAACAACAGGAGAATATAAACGTTACTATATTCTGGAAAACGGAACGAAAATATTTGTCTATGAAGCTTACCATGCATTTATATATAACGTAACTATACAAAACGAGACTAGTGGAACAACCTTTACAATCTTAACATATATGCAATATCCATGGTGGAACGAGTTTAAAGAAGCACAGTTCCTGTTCACTTTAGAAGGAGAAATCATATGCCTGAACAACTGTTATATCTCTACCACCGAAAGAATTGATAGGATCCTCCTGGAATTCGCTGGCTACTTCACACTTATTAATGGAACCACATGGGTAAATCTTAAAAAGGGATGGATTGACTGGGACTACCTAACATACGAGTACTACATTTTACTTGAAAATGGGACAAAAATCTATGTGAAATATGATCACCAGTACATGTATAGGTACTATTTTGAAAAAGACGGTAAAAGGTACTATATTGAGTGGCCAACAGCCTACTATGTTGGAAACTATAATGGAAGGACCGTAATTGTGCCTGACTGGTTTAAGAGATCATGGTATTACACATTTATTGGAGAAGAGAAAGTTGAACTTCCATACGAGGGTGTAAGTCGAGAATATGAATGGATTTGTTGGTGGGATTTGCAGAAACCAGAAAGCCAATACGGAGTAGTTCCTGAAGACGAGTATGCACTGGTAAATGGAACTCTATATCTTATTAACTACTATTCAAATACGTCTTCAGACGGCTACATTGTTGTGAACGGGGAAATAATAAACGTAACCAAGCGACAAGGTATATACACAAAGATATCTGGAAAAGATGTTTGGAATATTGTGCAAATAGGGTTCAAGATGTTTCTTGGGAATTTGACAAAACAAGGTACATATGATAGAGAAAACCTACTAGAGTTAATTGTTGCCAGCTATGATGATACGAATAATCAAATTACCCTACTTAACGGAACAGTTCTAGATATATATCATAACTATAGAGTTGCCTTCTACGAAGTAAAGGTCAATGGAACTACATATTACACAGCAACCTACGAACCCTACTGGTATTGGGAGAACAAAAGCGGGGTCATAGAAAGCGGTTATGCTCTATTTTTACTTAACGGCTCCAAACTAAAACTGGAAAGCTACGAAGACTACGAGTTCGTGGGGATAGTGACAGTAGAATTAGGTGAATATACATATTCTGAACCAACGAACTTTACTTGGAATGGTGAAACCTATAATACTACAATAGAGACTGAAGGATACGGAACGATATATCTACTTTATGACTATTGGTGCGTCAATGTCTCAGGTGTACTCTACGATGTTATTAGTTATGATTGGCTTTTACACCCTGAATACTGGGGAAGTATACCACCAAGATTCTGCATTAGCTTCTATGACTACAACGAAACATTTGGCATATATAACGTTACAGTTGACGGCGTAGAATACACCATATATCCAAATGTACAACATATTAAGGCTGTTCGATTATCCTGGGGCTATCCAGTAAACTGGCATCTCGATGAATTGTGGGAGGATGTTTCTTATAAACAGGCTGTCTGGAATGTAGTTGTTGGCTCCCCTGAGTGGGGTCTTTGGGGCTACAGAAGATGGACAATAGTACCTGAAACTGGTGCCTTAGACTTAGATGGAGACCTAACCACTACCGATGACCAATTCTACGTTAAAAGAGTGTATGTAGGGGAATTTGGATGGAATGAGACAGTAAACGGTCTTGACGTTAATATAGTGTACGATCCAAACCCAGTAATACCTGGCGATGAATTAATCATAGATGCTTGGATGGGAACATCTACCAACACCTACTGGAACAGATGGAATGAAACATACTATTGGTATTACACAAACATGACACCAGTTTCACCAGAGACAATGGCAATGATAAATGAAACTCTCTGGGACACAGAAAGAAACTCTCCTAAACCGGGATACTGGGACATTGCAAGAATGACAAGAAACATGACATGGGAAGACTACCTTAAGAAAGCTCAGGAAGAAGGTTGGGACTGGGTTCAAGAAGAAGTTACCTGGACATGGCTTTGGTTCGGCTTCCAACAATCATACTGGGTTTCAACAGGAGAAAACGAAACCTTCCAGTCCTACTACGTGAATCTTAGATACGAATATGCAGGTATGTTCATCTACAATGACACAAACGGCAATATGATAATGGACGAAAACGAGGCAACTCACTACTTTATACCAAATGCTGTAGGCAACCTAACATTCACTACCCCTGGAGAAGCCTTTGGAATTTACAATGATACTGGTACGCTAGTACTTCCAATTAATGAAAGCATAGAATTTGGCATTTCCTACCTTGATATTAATGGTACAATGTTTCCGTTTGGAAGAAGCTACTATGCATGGTATGGTGAAGAAATTTACGGCACAGATCTACACACATTCAAAGAACGCCCAGTTGATGCATCCGTTGAAGAGCTTTCCTTCAAACTACACTTCTATGTAGAGAACTCAACAGAAACAAACAGCACAGAAGCACACATAAAAATCGACCAACACGTAGGAAACTGGGATCTAGACTTACCAACAGGTATAGCTGTTTTAGAAAACTTAAGTCTATCAATTAACTATTATGTTTATGCAGAGACCAGTGGAAGCTGGGAAGTAAGAAGCGAAAATGGAACACCAATAACTCCAGAACAGATAGTCGAAGCTTCAAGAATTTCATTAGATGCTAGTGGAATAAAGTTTGCAGAGGTAAATATGGGCGACACGTACCTCTGGGGTGGAAATCTCAGCATGCCTTGCAACGTTTCATCTCATACCGTTCCACTAAGCACTTTCGTAGAAACATATACTGACTATGAATCTGAAACAAGTATTGGCGGCTGGACGTTCCAAAGCACAATGTACTTCCTTAGTGTAGGATTTCCAAAGTGGGACGGATACTTTGTTTACGAAGACCCTGAAGTTGTGGTATATTCTGGTAAACAGAAGAAGACAGTAGTAGGTTCAATAGCAGAATTTCTAGCCAACTGGATACCAACAGTGGGTAAACCAGGAGAAGGAGGAGAACAACCTCCTAGCGAAGAGATACCATTGTTCTTCCTAATAATTATAGCTATGGCGGTAATAGGAGTAGCTGCAGTAATATACAAGAAGAAGAGAAGAGCTAAAAGCGTCGCCAACGTAGTAAAAGTGAAAAATAAATAATTTAACTCTCTTTTTATTTTTTAGACATCCAAAGATTCTAAAATTTTAACCAAAGGTTACTTATCTAGCTTAAACTTGTCACTAATAGATATTTTATGTTCTTAATGTATTCTTTTAGAATTCCACCACTTTCTCTGAGTTCAATAAATCTGAATGTATGTTCATTGACACAGTTAATGTCTAAAATTCATTTCTCTACGTATATTTTCCATGTATTTTCCAAGAGCTTCTTTATCTTCTTTCCATTTAACGGCTTTAAATATCATAGGTTCTTCTCCCAAAAACTCGGCTGCAGTTATAACACGTTTATTTTCTCTTTTCGCTACATCATATACCTTACTCACTCTTTCACGATATTTTGCATCCCTTAACAAATGATGATCATAAATTATTGTGGGAGTTTTTGTTTCAGAAATTATCCAGCAAAGATTCTCTACAGCTCTCTCCAAATTTATTCGATTCAACATGTATCCAAAAAGATAGGTGGGTGGACCATCAAGAATTAGGAAATCAGGGTTTTCATCTATTATCCATGCAGCATAATCTTCAATCTCAGGACCTTGTAGATCAGAAGAAAACAAAACTTTCTCCTTACCATATTCAACGGTGAAAGCTATTACCCAACCAACTCTATCAAACTCTACCCCATGAAACAAAGGATTCGTAAATCTTATGGTTGTATCATTGAACTTGAAGGTTTTTCCATCAGCAAACTCTACTTCCACATCTTGAAGCTTAATTTCAGGAACCCATGGATTCGAAATCCACATATCACAAAGCTTTCTAAACCATTTCCTACCCTTTTCAATAAGTTCCTTTTTGCGAGCATTATAGTCTCCATAGTCTTTTTTAGAGGCAAGTGGAAGCTCCTCCATTGGATCAGGGAAACTCGCGTTTTCCTGATCTACAGGATTTTTATCAAGTTTACTTTTTCCATATTTTTCAAGTATTTCGTTAAAGAAGAATCTTGCCCGTTCCCATTGCGAACTATTTATGTACATATTAGGATTTTTCACAAGAAGTTTCTTTCCCTTGTAAAGAGCATCTGCATCGAGCATTTTACTTGACGGCAGAGTATGGTGATCATAGTGGTAATGAGTTATGATCGTTATGTCTGCTTTTCGCCCTGCTTTTTCAATCTCCTTATGAGCCTTTAAATTATAGTAGCGTTTAAGAAGATCTGGAAGGGGATAGCTGGGTTGCATTCCAGAAGCACCGGGATCTACAAGTATACGAATGTCTGGTGTTTCAATAAAGATACAACTACTCTTAGCACCCATACTATCAAACCAAACAAGATTAATCTTCAAATTTTTTAACTTCATAAAATCCCCGACAATATAATCTTTGCAAGATATAGTACAATTCTTATCCATAAGAAGATTATCCATTGCAAAGATAAAAGAA
>Ga0164311_10001704_pt1 | contig 10996 bp, 7 predicted proteins | sample GuaBasSedimGuay2_FD_121796 | JGI IMG/M metagenome (GOLD analysis project Ga0164311, IMG submission 121796) | Subseafloor sediment microbial communities from Guaymas Basin, Gulf of California, Mexico - Guay2, Core 4569-9, 9-12 cm | ecosystem: Environmental > Aquatic > Marine > Hydrothermal vents...
GGGCCTGCCGCTGCGCCTGTTCGTGGCGCTGCTCGAAGGGCCGCTGCGCGGCTTGCTGGTTCCCTCTCTGCTCGAGAGCGCCGGAATCACCCGGCTGCGCGAGCAACAGATTGACGAACCGCCCACCTTGTATCCGATACATTCCAGCGGCGCGCCCGCTTCCGAGGCGGAGAACATCCCGCTGGCTGAATTGCCCGGACCGCCTGCCAGGCCCGGTCCCGGCTTTCGCTTTGCCACCGCGCACGACTATGCCAGGGCCTATCGGGAAGGAACAACCACCCCGGATAAAGTGGCGCTCAAGGTGCTGGAAGCGATTGAAAGCAGCAACAGCGCCGTCCCACCTCTTCGCGCCATCATCGCCGTGGAGCGTGAGGACGTGCTAAAGCAGGCCGCCGCGTCCACAAAGCGCATCCAGGAGGGGCGACCGTTGAGCGTCTTTGATGGCGTGCCGGTGGCGGTGAAGGACGAGGTGGATATGACGCCATATCCTACCACAGTCGGCACTGCCTTCCTGGGAAAATCTCCGGCGGAGGAAGATTCGACTGTGGTGGCCCGCATGCGAGCGGCGGGCGCGCTCCTGGTCGGCAAGGCCAATATGCACGAGATTGGTATCGGTGTGACCGGCCTGAACCCCCACCACGGGACGACCCGCAATCCTTACAACCCCGGCCACTACACGGGCGGCAGTTCGAGCGGCCCAGGCGCGGCGGTGGCCTCGGGGCTTTGCCCGGTCGCTATCGGCGCGGACGGCGGCGGCTCGATCCGCATTCCGTCTTCGTTCTGCGGACTGGTGGGACTGAAACCCACCTTTGGGCGGGTGAGCGAGTTTGGCGCTGCCCCGTTATGTTGGAGTATGGCTCACCTGGGGGCGCTGGCGGCCACCGCCACCGACGCCGCCCTGGCTTTTGGCGTGCTGGCAGGCCCCGATTCACAAGACCCCCACTCGCTGCACCAACCCTCGCCTACCTTGGATGGATGGGATAACCTGGACTTGAGTGACTTGACCCTGGGCGTCTACTGGCCCTGGTTCCGCCACGCCACTGCCGACGTGGTGTCGGCCTGCGAAACATTGCTCGGCGAGTTTGAGAATAGGGGAGCCACGGTGCGCGAGGTCGTCATCCCTGATCTGGGAATCGGGCGGGTGGCGCACGTGGTCACGATTGCCGGAGAGATGGCCCAGGCGATGGCCCGCTACGACGCCGATCACCGAAGCGAGCACGGCCTGGACGTGCGCATCAACCTGGCGCTGGCGCGCACATTCACTGCACGCGATTACATCCAGGCCCAGCGGGCGCGCACCCAGATGATGACCAACTTTGACCGCGTCCTAAAACAGGTGGGCGTTATCATCACCCCGACCACTGGCCTGCCCGCGCCTGCTATTCCCCAGGTCGCCCTGCCAGATGGTGAATCCGACTTGACCACGCTGACAGAGATAATGCGTTTCGCGACGCCGGCCAATCTCACCGGGCTGCCCGCCATCTCTTTCCCCGCAGGCTACAACGAGGCTGGGCTGCCCATCGGCATGCAGGCCCTGGGGCGCGCCTGGCAAGAGGGCACTCTGCTGCGTCTGGCGCTGGCCGCCGAGCAGATAGTGGAACGACAAGCGCCGCAGGTGCATTACGAAATACTGGCAGAATGAACAACATCTAAATCTCAACGCAGCGCACGCTGGCTTGATTGGAGGATAAGCCAATGACTGACTCGATTGCCTCACGAGCACTGGTACTCTCCGGCGGCGGAGGGCGAGGGGCCTACCACGTCGGCGTGCTTCGCTTTCTTGAGGAGCACGAGTGGATTCCCGACATCGTCGTCGGCACATCCATCGGGGCCGTGAACGGGGCCGCCATCGCCTCGGGCCACACGTCCCACTCGCTGTGGGCGCTGTGGCGGCGGCTAACGACCGACGATGTGCAAAAGCGCGCCTGGGATCTGTTCTCGCTGGACGAGTGGGACCATCTGCTGGATACGGCTCCCTTGCGCAGGACGTTGGTCGAGGAGGGCTGGATAGACCTCGCGCGCATCAACGCGCCGTCTCCGGCCAAGAGCCTGCGCATCACGGTCGTCGAGATGGAGACCGGCCGGCTGCGCGTCTTTGGCAACAATCCCGACCTCGCACCAGGCAGCCGCTGCGAGCGCGTGGAGATCACGCTGGACCACATCCTCGCCAGTTGCAGCATCCCGCTGGTTTACCCGCCCACGAGTATTGACGGCGTGGCTTTTTGGGACGGCGGCACCGTGGCCAACACGCCGCTCGGCCCGGCCATTGATGCCGGCGCCGAGGATATCGTAGTGGTGTTGATGACGCCCTGGGAGAATGAAGAGAATCGCCCCCGTTATGCGCCCGTCGGCGGCGTGAGCGGGCTGCTCGCGGCTGCCCAAGCCGCCTTCGAGTGGGCGCTGCTGGCCTCGTTCCAGGCCGATTTCAAGCTCTTTCACCGCACCAACCAGGTGGTGCGGCTGACTCTGGAGAACGCCCGCCTCCAGGCGGAGAACGAGACATTGAAGGCACAGTTGGAGGGACAATCTTTGATCACCCCGCAGATTGGGCTATCTGATTTGGGGCACCAGGAGATTGAGCCACCGATCATCGTCTCGCCTCGGAGCCCCATTCCTCTGGTAGAAATCATCCGCTACGACCCAGATAACCACGAGCGATTGTATCGGATGGGGTACGAAGACGCCAAAGCGGCGTGGGTGCAAGCAGGGAGGACGGTGGAGGGGCGATGATTCCGTCAATCTGCCGCCGCGTAGAAGGCGAGACCTACAGCGCCCGGTCCGGCGTGGGTCCCGATGGCAGGGCTGATGGGAGAACGGTAGACCGTGGAGAGGCCAAAACGGGCTTTGACCTGTTCGGCGACGGCGTCTCCCTCTTTGGGGCTATCTGCGTCAACGATGGCTGCCTCTGTTATTTGTTTCCCCCCCAATCGCTCCTCGGCGACTTTTAGCATCTCTGCGATTGCTTTGCGCTTGGTGCGTACCTGCGCCAGCGGTTCGATGGCTCCTTCTTCAAAGTGTAGCAGTGGCTTGATGTTCAGGGCGGTTCCCAGCAGCCGCCTGGCCCCACCAATGCGCCCGCCGCGGTGCAGGTACTCTAGCGTGTCCACGACAAAGATGAGGTGTATTCTATCACGCATCTCTTCAGCGGCAGTGGCGACCTCGTCGAGAGGTTTTCCGGCAGCCGCCGCCCGGGCAGCGGCCAGAACACAGAATCCCAGTCCCATTGAGGTCGAAAGCGAATCTACGATGCGAATTGGGATTTCGGACGCTTGCGCTAGTGCTGCCTGTGCATTGGTGACGGTTCCGCTGAGTTTCGAGGTGAGGAGAACGGCGACGATGGCGTCTGCCTCCGCCCCCACTTGCCGGAAAAAGTTCTCAAACTCGCCAGACGAGGGCTGAGACGTAGTGGGAAAGATTTCTGACTCTCGCAAGCGGCGATAGAACGCCGGCGGGTCTATATCCACTCCGTCTCGGAGGTGCTCATCGCCCCAGATGGCCCAGAGGGGGATCATGGGGATGCTCAAGCCGCCCAGTGCCTCTTTTGGAATATAAGCCGAACTGTCCGTCACCACCGCGATTTTGTGGTTGTTCATAATAGCCTCCTTTTCGTGTGATTTCAGAATACCTAATAGACAAAACACCTTACCAGGGGTAAGGTGCGCTCGTAGGCAGGTATTTGGGGGCACAAATTCCAAGGGTTTTCTGAAACCCTTGGGGTCTTGATCAACGGAGCAATAACCGCACGACCCGAATCACAACGTTCAGCAACACCGTCAGCAGGATGCTGAGGACAATCGAACTGACCAACGGGATCAAGCAGGTAAAGCCTGGCTTTTCGATGCGGACGTCTCCCGGCAGGTGGCCCAGGAAAGGGATTTTCGAGAGCGCCCACACCAGGCCGCCGAGCAACAGGAGTATCCCGCCTGCAATCACCAGAAATTTGCCTACCGTCTCCATCACATTTCACTGCCCTACAGCAGCGACCGCTGCTCCGCTTGCCGGTAAGGGACATCCAGGTGCTCGTAGGCCCGCGCCGTCGCTGTGCGCCCACGGGGGGTGCGATCCAAAAAGCCCAGTTGCAGCAGGTACGGCTCGACCACGTCCATAATGGTATCCGGCTCTTCGCTCACGGCAGCGGCGACGGTATCCAACCCCACCGGCCCGCCGTCGAACTTTTCGACGATGGCGCGCAGCACGCGCCGGTCCAGGTCGTCCAGGCCGCGTTCGTCCACGTCCAGCATAGCCAGCGCATCGCGGGCCACCTCGGCGGTGATGCGGCCATCGGCGCGCACCTGGGCATAGTCGCGCACACGGCGGAGCAAACGCAGCGCCACGCGGGGCGTGCCCCGTCCGCGCCGGGCGATCTCGGCCGCGCCGGCGTCGTCTATCTCCACCTTTAGCGCCCACGCAGCGCGGCGCGCGATGGCCTCCAGCGCCTCCTGGTCGTAAAAATCCACCCGAAAGATAGCACCAAAGCGGGTGCGCAGCGGCGCGCTCAACAGCGCCAGGCGGGTGGTGGCCCCCACGACGGTAAAGCGCGGCAGCTTGAGCCGGATGGAGCGGGCGCTAGGCCCCTTGCCGATGACGAAATCGAGTGCAAAGTCCTCCATCGCCGGGTAGAGAATCTCCTCGACGACCCGCCCCAGGCGATGTATCTCGTCAATGAACAGTACCTCTTTTTCGCGCAGATTGCTCAGGATGGCGGCCAGGTCGCCGGCCCGCTCGATGGCCGGGCCGGACGTGATGCGGATAGGCGACTCCATCTCGTTGGCCGCGATGTGGGCCAGGGTGGTTTTGCCCAGACCCGGCGGGCCATACAATAGTGTGTGGTCAAGCGCCTCTTTGCGCTGCTTGGCCGCCTCGATCAGGATGGACATGTTCTCCCGCACGCGCTCTTGGCCGATCAAGTCGGCCAATCGCTGCGGGCGCAGGGCATTATCCAGGATAACTTCTTCTTCTTGAGATTGGGGTGAAATTATACGATCTTCCATATTGGGCATGATTATACATCAAAAGCGGCCAAAAGGTAAAAAGACATTGAGGCAAAAGTCGCACTGTTTTACACAGAGATACGCAGAGATCACAAAGAAAAACACTCCGAGGCTCTCCGTGACTCCTCTGCGCATCTCTGTGTAACAAACGTGTCACTTTTACCGTAATACGTCAAAAGCCCGGCGCAGGCTTTGACGACCTGCGCCAGGCTCCCGCCCTCGCGCCGAGCACCCGCTTCTACCTCGGCGGATACCCCGTGATGCTCCGAATCTCATCGTAGAGCGGGCGCAGCCGCCGGTACATCTGCTTGTAGACGCGCCGGTACAGCCCTTCGTAGATGTCGCGCGCGGCGGGGCGCGGTTCGAACGTATCGCGCACGCGCGTCATTTCCGCTACCGCCGTCTCAAAATCCGGGTGCAGCCCCAACCCCACCGCCGCGTCCATCGCCGCCCCCAGCCCGGAGGTCTCATAGACGTGGGGGCGGCTGGCGGGCAGGTTGAAAATATCGGCCGTGATCTGCATGGCAGCGTCCGATTGCGACCCGCCGCCAGAGACGCGCACTTGGGTCGTCCGCGTCCGCAGCCGCTTTTGAGTGCGCTCTAATCCTTCCCGCAGCGCGTAAGCCAGCCCCTCTAGGATGGCGCGATAGACGTGGGCGCGGGTATGCACGCCCCCAAAGCCAATGATGGCTCCCTTGGCCTCCGGCCCTGGTAACTTTAGCCCCGGCGACCAGTAGGGCTGAAGCGTCAATCCCATCGAACCGGGCGGCACCGCCTCGATCAGTTCGTCGAACAACTCCTCCGGCTCGCAGCCCCGCTCACGGGCCAGTTGCTCCTCCCGCAGGCCGAATTCCCGCCGGAACCAACTGACCATCCAGTAACCCCTGTAGACCGAAATCTCTAGATTGTAGGCTCCAGGAACCGCGCTGGGATAGGGCGGAATGAGGGGGATGACCTCGACGTAGCGGCGGCTGGTGGTGTTGACGGTGGCGGTAGTGCCGTAGGAAAGGCAGGCGACGTGCGGCTCCACACATCCGGCCCCGATCACCTCGCACGCTTTGTCGGCGGCGGCGGCGATGAGGGGCAACCCCGCCGGGATGCCGGTCTCCGAGGCGGCCTGGGGGGTGATTTCGCCCAGCATCTCTGTTGGCGTGACCAGTTCGGGCAGCAGTCGCTCGTCCATCGGCAGCGCCCGCCACTTCCAGTCCGACTTTTTCGCCCAGGCCAGCCGCTTGTAGTCAAAGGGCATGTACCCCACCTGGCAGCCCACGCTATCCGCCAGGCGGCCCACCAATCTGTAGGTCAGATAGCCAGAGAGATACAGATACTTGTGCGTGCGCTCCCAAATTTCCGGCTGGGACGTACGCAGCCAGTTAGCCTCCGCTTCCGCCTGGAGGTAGGCAGAGGTCTCGGTCATTCCGCTCAAGCGAAAGGCCAGCCCCCATAGCCCGCCAACCGGTTTCAGCCCCTCAGTGCGGCGCTGATCTAGCCAGATGATGGCCGGGCGCAGAGGCTCGCCGCGCTCGTCCACGTTGACCACGGTCGCCCGCTGGGTGGTGAGGGCCACGCCCGCTATGGCCTCCTTGGCGATGGGAGACACCCGCCAGAGTTGCTGACAGGCGGCACAGAGGTTCTCCCAGAAATAGGTGGGGTGCTGCTCGGCCCAGCCGGGCTGCTCAGAAAAGTATGGCTCGATGGGTACGCGCACCTTGTGGATCAGGTTGCCGCGCAGGTCAAAGACGAGCGCGCGCACCGATTGGGTGCCGCAGTCAATGGCGAGAACGTGGTCTTGGGACATCGCTCAGAGCAGAGGGTCAAAACTCGCGCCACAGCTCTTCGACGCTCACCTCTGCAGAGCTACGGGCCTGGAGTTTCAACAGTTCGCGGTAGCCCTGCTGCAGGCCGGCCTTCATCGCTGCCGCTTTTTCGGGATAGCGAGCTGTAAATGCAGCGACGAGCACGGTTATCATAGCAGCCAGTCCCGTGAAAGAGGGTGCGTGTACCTGCGTGGGGCCGGGGCAGATAATAACAGTCTCTGCCGCCAGAGCCGCCGCCGTGATCGGAGAGGCGCTAAAGGCCAGCGTCTTGGCCTCGCGCTGACGCGCAAAGCTGATGACGTCTGCCACTTCCAGGTCCATCCCGGTGAACGAAAACACCACCACCACATCCTCAGCGCCGGCCCTATTGAGGTTCGCCGCAGCGCCCAACGGATCAGGCGCGATGGATATGGCAGGCAGGCCAATCTCTCTCAAGGAAAAAGCGCAGAGGGCGGCCAGGTGGGCGCAAGCCCCCTGCCCCAGAACCCAGATGCGCTGTGCGCCCAGGAGCGCAGGAAGAACAGTGTTGGCCTGCTCCGTCAAGCGGGCCTGCGCCAACGACAGATTGTTCCGCTCGTTCTCCAGGAGGTTACGGAAGAGACCCGCATCGTCGGGAGTGTCCAGGGCGGTGGTGTATGACGCCATCAGTTCCGCCTTGATAACCCGCTGTATCTCCTTGACAAGCTCCCGGAAACCCGAATAGCCGAGATGCTGGGCAAAGCGGACGACGGTGGCCGCGTCCACCCCCATCATGTGGGCCACCTCCGTGGCAGTCATGAAAGCGATATCCAACGGTTGCTGCAAGATGAAATCGGCGAGCTTGCGGAAGCTGGGGGTCAGGTCTTTGTAATTAGCCTGTATCCTTTCTCTGAACATCTCAACACCTCCCTATCCATCAGGTTGCCTGATTCTACGAACTTTTCAGCAACAATTGAGCAAACCACGCTTTACTTTATTATTTTACAGGATACCCAACAGAATTGCAACTCGCACAAAAAAAGATCTCCGAGGTTTCGGCCGACCGCAGCGGTCGGACAACCTCAAAGGTCTGGCTGACCAGCCCGGCCGGCGAGTTCTAGGCCGTAGCCGTGGCTGCGCGCTGCCGAGCGTGCAGCCGTACGATGGCTTTGGTGATCTCGGCAGCGATAGCGGGCGCCAACAGCAACGGCAGAACGACAGCCCATTCCCGCGCCCCCAACCGTACTGTATCAAAGATGGAACGGAAGAAGGGAATGTAAATCACACCCAGCAAGAGAACGACTGAAAGCAGCACGGCATATTGCATATACTTATTGCTAAAGACTCCCAAGCGCAATAATGAGACGCGCTCCGAGCGAGCAGTGTAGGCGCGCAGCAATTCAGAGGCCGAAAGCGTGATAAAGGCCATTGTCCGGGCAAGCGCAAGGTTGGAGGGGTTCCATTTCAAACCAACGTAATAAGCCGCCAGCACGACCGCAGTGATAACGACCGTCTGTACGGTCATGCCGACGACCATCAAGCGATTGATGATTGGCTCGTTCACCGGACGCGGCGGCTGCTCCATGATATCTGGATCGCCCTTCTCCAATCCCAGCGCCAGCGCAGGCGCTCCATCGGTGAGCAGGTTGAGCCACAGCAATTGAATGGCGGTCAGTGGCGACTTGGAACCAAACAGTGTAGCCAGGAAAATGATCATAATCTCGGCCAGGTTGCAAGAGAGCAAATAGTAGACAAACTTGCGGATGTTGGAATAGATGACGCGCCCTTCCTCGACGGCCGAGACGATGGAGGCATAGTTGTCGTCGGTGAGCACCATATCGGCCGTCTCCTTGGAGACGTCAGTGCCGGTGATACCCATCGCCACGCCAATGGACGCCCGCTTGAGGGCCGGGGCGTCGTTGACGCCATCGCCTGTCATAGCGACCACGTGGCCGCGTGCTTTGAGCGCCTCGACGATGCGCACCTTGTGCTGGGGAGAGACGCGGGCGAAAACGTCCACATCTTTGATGCGCTCGGCCAGTTGTTCGTCGGAGAGATCGTTCAACTCTGCGCCGGTGAGCACTCCACTGCCAGGCCGCCACAGGCCAACCTCCTGGGCGATGGCGCGAGCGGTATCGGGATAGTCGCCCGTGATCATCACAGTGCGAATGCCCGCCTGCCGCGCTTTCTCCACCGCCGGTCCAACCTCCGGCCGGGCCGGGTCAGTCATCGCCACCAGGCCGAGCAATACCAATTCTTTCTCAATCTCGCTGGCGTCCGGCTGGTCAGGGAGTTGATCCAGGGAATGCTGGGCCACGGCCAGTACGCGCAGCCCATCCTGCCCCAAATCACGGACGACGTTCTCGATGTGATTGCGCCGCCCCGGTGTGAGCTCCGCTTCCGCCCCCTCCTCTAAAATCGCGCCGCAGAGGGGCAGCAGGACGTCGGGCGCTCCCTTGACATAGGCAATATATGCAGAGCCGTCATCTATACGATGGATGGTGCTCATACGCTTGCGATCGCTATCAAAGGGGATTTCAGCCACGCGGGGCTGCCGCTTTTCCACCTCATCGCGCCACAGGCCGGCCTTGGCCGCAACTACCACCAGCGCCCCCTCCGTCGGGTCGCCCACCATACGGTAGCGCTTACCGTCTTCCTCGGCGTCTAGAGGTTCCAGCCGGGCGTCGGAGCAGAGCAGGCTGCCGGTCAGCAATGTCATGATCTCGGCATTATCGCGCGGATCGGCAGGGGCGCCATAATTGTCGAACTTGCCCACAGGCTGATACCCCTCGCCGCTCACGTCCAGACGCCACTCGGCCACATAGAGCCGCACGGCCATCATCTCGTTCTGCGTCAAGGTGCCAGTCTTGTCGGAGCAGATAACGGTGGCGCTGCCCAGCGTCTCTACCGCTGGCAGGCGGCGAATGAGGGCGTTGCGCCGCACCATCTCGCGCATCCCCAACGCCAGACAGATGGTGACGACCGCCGGCAGCCCCTCCGGGACGGCCGCAATCGCCAGGCTAACCGCAACGATGAACAATTCGACAATCTGTTCCTGGGCCTGGGCCAGATAGGAAATCATTCCCTGGCTGGCGATGACAGACAAGTCGGTATCCTGAAGTAATGCCTCGACAAAAACGATGCCGCAAATAATCAGTGATCCCCAACCCAGCCAGCGGCCTAGTTGGTCCAGGCGACGTTGCAAGGGGGTATCTTCTTCTTCGTAGGATTGGATCATCTCGGCGATGAGGCCAATCTGCGTCTGCATACCGGTCTCCGCGACCACGCCCGCGCCCCGCCCATAGGTGACTGTGGTACCCATAAAGGCGCTGTTGACCCGGTCGCCCAGGGGCGCATCTTCCGGCAGCGTCGTGGCGGCGCGTTTTTCCACCGGCACCGATTCACCCGTGAGCGACGCCTCGTCAATCTTGAGGTTGACGCTCTCAATGAGGCGCAGGTCGGCGGGGATATAATTCCCGGCCTCCAAAAAGACAATATCGCCGGGGACCAACTCGCGGGCTGGGACGGCGACACGATGGCCGCCTCGCAATACTTGGGCTTCGGGCGCGGACATCTTTTTGAGCGCGGCCAGCGCCTCCTCCGCCTTGCTCTCCTGGATCACACCCAGCACGGCATTGAGAACGACGATAGCCATGATCGCGCTGGCCTCCACCATCTCCCCCAGCAGGAAAGAGAGGACGGCTGAGACAAGCAGGATAATGACGACAAAGTTTTTGAACTGGCCCGCCAATAGCTGCCAAAAGCCAGGCCGGGGCCGTTCGGTAAGTTCGTTAAAACCATATTGAGCCAGGCGCGACTTGGCCTCGACTGTCGAAAGGCCGGCCGCTGCGTCGGTTTCCAAAGCCTTGATCGCCGCTTCCGCCGTGCGATTGTGCCATAAAATTATTTCTGGGGCCATAAGCTCCTCACTACGATTCTGAATATCACTAACACCGATTATAACACATTCACGTTGAGCGGCAAGAACACACGCGATAAATAGCGCATCTCGGTTTGGGAATGGCAAATTTGCCTTGCACAAGCAACTCATTCGCGGTATAATGTGATTCAAGATTTACAGATTTGAAGATTGTACAAGCTACACAGATAGTAACTACCCAGCCGCTGCTCCCAGCCCCCGTCCCGGGGGCGTCCCATGCAGCAAATAGCCGTTCAGAATGAGGCGCTCTCGCTTACACCGCCCTCGGGGACGAGGGCTGAGAGCCTGAA
>Ga0164311_10001705_pt1 | contig 10989 bp, 10 predicted proteins | sample GuaBasSedimGuay2_FD_121796 | JGI IMG/M metagenome (GOLD analysis project Ga0164311, IMG submission 121796) | Subseafloor sediment microbial communities from Guaymas Basin, Gulf of California, Mexico - Guay2, Core 4569-9, 9-12 cm | ecosystem: Environmental > Aquatic > Marine > Hydrothermal vents...
AGTATTAGGCCGCTGCACTCCAGGTGGCCTCTTACGCCAGGTTCCTCCCCTATGAGAGCTCCTCTAGCATAGACTGTGGCCTCGTCCTTTGCTACAGCCCTCGATATGACTTCCCCCCTAGCCTCCCTCCCCTTGAAGACGAGCTTCCCGCCCAAGTCCATCACTGAACTCCTCTTAGCTACTATAACGGTGTTCATCCTGCATTTGGCTTTCGCGCTCAGGTATGCTGCAGGGTAGGATTGAAGCGAGCGGACTGGAGCCAGCGTTATGTAGGTGCTTATGTACTCTCCTCCCTCCTCTACGACTACCCCTGTCCTAGGCCTAACGTCTAGGCCTGTTGACCAGCTGTGTATCATGGTGAAGGTCAGCTTCGCGTTCCTCCTGACATAGAACTCTGAGACCCCAAGGTGCGCTCCTCTGCGGGCTGCTGATGCGCACCCCGTCAGCAGGTGGAGCTCACTGCCCTCTTCTACGACCACAATGTTGTGTACTGGCTGAGCTATGCCGCTCCTGTATAGGAGGAGGCACGTCTGCACTGGGATCTCTACTCTGGTGCCTGGGGGGACATAGATGAAGTAGCCCTGTGCCTTCGCGAGCTCTACTGCAGCAGTGTACTTGTCAGCATCCACCTGAACTGCCTTCCAGTAGTAGTTTCTGGCCCAGCTGAGCTCCTCTAAGGCTTCTCTCAGGCTCATGATGAGCACACCATGCTTCTTCATCCAGTCCCTGGTGACCTCGAAGACCACCTTCTCATCGACCTGTACATAGCCTCCTCGCTCTCTCAGGTCAACTCCCACCTTCTCTGCTGCCTGCGAGTACTCCTCTGCTACCTCCTCTCTCGCATGGAGCTCTATGCTTCCCTCTGGGATCTCAAGTGACTTGAGGTCTATGTCGGGGCCGTACTCGGAGGGCTTATCCAAGGCCCTCCTCGCTCTCTCAGCCATCAAAGTCTCTCCTCAGCTGTTTGCTAGCGGCGTCTCGCACTCACGGCACCAGTCGAACCCCATCTCCAGGATGTCGTTTAGGACTGTCTCTGGGTCCCCTCTACAGGCTATCCTGCCGTCTATCAGGACGTAGGCCTTCGTCTTGGTTGGTATGTGCCTCATTATGTACCCGAGGTGTGTTACTATGAGGACTCCAGCTCCAGCCTCTAGCAGGCTGCTTATGGCCTTGCCTATGAGAGCTAGGTTCTCCACGTCTACTCCGCTGTCAGGCTCATCTAGCAGCGCTATCTTCGGCCTCTGTGAGAGCAGCAGGTAGAGCTCGCTTCTCTTTGCCTCCCCTCCGCTGAAGCCGACATTGAGGTCTCTGCTCAGCAGGCTAGATATGTTGAGGTCTACGCTGGGGAGCTTGCTGCCATGTATCTGAGCTATCCTGGTGGCCAGCTCACCTAGCTTCACCCCCTTTATGCTAGGTGGCCTCTGGAACATGACTCCGATGCCTAGCCTAGCTCTCTCGTCTACAGGCCTCCCTGTTATATCGACCCCATCCAGCTTGATGGAGCCCTTCACAACCCTGTATCCAGGTACCCCCATTATAGCGTTTATTATAGTGGTCTTCCCGCTCCCATTCGGGCCTAGCAGCACGTGGAGCTCTCCGCTTTGAACCTTGAAGCTCACATCCCTTACCACGATGCGGCTGGCGACCTCAACTGTCAGCTCTGAGACCTCGAGCGCAGCCATTTTGACACCACTGGAAAGCTTCCTGCTCTATGGCTTTAAAGGTTTGGTGGCGTACACGAGCTGCTGCAAGCGAGCACGGGATCATATGGCGTAAAGGTTTAAGATACCCTACGGTGGTTGGAGTCTAGGGGTGTGAAGGTTGAGCAGACATGCGCTCAGGTTGATTAAGGGCATCATCGACATGGCAGTCGAGAGGGTCATTGGAGAGCTGAGCGAGCCTGAGAGAGAGGAGCTCGACTACTACCTTGTGAAGGAGCTTGGCTGGCGTATGACCCCTGCTGGGTACGTGAGCAACCCAGATGACCCTGAGCTCTGTAGCGAGCTCGAGAGCAAGCTGAGGGAGTGCCTTGAGAGAGAGGACTGTAGGAGGTGGCTTGAGGAGCTTGTAGACTGGCTTGTAAGGGACTGGGCTAGAGAGAGGAGGGGAGAGGAGAAGGCTGTTGAGCTCCTGATGTATGCTTAGCTCGCACCAACCCCTTAAATACGGCTGTGAGTTAGCAGCATGGTGTCAGCTTGGCTAGGTGGGGCTGGGGTAGGCGTAGAGGTAGGATGGGAGGCTATGGGCTTGGGCCTGGCGGAGAGTGCATCTGCCCAAACTGCGGGTATACTGTCCCCCATGAGCGTGGAGTCCCATGCTACACCCTGAAGTGCCCCAGGTGTGGAGCTCAGATGGCTAGGAAGAGATAGCATGCATGCAGTAAAGCTCGGGGTTCCTGTGCTAGACGAGCTCCTCCCAGAGGGGGTCTTGAGGAGCTCGCTTATATCAGTCCAGGGCGAGCCAGGTACAGGGAAGAGCGCCATCGTAGCTGAGGTGGCCTATAGGTTCACGCAGCGAGGAGAGCCTGCTATAATGGTCTGCATGGAGGACACTGCCTTGTCGGCTGCTCAGAGGATCCTGACGCTGGGCTTCGACCTCACTAAGGCTCTTGAAGGGGGTCTTGTGTTCCTGGACTGCTTCTCCTACAGGATAGAGGAGAGGATAAGGAGGGCGAGGCTTAGCCCGTCGGTGAGCAGGCTCAGGGAGGCTATATCAGGCAGCACAGTATACATAGGCAAGCCCAGGGGCCCAGAGGACGTCTGGAGAGCTGTCCTAATGGAGGTTGAGAGCAGGGGGGTGGCTGAGAGGGGAGCTGTGGTCCTAGACTCCATCACAGAGTTCCTCACGAGAGTGGACCCTGTAGTCCTGCTTGAGTCGATGAAGGAGCTAAGAGCAGACCTCTGTAAGGGCTTGATGGTCCCAGTCTTCTACACAATGCACTTCGGCGTGTTCGATGAGTACAGGAGTATAATGGAGTGCTTTACAGACGGGATAATAGACTTGAGGTTCGACCCTAAGGGCATGAAGATGGGGATCTTAGCTAAACAGGTCAGAGTTAGGAGGATGAGCGGTGTCAGGCACCTCACTAAGTGGGTGAGCTTTGAGATAGTTAGGGGGGAGGGGGCTGTCAAGGTGTAGGCTGCTGCGAAGGCTCAGCGTAGCAAGTGGATGCGAGGGACGCTGGGCTTAAAGGCCGCATGGGGCGCCTTCTCCACTAGACCTCGATTCCGAACGCCTTAGCAAACTTGATGAACTTCCTGTACTCTCTTAGGAACTCCAGCCCCTTCGACGTGAGCACGTACCTGATGGAGCCCTCTGACTCAACTCTCCTCACCAGCCCTGACTCGATTAGGTTGTTGAGGTATTTGACGAGCCTTGTGTGGGATAGGTTTGCTCTGTAGAGCAGCTGGGTGATGGAAGCTTCCCCGTGCTCTAGCTCAGCTAGTATGTCAGCGTATATCTGTATTCTTGACCTGTACTTCTTAGTCACTAGCCTTCACCACCAGAGCTAGCATGGCTAGAAGAGAGATGAATGCCAGGAGCTGAGCTAGAGTTGAGAGCATGTAGAAGACCAGCGATAGGGGGGTGAGCAGGGCCAGTATGTGGCTTGCTAGCAGCAGTGTGAAGCCAGCTGAAACCAGCATGCTTTCCCTGCTGCGGGAGTAGAGCAAGTTCATCAAGGACTGTGCCACAACATATGTGAGGACAGGTATGGCAGCTAGCTCAAGGTAGGTGTTGTACACCAGGGGTGTTAGCCTCCTAGGCTGGCAGACGAAGGCTGGCAGAGCTGCCCTGCGGGCCTTAGGCTGCCTGCTGTATGCTGCTGCGAGGACGATGTAGGCAGCCAGCTTGGCAGCCATGTAGGCCACTGAAGCAACCCTGAGAGCTGCTTTAGCAGCTGAAGCAGAGCCTCTCGCAGCCAAGAGCAGGATGTAGAAGCTTGAAGCAGCTCTGAAGAGCATGCCAGCCCCAAGCAGGGTGAAACATATGTTCAGGTAGAGCATCCCCTTCATCTCAGTGACCCTATACGCCTTAAGAGCGTAGTAGCCTATCAGAAAGCTCAGTACAGAGCTCAGAGCCTCTGACATGATGCTGAACTTCAGCAGAGCAGGCATCATGCTGTCATCCTCCAGCTCTCCTGCGTACAGCCAAGGCTGCTACAGCTATACAGCACAGAAACACAGCGGTGATGCAGCCAATGCAGCGTAGCTTCCTCTGAGGCTCTAGCGTGAGTGCAGACGTGTACCCTGGAGTAGGCTGTATTCCGGTGCTTACATGGGTCAGGGCCCTTGTCTGAGATGGCATGACAGCCGCTGAGACTGTTATCAGGTCTGGTGCAAGCTCTGTAGTTGGGCTCTCCCATCTCACCGAGCTCACCTCCTGCCTAGCAGGCTTAGCTTGGTCTGGAGCCCACTTGACCTCAGCTATCTTGAGTGGGGGCTCCACCATGACCTCCAGCAGGTCTATCCAGCTCTCAGGCCAAGCAGACGTGTAGGGGTCTCTCATGGATATCAGGTATCCTGCTTCAGTCTGCTTGAAGTAGGGTGAGGCGTCAAGCCTGACAGCTATGACCACTCTCACCGAGTTGTCATAGTACTCCAGCTTGCCATCGCTATCTGCATCAAACCACACTCCCAGCTTGCTCTCGTGGACTTCACTGAGCACCTTAATGTAGTATGGGTCGACGCGAAACGCTGCTGACACAGCCTCTAGGGTCTTACGCTGAAGCTCGTGGTAGAACAGGTAGCTGTGCCTTAGATCCCAGGCGTCCACGCCATCGAGCAGGAAGGGGTGGTACCTGATGTCTACTATCGCAGTGGAGTTCCCTAGAAGCGTGATATGCCAGCAGACAGCTAGCGTGTACTCTGGTGGCTGGGCTAGAGGTGCTAGCAGCAGAGCTGTGAGGAGGAGCCTCAAGCAGGCACCACCATGCAAGGCAGCAGGACTTAAAAGTTTCTTTGAGCTAGCTGCATGCTGTGGTAAAGCCTCCTACCAGCATCCTGCCGCGGAGTAGAGCCCCAGCTAGCATGAGCAGGCGTTAGCAGCCTACAGCGCAGCTGAGCTTGGAGCAGCTTATAGTGCTATGCTAGCTCTCAGCATGCGTGTAGGGCTGTGGCAGATGTGGCAGGCTGCAGCTTCAGGTGAGCTGTGTGAGTAAGCTGCTCGAGAGCTTCCTTAGGCCAGCTGCGCTGGCATCTGAGCTCTTGGCCTGCTGAGAGAGGGCGGGACGGCTCTTATCGCCTGAGCGAAGTGCCTCATTCCCACAGGCTTCGGCTTGTAGTCTCCTCTTATTGCTATCATGGCTGCCTCTCTGCATACTGCTGCTATGTCCGCGCCCGTGTATCCTTCAGTCATCTCTGCTAGCTTCCAGAAGTCTACGTCCTCAGCTAGAGGCATCTTCCTGGTGTGTATCTGGAATATCTCTGCTCTAGCCTTTAGGTCTGGTGGCGGCACGTACAGGAGCTTCTCAAGCCTTCCTGGCCTGAGGAGAGCTGGATCAAGCACCTCAGGCTTGTTCGTGGCCGCTAGGACTATGACGTTCTGCAGTGGGACTATGCCATCCATCTCGGTGAGGAGCTGGTTGACAACCCTCTCTGCGACTCCAGAGGAGTCTGTGGTCCCCCTAGCTGGGGCTATGGCGTCTACCTCGTCGAAGAAGATCACACAGGGGGCTACCTGCCTTGCTCTCCTGAACACCTCTCTCACAGCCTTCTCGGACTCACCTACCCACTTGCTCAGCAGCTCTGGCCCCCTTATGCAGATGAAGTTGGCTCCACTCTCTGTGGCCACAGCTTTAGCCAGCAGGGTCTTCCCTGTGCCAGGTGGCCCATACAGGAGGATTCCCCTGGGAGGCTCGATACCCATCTCCCTGAACACCTCAGGGTACCTCAGTGGTGCTTCAACAGACTCCCTTAAGACCTGCTTGACCTCCTTTAGGCCTCCTATGTCGCTCCAGTGGACTTCAGGGACCTCCACGTACACCTCCCTTAGCAGAGTGGGCTGGATGTGCTTCATAGCCTCGAGGAAGTCCTGCATCTCCACCCTGAGCTTGCTGAGGAGCCCTCTGGTGACCTTCAGAGAGCTCAGGTCAGCTTTCGGAAGGACCCTTCTGAGAGCGTTCATTGCAGCTTCTCTAGCTAGGGCAGCTAGGTCTGCTCCGGTGTAGCCGTGTGTGGCATCAGCTATCTCATCTAGCCTGACCGACTCCGCTAGAGGCATGCTCCTGGTGTGTATCCTGAGTATCTCAAGCCTCTCCCTCCTGTCTGGGAGGTGTGTCTCTATTTCCCTATCGAACCTGCCCGGCCTCCTGAGCGCTGGGTCTACTCCACCGACCCTGTTCGTCGCAGCTATCACGATCACTCTCCCCCTCTCCTTTAGGCCGTCCATGAGCGCTAGAAGCTGAGCTACAACTCTCCTCTCAAGCTCCCCTGTAACCTCCTCCCTCCTCGGAGCTATGGCATCTATCTCGTCTATGAAGACTATGGAGGGAGCGTTCTCCTCAGCCTCCCTGAATATCTCCCTGAGCCTGGCTTCTGACTCCCCGTAGAACTTGCTCATGATCTCAGGGCCGTTGATTGAGATGAAGTATGCTCCAACCTCGTTTGCCAGAGCTTTAGCTAGCAGAGTCTTCCCTGTGCCAGGTGGCCCATAGAGGAGCACACCCTTAGGAGGCTCTATCCCAAGGTGCCTGAAGAGCTCAGGGTACCTTATGGGAAGCTCAACAACCTCCCTGATCTTCGCCTTGGCCTCCTCTAAGCCACCTATGTCCTCCCACGTGACCTTCGGAATGCCTCTTAGGGCTTCAGCTGGAGCACCGCGGAGCACAATCCTAGTCTCATCTGTCACGTAGACGGTGTGAGAGGGGTGCGCAGACGCAACCAGGAACCTGAGCTCGGTAGCTAGCACTGGGACGGCGATAAGCTCACCACGTGACAGAGGCCTACCTAAGAGCTGCTGCTTGAGGTAGCTTACCAGCTCCAGGTCGAAGCCTACTTGGTCAACTGGAGCGAGCACGACCCTGGAGGCAGGGGACACTTCGACCTTCCTGACAGCAACGTACTCGCCGAGACCTGCTCCAGCCTGCTGCCTCACATGCCCATCTACCCTGATCAGGTCAGAGCCCTCGTCATCAGGGTCGTGCCAAGCTTGGCATACGACAGCCCCTCTAGGCGAGGAGATCTCAATGAAGTCTCCATTAGCAGCATTGAGCTCGACCATGGACTTGTGGCTAAGCCTAGCGACCTTCCTATAGACATCTTCAGGCCTAGCCTCAGCAACCCTGAGCCTAAGCAGCTTCATCTGTAGCAGGCACCTGGTCAGAGATGCTGGTGGCGCTATATTTAGCTAATGGCTTCAGGTGAGAAGCTGCTAGCGACCGTGTCACAGTAGAGGAGGCTAGAGGGTATTTCAGCCAGCTTAGAGGCAGCTGAAGCTGGCGCCTGGGGAGGAGCCTGGGTGGGTTGAAGTGGGCTGAAGGCAGGCTAGGCAGCGTGAATAGACGCCTGTAAGCTGCCTGCTGCAGCACAGCTCTATGCAGGCTACCAGGCCTGTGGCGAGGCTGCTTAGAGCTCAAGGGAGGAGGTGTGGGTGTGCTGTGCATCGCTGTAGGCTCCACAGCTGTGAGGAGCTTCTTAGCGGCATGAGCACAGAGCTGAAGGCAAACTAGAGGCTCTGAATCCATGGGGTGAGCTATTACTGGTAGATGGCATGGAAGCTATGGCGTCAGTAGAGTTCTAGTCATAGGTGATGAGAGGAGAGGCATGTCATGGAGGAGATGGAAGACATGTGGTATAGTGGGTGAGCTGGCTTCAGCCTCAGCTGGTATGATGACGCTTATATCATGGTGGTGGAATGGGATGTGGTGAGCGTGGTTGGAGTTTGTGGATGTGCTTGCAGCTAGAAAGTCTGTTAGGTCGTACTCTGATAGAGATGTCCCTGACGACGCAGTTAGCTTTATTCTGGAGGCTGCCAACTCGGCGCCTTCTGCTGGAGACCTGCAGGCTTATGAGATTGTGGTTGTGAGGGATAAGAGCGTTAAAGCTAAGCTTGCTAGAGCTGCTCTTGGGCAGTGGTTTATAGCTGAGGCTCCAGTTGACCTGGTGTTTCTGGCTAACCCTGAGAGGTCTAGGTGGAGGTATGGGAGCCGTGGTGAAAGGCTTTACTGCATCCAGGATGCCACCATAGCTGCCACGTTTGCCATGCTGGCTGCCACGAGCCTCGGGCTCGGCACCTGCTGGGTTGGGGCCTTCGATGACAGGGCTGTGCTTGAGGCCATTGAAGCTGAAAGCCCTCTCATACCAGTGGCGATAATCTCAGTTGGCTACCCAGCTGAGGAGCCTAGGACAACCCCTAGGAGGGATATCAGAGAGCTTGCTAGCCTGGATAAGCTAGGGAACCCATATCCATACAAGCCTGTTGAACCCAAGCTGAGGAGGCCAGCTGAAATCCTGATCTAGGCTTGGTGCACGATAGCAAGGTCTCAGCTTTATCGCTGGCTGCAGAAGCCACCCCACCTGCTCTGGCTCTATTGGCGCTTTACGCTGAGCTGGGGAGCTGAGAGGCTTAGCGTTCACTCTGGCTTAGCTAGGAGCTTGAGAGGCTTCCTCCAGACAGCCGTCAGCTTCAGCCTCACTCCCCTTGACAGCAGAGCCATTACCTTCGAGCTCTCCTCTACCCTCTTGGCTATCTTGTCAGCCTGCTCTCTCCTCTCGGTCCAGAGGGTCAGTGTGAGGTTTACTCCGGTGGAGGTGAGCTCTGCTAGCGCTGACGAGGCCTTTAGGCCTATTTGGAGCTCCTTGGCTGCTTTCTCTGCCTGTATGACAGCGTCTCCGGCTAGAGCTGACAGTAGAGCCTCTATTGGGGCCATCCCGTGCTCTGGTGGCTGGTCTAGCACGAGCTCGTGGTCTCCTGCCCTCACTAGAGCCCCATGTGGGTGCAAGCTTTCAGCGTAGGCTCTCACTCTAGCACCTCGATGCAGACTCCTCCAGCTACTGTCCTTGAGCCCCCTCTCAGCTGTGCTCTGAGAGCTATCCTGCTCACCACTGGGTTCAGGCTGTGCTCTTCAACTGGGAGGGGGCGTGTCCCCTCTACCTTGAGCTTAAGCATGGTGTGCTCACCTTCGCTTGCAGCCTCTAGGATCTGGCACTGTGCTCTGGCCTGGTGCACGTATGCTAGCAGAGACCTCCTAGGCTTGAGGACATCAGGTACTTTGGCGTGTACTCTCGCGGTGATCTCTCTAGCTGACTTAGGTGGGCTGTCAGCTGACCCAGCTAGGAAGCCTCTTTTCACCTGGTATCTTGCTATCCCCTTGAGCTTGACTCCGATGTCCTCTCCAGCTTTGGCTTCCTCTAGCCTAGCGCCCCACGACTCGATGGACTCAGCTACCCCCTTGGCACCTGATGGAGCTAGCACAAGCTCCATGCCCACCTTAGCTACACCTGTGGCGACCACACCTGTGATGACGTTCGGCCTCTCATAGTACCTTTGGACTGGGAGCCTCATTGGGAGGCTTAGAAGCCTCTCTGGCTCCCTCAGCTTGGCTAAGGATTCAGCTAGTGTTGGGCCGCTGTACCAGCTCATCTTGCTGCTTGGCTCAGCTATGTTCTCACGCTCTCTAGCTGACACCGGTATGATCGCAGTGACGTCTATGCCAGCTGACTTAGCTGCCTCCTCGACCACCAAGGCTGTAGACTCGTATGCAGCCTTGGAGTAGCCTACAGCATCCATCTTGGAAACGACAGCTATGCACTGGGCTACTGAGATTAAGGCTGCTGTTGTGAGGCAGTCTTCTAGCTTGGCTGTGGAGCTCGACGTGGGGTCTGCCACAGCTAGGACAGCATCAGCCTGCATTAGGCCTGACATGAGGCTGTGGACTCCCCTCTCGAGCCCAGGCGTGTCTACCAGCCTAACTGCCTTCCCTCTGATCTCTAGTGGCTCACAGGCTTTCACCTCAAGTGTGTGGCCTAGCCTCCTCTCCTCCATGCTCTTGTCTAGCAGGTAGGCGTAGCCTCTGTCCTCTCCGGATAGAGCTATGGACTCTCTCCTGAGCCTCTCTATGAAGCTGTCTGGTGCCTTGCTGAAGCTGTGGAGGAGTGAGCCCAGGAGCATCGACTTGCCACAGCCTGCCTCCCCTACTACAGCTACGTTCACTACCGTGCTCCCACCCTGCTGGCCACTAGGGCAGCTGCCTCCTCTGGGGTTAGCGTGACCTGCTTCTTCTCGCCCATGATTCTCAAAGCCACCTTGCCTTCAGCAGCCTCCTTCTCGCCTACAATCGCTACAAATGGTATCTCCATTCTGGAAGCGAAGGACAGCGATTCCCTGATGCTCCTCCTCATGATGTCCATCTCAACCCTGACTCCAGCCTCCCTGAGCTTCCTAGAGACCTCTATGGCATAGGGGAGCACGCTTGCTGAGACTGCAGCCACATACACGTCTGCTCTGGCTGGAGGCGGGAACTCCACCCCCGACTTCTCCATCGCTAGCACCAGCCTGTAGAAGCCCAGGGCGAAGCCTGTAGCTGGCATGCTTGGGCCACCGAACTCCTCCACCAGCTTGTCGTAGCGGCCTCCTCCGCATACCTGCTTCTGAGCACCGAGGTATGGGCAGTGTATCTCGAAGACTGTTCCAGTGTAGTACTCTAGTCCTCTAGCTATGCTCAGGTCAGCTACATAGTCCTCTACACCGTAGTATGGGAGCAGGTCTAGAACCTCCCTGTACACGTCTAGGGCCCTTAGAGCTGAGGGGTAGCTGGAGAACACCCTCCTAGCTGCGCTTAGCACGCTGTCCCGTGGGCCACGCAAGCTCATCGTCCTAAAGAGGGCTTCAGCTGTGCTGCTGCTGAGCTTAGCCTTCTTCAGCTCCCCATTCTCCTCGTACTCTATGCCGTAGTAGACCCACCTTGCCTTCTGGGCCTCCTTGAGGTCTCTGATTGAGTTCTCGACGAGCTCAGCTAGCTCTCCTCTCCTGCCGCTTTTGTAGAGCTCCTTC
>Ga0164311_10001707_pt1 | contig 10984 bp, 11 predicted proteins | sample GuaBasSedimGuay2_FD_121796 | JGI IMG/M metagenome (GOLD analysis project Ga0164311, IMG submission 121796) | Subseafloor sediment microbial communities from Guaymas Basin, Gulf of California, Mexico - Guay2, Core 4569-9, 9-12 cm | ecosystem: Environmental > Aquatic > Marine > Hydrothermal vents...
GTGAAAATAGTGACTGGGAGATGACGGCGGAGACGGCGACTACTTGGACCAGCAGGTTTAAACCACTTGACTGGAGGCCTCCTTGAGGGTAGTAGCGTAGAGGGTGTAGCCGCCGTATGAGTCTGGTAGAATTGAGCCAGGTAAGCTTCAAGTACGCTGGAGCTAGAGAGTACGCTATAAGAGACGTAAACTTCAGTGCAGGTCCTAGAGAGTATGTGCTGCTAGTAGGACCTTCAGGCTGTGGTAAGAGCACCCTACTCCGCGTCCTAAACGGGCTGATACCACACTTCTATAGTGGAGAATTTAAGGGCGAGGCGCGCGTCGCCGGCCTAGATGTGAGCAGAACTCCTACTCACGTACTCGCTAGGCATGTTGGAATGGTGTTTCAGGATCCCGAGAATCAGCTGTTCCTCTCTAGTGTTGAAAGGGAGATAGCGTTTGGACTTGAAAACATGGGATTACCGAGGAGGGAAGTTAGGAGGAGGGTGGAGGAAGTCGTCAGGCTATTCGAGTTAGAGGAGCTGAGGTATAGAGCACCCTATGAGCTAAGCGGAGGACAGCAACAGCGAGTCGCAATAGCCTCTGTAATGGCATTAGAGCCAGAGATTCTAGTAATGGACGAGCCTACCGCAAACCTTGATCCAGCGAGTGCACTAGAGATCCTATCGCTAGTTGCCGAGCTAGTTGAGGAACGAGGAATCCTCGCTATAGTAGTGGAGCATAGACTGGAGATAGCATTGCAGTACGCTACTAGGCTTGTCGTGATGGATGCGGGACGTCTAGTAGCAGATGGAGATCCCCGTGAGATGCTCGAGAAGGTGGGGAACTTAGTTGGATGGCCGCCCGTAGTAAGGGCGTACGAGCTCCTGAAGAGTTGGGGGCTTAGAATGCCCGGTCCACCACTAACTCCAGAGGAGTTTGTCAATAGTTTCCTAAAGGAGGTGAAGTTGAGTGGATGCAGTGGTAGTGGATAGGGTGTTCTTCTCCTACGATGAAGTGCCTGTGTTGAAGGGCGTATCGCTGAGGGTTAGACTAGGTGAAGTGCTAGCAATTATGGGGGAGAATGGAGCTGGTAAAACTACGTTAATAAGGCACTTTAACGGGCTACTAAAGCCTAAGAGAGGTAGGGTGCTCGTCTTCGGCGTTGATACCCGGGAAGTCAGTGTAGCCCAGCTATCCCGGAAGGTGGGGATAGTGTTCCAGAATCCGGATCATCAGCTCTTCGCGGAGAGTGTGGAGAAGGAGGTGGAGTTTGCTTTGAGAAACATGGACTACCCTGAGGAGGGGGTGAAGGAGAGGGTAGAGCAGGTGCTTAGGCTGCTGGATCTGGAGAAGTATAGGAGCCGTTCTCCCTACAGCCTTAGCGTGGGAGAGCGTAAGAGGCTTACGATAGCAGCGATCCTGAGCTATGATCCCGACGTGCTGGTGCTCGATGAACCTACAGCCGGTCAAGATTTCATTAATAAGATGAGGATTAAAGGGTTGATAGAATCTTTAAAAGCTCAGCGTAAGGCAGTAGTCATAGTGACTCATGATGTGGAGTTCGCTGCCCAGACAGCTGATAGAGTTGTGCTCATGGTCTCAGGCGAGATTGTGTGTGAAGGCCCTGCTAGAGAGATCCTAACTGCACCGGAACTCGTGATGAAGTCGAGGCTTTCAATGCCGCAGATAGCCTACTCTGCTCTACTATTAAGGAGGAGGGGGGTCGCCCTGCCGGATACGCCAATGCTCCCCGACGAGCTATGCTCAGAGCTTATAAAGCTGGTGAGGCAGAATGTCGCTTAGGGTTCTCGAAGCATTTAAGTTTAGGAGGAGGAATACGGTGATCCACCTACTGGATCCCAGATCCAAGTTCATGCTACTAGTAGCGTTTACAGGAGCGTCACTGATGCTATCAGACCCAGTAACCCTCACTGTTCTCCTAATCGGAGAGCTCGTAGTGCTAGCAGTAGCTAAAGCGGTTAGGGAGTGGCATCGCTCCTTAAGGGGCTTCTCCCTCATCCTCATAATGGTTTTCGCCTTAAACTACCTCTCCCTCCCCTCCAATAAGCTGTTTACGTCGCTGGCAATGACGATGCGCTTCATAGCCTTGACGACAGCGTTTTCCATCTTCTTCCTCACTACAACTCCAGATGAGTTAGCATTGGCGCTCGAGGCTTCCGGCGTACCCCGCGACTATACTCTAATGTTCACCATGTCGCTCCGCTTCGTACCAACTTTAGCTAGAGACCTGCAAGTAGTTGCTGATGCTCTGATGAGTAGGGGGCTGGAGCTGGAGAGGGGGGGTATCAGGGATAGAGTGCGTAACTACGTGTACCTCCTAGTCCCATTAATCGTCTATGAGCTTAGGAGGAGCTTGATGGTAGCGGAAGCACTGGAGGCTAGGGGATTTGGACTCTCAAAGCGGGTGGAACCTTACCACGAGCTCAGATTCGGGCTACCGGATTACGCGATCACCATACTGAGCCTCGCACTACTCCTAGCACTAGCGTACGCGCACTTATCCGGCTACTATGCCCGAGTCCTCGAGTACCTTCTACAATTACCCTGGCCCTAAGCCTCTCACCCTCCTCCATCCCTGGATCCCAGTTGAGCTATCCTAGTTATCCAGGGATTCTCAACGATGAAGCTAGGCAGCTCCTCGCCCACACAATTGCTTGTGCTCAAGTTTTCGCTCGTTCTAGGTAGCGAGTCGATCAATCTGTTAATGGAATTATTCAGCTTCTCTATAGATCTCTGTAGATCCCTTAGCGCTACTAGCAGTGTTTCAACTTCAGGTTGACTTCCATCAGTACCGGGTGGGCAACTCACGGTATTTACAAGCCACCTCCTAACTTCCTCAGCTACCACTTCCCTTAGTTGAGGAAGAAGCCCTCTCACCACATCCTCTACTATCGCCTCTACCCCACTACGCCTGCTACCCCCTCTTAAGTAGGGGATAGGCGGCTCGACTCCACGCTCTCTACACAATTTACGGTACTTGTATAGGGCCTTGTACACTGTTCTCACAGAGACGCCTAACTGCCGTGCTACCTCTTTAGCTTTAGGCGGGGGGCTCTCGGAGAGGAACGCAGCTATTATCCTCCTCTCAGTCCGAGTCAGCCCGTCAAGCCCATGCACATTCAGGCTCTCCATCAGAAGGATCCGACGCAAAGACCTTATCACTAGTACTCTGAGCCTCGAAACTTCCAGCCTACATGAACCTCCTAAGAAGCTCGACTAGAGGAGTTAGGGTCTCGGAGAGTAGGACTATGTGAGCATACCTAGCTATTAGAAGGGAGGAGGGCCTGTACGCTATTGAAAGGCCTGCTAGCCTCATCATCGAAGCATCTACCTCGCTATCCCCTATTGCTATAGCCTCCTCAGGGCTGACTCCCAGTCTATCGCAAGCTCTCACTAGTATCTCACCCTTATTATGGTAGGTCACTCTTACTATCACCTCCCCTGTGACAAGCCCCCCTCTGACGACCAGCTCGTTGGTCACCACCTCGTCTACTCCAAGCTCCCTAGCTACCTTACAGGCTATCACGTCTAAACCAGCGCTTACGGCTAGTACTCTAACTCCCTCTTTATGAGCTAGGTCTACAAGCTCTCTAGCCCCTTCCCTAATCTTCACTTCCTCCACGATCCTCCTCAGCTCACCTAGACTCGTACCCCTCCACAGCATCGCATCTAGCCTAGCCCACTCTTCGTAGCTTATTCTACCCTCCTTGAATAACAGCATGTTCGCTCGCGCCGCTCTCGAGGTCCCCAGCCTCTCGTGCATGAACCTCCAGATAGAGTCTACCTCTGTTAGAACCCCGTCTACGTCTATTGCTAGTAGGCGATAGCGCTTACTGCTGCAGCCCTCTCTAATAGCCATTCTCACGGGCCACCCTCCTCACTAGCTCGCTAGTATGGCGATTCAGGTAACTTAAAGGTAAGGTGGAGGGCGGGTTTCCTAAAGCCTCCCTATTCACAGGAGAGATTTAACAGAGGCTACGTTACTTGTTATGCAGAATTGGGTGAGGGAGCGTGCCTAGGGTAGCCGCTGTGGGAGACGTGCATGGACCTCGTTACATAAAGCTACTCAATGCATCGCTTAGCAAACTCTCGAACGTGAGCCTCCTACTTCTAGCTGGGGATATGGTGGATAAGGGTGCTGCTCATCACTGCAAACTTGTTCTAAGCCGTATAAGGAGTGTGTACAGGGGTCCAATCATTGGGATATTTGGAAACGAGGAGTACGATGAGCGTAAGAGTGAGATAGCGAGGTTATGCAACGACGTTAAGTGGCTTGACGATGAGCTAGAGGTGGTGGAGGTGGAGGGATGCAAGGTAGCTGTAGTGGGGACTAGGGGGGTGCTTGACAGGCCCACTAGGTGGCAATTGAGGAATATACCGGGTATACGTGAGCTGTATAGGAGTAGGCTTAGCGCTATTGAAAGCCTGCTTAAGCAGGCTAGGCTTGTAGCTGATTGCACTCTACTACTAACTCACTACGCCCCTATATGCAGAACTCTTGAGGGGGAGAATGAGAGAATATGGAGTCAACTAGGATCTAGGAGGCTCACGAGGCTTATACTAAGACTGAAGCCAGATATTGTAGTTCATGGTCACGCGCACAATAGTCGTCGTCCCGTAGTGCGCCTAGGCGATACGGTGATCTACAACGTAGCGCTTCCGGCTGTTGAGGAGATTACGGTAATGGCTGTTGGGCCTAGAGGGCTGAGTGCCTTCTTCTAGGCTAGATGTAGGCTACTCACCGCACGCAACATGCCTGGAGGTGAGCGAGAGTTTCTATAGGTGAGAGGAGTTCAGCATTCGAAGGACTTCCTCACCACTCAGTCGCGAGCTGCCTCATCCTCCACGCTTATATCCACAAGCCTCCTAATACACTTGGCGCTGCATGACGATGCGATTAGTGCTAGAAGCCTTGAGGAAGTTAAGGAATAGGGAGTTCAGGGTACTTAACGCAGTTGAGAGGGGGATGGCTAGGTTCTTCTACGTCCCCCTGGAGGAGATAGCTAGGCTTTCGGAACTAAGCCTTGAAGAGGTGACACTGGTTACTAAGAGGCTAAATGCGTTAGGCCTTCTGCAGAGGAATGTGGGAAGCTATGTAGGCTATATACTCACTTCAAGAGGCTACGACTGTCTAGCTCTAAACGCTCTCAGGAGGAGGGGGGTTGTCGAGAAGATAGGTGCCTCGCCCATAGGTGTGGGCAAAGAATCCGACGTTTACCCTGGCCTCACTCCTACTGGTAAGCTAGTGGCTGTGAAGTTCCATAGGGTGGGGAGAGTGTCGTTCAGGCATACTAGGCGAGTGAGAGTGTACATAGGTGATCGACGCCACATATCTTGGCTCTACCAGTCTAGGCTAGCTGCTAAGAGCGAGTTTGAGGCACTCAGACTGTTATTCACAGCCAGGGTATCAGTGCCGAGACCCATCGACTGGAATAGGCATATAGTGGTAACGGACTACGTGGAGGGTATAGAGCTTTTCAAGGCACCTCCCCTGAGCAAAGTTCAAGAGTTTAAGGATAGGGTTGTAGAGGAGGTGAAGAAGGCCTACAGGGCCGGTGTAGTTCACGGAGATCTCAGCGAGTACAATGTCCTGGTGGTTAAGAGCGAGATTCCAGTCCTATTCGACTGGCCTCAGTGGGTTTCCAGTTCACACCCCATGGCATTACACTACCTTAAAAGAGATCTGGAGAACCTACTAAGGTTCTTCCGAAGAAAGTATAATCTGAAGATCAGCGTTGGTGAGGAGGTAAGTAGAGTCATAGCAGCTTTGAGCGGCAGGTGAACATGCCTAGAAAGTGGTTACCACGAGGAGTATCCGATTAATGAGAGGTGCAGGGAGTATGTAAGTAGGCGTCTCGAGAATCTAGGTACCCTTAATCTTTTTAAGAGGAGGAGCTACTTGAAGATAAACGTTGAAGACGAGGTTGAGATAGCGGGTTAGGGGGTGGAGAGCATAAAGTTTAGGAGAATCTTAGGCCTCGACATACTACCCGGAGAGTCTCCTCAATCATCGCGAGACCCTAGATTCGCTTACCTAGTACTAATAGACGGGGAGGTTAGGGAGAGGGGGGAGGAGAGACTCTCTAGGATTCTAAAGTTAGCTGAGGAGTTTAGGATTGATGCCATAGCTATCGACAACGTCTACGAGCTAGCGTGTTCCAGGGAGGGGCTCGCAGACCTCCTTAGGAGATTAAGGCATGTTCCAAAGTTGGTGCAAGTGACGATGGTGGCTGGCAAGACTTATCCGCTTGACTCACTAGCTGAGTCCCTAGGGCTAGCTAGAGGCAAGCTGAATCCTCTCCAAGCAGCCGAGGTTTCGGCAAAACTTGCCTACCTGGGCGTTGGATCTGAGCTACTACTCTTCGAGGAGGAGACTAGGATCATAGTCTCTAAGGGCAGGAGTCCTGCTCAAGGAGGGATGAGCTTAGAGAGGTACAAGAGGAACGTGGAGAGCCTAGTCCTAAACAAGACGAGAGAGATAAGGAGTTCACTCGAGAGGCTGGGCGTAGACTACGACGTATTCGTTAGTCGAGGGAAATACGGAGTTGAACGTAGCGTCTTCATAGTATACGCCCCCCGCACGAGGCTCTATGGAGTAGTCAAGCCTTTTCAGGATCGTGACCTGCAAGTCGAGATCGAGCCTGTGATAAGGAGCAAGCCTGTATTCATACCGCTATCCTCACCTAGCAGGAGGCGCACAGCTGTGAGTAGGTACCTGATAGTGGGAGTAGATCCCGGAATATCTACTGGAATCGCCGCTCTGACTCTCAAGGGCGACTTGCTAATGCTGACTTCTGGGAAAGAGCTGGGGAGGGGGCAGGTGATAAGGATGATTGCGGAACACGGTGTAGCAGTGCTCATAGCCACTGACGTCAATCCTGCACCGCTCTACGTGAAGAAGCTGGCGGCGATGCTGAACGCCGAGCTGTTCGTGCCTCCCCATAGCCTGAGCGTAGAGGAGAAGAGGGCTTTGGTAAGCGAGTATGTGGAGAAGCTGAGCATACCCTTAAAGATAAGGGACTCTCATCAGAGAGACGCGTTGGCAGCTGCTCTCTACGCTCTCAGGAAGTTCTCGGCAAAGTTCATGGAAGTTAGGGAGAAGATAGGGAGACTTGGATTGGACATACCCGAGGAGGAGGTTGATGCTCTTGTTGTAAGGGGAATTCCTGTATGGGAGGCTATTCGAGCAGTATCTCGCGACTACTACTTGCCTACTGTGAGGGAAAGGACTCTTGTGCCGAGAACCGAAGTCAGCTGCTTTAGGAAGCTGTCAGAGGAGCTTAATGAGAGGATTGTTAAGCTAGTGAAGCGTATTAGGAGCCTTGAGAAGGAGAGGGAGGAGCTTTTAGAGAAGTTAAGCACTATGGAGGCCCAGTTGTGGAGAGTCTTAAAGATCCAGAGCGCTGAGGCTAGGAGGGACAGGATTGTAGAGTCTCTCCAGAAGGAGTTGTCGAGAGCAACTACCGAAAATGCGCGTTTGCGCGAGTCTCTAGAGGAACTGGATAGGCACATCAAGCGGCTTAGAGTACTGCTCTCCAGAGCCGCTAGGGGGGAGTTGGTTTTAGCTCCCCGGTTTAGAAGGCTTCCCGAGAAGCTGGAGGGAGACGTAGCGCGTGAAGGTGTCATAGTGCTCGGTGTGCTTCAGCCGAATGATTATGAGAGATTGCTAGAGTTCACAGCTAGGAAGGATGTGAGGGTGATACTATGTGAGCAGAATTTCAGCGAGTATTATGCTGAGATGATGGCGTGCCGCGACGTAGCTCTCCTAAGGTTAAGCGAGGTTAAGCCACTAGACGTTATAGGTGATGTTTACATATTCGAGAAGAAGCCGCTCGAAGAAGCCGCCTCTAGAAAGCTAGAAGAGCTGGAAGTTAGGAGTGAGAAGCTACTGAAGGATTCTCTGAGGAGGATAATGGAGGAGTACAGGGCTGAGAGGCTGCGGAGACTCAGACTTAAAACATCGTGACCCTACCCTCTATGACATCATCTCTAATTCTAGTGATGTTATCCAGCTCCTCGTAGACTAGGGCTCTAGCCTCCCTAACAGCGCTCACATAGACCTCGTCGCTCGCCACTATCCCCACGTAGGCTATTAGGGGGTCGTTAATAGGCCTCCCAATCTGGCTCAACAGCTTCACGTAAACCTCGTCTACTTCGACAGCCTCGGCTATTCTAGCCGCTATCCTGTTCGCTAGAATGTTATAGAGCTTCCCGACGTGGTTCACGGGATTTTTGCCCGCAGCAGCCTCCATTGACATGGGTCTCATGGGAGTTATAAGCCCGTTAGCTCTGTTGCCCCTGCCAGTAGCTCCATCATCGCCATGCTCAGCTGAAGTTCCGGTAACCACTAGGTAGCAACCCCTAGCTTCACGAGTCGAGGGGTCATCGCCCGTGTTGACGTATACCACTACCTCCTTATCCGTTAACCTGGAGGCTAGATCCTCGATCTTACTCTTAACCTCCTCTTTAGCGTAGAGGTAATCGTCGAAGCTTGAGACATGCCTCGAAACCATCGCGACAGCGATGGTCAGCTCTATACGTGACTCTCTCCTCAATCCCATCACCTTCACGTCCTCGCCTACCATGGGAAGCTCCCTCTTAATATTGGGGGAGTTTAGGTAGCGCTCTACCTCCAGCACTAGCTTCTCGGTCTCGGTTAGGGGGGCGAAGCCTACTCCCAGAGAAGTATCGTTAGCGCCTGGATAAGCGCCTCTCCTCTCGAATATTGAGACTAAATCGGCTGATCCTCTACCTATCCTGTAGTCTACGATCACGTGATTCGCCGGATCCAGGTATCTGAAGTTCCTGTGTAGCCATCCTCTGACCGCGCGTAGCACTATTGGACCTATGGGCACTGCCTCAACACTACCGCTTTCGGTTGTGACGTGTGTTGTCGCTCTACCAGCAACTAGGATGTATATGGGTGCTAACACCTCACCCCCTCCAAATCGAGGGTTCGACTGACCCCCTACTACCAGCACCTTATCCACATTGTGGTGTAATACCTCTCCATATCTCCTCAAGTACTCCTTACAGAGCTCTACACTGACGGATTCCGCTACTGCATCGGCTATGTAGTCTGGGTGCCCCAATCCCTTCCTCTCCACTAACTCTACCTTCCTAGCGTGTACAGGAGTCGTCTCAAGCTTCTCTATTACTAGGTTTCTTTCACGTTTCATAGCTCTTCCAGCGCACTCTGAAGGTTCAACATTAAAGCATTAACTCTCCTATTACCAATGCTCATATCAGGTGTTCATCATACTATCAGCTCATCCTCCTTAACCGCTACAAAGACTATGTTACTGCCTCTAATGAATATCCGTCCATAGTTCACCAGTGGGGATCCATCCTCGCTAACCTGAACTGCCTCGTCTAGTATGACGTTCATCGAGAGATCGGTGCTCTCAATCCTACCTATATACTCGCTCCCATCCTTGAGCTTCACTAGCACTTCAGCGCCAATATCCCTAAGCCTTGACAGCAGCTCTAGAGGCTTCTCGTAGCGGAGCTTACTCATGAGCGGCACCGTACAGCACGTTTTCTACGCAAACTCCCTTAAAGGGCTTTCTATCGACCCCGCATGCCATCTATTGAGGAAATGCGTGCATCGTAGATCATACTAGTGAAGCTCACAGGTTCATGAGCCTACTCTTAAAATAGGGTCAGCGTCACCCTTATCCTCTAGATAGCCTTACTAACGTGTGGAGGATGTCAGGTGTGCCCGTTGTGGTAGAAGGAATGTAATAGCTAAAATTATGGGAAAGTACTACTGCTACGAGTGCGGTAGCAGGATAGTTAAAGAGCACATACTCCGGGTCTTCGAGGAGCTGAGAGGTAAAGGTCTGGTTAAAATCAGCTAAATGTTAAACTTTTAAAGAACTCGCCCCTCCTGTAAACGTCCACTCGGACTAGGTGAGCTATACCCGAAGTCACCACCTTCCTCCCTAAAACCTCTTCAACTTGGAATACTCCGGCTTCGTTCTCCATATCAACCTTTATGAGTATGGGCTCCTCGCACCCCTCCTCGAGCTCCACGCGTTTTATCGCGAGAGCCGAGAGAGCGTGGATGTCCAGCTTACCCGCCTTATAAGGTATTCTGGCCCTGCCCTCAGCCATGTCGGTCCCATCAGCAACCTTCACGACTCCCGCCTCGATCGTGAGGGCTTTAACCGACTCATCGTGCGCGTATATCACGTGCTCTATCTCGCATAGCAGAGCGTAGATCTTGGGGTCCTTGCCGTAAATCGCTGATAGGAGTCTCTTAAGCACTCCTCTAGCCAGTACTACTCCGTGCAGGTTGTGCCTCTCTCTGTGCACAGCATTTCCTATATCGTGGAGATAGGCTCCGGCTAGCACTACGACGTAGGAGTCCTCCAGCGTACCAATGCCATCTCTTACTATATTCGGCGTTATGCCCCTAGAGACCAGTATTCTGAGCATCTCGAGTGCGCAGCCAGCAACTATGCGGGAATGAACCACTCCATGGTCGTTATAGGATAGCCGTGATACCGCCATCACATTAGCTGAGCGTAAATATCGCTGTACTTCGACATCGCGTTCCAGCAGTGAGTACAGGCGTGACAGCTTGGGGCTAGTCCTCGTAGCGCTGTTAACGAGAGCAGGACTAAGTCTCACCATCCTACTGCTGCTGGCATCATGACCTATAAACCTTCTTACACCCACTTGCAATCTAAGTTTAGGCTGTCCAGCTCAGCTCGGTTAGTGGCCTCCCTTATGCCTGACGACTTCATGCCTCTTTCTTAGCTCCCTCTCCTTCTGCTTCCTACCCCACTTGTAATGGTGCGTATGCCTGTACTTGAGTTTCAGTAGCCCTCTCATCTTCCTGCCAGCCATAGTCTTACCTTTGAATACCCGCCCTCTATCCATCTTCACCTTAACGACTTTGGGTAGCGCTGGTGAGGGGGGGCGCGCCTCGCCGCTCTTAACCCTCTTAAGCCACTCGGATAGAGCCCTTACGTTA
>Ga0164311_10001708_pt1 | contig 10982 bp, 12 predicted proteins | sample GuaBasSedimGuay2_FD_121796 | JGI IMG/M metagenome (GOLD analysis project Ga0164311, IMG submission 121796) | Subseafloor sediment microbial communities from Guaymas Basin, Gulf of California, Mexico - Guay2, Core 4569-9, 9-12 cm | ecosystem: Environmental > Aquatic > Marine > Hydrothermal vents...
ATAAAGGTGTTAGAGTTTTGTAGTCAATCAGAATCATCATCTTCCTCCCAAGAAAGAATCCCATCGTTAAATAACCCCACTTGTAGGGTTTATCCTTTAAATCTCTCCTCCTGAAAGGATTTATTTTGAATTTACGTTAAGAATCGAGAAAACAAAGTTTATAAACTGTTCTGATTCAAATTCTGACATGAAATTGTAGACAGATTTTAATTTTATCTCCTCTTCTATCCTCAAGGACTTTCTGAGTTCATATCGTTTATTTACTTCGCTAATACTTCGCTAACAGCATAAGAGATCTCCAGTTCGAAAAACATTGCTAAATGACTTTAAGGAATTCTATGGCTTTATTGACTGGAGTTATTTTATATCTTGCCAGAGCTTTCTTCGTTTCCCTTTTTTCGAGCTCATCTATGACTTTTGATAGAAGCTCCCACTTCTCGTCTCCTTTCATCGGATAGACCGGTAATCTCATTCCAATCACCGAGAAAAAGTATAGTCAGTGGGATTTATTAATTTTACGGTTTATTTCTGCTTTTATTTCTGATTTTAAGTTGTTTGGTTTTGTCCCGTTGGAATGGAAGGTAGGAAAGTTGTTTGTTTTAGATATTAAGGTTCGTGAATGAAGATTGTATTGTGAGTTAGTTATTATTTTTATTCCTCCTCACTTCCTCTGCAAAAGGATATACCTATCCGGAGATATCCGAGAATCCATGGAGTCATTCTCCAATCACGGTGCACATTGATGACGTGAATATTCCGGATGAATATGTTCCTTCTTATAGAGAAGATGTTATGAGGGCACTTCAGTATTGGGAATGGGGAAGTGGAGGGAATGGAAAATTATCCTATGACGTTGTTTTTTCTCCAGTAAAGAGCAGGGAAGAGGCTGATATCTGCATAAGCTGGGTGAAAACAATAGAAGGAAATCGGGCGGGATATACAAAGACGAACTCTGATGGAGAAGTATTTTTACACGTGGACATTGTTCTAGTGCATTGACAACATAATTTATAATAAAGAAGCACATAAACATTATATGCCTGCAAAAAGGTATCATGTATTCTTGAGCGATGAGGAAAGAGAATATCTTGAAAGATTAGTCAGCACTGGAACTAACAAAGCTCGAAGAACAACCAGAGCAAGAATTCTACTGCTTGCAGATGAAAGCAAAGGACCAGGAAAAACAGATAAAGAGATCTCAGAAGCTTTAGGAGTTTGCATGAGAACTACGATCCAAAGAAACCCGTAATATACGTTGATGAAAGACCCTTCCAGCTTCTGGAAGATGTTATCCAACCAATTACAATGAAAAAGGATTTCCAGAAAGACAAGAAAACTGTGTAAGAAGTTCGAATTCCACTGCACTCCTAAGAAGGCAAGCTGGTTGCACATGGCGGGGATGCAAGAGAGAAGCTGAGGAGGCATTATTCTAATGTTAAAAATTAGATTGCCAGTGCACTAGTCGGGACTACCTCCTTTGTCCTTTCCATGTATTCACGGACCTTCTTGCTCACGGTCGAAGGCGAGATATTCAATAGTAAAGCGATCTGAGCCACGCATTTTTACAAAAAGTCGCTAAGAAAGCCCCTTTAGTAAGGGGATGAATTGGGGGAGGCGGGTAGGAAAAGTTTTTATATGTGAACGGAGCTAAAAATATATTGAAGCGAGCTCACGCTTACATGGTGTGGGCAGGGGCCGCCGTGACCCGGCCCGGAGGGGAGTGCAGCTTCGTGCTGCACGCTCCCCAACCTCCCCCTAACGGCCTCCCAATGGCTTCCGGTGGAAGCCCCTGACTTCAATCGGGGGAGGAGGTCACATCACCTCCATTGCACTCGCTCTTTCCCCGCCCAAATTTTCCTTGAATACCTGCTGAGGATTTCTCCCAGCCTCTGCTTGCAGTCCTCATCATTTTTATACCGCTCGTACAGCTCCAGATATTCCTTCACCAATCTCTCAGAATGCTCTGTTATCCTTCTGATCTGACCCAAGCTATACCCTTCCTTATGAAGTGCGGCAACTCTGGCGAACTCCTTGAGGTAGCGATGGAGTCAGACGAATGCCTTGTATTTCGCTTTATATCGGTGAATTCGTTCGTCAATCTGACTATCCGATTATTTAGTGGTTCCTTTTGTGACTTCTTCGCGCCTCCCACGTCATCCTGCAATAAAATGGTTAATTTCACCGTTTTGAAGCTCATCTTGTCGGTTTTAACACCAGGGGTATATCGGATTTGACTGCTCGGTAGAACAGCTGCGTTCTTTCAATTCCCCCTCACTTCGTTCACAAACGCCTCGATGTCACTCGCTAAGGAGCGGCAAACCGCCATTGAGAACTCATATTCACGTCTTATATAACCGCACCACTCCTCTTTTACCCCACTCTTCACTATACCTGCATAATTTTCCCTTTCGTCGTGCATTTTTGTCACCACATCGAAAATAACTATGCACTCTACCTTTTCTTAACCTTATGCTCAAATGGGAAGTTCGTAAATAAACTAACGTACGCAAATTGCAGGCACTTTTACCTCCATTCCAACAATTCCTCGATCACTGCGTCTTCCAACAGAAGAAATCCTTTTGTGAGTTTCGCAATACCCTTGTAGAAATCCGATAGCTCGCATTCGTATAGCGCATCACAGAAATCCGGCACCCATCTCAACAAGTGGTCATTCAGAAATTCCTTCTGCATGTTTAAGCATTCCACAAGCTTTTTCTTTTCTGAAGAAAAGATTGCCGATAATTCCTCCTCACATAGATAATGCATAAACTTGAGCTCAAATGCGATATGGTCTTCAGGCTCTGCGTAACCCTGTGCTTTAACGATACCCGCTTTCCTGTAATCCCTCTTCACCTTTAACAGCGATTTCCCCATCAGTTTACCATCCACCCACCATGACTCGTATGGCTGCACCGGAAGTCTATGAGGTCCGATGAACAGGCGTGTGTATTCGTCTACGAGCTCTTCATGCAAATCATCTACGGCTTTGCCTTTGTTCTTCTCCATAAATTCTTTTAATCTACGAAAACCCTCGGATAGCTCTTCGTCTGATGGTATTAAGTCAGGAAAAGAGATTTTTTCGTTCAACAGATCTTCGACAAGCTCTCTCGGAGGCTCCTCCGAATACATTCGATACAAAAATGCGTAGAAGTTTCTTCTCATTTCCAAAATTTCTTTTTGTTCTCCCGCCATCATGTTCGTTTAGCTCCTTTTATAACCACAGATTACTCAACTAACTCCCTCTGACCCATCTTCTTATACATCCATTCAACTGCTTTTGAAGCTCTGCAGTCTTCACAATATCTGAGTAATTCTAATTGCTCCTCTACGCCGAGTTCCCACTTTCCCCCTCTTTCACCTCCTATTTCACCTTCTCCCTCCTTTAACAGCTCTGATATTCGCTCAAACGCTGACCTGCTCATAAACAATTTTCCACATCCAGCACATGCGATGAGCTCAGCTTCAATAAGAGTTTTTCCTTCTTTTTCAACGAGCCTCGAGAAATCAAGCGTTCTTTCTAAGGTAATCGCTCCTTCCGGACACGCTCGCTCACATAAGCCGCAGGCAATACATTTTCCGTATACAAAATTGATTTTATTCCCTTCCTTACTTAAGGCATTTGTCGAGCACAGGTTCATGCATGCGTTGCACATCGTGCATTTAGAATCAATAGCGACATCCGCGAATGGAAACTGCGTATCCTCCTCTATTAAACTTGGATGCACTTTTGTTTTCTTATGAAGGTTTTGGATCAATTCTAATAGAATATCCCTTTTAGGTTTGGTGAAGTCAATCTTTTTCGCCGCCCGCTTCATGTTTCTGATAGGGGAAGGACTTAGCTCCTTGAGAAAATCCGCAATCTCCTTTGCAAAATCTTCTGCATCGCATTGACCATCGCTTATCAAGAACACCCTCTCTCCTAAATCGAAGGCTGATAAAGCCATATTTGCGAACTTTACCGCAGTTTCGATCTGTTCAAGATGACATTTTTCGCAGCCCAGCAGAATAACACCATCAGCTCCAAGTTCAAATGCGCTAAGTATGTGTGCTTCTGATACCAGATCAATACAAGGCACGAAGAGGGGTAACAAAGCCGGATATTTTATTCTTTTCCTGCCAACGGCATTTAGCGTTTCAAAATGTTCTGAACAAGCAAACAAAAGAACTTTAGGATCTAAATCCCCTGATAATAGGTTTTCTATTTGAGAATAAATCAAATGATTGGGATATTGTTGTAATTGAGGGACAGATAATGGGCATAGAGCACAGCAGAGTCCGCATCCTTGACATCTAATCTCGTTAAATACTATCTTTGTACCCTCTCTCGTTATCGCCTCGTAGGGACAGGGTAAACAAAACTCACACCCGACTAATTCGCTCCTCCCACTCGCACACCTCTCCAAATCCAACTCCAAATACTTCCTCTTCTTTATTTCCCCTAAATTTGATACGAGTTCAAGCGCTTTGCTTAGTGTATCTTTGTAATCCGCTGCTGTATAAATCCCGAATTGAGTTGACCATTTCCATTCCTTGTCCTTGGTTATCACCAGAATTTGCCCTACGCGAATAACTTCTCGATTGTGGAACTCAATGGCACCTGTTGGACATACATCAATACAATCACCGCATTCATCGCATCCCTCTTCAATTGTGTACACCGCACCAGCTCGTATCGCATTTTTCGGGCACGCATCAGCGCAAAGACCGCAGGATATGCACTTCTCTTCATCTATATTTCTTTCTATTTCGACCTCAAATTCGCCAATATTCCCCCTTATGCCTTTAACTTCGCCAATATGTATCGTAATGTTATCACACCATTCTCGAATGCTTTTTGTCACCAGATGGACATTAGCCAGTTTGGAAAGACTTTTTGCAACTTCTATTGCTCCTCTATCCTCTTCCCCTATCACCAACACATCGTATCCAACATCCATCGCGATTTCTTCAGGCTCTGGAAGTGCGCTTTCTATCGCCACGAGATTGATAGCGGCTTTTATCATGCTTTTTGCCTTTTCTGTTGCTTCTTTTCTTCCATGCACCCAACCACAGTGTTCGCGGAGATTTAAGAAGGAGATATCGCAGCCAAGGCCAGAGGTTATCCTTTCAAATATCCGTTTTTTTTCTGTGCAGGCAGCTATCAATATGCCATCAAGCTCCAATCTTCTGATGTCGTCTATGATATAATCCAATCCGCCCTGACATAACTGGTCATGGAGTTCGACGACTTCAACTCCTTTTTCCTTTCTCAGACTCTTTTTGATATTTTTAAAATCTATGTTTATTGTGCCGTTGCAAGTGCAAAGAAAGATGCCCAGTCGCATAAATAATGTTTCTCCTCTTATGCTATAAATAACTTCAGCCCCCTCCACCAACTACCATTCAGCAATCTTCTGTAATTCCTCTTTTAACTGAACGCTTCGTATAGCGATGCAAATTCTTTAGAGAGAAAGCATTTTTTCGCTAATTTGAATATATTCTCTATCATGCCTCTGATTGGCTTATATTTCTCCCAATTTTCAAGTTTTTCCTTTAAACTCTTCACCAAGCCTTTATAAAATTTCTTTTCCTTCTCTGGATTGGAAAGATTGAAAATAGATAGAGGATAAGAAAGCATTCCCATCAATTGTGCAGGACTGCAAGAGAAACCATACAGAGGCGGGTCAAAGCTTATAGGCGAGTTAAAGCTGAAAGGTGCTGCATTTGGTATCCCGTTATCCGATACTGTGGTAATAACCACCACAGGTCGAACGAGTAATTTCGCATACGCATTCACTCCTGGTCCTCTCTATATCACCCCCATCTGTTTATATACGAACCTTAAATATAAATATGTATGCTACTCAGGTTGTCCACAATCTTTTTGTCGCCTTCTCTCTGCTTTTTCGGTCGTTTTTAGCTTTGTTTCACTTTTCACCACCAGAACCTGATCAGTCACTCTTTTACCTTTGTATTTAAAGGTAAAGGGTGTGACCTCCTCCCCCCTTCGAGCTGAGCACGCAGCTCCTGACCGCAGGTTATACCCACAGCTTCGTCACATGTTCATAGAACGCAAGTATATAATTTCCCACCCATCTCCCCTGCTGCCGCCTCCTTAAGGAGGGGATTAGCAGCAACGTCGTCCTAAAAACAGCCGAATAAGCGCCTTTTGACCTGTCGCGGGACTCCAGTTTGTGATTTTCGAATTCCCCATCGCTCACTGATAGCGCTTTCACTATACCTATTTATCCAAGAGATGTTTTATCAGCGCTATCGCACCCAAAACCTTAACTACCTCTCTCCACGCTCTTTTGAAATTTATAAGCCAAATTCTCATCTTTCATAAAATCATACTTTAACTATTATTATAGATTTACTTAAGTGCGAAATATGAGTTACAAATGCCTCTTAGAGATAATGCTTGCAACTATTATGCCTATCTCATAGCAAATAATCAAGGGGAAAGCGACCATAAGCTGACTCACGACATCAGGGGGTGTAAAAATCGCGGCGAGAACGAATATTGCCACAATCACATACCGCCTATATTCCTTCAGAGTCGCTATCCGAACAAGGCCGAGTTGAACCGCAAAGACAATAAAGAGAGGAACTTCAAAGGCTATCCCCAATATGAGCGTTAGTGTGATGACGAACGATATAAATTCATATATGGAGTAAGTGGCGACAACCCCAGCTGATGCTGACATGTAGTGGAGATAACTTAAAACAAGGGGCAACATGAGGAAATATGAATAGCATGCCCCTGAAATAAACAATATAACGGCGGAAGTCAGCAATATGATGAGCCGGGATTTTTTCATTGGATTCCGTATCCCCAATCTCACCTTCAATGTCTTATACACATAATAGCCTATAATAGGTAGAGCAAGTATTATCCCTATGACTATTGCTATCTTTAACTTTAGCATAATCACTTCCACTGGTGAGATATAGATGAGTGTTGCACCTTCGGGAAGAAGATCTTGTTTTATCTTGAGTAACATAGGGTCTAAAAATCGAAATGAAACCACGAAACCAGCAAATATAACGGCGATAATTGGTATGAGTTTCTTCTTGAGTCCTTCTGTTATGTAACCCAGTTCTTCAATTATATCCGTCATCTTTATTTACTCTTGCTCTTATTACTATGAATAAAGGGATGAAAAAGGCTGAAGTTAGCGTAAAAAAGGGGAGAAAAGATAAGAGAGATGAAAGGGACCTGAGCGTAGATGGTCCGATAGGAGATGTGGAGCTTCCCATAATGGAGCATCTTCTGGAACTACGAAGAAGGCTCATTGTTGTTCTAATCCCTTTAGGTATTGTTACTCTGGCTGTATTTCCTTTTTCAAATATCTCGCTCCGCTTCATATTTATCAATCTAATCTCCAAAGATATGCCCATATTCGTATACAGCCCGATGGAATGGATGGGTGTAAGACTTTTATTCTCCTTCTTATTCGCTCTTTCTGTAACGATACCATTGTTAATATACGAGATTTTTGCATTTATGCGACCTGGTTTATATCCCTCGGAGCGAAAATTTTTCCTAATGGTTACTATTCCTTCGCTCTGCTGCTATGGTCTCGGTGCAGTCTTCGCCTATCTTTTCGTCCTCCCACTGGTCTTCCATTACCTCATCGCTTACTCAGGAGATATTGCACAGATTGCGCTTTCCGCGAAGAGAATCTTCTCACTCATCCTTTATACTGCTGTGGGATTCGGGTTGATCTTTCAAATACCCTTCGTAATGGCTTTAGCGGTAAAGACGAAACTCGTCACATATTCATGGCTCAGGGATAAGAGATGGATAATATATGGACTAATAATAGGAATCGCTTTCTTTGTCATCGCCGACCCCACGGGTATTTCGATGATTATGGCAGTGGTATCGATAGCACTCTTCGAGCTCGGATTACTCATAACACGCTATCTCGGTCGTAAGGCTATGTAGAACGATCAGAGGAAGGGCAATTCCGGCGAAGTTGCATAACTCAGACCTGTCCTAATAAGACCACACTAACCCTCTGGCTTATCAATAATTTCACCACACTTTGGACAAGCCAAACCTTTTATTTTACTAAGCCACTGCAAGCACCTCTTATTCAGAAAGCTTGAGACTACCATCTGGATTAACGCACCTGAAAACAGGCTTTAATTTAAAGCTATTCTAGCATTCTATGGCTCTTCTCTACCTGCTGAACATCTTCTCTCTTCTGAAGTTAACTGTTATAGAGCAGAAGAATATCTTAGCACTCTCTTTGAATGAACTGAATACAGATTCGACCAAACTCCTTTTTCCAAAGCTCTCATGTCTGAATTTGACACCTAAGCGTTGTAAAGCATCCCTGTACCATGGTCCTCTGTCAAGGATGATTTCTTCAATCTCACACATCTTTAAACTTTTAAGAAGGAATAAGCTATTAAAGCATTCCTTGCAGGATAGACCCTCAGATAGATGATCTTGTTCCTCTCAACGTCTAAGGCTTCGAATAGATAGCATTTCCTTCCGTTGTATTTCAAAACTGTTTCATCAACTCTTGCTTGCTATTACAAGCTTTTTGTTTTCTACCACTATGCTCAAGGGTGTCCTTAAACTTCTCTATCCAGTAGTGAACAGTCGATTTTTCAACGTTAAGGAGTAGTGCTATCCTTTAAAGCTTGAAGAAAGCAAGTACATCGCTAGCTGTAAGCTTGATCTCTAAGGATATCTTATTCCTTTCAAAGATGTCAAATTCCTTCAGCAACTCAATCAGGTTGTTTTCCGCTATTCTGCTATTACCATAGAAAGATGATAGATTGATGTTCAATTAATTTATGATATTTTATGCTTATTCGGACAAGATGACTGATCTCTTAAACGCGCCGCCGCGGGACTAGCTTTCGTGAAATGATTGTTCCTGCGTTCATGCTCATAGTGTTTTTTAGTTTTCGGTGCTATAGCGTCTTTATTTATACAGGATACAGCGCTATTCTGATGCTGCACAACTCTTTATCAACCTACTTTCTAAGAACGTTCACTGACGTACAGAGCAGTGAAAAGCAACATGCCGTGCGGTTTAGTTTATAATCCCTCCGCTAGGACTTAACGGTACAAAACAAGAATTCGCTTATAGTGCAGCTCAGTGTTTGAGTCTGTGAGCATCACAAAAAGAGTCAAGAACTTTAGGGCTGTGTATTTTCGCATATGCTGCCGCGGGTATAGTTAAGCTCTCGGCGTAGCTCGCCGAGCGTCGCCACCCGCTCTGCGAACGCATCGTGTCTGTGGATACTTTCCTCGTTCACTTGCTTTATGCTGACGACGGTGTTGTCAGGCAGCTCTTTGAACTCCTCGACGATGCGTCTTGCCATTTCCCGGACGCAGTCCTCGACGAACATCGGACGGCGGTGCGCATACTCGACGAGATACGCCTCGTCAGGTCTTTTCAAAAGCTCATAAACCCTAGAGCTCATGGAATCCTCTATGACCTTTATAATCTTGTCGAGGGAGACTCGCACGTCGTCTTCGACCTCTATGGAGATGATGCCACGTCCTCGTTGGTTGTGCGTCGCAAGCGGGATTTCCCTAAGCAGCTCCTTTATTCTCCCATCTTCAATGCCAAGCTTTTCCAGTTCCTCCCAGACTTTTTCCCTCATCATCTCTTGAGCGCACGGGCACGTTGTCATGCCCACAACCTCTGCGCCGATGGTCTTGCGCACTCTTATGCCGCCGTCGTCGTAGCGGACGGCACATGCCTCCGCAAAGATGTTTGCAAGCTCCTGGCATTGAATCTTGGTAACCGGCGTCCGCCGCTTCAAAATATACTCGGAACGCATCGAAACTTCGGCTGTCGTCGCATATGCGTGGCGGTGCAGCAGCCGCCTCGCAACCTCACTGCAAAGCTCCTCGATCTCGTAGGTCGGCGTGCTCACCGCTTCCTCTAAGACCTCGTAAACCGCCTCGAAGTTCCGAGAAAGGTTCGCGCCTTTAATGCTGGAAGGCAGATCGACGCAGATTTTGAAGTCTGAGATGAGAACAATAGGGCGCTTCCCCTGCCTCGCAACCTCCACGAGCTTCTTGACGTTCGTTACGCCGACCCTTGTGAGATTGATGCGCACCTCAGGCTTGCTCGCCTGCACATCCGGCAGCTTCATCCTCCCCCTCCTTCAGCACGTCTTGACGTTTTGATTTGCTCTTACGGTTTTCGACCTGTATTCTTTTATCCTCCCTCCCAGATTGACGAGGCGTATCGAGCCGGGCTTTATCCAATCGACGTCGCCGTTGACCGGCGTGAAAACCTCGACGATGCCCCTTTCGAAGTTGAGGCGTTCGAGGATACCTAAGCCCACGCACTCGTCCTGCCTGAAGAGCCCGAGGATTGTGCCTCGTCTCGACAGCCAGCCCAGTATTGAAAGGTCAAATATTCTGGTTTTGCCATTACTAAAATATTTGTTATATGCATCTTCCCTGAAGAGCGCCCTGTTTTCCCTGCTTTTAGCTTTCGCCTCCGGAGGGGATTTTAACCTTATAATCTTGGGCTTTGCCCTTTCCGCTCCCACCTCGTTTTTTCGGAAGTCTTTCAATATTGGCTCAAGCTCCTCCCCCCTCTGTATCGCCGCGATGATGTCAGGCGCCACGCACTTTATTTCGGAAAGCTTGAACCTCTTCGCATCTTCTCCTTGAACCCAGCCTGTTGAATCCACGATGACAAGCCGTGCGAGCCCTTTCGCACGCTCGACGGCGGCAGCGACGTTCCTAAGGCACTCCTGCTCGCAGCGTTGCGGGGACGTGCTGCCGATGAAGAATATAGCGGCGAGCTTTGCCTCTGAAAGTATCTTCACAGGACGTTCTAAGACGCCGACGCCGATGCTGCACGGCGGACCGATGTCGCTCTGCCCGACGTCGGCGTCCACAACGGCAACGCCGTAGCCTCGTGCGCAGAAAATATTTGCAAGCGTTGTGGCGAGGAACGTCTTACCTACGTCAACGCATCCAAGGAGGAATACTACCACACTACCTTTGCTAA
>Ga0164311_10001709_pt1 | contig 10981 bp, 10 predicted proteins | sample GuaBasSedimGuay2_FD_121796 | JGI IMG/M metagenome (GOLD analysis project Ga0164311, IMG submission 121796) | Subseafloor sediment microbial communities from Guaymas Basin, Gulf of California, Mexico - Guay2, Core 4569-9, 9-12 cm | ecosystem: Environmental > Aquatic > Marine > Hydrothermal vents...
TCCCGGCACCTGAAACCATATCACAGTTCCAGGCAGACCCCAGATTTAAGGTTGTGATCGGCAGTACGGAAGGAGAGACAATCTTATCCACTAATAATACACGCGGGCCTTTTGCCAAATTAAAAGTAAGGCAGGCGGTTGCCCATGCATTGGATCGTAAGTCAATCATTGACGGTGCCATGTTTGGCTTTGGAACGCCAATTGGAACTCATTTTGCCCCTCATCATCCAGCATATGTAGATCTGGTAAATCTATTTGAATTTGATATCACAAAAGCAAAAAAACTTTTAGCCGAAGCTGGTTATCCAAACGGGTTTGAAGCGGTTATTAAACTGCCGCCTCCCAGTTATGCCAGAAGAGGCGGAGAAATAGTTGCCTCACAATTGGCTAAGATTGGAATTAAGCTTGAGATTGTTCCTGTTGAGTGGGCGCAATGGCTTGACCAGGTATTTAAAAAGACAGATTATGATCTAACCATTGTCTCTCATACCGAGCCAATGGATATTGGAATCTATGCCCGCAAAGATTATTATTTTAACTATGATAATCCAAAATTTCAGGATTTAATGGCTCAATTGGATGCAACCGTAGATGTTAGTGCGCGGTATAAGTTAATGGGTGATGCACAACGCATGATATCCAATGACTGCGTTAATGGTTTTATGTTCCAGTTAGCCAAGCACGGGGTCTGGAACAAAAATGTTATGGGCCTGTGGGAAAATAGTCCGGTTCAGGCGAATGATCTTACCGAAGTCTACTGGACAAAATAGACTATAGATGAAAGTTTTTCTATTCAAGCGGCTGATAACAATGCTGATAACGTTATTGGTCGCTTCGAGTATTGTTTTTTTTGTTCTTGAAATTTTACCGGGTGATCCAGCCGCTGTAATGCTGGGGATCAATGCCGAGGCAGATACGCTGGCAGCCTTGAGAGCAGAGCTCGGGCTTGACAGGCCGGTTGCCGTCCGGTATTTTGCCTGGCTTGGAGACCTTGTCAGGGGCGATTTAGGGATTAGCTATACCTATGATGTCCCAGTTTCAGAATTGATAAAAGAAAGATTAATCTTAAGCTTTCCTCTGGCTATTTTAGCGATTACCCTTTCCACATTAATTGCGATTCCTTTGGGTATTATAGCAGCGTCTAATCATACCAGACCTCTGGATTTTTTGGTGATGATCTTTTCCCAACTGGGTATTGCCATTCCCAACTTCTGGTTTGCTTTACTGCTTATTATTATTTTTTCAGTATTCTTAGGTGTTTTACCGGCCGGCGGTTTTGCCGGATGGGATGCCGGCATTGTTCCGGCGCTATTATCTTTATTATTGCCAACCATTGCTTTGGCGCTTCCTCAATCCGCTATTTTAACCCGGGTCACACGGTCTTCTTTGCTGGAAGTCCTTAAAGAAGATTATATCAGAACAGCCCGGGCTAAGGGAAGCAGCCGAAGGCGTACTCTGTGGCGGCATGCCTTGAGAAATGCCATGATTCCGGTTGTAACGATTATGGGATTGCAGTTTTCCTTTTTACTGGCAGGAACCATTATTATTGAAAATGTCTTTTACCTGCCGGGTATTGGACGATTGATTTTTCAGGCGATTGCACAAAGAGACCTGATTGTGGTGAAAAATCTGGTCATTTTACTGGCAGGATCGGTCATCATTATCAATTTTATTGTTGACATGCTTTATGCAGTGATTGATCCAAGGCTACGCGGAGAGAAAAATGTTTAACCGTCTGTCTGAAATCCTTGGCCATGGTTTAAAAAACAAAAATTTTGTTGTGGGTGGTTTTATCACCATTGTATTTTTCGGTATAGCACTGTTGTCCTACGTCTGGAGCCCGCATCCCATTGAAGATATCAATATATCCGATAAACTTTTAACTCCCAACACTCAATATTTATTAGGCACAGATCACTTTGGCAGAGATATCTTGTCCATGCTGATCATGGGCGCTAAAAATTCAATCATTGTCGCTTTTGTCGCAATTGGGATCGGCATTGGGATCGGAGTACCCCTTGGTTTAATTGCTGCATCCCAGGGAGGATGGGTGGATGAGTTAATCATGCGGTTTAATGATTTTACGTTAGCGTTTCCCTCCCTGATTTCGGCGATTATGATTACAGCAATTCTGGGGCCGGGAGCTATCAATTCAATCATTGCCATTGGAATTTTTAATATCCCTGTTTTTGCAAGGGTGACCCGGGGAGGTGCATTAAGCATCTGGGAAAAGGAATTTATACTTGCGGCACTCAGTGCAGGAAAGTCTAAAATACGAATTTCCTTTGAACATGTCCTGCCCAATACATCAAGTGTATTGATCGTACAGGCCACCATTCAGTTTGCAATCGGTATTCTGGCTGAAGCAGGTTTGAGTTATCTGGGCCTTGGAACCCAGCCTCCTGCTGCCAGCTGGGGGAAAATGCTGAATGAAGCCCAGACTTTTTTACATTTTGCACCCCAGCTGGCAATTTATCCGGGATTGGCAATTGCTCTGACAGTCCTTGGATTAAATCTTTTCGGAGATGGCTTAAGAGATGTATTGGATCCAAAGCTCAGAAGGAACAGGTAAAAAACAGGTAAAATGAAATGAAGCTGCTCCAGGTGGAAAATTTGCGTGTGACATTAGATACCCTTGATGGCCCCATAGAGATCATCAAGGAAGTTGATTTTTCCATTGAAAAGGGTGAACGCCTTGGTATTGTCGGAGAATCAGGCTGTGGTAAATCCCTTACCGCATTGGCAATCATATCTTTGCTTTCCCCTAAATTCAAAGTACGCGGACAGATCCTCTTAAATGGAGAAAATATTAACCTGCTCAACGAAGATCAGATGTGCAGAATCAGGGGAAACAAAATCAGCATGATTTTCCAGGAGCCCATGACAGCATTGAACCCTGTAAAAACAATCGGTGCCCAGATTTCGGAAAGCCTGATCCTTCATAGAAAAATGAAAAAGGCACAAATCAGGCACGAGGTTGAACAATTGCTGTACAGTGTGGGTCTGCCCGTGGATCGATTTGGTTTAAATCTTTATCCCCACCAGCTTTCCGGAGGTCAGCGCCAAAGGGTGATGATTGCAATGGCCATTGCCTGTAAACCGGATATTTTGATTGCAGATGAGCCAACCACAGCTCTTGATGTTACGGTGCAGGAGCAGATTCTGGAATTGATAAAAGATCTTGTTGCCAAATTTGGTATGTCATTGATCATGATCAGCCATGATCTTGGCGTCATTGCCCAGACCACACAAAAAGTAATGATTATGTATGCCGGAAGGGTTATGGAGCAGGGGACGACTTTACACGTATTTAAACATATGAGCCATCCTTACACAAAAGGGTTGTTTGCTGCTATTCCAAAGCCAGGCTCTTCACAGCATAAGAGTAAAAACCGCCTGAGTACGATTCCGGGTAATGTACCGGACCCAACATTAGCCCACAAAGGTTGTATTTTTACACCGCGATGCAGTTTTGCAAGTGATATTTGCCGGGAATCCGAACCAATGCAGTCTGATATTGCTTTGGATCATCATATCCGGTGTTTTCATCCAATCATTGGGAATCAGGGGTAAAGATGTCACTTGTAAGGGTTGAAAATTTAGTAAAAGATTATCCATTGCCTAAAAAAAATCTATTGGGGAAAGCACCTGTTTACAGGGCTTTAGATGGTATTAATCTGGAGATCGAAAAAGGTGAAAGCCTGGGTATTGTGGGGGAATCAGGATGCGGTAAATCCACTTTGGCCAGGATTGTCATGGCGTTGGATAAACCAACGTCTGGAAAAGTATATTACAGTGATATTGATTTATTTTCTGCGTCTAAAAACAAATTAAGGCAATTGAGAAAACACTTTCAAATGGTATTCCAGGACCCCTACAGTTCGTTAAATCCCAGAAAAAAAGTTATTTCAATTGTTTCTGAACCATTGGATATGCTGGAAAAATCAATTTCAAGGCGGGAACGAAAAAAAAAGGTGGAATTAATCCTTGAAGAAGTGGGGTTGAATCCAGGCGATATTGACAAATATCCCCATGAATTTTCAGGTGGCCAAAGGCAGAGGGTTGCCATTGCCAGGGCTTTGATCACAAAACCTTCTTTGATTGTGGCAGATGAATCCGTATCCGCTCTTGATGTTTCCGTCCAGGCCCAGGTGTTGAACCTGATGATGGATCTTCAGGATAAATATAATCTCGCGTTTATGTTTATCAGTCATGATTTAAGTGTGGTGGAATTTATTACCCAGAAGCTGGCAGTTATCTATCTTGGAAAAATCGTGGAAAAGGGAACAACATCTCAAATTTTTAAAAAACCATTTCACCCCTATACAAAATTACTCTTTTCCGCCATCCTTAATGTTGATCCTGATATTAAAAAAACAAGCACAAAAAAAAAGGAATCCAAGTTTTCCCCAACACCTTCAAGTTGTTCATTTATAGACCGCTGTTCTTTGGCAACAACTATCTGCCAGTCAAAATCCCCTGTGCTTGCCGGGAATAAAAATCATCAATATGCATGTCATCATGCTTGACATTTTTTAAAAAAAGCGATAATGTTTTTCGTTTGTTGTGGTTTGCAGCATTAACGTTTAAAATAAACTAAATTTAAGTTAAGGATTTAAAAGAGTTATGAAACGAACATTTCAACCAAGCAACCGGAAAAGAACCAGAAAACACGGATTTCTTAAAAGAATGTCCACACCCGGTGGAAGACGCGTAATTAACGCCAGAAGGGCAAAAGGAAGAAAAAAACTTAGCGTTTAATAAAGGAATTTATAACCTAAAGGTCAGAAGCTTGAGTAACTTTTGTTTACCAAAAAAGGTAAGGCTCCTGAAGAGAGCTCAATTTTTAACACTTTCGAAACAGGGAAAAAAGGTATATACAGATTGCTTTATAGCAAATATACTTAAAGGAACAGCTCAAAACAATCGAATTGGCATTACAGTATCAAAAAAAGTAGGAAATGCAGTAGAGCGTAACAGGATAAAAAGAATTATTAGAGAATATTTCAGACATAATAAAGAGAATATTTCAGGACCTATGGATATAAGCATTATTGCAAGAAAAGGCCTGACAACGCTATCCACCGGGCAGATTATTGAGAAGCTTGATAAACTTTTTTCAAAAATAGCATTAGCATAAATAATGAAGAAACTATTATTAATACTTATAAAAATTTATCAATATGTTATTTCACCTCTGACAGGACAAAACTGTCGGTATTATCCGACCTGTTCGGTATATGCCATTGAGGCCCTTGAAAAATACGGCAGCCTTAAAGGCACAGCTCTTGCCGTAAAAAGAGTTCTGCGTTGTCATCCATTCCATGCAGGAGGGTTTGATCCGGTCCCATAATTTATCCCTTATGCCATACTGTTTTCCTCTTCTAATTAAAGAGAAGTGCCGTACAAATTATTATTAAGGTTTAGGAGAGAAAATGGATGAACAGAAACGATTATTATTAGCCGTAGTGCTTTCAGTGGTAGTCCTTGTAGGATATCAGACATTCTTTGTAAAGCCGCCGGAGCCGAATAATCAACCTCAGCAAGTTCAAAACCAGACTACAGAGCAGCCGCAGGCTCAGGATAAGCGTTCAAATGTTACCGAATATAAAGCGGAACAAAATACCGCAAAAACCGCTGCGCCGCCTCAAGTGGTTAAACCGCAGAGAAAAGAGTATCGAACCATATCCGTATCAACACCTTTGTATAATATTGCTATTTCTGAGTATGGTGCTGCTGTTAAAGGTTTTGAACTTAAAAGGTATAGAGAAACAAACAAAAAAGACTCTCCCTTAAAACAATTGGTACCAAAGCAGCTTGTATCGGGAACCATATTGCTTGGCCTTGAGGAGAAATCTGTGCCGGGATTAAAAGATGCGGTGTATACAGCAAAAATCGATGCGGATGAAACCTTGGTTTCTCAAGGTGAAAAAACAATTGAATTTATTTTTGAAACCCCTCAAGGAATTGTGGTAAAAAAGATTTTCACCTTTAAGGCAGATTCATACTTAATTGATTGTGATATTGTTTTTCAAAATGGTTCTGCCATGGCTTTAAACGATTCTCTGGTAATTTCCACACCCGGATTTTATGATGATGTGGTAAAAAAACAATCCCGGTTTGCGTTTGTAGGACCCATGGCTTCCATTGACAATAAATATAAAGCCATTAAACCCAAGAAGATCAAAGAGCAGGATACCTATTTGGGGAAAATTGACTGGTCAGGATTTACAGAACAATATTTTTTGACAGCCGTTATGCCCCAAAAAGCAGAGAGTATAAATACCACCGATACAAAATTAAAGCTTTCCTTTGTCAATGATATTGTTACCAGTAGCTACATTCAGAAGATGGATCGACTGGACCCGGGTAAACAGGCGGATTATGCCTTTACCTTCTATATGGGCCCCAAAAGTCTGAAAGTATTTGGTCACTATGACAACAGCCTTAAAAATGCAATTAATTTTGGGTTTTTTAATGTGATTGCCAAACCGCTTCTAATTGTCATGAATACCATTCACGGGGTGATCCCCAATTATGGCGTGGCTATTATTCTTTTGACAATTTTTATTAAATTGATTTTCTGGCCCCTTGGAACCAAAAGTTACCGGTCAATGAACAAGATGAAGAAAGTTCAGCCGTTGATGACGGAACTCCGGGAAAAATATAAAGACGATAAGCAGAAAATGAATCAAGAGGTGATGGCGCTTTATAAAACCTATAAAGTCAATCCAGCCTCCGGCTGCCTGCCCATGGTGGTTCAAATGCCTATTTTCTTTGCACTTTACAGAATGCTCTACCAGGCCATTGAATTGAGGCATGCACCCTTTTTTGGATGGATATCTGATTTGTCTGCCCCGGACAGACTGTTTGATTTGAATTTTGCAATTCCAATGATGCAGAAGCCCTATGGCATCCCCATGCTGACGCTTCTTATGGGTGCATCATTCTTGTTGCAGCAGAAAATGACTCCGACTACAGGAGATCCCATGCAGGCCAAAATGATGATGTTGATGCCGATATTCATGACCGTATTATTTATTAATTTCCCGGCAGGATTGGTTCTGTACATGTTTGTGAACAATCTTATATCCATGGGACAGCAGTATTATATTCAGAAGAAATTCGCGTAAATAGCAAGGAGATACTATGGGACAAACTTTAGAATTCAGCGGAAAAGATGTAGATATCGCTATCAAAAATGCCTGTGAAGCATTAACACTTTCAAAAGATGAAATAAAATATGACGTGATTTCAGAAGGTACTTCAGGAATTTTTGGAATTGTCGGCAGAAAAGATGCCAAAATCAGAGTAAATAATCCTGATAATAAAAGCGCATCCCAAACAGAACTTGAAGGAATCAAGTCTATTGTGGATGAGGCATTTGGTGAAGAGACAAGATTAGAAGAGCCCCCAAAAAAAGAAGTTAAATCCTTTGAAGCACCCGAGCCGGTTGATGTGTCTGAAGACTCTATTGTACTTGGCAATGAAGCATTGCAGAAAATGGCAGACCTGATCACGGATGATGCTAAAGTGAGTGCCCGTACTGAAAAAGACAGGCTGACTTTAACTATTGAAGGGGGTAATGCCGGTATTCTGATTGGTAGAAAGGGTCAGACACTTGACGCCATGCAGTTCTTGACCGATAAAATTATCAACAGAAAAAGTGAAGCCAGGGTCAGGGTCAAGGTGGATATCGAAGGATATATGGAAACCCGCAAATCCAATCTTCGCCATCTGGCATTTAAAATGGCGGATAAGGCTAAAAAAACAGGGCGGCCTGCAACCATCAATCAGATGAGTGCACAGGACAGGCGCATTGTACATCTGGCATTAAAAGATGACAACAAAGTCAGGACCCAGAGTATGGGGGACGGGTACTACAGAAGGCTTGTTATTTTTCCCAAAAAGAAAAATTCCTTCAGGGGGAAAAGACGGTCTAAAAGATAAATCATCATGAATGATACAATCGCCGCAATAGCAACTCCCTTTGGAAGTGGCGGTATTGGTGTCATACGGATATCGGGGTCTAAAGCCTTTGATATAGCATCAACGCTTTTTTCAAAAAGAAAAAACAGGCCTGAAGGCAGTTCAATCTTAGAATCTCATAAGATCTATCATGGATATATCTTTGAACCTGAAACCAGGGATATCATTGACGAGGTTTTACTGATTCCCATGAAGGGACCTCGCTCTTATACGGCCCAGGATGTCGTGGAAATTCAGGCCCATGCCGGCACCATTGTTTTAAGAACCATTCTTGATGAAATTCTTTCCCTGGGAGCAAGACTTTCCGAACCGGGAGAATTTACAAAACGAGCCTTTTTAAATGGGAGGATTGATCTCACCCAGGCAGAAGCAGTCGCCGATATTATCAATGCAAAAACTGCAAGTTCACTGAAATTTGCTGCATCTCAGAACCTTGGGACATTTAAGAATGAGATTCAGGACTTAAGGGAAAAATTAATTCATTTTCTGGCCCTGCTGGAAGTCAATATTGATTTTCCTGATGATGTTGAACCCTTTGAACCTTCCCCAAAAGAGATGGGTTTGATTGATGATGTGCTGGGAAAATGCACCGAATTCATCCGACAGCATGATGATGCCTGTTTTTTAAAGGAAGGTATAAGGGTCACTATCGGCGGCGCACCAAATGTGGGGAAATCAAGCCTGATGAACCGGCTGCTTGAACAGGACAGATCTATTGTAACGGCTGTCCCGGGAACGACGAGAGATCCCATTGAGGAAGGATTGAATATCGATGGCATACCCTTTGTGATAACCGATACAGCCGGCATCCACCAGACCGATGACCTTGTGGAAATTATCGGTATTGAAAAGGCCAAGGATCACATTACCAGGTCAGATCTTGTGTTGTTTTTAAAAGAGCCGGGCACACGGTTTACAGACATGGAATTTGAAAAAGTAGTGCCCCTGGAATATCAGTCAGAAGGGAAAGCTATTTTTGTGATTAATAAAATTGATCTGGATGAAGGTGATCTGCCAAAACTTTCAGAAACATATCAACACATTCCTAAAGTTGAAATATCCGCTTTGTTAAACATAGGGATCACAGAGTTAAAACAGAAAATAGTGAATATCTGTATTGCCCACCTGGATATGGAAAAGTCATCGGTTGTTCCAAATTTACGGCATAAAAAAGCGCTTGAACAGGCTGTTGAGAGCCTGAAATTGGTAAAAACAGGGTTGGCACAAAGAGCCGAAGAAGAAACGCTGGCAATTGATATTAAACATAGTATTGATTCTCTTGGAACAATTACAGGAGAAACCGCCTCTTTAGATATACTGGACAGTATTTTTAATAACTTTTGCATTGGTAAATAGTGTGTTACCGAAAAAAGGATAAATATTATGGATTTAAAAGAACATTTTGTTAAATATGAAGCATTGGTCCAAATGGTGGATGCCGTGTTTGAGCGGGTAAAAAAAGAATTTCCCAAAGAAGTGTTCTGCCGGGAAAAATGTTCAGACTGTTGTTATGCAATCTTTGACCTGACACTTATCGAAGCACTCTATTTAAACGATAAATTTTTAAAAACATTCACTGGTAAAGAAAAAAACGATTTCATTGAAATAGCCGATAAAACAGATCGCGTCCTTGTAAAGATGAAACGTGATGCCTACAAAAAGGTTAGAAAGGGTGCCGATGAGCTGGAAATTATCGGAAAGATGTCACAGGAAAGAGTCCGGTGTCCGCTACTGGGTGAGGACAACCTCTGTGTTATGTATGATCACCGGCCTATTACCTGCAGGGTTTATGGAATTCCGACATCCACAGCCGGTGTGAGCCATATCTGTGGCCGGACGAATTTCAAACAGGGAGATGCTTATCCGACATTGAACATGGATAAAATTTATACCCAGCTTCAGCTTCTTTCAGCCCAATTGGTGAAAGACATCAATTCTGAAAAAATAAGAATGCATGAAATGTTGATTCCGGTCTCAATGGCCATGCTCACAGATTTTAATGAAGGGTACCTGGGAGTCAAAAAAGATGGATGATAAATTTACCCCCGAAGACATTGAAGAGAAGAAAAAAGCCATTTTTGATGCCATGGGAAAAAGAGGACAAAAGCAGATCCTCAAAAAAGGATATGAAGACTGGAACCCGTTTCAGGAACCAAAGGATCCTATTGATATCAGAAAAGATAAAACCAAGCGAACCTCCCAGATGTTAATTAGGGAGTTCCTTTCCCGGATTGATCATGATGAATACTCAAATAGTTTCGCCCAGGGCGCCTTTGAAATGTGCCTTGGCATCATCAATGATGAAGAAAAGATTCGAGGAATGTTTGAGTTTGCCTGCTTTTATGCGGACCTCTTAAAAAAAGAAGGTCATGAATCCCTCTGACAGTAAAGCGGACAAAAAAGATGTCTTAAATATTCTTTTTCGATCTGACGTTAAACTGACGGCACAAGCCTTTATAAAGGAAATTAAAAAACGATTTTTTGTCTCAACTTTTCAGGCCAAAAGGATGTTACAAAAGCTAATTGACGAACAGGAATTGACCTATCATTATCTTTACGGTGCCACCTATGTGGAACAAAGTTTTTTAAAACCCGTCTTAATTACAAAAAATTTTATTCTCAAGCCTCCGGGATATGGAGACCGATCAAACCAGAATCGCAAAATTGTTCAGGATAAAATTGACCAAGAAAAAATCGAACTGGTGATTGAGCCGGGCATCTCTTTTGGTTCTGGTCAGCACCCTACGACACAGCTATGTCTTGCCGCCATTGATTTTTGTTTTTTTGAAAAACAGATGCTTGATTGCGAACAAAGCCTGACAGGGGCGGACATTGGAACCGGTTCTGCTGTTCTCGCTATGGCCATGTGCCTTTCAGGCCTTTCATCATGCAAGGCCTACGAAATTGATCCGGTTTCCATAAATGAAGCTAAAAAAAATGTGAGCCTTAACCATCTTGCGAAAAAAATCAAAGTGATTGAAGACACTATGAA
>Ga0164311_10001711_pt1 | contig 10978 bp, 9 predicted proteins | sample GuaBasSedimGuay2_FD_121796 | JGI IMG/M metagenome (GOLD analysis project Ga0164311, IMG submission 121796) | Subseafloor sediment microbial communities from Guaymas Basin, Gulf of California, Mexico - Guay2, Core 4569-9, 9-12 cm | ecosystem: Environmental > Aquatic > Marine > Hydrothermal vents...
TAGTTCTAAGAGATTGCTACGGAATAGACGTGTGGACTAATCCACCTACATTGAGAATGCTTGAAGTAAGGGCTGGGGCAAGTCTAACGATCACTAAAAATTGGTTTTCACAAAATCAGAAAATGCTACTCTTTGATCTAGCAGATGTTTTTCTGCTTGGCTCACGTGGTGGTGGCTTTGAACATCCAGCTCTGGAAGCTATAGCCAGAGGGATCCCCACCATAGGAGCTGAAGGCGGAGCATGGGAAGATTACATGCCAAAATGGATGTTAGTACCATCACATAAAAGCCAGCAAGTACTAGCTGGTAACCCAATACATGATGGTTGCGGTGTAGAAATGGAAATACACAAAGCAGTAGAGAAAACGATAGAATTTCTAACCGATAAAGAATACAAACAAAAAACGAAGGATTATGTGAAAAACGTAATCGAAAAAAACTTTACATGGGAAAAAATAGCATTAAAGCTAAAAAATATAATAACGAGATACCTCTAAAAGAGAGAAATGTCATCACTTCCAGAGAAACTTAACCAATTAGACGAGATAATAGCAAAAATGAACTATGTGCTTTTCTATCAAATATACAAAAGCGAAAATTACAATGCCAAAGTAGACGCAATAAAGAAAATCAGAGACATACTACACCAGCTAGGAGCCGAAGAATACAAAATAATCCTTCTAGATCACAGAATTAACAAATTAAGATACGTAAGCTACGGAACAGATTGGAAAGCTTCAGACTTAAACGATATAACAAAAGCAATAGAGCAAATAAGAGAAATCCTTGAACAGCTAGGAGCCGAAACGGAAAAATTACAAAAACTGGATCAAATAATAGCTAAACATAGAACTTTAAAATATGGAGACGTTTGGCAAACCAGAGACATAAACGACAGAATAGACGCAATTAAACAAATAAGAGAGATATTAGCACAGATGATAGTACCACCAGAACAAATAAAAAATGGTGGCTTTGAAACTGGAGACTTCACGGATTGGGAACTTGCTGGAGACTACATGGAAGTAACCGATATTGACGCACATTCAGGAACATACTCAGCTAGGCTTATTCTAATGATGTTTCCATGTGAAATAAGACAAACATTAGACGTACCAATTCCAGTCTCAAATGTTGACACCTTTGAATTGTATGCTAGAACTGAAACATGGGAAGAACCTTGTCTAGAAGTCGAAATAGGCTATACAGACGGAACAAACACAATAGAAGATTTCACAGTACCACCAAGATGGACACGAATAAACCTAAAGCCCTACCTAGAATATAACAAAAAAATATCATACGTAGCTTTCCGATCAATATGTTTTTACCAATTCATTTTCTTAGACGATATAAGCTTAAAAGGGAGACCATAGAAAATAAAGAATAAGGTTGTTGATCAAACATGAAAGATGAAACCATAATAGCTATAATATCAATAATCTGCTTGACCATCCTAGAAATAGTCGCACTTTTAAACCATATAGATTCAGCCCTATTTGGCTTAGTTGTAGCCACAATAGCTGGTATAGCTGGGTACGAAGTTAGAAAAACTATTAAAAACAGATTAGCCACATAAACAACATGGGGAAAATAAAATGATATGTCCTCTACTTACTACATGCCAAAAAAAGGTAACTTTAGAGCATTACCGACAAGTATGCACAAACATAAGAGAAGACGCTTACAAAAATTGCAGTGAATATCAAAGGCTCAGTAGAGAAACAAAAACACCATCAGAGTGGAACCGACTAACAAGACAAGTGGTTACCCCCAGCCCAACTCCAAGAACCACTCCACCAACTACTCCAAGCACATAACCATCCAAGCAGAAGCTCTGATTATAAGTCTTAGACCATTAGGCAACAAAACAACACAGTTTCCATAGCCAGCATGAACGTGGCTTCTATCCACAGCAATAAGCCTACCTCTTACCCAGCCTAAACCTCGCACCTTAATCTTAACCTTTTTATTCATAAAATCATCTATTAGCTCGGTCAAAGCAATATGATCTCCCTTTCTTCTCGAAGAATGTTCTTGAGAGGTCTGTTGATGTACTCAAAATTCTGGATCCAAATGATCCCTTCAGCCGTAGTCAAATAGACATAAACGCCTCTAGGCAAACTGACCATACATAAAAGCCCCTCACCAACAAGCTCTGGAATAATAAGCCTAAAGTATTCGCCACTAATACCTAATTGGGTTTGAATCTCGCCCTTTTTCCTACCTTTTTTACAAAACTTCAAAATTTCATACACGATCATGTGCAAATTCCTATACTTACGCATATTAACCACATAAAATAAATAAGTGCTTGTGGTTATAAAAACTTTATGGTGTATTAGTCTTGAGGATCAACAACCCAAGTATAAGCACAAAGCTCATTAATCAGCTCTCTTGAAGGCTTCCTTACAACTTCATAGATAAGCTTACGATCAAAAATGGTCTCTCGCAAAATCCCACGTTCTATAAGCTCATTAATCAAATACTTAGTGAAATTCCTAATGAAAGCAGAGTACTTATACCCAAAGAAGTACAAATACTGCTCTCTCCAAACATACTTAACTAAATCATGGAGTTCAAACTCTTTTTTCAACAAGAAAAACCTATAAATCCGATCATTCCGAGTTTTATGCCAAGGAGTAATCGGAAAAGGAACAACAACTGGAACCCAAACCTCACTTAGCCAAAAATGCTTTTTTACTATTGACAACTCAACCACCAATACAATAATTAAACTTCAAAATAAATCATATTATGGGAAAAACAATGAGTGAGGATTACATTCAAGTTCCACCAGACTCAACTGGAAAAAGGCTTAGAACCTTAAAACGAACAGTTGAAGGCAGAGAAGTACATGAAGAGGCATTTGTACTTGTTAATCCATTCACTGGAGAACTTATTGATCCAAGGGACGTAAAAGTAAATCGTGAAGGCTCAATTACTCATTTTAATGTAACTTTAACTGGAGCTGGCTCAAGCGTGATTTACACTCCTTCAACTGGAAAAAAGGCTAAAGTGATAGGGTTCTTCGCAATATGCACAGAAGATGTTTATTGGGAGATTAGGTTTTCCACTTCTCACAATTTCATAGGTGGGCTTCCAATCCAAGGAGCAGTAGGTTTTAACGGAGTAGGAATGGAAATGCCCACTGGAGACACGGATGAAACAATAGAAGTATATGCAGATGGAGCCTGCACAATTAAAGGATGGATAAGCATAAAGGAAATTTAAAATGCCAGTTGAAATTCGATATTTTAGGTCGGATTCGCATACAATAAATACAGTAACAGCTAGAATCTTAGGCTTATCCTTAAGTGGAGTTGGTGATTCAATTACACAGAGAAGCAGAGCTATTTTCTTGCCAGATAGCTGTGCTTGCGGGGTAAGAGTGTACATCAGACACGCGGATGGTTCACGCGATGAACTAACAACCGATATAAGTGCAGTAGTTAGCCTTGGTTATCCCACAAGCAAAAGCCTACATTCTGCAAATTGGACTTGTCCATTGACCGCTTTATCTCCAACAGACGCAATAGAAATAGAGGTATATTTGTCTGATGGATTTAGCGGATGGCAACTCGCGGATATTTGGATAAGCGAGCAATTAGGAGCCACACAGCTTAATTCCGCCAGTTGGACGTTTTATTATTGGCTACAAGCCAGCTATTCATATTCTCCAATAAGTGGGTACGTTTTTGGAATAACATTCTACTTTGACGGAACTGATGACAGTAGAATCGAAAACTTCAGCTATACAGTTGCACCACCAGTGAGAAGAACGTTTGGAGACGGCTTAACATGGATAACTTTTTAACTTGAGATATTCAAACTTAGAAACTGTAGAAGGTGTGAAATATGCGAAAATCACAAATTACCATAAGAATAATATGCGATTTAACCCAAGAAAAAGACGTTTTAACCGAAATAATCAATTTCAGCAAAGATTTAAAAACAAAGGGAAAAATTGAAAAAGCTAATCTACGGACAGAGGAAATCGAGGTTCCAGTAGAACTAGAAATATAAAAAAGGGGAAAATCTACGTCTCATCATTGGATTTATTCAACTGTACCCAGTAGTCTATCGCCTCATTCCAATTCTCCCATGTGGTCTCCCAAGCTTCAGACATCGGTAACATGTGCAACTGTCGCCAGATCTCCTTGACTATAATGTAGATTATTGGAGCCTGCGATCCGATCAAAACTGCAAAACCAATTACAAAGCCAAACTCTGGAAACACCATGAAAAAACATGATGGAATAACCACTATGACGTCTAAAGCAAACAATGAAAGCAGTACTGGATACTTAAGAATGGTGAGCAGAGCCTCTATGATGTTGCGGAAAGCTCTTGTAATAGTGGGCACCGCGTCTACCATCTCCTAGGCATATTCCACGTCGGATATGTACTCTCTAGCACTATAGCCAGCAGAAGCATGGCAACGTTTATAAGGATAGGTGCATACCTCATCAATCGCACTTTCCACATTTTCTTTCACCACAACATTTCATCATATTAAATTTTGCATTAGAAAATAAAAACTTTACCTTGTAGTACAATTTGATATGTATAGATAAGGGGTATGAAATCATGAAACTTAATTTAGGCTGTGGCTTTGATAAAAGGAAAGGTTACATAAACATTGATGCTAGAAAAGACGTGAAACCAGACATAGTTCTAGATCTTGAGAAAGAACTACTACAAAGGTTTGAGAACGAAAGTGTGGATGAGATCTTAGCAAAGGATTTCATAGAACATTTAAGCTGGAGAGTTGTTGAACCCTTCCTTAAAGACTGTTATAGAGTTTTAAAACATAACGGAAGGATATACATACAGACGCCAGACTTAGAAGCTATTGCCAACAAGGTCATTCTCAACCCTAATTTCAAGTTTGATCAGTTGCACGGTTTCAAAGCTATTAGCTATTGGGTTTATGGTGGACAAGACTATCCAGAGAATACCCACAAAGCTGGATTCACAATAAATAGCTTAAAACAATTGCTTGAAAACATCGGCTTCCAGATCTTAGAAATCAAAAACGATGGAGGCACCAACATTATTTGCTGGGCTAGAAAACCTTAGAGATCACCAAGGATAATACTGCTCTCTCCTTTCTCCATCCATGATCAGATGAACGGTACCATGTGCCCAAATAGCTATAATTAGTTCTCTATGGAACGCATCCAATGAGTAATACCGACCTCTTACCCATTCTTTATAACTGGTTTCTACAAGTATCGCTGGAATTATTTGATCAGAAGAAACAAGATACCCATAGAATAATCTAAAATCAACCAACTTACAGCCCCCCTTTCTTTTTCACTCCAATTGACCTCTTCACACCAATATATTATTTACCCATAGGCATTATATAAACTTTACTGATTACAAATATTTTTTAAACACAATTTTTTTACAATTACAAATAATTGTAGAACAGTACAACTGTTGGACACCACCGCTACACATATAACTATATTATACTTAAATTTAAGTATAATATAGTTATATGTGTAGCGGTGGTGTCCAACAGTTGTACTGTTCTACAATTATTTGTAATTGTAAAAAAATTGTGTTTAAAAAATATTTGTAATCAGTAAAGTTTATATAATGCCTATGGGTAAATAATATATTGGTGTGAAGAGGTCAATTGGAGTGAAAAAGAAAGGGGGGCTGTAAGTTGGTTGATTTTAGATTATTCTATGGGTATCTTGTTTCTTCTGATCAAATAATTCCAGCGATACTTGTAGAAACCAGTTATAAAGAATGGGTAAGAGGTCGGTATTACTCATTGGATGCGTTCCATAGAGAACTAATTATAGCTATTTGGGCACATGGTACCGTTCATCTGATCATGGATGGAGAAAGGAGAGAGCAGTATTATCCTTGGTGATCTCTAAGGTTTTCTAGCCCAGCAAATAATGTTGGTGCCTCCATCGTTTTTGATTTCTAAGATCTGGAAGCCGATGTTTTCAAGCAATTGTTTTAAGCTATTTATTGTGAATCCAGCTTTGTGGGTATTCTCTGGATAGTCTTGTCCACCATAAACCCAATAGCTAATAGCTTTGAAACCGTGCAACTGATCAAACTTGAAATTAGGGTTGAGAATGACCTTGTTGGCAATAGCTTCTAAGTCTGGCGTCTGTATGTATATCCTTCCGTTATGTTTTAAAACTCTATAACAGTCTTTAAGGAAGGGTTCAACAACTCTCCAGCTTAAATGTTCTATGAAATCCTTTGCTAAGATCTCATCCACACTTTCGTTCTCAAACCTTTGTAGTAGTTCTTTCTCAAGATCTAGAACTATGTCTGGTTTCACGTCTTTTCTAGCATCAATGTTTATGTAACCTTTCCTTTTATCAAAGCCACAGCCTAAATTAAGTTTCATGATTTCATACCCCTTATCTATACATATCAAATTGTACTACAAGGTAAAGTTTTTATTTTCTAATGCAAAATTTAATATGATGAAATGTTGTGGTGAAAGAAAATGTGGAAAGTGCGATTGATGAGGTATGCACCTATCCTTATAAACGTTGCCATGCTTCTGCTGGCTATAGTGCTAGAGAGTACATATCCGACGTGGAATATGCCTAGGAGATGGTAGACGCGGTGCCCACTATTACAAGAGCTTTCCGCAACATCATAGAGGCTCTGCTCACCATTCTTAAGTATCCAGTACTGCTTTCATTGTTTGCTTTAGACGTCATAGTGGTTATTCCATCATGTTTTTTCATGGTGTTTCCAGAGTTTGGCTTTGTAATTGGTTTTGCAGTTTTGATCGGATCGCAGGCTCCAATAATCTACATTATAGTCAAGGAGATCTGGCGACAGTTGCACATGTTACCGATGTCTGAAGCTTGGGAGACCACATGGGAGAATTGGAATGAGGCGATAGACTACTGGGTACAGTTGAATAAATCCAATGATGAGACGTAGATTTTCCCCTTTTTTATATTTCTAGTTCTACTGGAACCTCGATTTCCTCTGTCCGTAGATTAGCTTTTTCAATTTTTCCCTTTGTTTTTAAATCTTTGCTGAAATTGATTATTTCGGTTAAAACGTCTTTTTCTTGGGTTAAATCGCATATTATTCTTATGGTAATTTGTGATTTTCGCATATTTCACACCTTCTACAGTTTCTAAGTTTGAATATCTCAAGTTAAAAAGTTATCCATGTTAAGCCGTCTCCAAACGTTCTTCTCACTGGTGGTGCAACTGTATAGCTGAAGTTTTCGATTCTACTGTCATCAGTTCCGTCAAAGTAGAATGTTATTCCAAAAACGTACCCACTTATTGGAGAATATGAATAGCTGGCTTGTAGCCAATAATAAAACGTCCAACTGGCGGAATTAAGCTGTGTGGCTCCTAATTGCTCGCTTATCCAAATATCCGCGAGTTGCCATCCGCTAAATCCATCAGACAAATATACCTCTATTTCTATTGCGTCTGTTGGAGATAAAGCGGTCAATGGACAAGTCCAATTTGCAGAATGTAGGCTTTTGCTTGTGGGATAACCAAGGCTAACTACTGCACTTATATCGGTTGTTAGTTCATCGCGTGAACCATCCGCGTGTCTGATGTACACTCTTACCCCGCAAGCACAGCTATCTGGCAAGAAAATAGCTCTGCTTCTCTGTGTAATTGAATCACCAACTCCACTTAAGGATAAGCCTAAGATTCTAGCTGTTACTGTATTTATTGTATGCGAATCCGACCTAAAATATCGAATTTCAACTGGCATTTTAAATTTCCTTTATGCTTATCCATCCTTTAATTGTGCAGGCTCCATCTGCATATACTTCTATTGTTTCATCCGTGTCTCCAGTGGGCATTTCCATTCCTACTCCGTTAAAACCTACTGCTCCTTGGATTGGAAGCCCACCTATGAAATTGTGAGAAGTGGAAAACCTAATCTCCCAATAAACATCTTCTGTGCATATTGCGAAGAACCCTATCACTTTAGCCTTTTTTCCAGTTGAAGGAGTGTAAATCACGCTTGAGCCAGCTCCAGTTAAAGTTACATTAAAATGAGTAATTGAGCCTTCACGATTTACTTTTACGTCCCTTGGATCAATAAGTTCTCCAGTGAATGGATTAACAAGTACAAATGCCTCTTCATGTACTTCTCTGCCTTCAACTGTTCGTTTTAAGGTTCTAAGCCTTTTTCCAGTTGAGTCTGGTGGAACTTGAATGTAATCCTCACTCATTGTTTTTCCCATAATATGATTTATTTTGAAGTTTAATTATTGTATTGGTGGTTGAGTTGTCAATAGTAAAAAAGCATTTTTGGCTAAGTGAGGTTTGGGTTCCAGTTGTTGTTCCTTTTCCGATTACTCCTTGGCATAAAACTCGGAATGATCGGATTTATAGGTTTTTCTTGTTGAAAAAAGAGTTTGAACTCCATGATTTAGTTAAGTATGTTTGGAGAGAGCAGTATTTGTACTTCTTTGGGTATAAGTACTCTGCTTTCATTAGGAATTTCACTAAGTATTTGATTAATGAGCTTATAGAACGTGGGATTTTGCGAGAGACCATTTTTGATCGTAAGCTTATCTATGAAGTTGTAAGGAAGCCTTCAAGAGAGCTGATTAATGAGCTTTGTGCTTATACTTGGGTTGTTGATCCTCAAGACTAATACACCATAAAGTTTTTATAACCACAAGCACTTATTTATTTTATGTGGTTAATATGCGTAAGTATAGGAATTTGCACATGATCGTGTATGAAATTTTGAAGTTTTGTAAAAAAGGTAGGAAAAAGGGCGAGATTCAAACCCAATTAGGTATTAGTGGCGAATACTTTAGGCTTATTATTCCAGAGCTTGTTGGTGAGGGGCTTTTATGTATGGTCAGTTTGCCTAGAGGCGTTTATGTCTATTTGACTACGGCTGAAGGGATCATTTGGATCCAGAATTTTGAGTACATCAACAGACCTCTCAAGAACATTCTTCGAGAAGAAAGGGAGATCATATTGCTTTGACCGAGCTAATAGATGATTTTATGAATAAAAAGGTTAAGATTAAGGTGCGAGGTTTAGGCTGGGTAAGAGGTAGGCTTATTGCTGTGGATAGAAGCCACGTTCATGCTGGCTATGGAAACTGTGTTGTTTTGTTGCCTAATGGTCTAAGACTTATAATCAGAGCTTCTGCTTGGATGGTTATGTGCTTGGAGTAGTTGGTGGAGTGGTTCTTGGAGTTGGGCTGGGGGTAACCACTTGTCTTGTTAGTCGGTTCCACTCTGATGGTGTTTTTGTTTCTCTACTGAGCCTTTGATATTCACTGCAATTTTTGTAAGCGTCTTCTCTTATGTTTGTGCATACTTGTCGGTAATGCTCTAAAGTTACCTTTTTTTGGCATGTAGTAAGTAGAGGACATATCATTTTATTTTCCCCATGTTGTTTATGTGGCTAATCTGTTTTTAATAGTTTTTCTAACTTCGTACCCAGCTATACCAGCTATTGTGGCTACAACTAAGCCAAATAGGGCTGAATCTATATGGTTTAAAAGTGCGACTATTTCTAGGATGGTCAAGCAGATTATTGATATTATAGCTATTATGGTTTCATCTTTCATGTTTGATCAACAACCTTATTCTTTATTTTCTATGGTCTCCCTTTTAAGCTTATATCGTCTAAGAAAATGAATTGGTAAAAACATATTGATCGGAAAGCTACGTATGATATTTTTTTGTTATATTCTAGGTAGGGCTTTAGGTTTATTCGTGTCCATCTTGGTGGTACTGTGAAATCTTCTATTGTGTTTGTTCCGTCTGTATAGCCTATTTCGACTTCTAGACAAGGTTCTTCCCATGTTTCAGTTCTAGCATACAATTCAAAGGTGTCAACATTTGAGACTGGAATTGGTACGTCTAATGTTTGTCTTATTTCACATGGAAACATCATTAGAATAAGCCTAGCTGAGTATGTTCCTGAATGTGCGTCAATATCGGTTACTTCCATGTAGTCTCCAGCAAGTTCCCAATCCGTGAAGTCTCCAGTTTCAAAGCCACCATTTTTTATTTGTTCTGGTGGTACTATCATCTGTGCTAATATCTCTCTTATTTGTTTAATTGCGTCTATTCTGTCGTTTATGTCTCTGGTTTGCCAAACGTCTCCATATTTTAAAGTTCTATGTTTAGCTATTATTTGATCCAGTTTTTGTAATTTTTCCGTTTCGGCTCCTAGCTGTTCAAGGATTTCTCTTATTTGCTCTATTGCTTTTGTTATATCGTTTAAGTCTGAAGCTTTCCAATCTGTTCCGTAGCTTACGTATCTTAATTTGTTAATTCTGTGATCTAGAAGGATTATTTTGTATTCTTCGGCTCCTAGCTGGTGTAGTATGTCTCTGATTTTCTTTATTGCGTCTACTTTGGCATTGTAATTTTCGCTTTTGTATATTTGATAGAAAAGCACATAGTTCATTTTTGCTATTATCTCGTCTAATTGGTTAAGTTTCTCTGGAAGTGATGACATTTCTCTCTTTTAGAGGTATCTCGTTATTATATTTTTTAGCTTTAATGCTATTTTTTCCCATGTAAAGTTTTTTTCGATTACGTTTTTCACATAATCCTTCGTTTTTTGTTTGTATTCTTTATCGGTTAGAAATTCTATCGTTTTCTCTACTGCTTTGTGTATTTCCATTTCTACACCGCAACCATCATGTATTGGGTTACCAGCTAGTACTTGCTGGCTTTTATGTGATGGTACTAACATCCATTTTGGCATGTAATCTTCCCATGCTCCGCCTTCAGCTCCTATGGTGGGGATCCCTCTGGCTATAGCTTCCAGAGCTGGATGTTCAAAGCCACCACCACGTGAGCCAAGCAGAAAAACATCTGCTAGATCAAAGAGTAGCATTTTCTGATTTTGTGAAAACCAATTTTTAGTGATCGTTAGACTTGCCCCAGCCCTTACTTCAAGCATTCTCAATGTAGGTGGATTAGTCCACACGTCTATTCCGTAGCAATCTCTTAGAACTA
>Ga0164311_10001712_pt1 | contig 10975 bp, 10 predicted proteins | sample GuaBasSedimGuay2_FD_121796 | JGI IMG/M metagenome (GOLD analysis project Ga0164311, IMG submission 121796) | Subseafloor sediment microbial communities from Guaymas Basin, Gulf of California, Mexico - Guay2, Core 4569-9, 9-12 cm | ecosystem: Environmental > Aquatic > Marine > Hydrothermal vents...
GTCTTCGAATTCAAGGAGGTCGTAGATAAAGTCACTGATGAAGGGCTCCAGGTTTCTCTGGAAGAGGCCAGAAAGCTGGATCCTGAATGCGAAATAGGCGATAGCCTGGGCATGAAAATGGAAACCAGCACATTTGGGAGAATTGCTGCTCAGTCGGCCAAACAGGTGATAATGCAAAGATTGAAAGAGGCAGAGCGTGACATAGTCTATGATGATTTCAAGGACAGGAAAGGTGAAATCATTAATGGGATAGTACAGCGCTTTGATAGGGGATCGATCATAGTTAACTTAGGTCGTACCGAGGCAGAATTGCCCCCCAGGGAGCAAATACCTAGGGAGTCTTATCGCCAGGGTGATCGGATAAGGGCATATATTCTGGACGTAAAGCAGTATAGCAGAGGACCTCAGATAATTCTTTCCAGAACCCATCCCAATTTCCTCTCGGCCCTTTTTGAAAATGAGGTGCCTGAGATATCTGAAGGGATAGTCAAGATAATGCAGGTGGCAAGGGAACCTGGTAGCAGGTCCAAGATTGCTGTCTATTCCAAAGATCCAGATGTTGATCCTGTGGGAGCCTGTGTGGGTATGAAAGGGAGCAGGGTACAGGCTGTTGTGCAGGAGCTTCGCGGAGAAAAGATCGACATTGTTACTTGGGATCCAGATCCAGCAAAGTTTATATGCAATGCCCTGGCTCCCGCTGAGATTATTCGAGTGATAGTGGATGAAGAAAACCATTCCATGGAAGTGGTTGTTCCCGATGATCAACTTTCTCTTGCAATAGGTAAGGGTGGCCAAAATGTGCGGTTGGCATCACGGCTAACCGGCTGGGCGTTAGATGTTGTAAGTGAGACCAATTACAACAAGGCACTCAAGGAGGGATACGAGTCGTTGCTTGGGCTTGAAGGTGTGGGGGAAAAGCTCGCTGCTGATCTGTACCAAGAGGGTTTCCGGTCAGCGCTGGAATTGAGCCAAGCAGAACCAGAGGAGTTGATGAGCATTGAGGGGATGACCGAGGACAAAGCAAGGGAGCTCATTCAGGAGGCGATAGAATTCGTTCAGAAAAAGCAAGAAGAAGTTGCCACTTACAGCGAGGAAGAAGCACAACAGGATTTAGAGGTGGAAGAGGTTCAAGCAGAGCAGGTTGAAAAAGGGGAAGAAAAACCCAGCTCCGGAGATGGCTAAAGACAAGGGTCATATACCTATCCGAACATGCATCGCATGTGGAAAAAAAAGGAATAAGAAGGATCTAATTAGACTGGTTCTGGATAGCGATGGATGGATTGTTGTGGATGGAAGCGGATGTGCTCCGGGAAGGGGTGCCTATATTTGCAAAAACAAAGAGTGTTGGTCAGGTCTCCAAAACCGTAAAGTGTTGGCCAGAGCGTTTCGAGGAAAAGGCCGCCTAATGTTTAGAAGTGATCCTGAATTGGAAATACCCAACGTAATACAGGAATGATACCTTTGACGGCGTCATTTAAAACTTGGGGGAGTGTATGGCAAAAGTCAGAGTTTATGAGCTTGCACGCGAATTGAACCTTGAGAGCAAGGAGTTGGTGGAAAAGCTTCTTGCAGGGGGGATGGATATAAAGAACTACATGAGCACCTTGGATGAGGAAGCAGTGGCTCGCGCGCGTGATATTGTCTCGGGGAAGGTATCCGAGGTAGTGGAAGAAAAGCGAATCAAACCAACGGTTATACGTAGGAGAAGAAAAAAGGTCACCATTGAGGTCAAACCATCTGTTCCAGAAGTGGAGGAAAAGGCTCAGGAGAGCGTTCCACTCCCTGAAGCGGAAAAATCTGGTGAGCCAGAAGAAAAGGCCGTGGCCGTGGGGGCGGCAAAAGTAGAAGTGAAGAAAGAGACAGAGGGATTGCCCAAGGAAGAGCCAGAGATTCCTGAACCCGAGCAGGTGAAAGAAGCTGCCGAAGTTACTCCCCCTGGAGAGGAAGTGAAAAAGACAGAGAAAGCTGAGAAGATTGCGGAACAAAAGGTGGAATCAAAGGCTGTTAAACCCAAAAAGAAAAAGAGGAAGGATGAGCCTGCAAAAATCATAAGAAGACCTGAGGAAGGTCCCTTGAGAGATCTTCTCCTTAAGCAAGAAGAGGAAAGGCAAAAGGAAGAGGCAAAACCTAAACTCACGCCTACCCTCAAGCCCCTTGAAATAGCTAAGGAGGTGGCAGAAAGGGCAGCGAAGGCAAAGCCCGCAAAGAAGAAGAAGGAAAAGCGAAAAGAAAAGGCGGACGAGTTGGCCCCTAAGAAGGTCATACGACATAGGAAGAAAGAGATATTCGAAAGAGCCGAGCTTTATGAAGGCCGCATACCAAAGCGAAAGGAAAAGAAGACAGCCAAGAAGTTGAAGCAGGCTGAAAGAGAGATCAAGCAGACGGAAATAACGGTACCCAAGGCAGCCAAACGAAAACTCAAGGTGCCCGAATCCGTAACCGTGGCAGAACTGGCAAAGGCGATGGGCGTAAAGGCCGCAGAGGTGATAAAAAAACTTATGGCCCTTGGTGTAGTAGCCACCATTAATCAATCAATTGATTTTGAGACAGCCGCACTGGTGGCTGATGAATTTGGCTATGAGTTTGAGCTTGAATCCTTTGAAGAAGAACTCCTCTTGGAACAGGAAGAGGATAAACCAGAGGAGTTGGTGCCCAGGCCACCGGTTGTAACCATTATGGGCCATGTTGACCATGGTAAAACATCGTTGCTGGACTATATTCGTAAGTCCAACATTATTCAGGGTGAGTCAGGCGGAATCACCCAGCATATTGGGGCCTATTATGTTGAGACGGAAGGCGGAAACATCGTATTTTTGGACACACCAGGTCATGAGGCCTTCACCGCCATGAGAGCTAGGGGCGCAAAGGTGACAGATTTGATTGTGCTAGTAGTGGCTGCTGATGATGGGGTTATGCCTCAAACGAGGGAGGCCATAAACCATGCGCGAGCTGCTGACATACCAATTGTTGTGGCCATAAACAAGATAGATAAACCAGAAGCTAACCCTGAGAAGGTAAAAAGGGAGCTAGCCGAGCTGGATCTTGTGCCCGAGGAATGGGGCGGGGACACTATTTTCGGGTACGTCTCGGCAAAAACTGGTGAGGGCGTTGATGAGCTGCTGAGTCTTATATTGCTTCAGGCGGAGATGCTTGAGCTAAAAGGGAATCCCAAGAAACCGGCACGAGGTACCATAGTAGAGGCCCGGCTAGACAAGACACGTGGCCCGGTTGCCACGGTTCTAATAAAAAATGGCACTTTAAGGACTGGGGACCATTTTGTGTGTGGAGAACACTATGGCCGGGTGAGGGCCATGCTGAATCACAGGGGGAAGAAGATGATCTCCGCGGGGCCTTCCATGCCTGTCGAAGTATACGGGATTTCCGGGGTTCCTATGGCTGGAGATGAATTCGTTGTAGTGAAAGACGAGCGAACGGCAAAGAGAATTGCCGAGCACCGAATGGCCCAGACCAAGAAGCAGGAGTTGGCCCGCAAGGGCATAGTGAGCCTTGACGATTTGTTCCAGCGTATAAAAGAGGGAGAGACAAAGGAGCTTAACATAGTGCTTAAGGCAGATGTTCAGGGATCTCTCGAGGCCCTATCTGATTCCTTGGCAAAACTCAGCACAGATGAGGTTAAAGTGAACATAATTCATTCTGCTACTGGCGCCATTACTGAGTCTGATGTCATGCTCGCATCTGCATCAGAAGCCATAATTATTGGATTCAATGTCAGAGCTAATCCCCGAGTAGCCGCGATAGCAGAAAAGGAAAGAGTTAATATACGTTACTATGATGTTATTTACAATGTCTTGCAAGACGTTAAAGGGGCAATGGCAGGCCTGTTAGAACCTGTTTACAAGGAAGAGGTAATAGGCCGTGTGGATGTGAAGGCAATCTTCCACGTTCCTAAGGTAGGCACGGTGGCCGGGTGTTATGTCACAGATGGGCATGTGGAGCGAAGTGCTAAGGTAAGGGTGCTGCGTGATGACGTTGTGGTGTTTGATGGAAAGATTGGTTCGTTAAAGCGATTTAAAGAAGATGTCAAGGAAGTTCAGGCAGGTTATGAGTGTGGTATTGCCATTGAGAATTTTCAGGATATCAAGCCGGGCGATGTGTTAGAGGTTTATAAGGTTGAAGAAGTCGAAGCAGAGCTTTGATCATGGTTGTTGGAACACTAAAAATCGAATTTTACTTGAGTGATAACCACTCTCTTAAGGGAAAACGTAAGGTCGTAAGAAGTATGGTGGATAAGGTCAAGGCCAGGTTTAATGTGGCTATTGCTGAGATAGGATCTAATGATAAATGGCAGAAAATAGAATTGGGAATAACAACTGTGGGAAATGATCGCAGGCATATTGACTCATCTCTAAACCACATTCTGGCCTTTTTGGAGTCTCTTTACTTGGCAAGGGTTATAGATTGCCATGTCGAGATCTTTAATGTGTGATCCTGACTGAAAAAGACTGTTTCTAGACTATGTATGGATAGGTACATTTTTTTGGGGCTAGGAGTCTCATCATGTTGGCTGGAAACCGAACAGTAAGAGTGGGAGAGCAAATACTAAAAGAGATTGCAATCCTTCTCATAGAAAATGTCAAGGATCCCCGGGTGAGAGAGGTCACCATGACCGGGATTAAACTAAGTAAGGACCTTAAGTACGCAAAGGTCTATTACAGCGTACTAGGGGGGCCTAGAGAGGTTGACAAGGCACAGGCGGGCCTTGACAGTGCCAAGGGATACATCAAAAGGATGATAGGTAGAAGACTGGAGTTGAGATATATCCCAGAGCTTTTATTCATTCATGATGACTCCCTTGAGACGGGTATGAATATCGAGAAGCTATTGCGGGCGTTGAAAATAAATGGATCATACAAAGACACTACGGAAGATAGTTGAAATACTAAAAGAAGGCCGTGCCTTTATTCTTACAACGCATAAGGACCCGGACGGCGACGGGATCGGATCAATGTTAGCCCTAGGCCAATCTCTAAAACAAGCTGGAAAAGAGGTCTGTCTGCTCTTGGAAGAGGCCGTGCCCCCACCCTTTGACTTGTTGGTGGGTGCTGATCTTATTGAGCAAGAGGTAGATCTGGATATTAAGTGGGCAGGAGTGCTTGTGCTTGACTGTGCTGATGAGAAGAGGCTTGGTAGTGTGGCCAAGAATCTAAGTTCAGTGAGGCCATGGATCAATATTGACCATCATGAGACAAACACTGAGTTTGGGGATATTAATCTCATTGAACCCAAAGGTTCGTCGACAGGTGAACTTGTCCACGGGATAATAAAGGAAGGTGAGTTTCCAATTAATGTGGATATTGCGGAGGGCATTTTCGCTGCAATTCAGACAGATACGGGATCCTTTAGGTATGATAACACCAGCTCCAAGGCCATGAGAATCGCAGCTGAGATGATTGACTTTGGGGTTAATCCTTGGGAAGTAACACAGAAGGTCATGGACGGCCATGATTTATCGCGTTTGAGACTATTGAGATCTGCCTTGGGGACAATCGAGTTACACCATAGCGGTAAAATAGGAATTATTGTTCTTACTAAGGGTATGTTTGAAGAGGCTGGTGCTGGTAAACTGGATAGTGAACGATTTGTCGATTTCGTAAGGTTCATCAGGGGCGTTGAGATCGCCGCTTTAATTCGGCAAACGGGCCATAGAAAATACAAATTTAGTATCCGTTCCAATAATCAAGTGAATGCAGCCAAGCTGGCCTTCCAATTTGGAGGCGGAGGGCATGAGAGGGCTGCGGGATTTGACTGCGAGGGTGATCTCATGGAGCTCAAAGAATCATTCATCAGGGAGGCTGGACGTTTTTTGAATGGAAGGCGTTGAGGATGGAATACTCCTTATTAACAAGGCCGAAGGTAAGACTTCCCATGATGTGGTTCAAAAGGTAAGGAGAATTTTGGGCGTCAATAAAGTAGGACACGCTGGTACCCTTGACCCATTTGCCACTGGGCTATTGGTGATCTTGGTTGGTCAAGGCACGAAGTTATCCGAATTCTTGAGACCCCTTGCAAAGACGTATGAGGCAGTAGTTCGGCTAGGAATAGAGACAGATACTTATGATAGAACGGGTAAGATCATAAGGAAGGCAGGAGAGATAAGAATAACAGAAGACGATGTTCAGTCCGCTGTTCGAGGCTTTTTGGGGGAAATTGAGCAAATACCCCCACCTTTTTCAGCAATAAAGATCAAAGGCAAAAGAGCGTACCAGCTCGCCAGAAAAGGCAAAGAGGTAAATCTTGCTCCTAGGAAGGTAACGATTTACGAGATTGTCCTTGACCACATGGAACTGCCTTTTGTCGGTATCAAGGTGAGGTGTTCTGCTGGCACATATGTCAGGAGTTTGGCCTTTGATCTGGGCAGAAAACTTGGATGTGGAGCATATCTGGATAAATTGCGACGCACACAAGTAGGCCAGTTTCGAGTAGATGAGGCGATTGGCTCTGAGAAGCTGGAGAGACTTGGGAAGGCATATTTGGGCACAAAGATGATGAGCCTGGTGGAAGCTCTGGGTAACATCACATCTGTGGAGATTACCAAGGGCTTGGCGGGAAAGGTTAGGAACGGATATTGTCCGAGAAACGATGAAATAGGATGTGGAGATTCACATAGTAGTATTTCAGGTAAACTGATCAAGCTTGTTTGTGACAAACGGCTTGTGGCCATTGCTAGTGTGAAGGAATCCACACGGAAAGCTGGCGAGAGAATTTTACAATTGGAAAGAGTATTTTCATAGGAAAAGGAGGTCAAAAAAGTGGTCTTAACACCAGAAGCCAAAAAGGAGATCATTGAGAAATTCAAAACCCACGAAAAGGATACTGGGTCACCAGAGGTGCAAATTGCCCTGCTTAGCAGTCGAATCAAATATCTTACGGAACATTTCAAGGTCCATAAGAAGGATCACCACTCGCGTCGAGGCCTGTTGAAACTAGTGGGCCAGAGGAGGAGGCTTCTGAATTATCTCAAGAAGAAGGACATAGAGCGTTACAGAAAGGTAATAAAAGAGCTGGGTATTAGAAAGTAGCGATGGCCCTCCATAGGCCCTTGAGTAGGTTATGAATCTCCGATTTGGGACAGAGGTGAAAAAGGATGAGTGAAACCATGATTAAAAGTTGTTCAGTTGAAATTGATGGCCGCGCCCTTCATGTGGAGACGGGGAGGGTGGCAAGACAGGCAAGTGGGTCCGCAGTAGTGACTCTAGGTGAGACTGTGGTATTGGTCACAGCTGTGTCTACAGATGAGGTGCGTGAAGGGATAGATTTCCTACCCTTAACCGTAGAGTACCAAGAAATGTCATATGCCGGAGGGCGTATTCCAGGTAACTTTTTCAGACGGGATATGGGTAGACCTAGTGAAAGAGAGGTTTTGACTTCTAGGTTAATAGACAGACCTCTAAGGCCTCTTTTCCCAGATAATTATCATTTTGAAACCCAGGTAATAGCAAGTGTTCTTTCCACAGATAGAGAGAATGAAGCCGACGTTTTGGCAATGCTTGGTGCATCTATCGCGTTGGAAATATCTGATATTCCTTTTAAAGGACCTATCGCTGGTGTTAGGGTAGGGCGTATCAGAGGTAAATTCGTAATCAACCCCACTCTGAGCGAACAGGAGGAAAGCAGTATAAACCTGATCGTGGCCGCCAACAGGGCTGGTATCGTTATGGTTGAAGGGGGCGCCCAGTTTGTATCGGAAGATGAAATAGTAGAAGCGATTTTCTATGCCCAAGATGCAATTCGACCTATGTTGGACATGCAGGATGAATTGCGCAGGGCTGTGGGAAAACCCAAGAGAGTTGTTCCACCTGAGGCTATTGAGGAGGATTTGATAAAGAAGGTTGAGGAGGTTGCAACACCTCTTCTTGAGCAGGTCATCATAACTGCCGACAAGAAGGAAAGACAGGCAAAGAGAAAAGAGTCTCTCGAGAAGGTTCTGGAGCAGGTAGGCGAGGCATTTCCGGAAAAGGAGGCGCAGATAAAGGACAAGTTTTATGAGCTTGAGAAGAAAATGGTTCGCCGGATGGTATTGGAGGACGAAAGGCGCATTGATGGGAGGTCTTTTACAGACGTACGGCCCATTGAATGCGCGGTTGGAGTCCTGCCAAGAGTCCACGGCTCTGCCCTTTTTACTAGGGGTGAGACCCAGGCGATGGTCCTAACGACCCTCGGGACCGAGCTCGATGAGCAAAGGATAGAATCCATATACGGCGATCAGTTCAGGTCTTTCATCTTTCATTATAATTTCCCTCCATACAGTGTGGGGGAGGCGAGAAGGCTATCCGGACCTGGGCGGAGAGAAATAGGCCATGGAGCCTTGGCGCGGAGAGCATTGTTACCGGTAATGCCAGATAAGGACAAATTTGAGTATTGCGTGAGAGTAGTCTCAGAGATTCTGGAGTCAAATGGCTCGTCTTCTATGGCCAGTGTGTGCGGTGGATCTTTATCCTTGATGGACGCAGGAGTGCCTGTGAAAGATGCGGTTGCTGGGGTGGCAATGGGGTTGATGTCAGATGGAGAAAAAGTGGCAGTACTCACAGACATAATCGGTGATGAAGATCATTATGGAGATATGGATTTTAAGGTGACCGGTACTCGCGATGGTATTACGGCACTTCAAATGGATATCAAGATCGACGGGCTATCTAAAGAAATTCTTTCCAGGGCATTGCAGCAGGCAAAAGAGGCAAGGCTCCATATACTCGATAAGATGAACAACACCATTGCGAGACCGCGTAAGCAGATTTCAGAGTATGCGCCTGTTGTTACCACTGTCGAGATAAAGCCTGAAAAGATAAGAGTTTTAATAGGCCCAGGAGGCAAGACCATCAGAAATATTTGCAGCGAAACTGGTGCCAGGGTCGAAGTGGACGATTCAGGAAAGGTATACATTGCCGCACCTGATAAGGAAAGCTCTGAGATGGCCATTAAGATGATAAATGAGATTGCCCAGGAAGCTGAGGTGGGTAAGCTTTACATGGGCAGAGTGACCAAGATCATGGATTTCGGGGCCTTCGTAGAGATCTTTCCGGGTACCGATGGCCTTATTCATATTTCACAACTTGATCGGGGAAGGGTAAACAAGGTCTCAGACATCCTCAAAGAAGGCGATGAGGTACTCGTAAAGGTTCTGGATGTAGACGAGAATGGGAAGATCAGGTTGTCCCGCAAGGCTGCTCTTGGAGAACACCTTGAAGATGTTTAAGAAAACGGTCTTAGACAACGGGGTTAGAATCCTCTCAGAGTCAGTGGAACATCTTAATTCCCTATCACTAGGCATATGGGTGGATGCAGGCTCACGGGATGAGGCGGAGGGGGAAAATGGCGTCAGTCACCTTATTGAGCACATGGTCTTCAAAGGTACTACTAACCGTACAGGACTCCAGATTGCAAAAGAGTTGGACGCCATTGGCGGACTATCCAATGCCTTCACTGGTAAAGAAAGCACGTGCTTTCATGCCCGTATCCTCAGAAAGCATTTTCCCATACTCTCCGATATACTCTCCGATATTTTCCTAAATCCTATCTTTGACCCTAGTGATTTGGAAAGAGAAAGAGAGGTTATCCTCCAAGAAATAGGCATGATAGAGGATACACCAGACGAGAATGTGCATGTACTGTTCAACCGCCATTTCTGGCGTGACCACCCCATAGGTATGCCAATCCTGGGCACAGAGAAGAGTGTTTGTAGCATCACGCGAGAACATCTGTTTAGCTATAGGGAAAAACATTACACCCCTGATCGGATCCTGATCGCTGCGGCGGGAGACGTGGATCACGACCAAGTTGTTTCCACTTTTGGCCCACTTTTTGAGTCCTTGAATATAAGAAATTCTGGCCACGAGAGGCGGGCACCTGATTGCCACAGCGGAATATCCATCCACGAAAAGGCCCTTGAACAGGTCCACATATGTATAGGCGGACAGGCGCCTTCTCTTAAAAACGAACAAAGATTTGCATGCGGGCTATTCAACACCATTCTGGGTGGCAACATGAGCTCTAGGCTTTTTCAAGAGATAAGGGAGAAAAGAGGTCTGGCATATTCTGTATTTTCGTTTCTTTCTGCATACCTGGACACAGGGATGTTTGGCATTTATGTGGCGACCGACAGGGAGAAAATTAATTATGTCCTTGAAACCATAAGAACTGAGATTAGGAAGATGCTGAGGGGTAGGATGGCTAAGGAGGACTTGGATTCTGCAAGAGAACATTTAACAGGTGGTATATACCTAGCTGCAGATAATACTGACAATAGGATGATGAGGATAGCAAAGAACGAAATGGTTTATGGCCGCTATATCAGCTATGATGAGGTCGTCCACAAGCTTAACAAGGTCACCATAGACGATGTATTAGAGGCTGGGAGCAATATCTTTTATGGGAATAGTATATCCATGACGGCTCTTGGGCCTGTTACTGAACAGGACATCGATGAGAGTTGTATCCGTTTTGATTAGGTCGTAGTGCAAGAAGGGGTTCCCTTTCCATGACCAATGATGGCGTGCATATCGAGATAAAGGTCAAAAGGTTGCCTGGGAGCGAGGACCTGCCCTTACCGCGATATGAGTCTGATGGATCTTCGGGAATGGACCTGAGAGCGGCGGTCAAAGAGCCAATAGTACTGAATCCCGGGGAGATAAAGCTGATCCCTACTGGCATTGCCATTTCTTTACCTCTAGGATACGAAGCGCAAATCAGACCGCGAAGTGGGCTTGCGTTGAATCATGGGGTTGGAATGGTCAACTCGCCAGGAACAATCGATTCTGATTATCGGGGAGAGATCGGCGTAATACTTGTGAACTGGGGCACAACATCTTTTGTTGTGACCCGAGGTCAAAGGATCGCACAGATGGTAATTTCCAAGGTTTACAGGGCTTGCCTTAAAGAAGTAAGTGTTCTAGATGAAACTAAGAGGGGAAAAGGCGGGTTTGGACACACTGGCCTAGCTTGAGTTAATATAATGCGA
>Ga0164311_10001714_pt1 | contig 10973 bp, 9 predicted proteins | sample GuaBasSedimGuay2_FD_121796 | JGI IMG/M metagenome (GOLD analysis project Ga0164311, IMG submission 121796) | Subseafloor sediment microbial communities from Guaymas Basin, Gulf of California, Mexico - Guay2, Core 4569-9, 9-12 cm | ecosystem: Environmental > Aquatic > Marine > Hydrothermal vents...
ATCAAGTACTTTGATGACAGGTTCAATGGCAGGGGGCGTGACTATGCATACGTGCTTCCAGCTATGACCCGAGCAATACAAGCAGCAGGCAGGCCAGTCCGTAGGCTCGACGATAAGGGAGCAATCATTCTGCTAGACCAGAGATTCGCAACGCCATACCTCAGACGCTTTCTCCCGAAGTGGCTTGCCGAGGTGACTCAGCCTGTACCAGACGATCCGACACTTGTGGCGGAGAGGATTCAATCATTCTTTGAACAGTGAACAGCGGAGATTGCCTCATCTAAAGAGCGCCGTCCTGCGAGAATGTCTTCGGCCTCGTCTGTTGAGAGTCTGTTGCCTCCAGTTAGCTGACCAAAGAGACGCTTCAGTAGCCGAATATAGCCTTCTCTCCTCTCCAGACAAAGACGATTGTCAGTGACTGCGACACCTTCTCGCTGTGCGATTATTGTTGCTGACGACCTATCATTGTCAGGGCCACTTGTCAGTGTTGTATGATGCTCGTCAACGATTTGAACAGTGACTCTTGATGATGCACGCTGAAGAGCACGGAGATACAATGCAAGAAAGAAACGGGACCCATCGCCAACACGGATCAAAACACTACAATGCACAAGATTCTGTCTGATGATAGTGATCCAACGAAGTGTCTGTCTGACTGCATGAACAGGCGAAATCGCGGATGTTGTACACAGTACCTTCCCGTCGATGATAAGAGCTAGGCCAAAGCGCAGGCCAGGGTCAACACCGATAACTGCGTTTGTACCGCGTGTGACACCGTTCAGTAGTGCAACGGTGACAATGACTGCGCCCTCAACATCATCCTCGTTCTTCACCAGAATCACACGTTCGTCTTTGCCAGTCATGTCCTCATCAGTGATAATCGCCTTCGCGACCTGACAGATTGAGTCACTGAAACGTCCCACAGTAAATGGAATCCTCATACGTTCTAGGCTACGCATTATCAGATACCGTATCTTTGCATCTCGAATGGCCACCACTGTGTCTTGAGGAGTCATGACGCCAGCGACCTTTCAAGAGCTATGCTTATCATCTTCACCTATTAATGCGATGCTGGTGTAGTGTTGTTGAGCCTTCTGTCAGGAATATCCAGCCTTGATAGTGTGATGGGTGGGGGACTTAGAGAGGGTGCATTCACACATGTCTACGGGGAGGCTGCCTCAGGGAAGAGCACTCTAGGACTTGTCTTTGTACGGGCAGCACTGCTGACGGGCATAGGAACTATCATTCTCAATCCAGAAACGAGCTCACCGATTGAAAGACTGGAGCAGATTGTCGGGAAACCATTCGAAGAGGTGGCGGACAGTGTTAGAATAATCGTTCCAAAGACGTTTGAAGAGCAGGGACACATAATCGAGGACCTAGAGCTCTATTTGCGCGACAACACGCGACTCATCATGGTCGATACTCTCACAAAACTCTATAGGGTGAGCCTTGAAGATAGAGAGAGAAACTACGAGGCTCATCGGGAACTTAACCGGCAAGCGGGGATACTCAAGGGCATCGTGAAACTAAGAGGACTATTTCTCCTAGTCTTGAACCAAGTGCGAGGACGTATTGCAACTGGCCAACACGATTTCGAGCCGGTTGCCGCCAGTATCATGGACTATTGGTCAGACTGCACTATTCGCATGGACATAGGACATACGCCTAGTGAGAGAATCATAACAAGAATAGAGGATGGTACAGTATCGAGGACTTGCCGTCTGTTTCTGTCAAGGACCGGATTCGTCACCGAGCCGGCGGCATCAGAAAGAAAGAAATAAGAAACGCACAAGAACCGCGAGAACACCTAATGTACGAAGAAGCAGCGCTGGTGGAACTTGCACTCTGGTTCGGACTCCCGGCATGGATTGCAAATGCAACGCCAGTGATATTCGGTGGTGGTAGGCCCATCGATGGGGGGCGGCTGTTCTTGGATGGCCGGCGTTTGTTGGGCGACGGTAAGACCGTCCGTGGTTTTGTTGCAGGAGTATTCTTTGGCACTCTTACAGGCGCGGTTCAAGAACTCATCGCCCCCTTTGTCAAAGCCATGATGATAGAGTTTGTCACACTGACCGCACCAATGGAAGTGGCCCTCTCAATGACCGTACCCATAGCTCTTGCTATGTCAATTGGTGCACTCTTTGGGGATATGATAGGATCATTTGTCAAGAGACGCATCGGAATTCGGAGCGGAGGCCCAGCACCAGTCTTGGATCAGTTAGGATTCATCTCGATGGCACTAATCCTCGCTTCGCCCATTGTACGTATTGGGTCGGTGTTCGTTCTGGTGCTTGTGACCCTCACATTATTGACACACTACGTCACAAATGTCATGGGGTATCTCCTTGGGTACAAGAGAAACCCATGGTAGGAGCTGATGGTTTTTCTCAAACGGGCCTTTAGTTGTTGTTTGATGGATAGATTAAAAAGGTCGGCTCAAATCATGTTGAAACAAGGCAGCCTCAGAGAATACTCTATGAGGTTAACCAATCAAACTTCTCTATACCGGAGTCGCTCAAACAATGAAGGTAGCAGATTGTATGCAGGCAGACGTAGTGCACGTTTCTGTACCAGGCACCCGAGAGGACGTGCTACAGATAATGGCAGAGAAGCAGATCAACGGTCTGCCCGTGGTGAAGAAGGGGACAAAGAAACTGGTTGGGATTGTGACCAGGACGGATCTGCTTCGAAAAGCGGATGAAGATCAGCTAGCAATGTTGATGGTGCGCGACCCGTTGACGGTTACACCACAGACACACGTACGTACAGCAGCCAAACTCATGCATGAGCATGGCTACAGAAGACTGCCTGTTGTGAAGGATGATGAGCTTGTCGGCCTGATATCGGTTCCCGACATCCTAGGAGCAATCATTGAGGGCAACGATAAGTTCCAAGAGATGCAGATAAAGGACTTTGTCAGGCGACGGATAATGTCCGTATGGGAGAAGACGCCTCTCCCACTTGCGTATATGATAATGGACATGGCGGGGCAAAATGCCCTTGTTGTCTTGAATCAGGGAGGAGGGGTCAGCGGCCTGATATCGGTAAGCGACTTCATTCGGCTCTCGGAAGAAACCGTCGAGAATAATGTTTCAGCCACGTTCAGTGGGACGGAGAATGCAGTGGACTGGGGCTGGACCTCCAAGGATTTCCTAGTGGTGACGAAGAAGCTCTTGAAACTCCCAGACATTCCCGTTGAGAATATCGTGACAAAGAACATCATTAGCGTTACAGAGGTCACAACGGTCGCGGAGTGTGTGAGAGTCCTCAGAAAGAACGATATTGATCAGGCACCAGTGCTCTCAGCCACAGGAAACCTTGTTGGAATGATTGAAGACCGAGATCTACTTGGACTCGCCATCGAGTATCTCTAGAAGAAGTCTGTCAGCGCGGTCTGCTCGGATATAAACAACGAGTCAAGGGATGACTCAATCAGATGAAGTCGCTCTGTGAGATAGTTGCTTAGTCCGTACTCTCTAATCATCTTCTTGGCCACATCAAGATACTTTGAGATATTCTTCTGACGGACCGTCAGCGACAGCTCCGAGCCACAGACACAGTGCCCTGAGAGTGGAATACGACGATATACACGATGGCACTTCAGACACTGTATCTTCTGTGTCGAGTAAGCCCGGAGATTTCCACGGATATCGCGTATGAAATGATGGGACAAGACTCGCTCAGCAACATCTTTTGCATCTACAGCAGCAATAAGCCGTGCAAGGCTCAGTTGGGCCTCAAGTTTCTCAGCCATGCTTCCAAGAGTCTTGTATCGGGTATTACGGGGACCCTCATCAAACGACGATGTTTCATGTGTGAACCCAAAGCCCTCATACTGAGCCTGTGTGTTGAGCCGATTCGCAACTATATCCACTAGATGTTCCACTTCTTTCGGATCACAGCCCCTAGATACCATCTCATAGAACTCAGCTGGATAACGGCTGCATACCTCCATGTTGTGACTCTCATCATCCACCTCTTCGGGATTGAGAATGACGGAGAGCACAAGGGGTGCATCCATGAATCCCCCGCGCCCAGCCGGTAGAAAGAACTTTGAAAAGTTCAACAGGGCATCGAGAACGAGAATTACGGCGTCTTCATCCCCATCACAGTTTCTTCGCTTTGCTGCATGCCAGTACGGATGTGCATAGCAAAGACTTGCTCTTGTGAATCCTATGATACGCCCAATGATTCCCGCAGATGTGTGAGGAGCTAGGCCAATCACCAACCGTCCAATAACATCGTCACGCGTCTTGAAGTTGTAGTATCTCTCAAGACCGTAGATCTTCTCAAGACAATCATCCACGAACATGCCAACGCGGAAGAGATAGTCGGCGCAATTGAGGGGGACGATTATGTCCTGCACTTTCAGCTCCACCACTTGGTCCTCTGAAACCAGTGGCGACCCTGTCCAATCTGTATGGTAGCCAAGTTTGTGCAACCGACTCACAGACACCCCAATCTCACGTGGTGTGAAGTGCGTCAGCGGCGCATCGGTTGCGTCGAAACGGGCAGTTCCATCCCTGTAACAGTAGACTTTATGCTTGGCACGCAGAATGCCCTTACCAAGGTACTCGGGAATCTTCAGACTGCTAGTCAGACCCAGTACGCCACGGACACCGTAGGCTTGGGGCTCGCCAATTTCAGACTCCACCCGTTCGAGTAGCGCCTTGATGTCGACCGTGTACGAGCGTGTCGTACGAATCAGGTTGACATCATGACTGAGCGGGCACATCCCCGTTTTCTCGTCAATAGGACGACCGCATCCTTCTTGTGAACACCAACGATACACTTCAGTGTGTACTCCGCAGTCTGGACAGCGTGACTCGAAAGTCACCGTGTTGCACTGTGGGCACATCCTTGTGACCATCTCTACAGAAACACCAGACGATGCTACGTCCGTTAGCGAGGATGACACGCCATCAAATGTTTCTAGGCTGGTGGGTCGGTCAAGCCCCTCCGCCACACGTTCCAGAGATCGTTCACTACCAAGATCACGGCCTACAGGGAATAAAACCTGAACTGGAGGCTTCATTCTTCGCTCCTCGGCCTTCTCCGGACGGCCCATCCGAGCACCTATAGAGAAACCAAGCTTATCGCGAAGACGGACAGAGGCAACAGAGTTGAGAATATCTAGAGACGTTTCGCCAGCCGGGGAGGCTTCTGACTCACCAAGCTGGGCAAGTACGGTCCGAGGCGAATCCGCAAGCAAGATGTGATTGTCATTGCTAACCGAGTGTGGAATTCCAGCGCGCTCCAATAGTAGTTTGTAGTCTGGATTGAGAGGTAGAATGAGCTGTTCACCAGCGGATGTGACCCTAATCTCCTTCGACTTCAGCATCCAGTCGCGAAGACGAAGAGTTTCATCCGGCTTCAGGGCCCGCCAGCGATACAGATAGTATGGATGAAGTGGAACATCAAACACCTCTGAGATGGCAAGGGCCTCTTCAGGCGTGGGTCTGTGTGACAAGGGATTGCTGATGAACAGGTTGAGACGTTCCGGCGTGATAGCACACTTGCGAAGACACTGGGCAAGTTTGGCGCCAGAGAGTTTGCTTGTTGCACGGTCAAGGTCATGGGACCACCACTCTTCGCAGTACCCGGGTGTGACAAGAGGGTGATTATTCTCCAAGAACTCCCCCAGAGCGACAAGAATATCACCCAAGTACAGAATCTTTGTCACATCAGGACGTATTCGTCTTGCATCTTCAACACTCTCCACACGTCTTACAGAACCGTTTCGGAGGAGGACTATTGGCCCCTCGATTGTGTCCACTGGTGCCACAATGGAGCCCTTGCCTGGACGCTCCGTTCGAATGTGGGTTCCAGGAGCCAAGAATTCGTCAACAAGGACCATTGTCGCGGGATGGACACCCACACCTGCAAGACCTGTGTTTCTTGACCGCCCGTATCTTAATCTGAATCCACCTGGACGAGAGGGATGCGAAAATACAGGCCGGCCTCCAATCACGTCCGCAAGATAGTCTGACTTTGGAGAGATCACCTTGTCCTCCGACGCTCCCCTCTTCTCCTCGGCTTTCGTCTTTGAAACCTTGTTAGCCAGCTCGTTCAACCACTCCCAACCAGGAATGTTAACGCGATTGACAATCTTCGCCAACTTGGCTGCACGGCCGACAACACCATCGCTCAAGACAAGAACCATGCCTCCGCGCACACGGTTTGTTTCAATACGAGGTAAATCTCTGGTCCCTGACACCTCGAACTCTTCAGTTGGCTCACCTGTGAGCATTATAGGAAGTTTCGAAGCAGCAAAACGAATGAGATCCGGATGCACCGGATACTGCAGATGGACAGCACGTGAATATAGCTCAACCTCTTCGAGGGCACGTTCTATCTCTTCCTCTGTTGACTTGAGAGGGGGAAGACCGAGCACTTGGCGTACATAATCAGCGACTAGGACGGTTACTGCGGCCTCGGTCCCACCAGCCGCCCGGATTGGCCCGGCCAAGTACAATGCAAGATATTTTTCCTCACCGGATCCACGAATGCGTACCTTTGCAATCCCCTCAAGTGGGGCAGCCGTAATGCTCTCTGTGAGAATGGACAGAGCCACCCGAACGGCCTTATCAGCGGCCTTCTCGGAATCCGAGATTCCACCAAGTTCGCCTTGCGCAATCTCTTTTGCTATCTGGAAGGCAACTTCTTCACGCGACTTGCTCTCTTGAAGCTCTCTGATTCTCTTGGCAACACCAGCGGGGCCATCAAGTGTGGCCTCGACACGAGCAGCCACATCGTGAGCGTGCGGGATTTCAACCTTTGTGACTGGGTCAAACCCTTTCGCGCGCGCAGTTTCTGCAATAGCGTAGATTTCTTTGACTCTCTCACTCAGCTGCTCGAAGTACTCCCCATAGGTTGGGCTATGGACCGGAAGACTGGGCTCTGTTTCGTTCACGCTGATTCGAATCTAGCTCTTGAGGGCCTGTTTTTTAGTGTTAGCTCTGACTCGCTGATGCCGAGCAGAGATGCTTTAAAGCAACCCAACGACAGTAACCTGTGTACCATTGATACACGGAAAAGGACGGAAGAGCGTTGCTCACACTTGAACAGACTATAGAGGTCATACTCAAGCACCGTGGGGACTTGGACAGAAAGGCAGTAATGGAGATGATACAGCAAAAGCGTGAACAAATGGGCCCTGATCTTGTCAACGAAGAGTCAGCCGCCATGATTGTTGCACGCGACTTGGGAATCGATCTTCAGCAATTGTCACCCCGGGCCCGCATGAAGATTGCGGATGTCAATGAAGGCACTAGAAGTGTCACCCTCACTGCCAAGGTCGTTGGCATTGATACTGTTAGAGAGTTTGCCAGAGCTGGAGGCGGAACTGGGAGAGTGGCAAGCATCACAGTGGCAGATGATACGGGCAAGATTAGGGTCGTTCTCTGGGATGACATGACTGAGGCCGTTTCTAGTGGTGCCGTCAGCGTCGGCTGCTGGGTTCAAGTCAGAGGCGGCTATGTCAGGAAGGGTCTGCGGGGCGCACTTGAGCTCAACCTCGGGCGAATGGGCGGTCTGAGGGTGCTGGAAGACTATGAGGTGAAGGATCTTGACATCGATGTTGTTTCGACGGGTGTGACAAAACTGGGAAACCTAGAGGAGGGAATGTACGACATAACAGTCATGTTCAGTGTGCAGAGGGTCTTCGGTCTCTCGACGTTCACGAGGAGGACCGATGGTTCCGAGGGAAAGGTACTGAGTGTGATTGGAGCAGACGACACTGCTAGTAAGCGCATAGTGTTCTGGGACGAACACGCCGAACTCATGCAAGACGCCCACGAGGGAGAAGTTGTACGCCTGTCTGGTGCGTACACAAAGAAGGGACGCTACGGTGATGTGGAGGTCCATGCTGGCCGCACTGCTGTCATTGAGAGAGACCTTGACGAGGCCATTGAGGTCGTGGAAACTGCGGCGGCCACGTTTCAAGAGATGGGAATGCAGCCAATATCTAATCTGTCACTTGAGATGCGTGATGTCGACATAGAGGGCAAGGTTGTCAAGATATTCCCAGTGAACACATTCCAGAGGGCGACTGGTGAGGGGCGGGTTCAGAACATACTCATCACTGATGGGACTGGAACTGTGAGGGTGACCTTTTGGAATGAGGATGTGGATAAGATAAAGTCCTTACAGGAAGGGGACATCATTCGGGTTCGTCACGGGTATGTGAAGGAGGGGTTCAGAGGCGGAGTTGAGTTTGATGTGGGCAGAAGGGCCGAGATTGAAATTAACCCCGAGGGGTCAGGTCTGGAAAGTCTTGACACAAGTCAAATTGCATTGACTCCAACTGCAGGAACGTGAAGGGTCCGCATTGGTGACATTGAGGTGGGGATGGAGGGCAAGAATGTCGAGGTGGGGGGTCTGATAATGGGGGTGTCCCGGCGGAGCCCCATTTACGCCGCCTGCCCAAACTGTAGAAAGAAGCTGGAGGAGGCGGCCGATGGCTTTCGTTGCCCTGTGTGCGGGAGCATTCCAACACCGGAGTACCGCATGTTGTACAAAGTGACATTAGACGATGGGTCGGGGACTATTCCAGTCACACTGTTTGGATCATCTGCTGAACAATTGATTGGCATCACAGCTCAAGAGGCACATGAGATGATTGAGCGATCTGGGAATCCAACGGAACCCTTTGATAGGAATGCCCACAGAATACTCGGAACAAGGATTGTGATACAAGGAAGGGTCACAAAGTTCAGGGACACACTTGAGATTGCAGCTTCCTCTCTATTGTTTCCCGAGCTGTCTGATGAGATTCAGCGGGAGCGGCGGCACATTGAGAGCCTGATGCAATAGACGCTGAAGGCAGATGACTTCGGTACCGTTCACGAACTTGCCTCAATCAGGGCCCGGAGAGCCTCCAAGAACGTATCCACATCATGTTCATTGTTGTAGAGATAGAAGCTCGCGCGTGCAGTGCCCTTGCTGGGAGGGATTCCCCTCTGATAGTGAAACGGGTTTGCACAGTGTGCCCCTGAACGTACCATCACCGCATATTCATCGTTCAGGAAGGTGGCCACATCGTGAGCTGAACCAACAGTGTCAATAGTGAACGCCACAAGACCAGTCCTGAGTCGTATGTCATCCGTTCCCAGAATGTGAACATGATTCATGTTCTTGAGTGCATCTAGTGCCCTCGACAAGAGCGAGCGTTCTCGCTTCTCAATCTCTTTCATCCCAATTGAAGATAGATAATCAGCTGCGGCGCCTGCGCCTATCGCACCGGCATAGTTCTGAAGACCAGCCTCAAACTTCTCGGGAGGGGGCAGGTACTCCGGAATTATGCGTCCATCCTCAAAACGAACGTCAGCGACTGTATCGCCGCCGGTGAGAAACATGTCCATGGACTCTAGGTGTTCAAGCTTGCCATAGAGTAGGCCCATTCCGGAGGGCCCACACATCTTGTGCACCGACAGTGCAGAGAAATCCACATCGAATGCCTGAACATCCAATGGGTGATGCGGAGCGTATTGAGCGTCATCGGAGAGCACCAATGCGCCCCGATCGTGGGCAATCTCGACAATCTCCCGCAGCGAAACAACCGTCCCTGTCACATTGGAAGAGTGCACAACGGACACAAGGCTAGTCGTAGAATCAATTGCCGCTTTCCAGTCCTCAATATCGAAAGTGCCATCGGGTCTAGCCTCTACAACCTCAATTCGAAGTCCGTCACGATGTGCTCTCTCCACGAACGGAAGCGAGCCACTGTGATGCTCTAGGGAGGTGGTGACTATCTTGGAGCCCTTTGGAATCTTCAGCGACCGGGCAACGATGTTGATGGCCTCCGTTGCATTGCGGGTCCAGATGCATTCTTCAGCGCGGGACGCATTTATGAATCGGGCCATCTTTTCGCGCGCAAGGGCATAGGCCTCTGACACCTCTTTTCCAAACGTATGTATGCTTCGGCCCCCACAGGCCGGATACTGCTCATAGTAGACATTCATAGCATCAATCACTTGACGAGGCTTAAGGGCCATGCATGCGCTGTCGAGATATACCACGGGATTTCCATTAATTCTCCGCCTGAGGGCAGGAAAATCATCGCGGACTCGTTTCCAATCGGTCAACTTCATTCCCTCACAATTGACCAGCGGTAACCGCCCTTCCCAAACTTCTTTGAAATCAGACCACGTTCCACCAGCTCATTAGCGGCAGCGATGAAGGCATCACCGCCTGCACAGTCTGTACATATATCTGCAAACTGTTCCTGCTTCGCCAGTTCCAGTATCTCAGAAGTGGTCAGAGAGTCTGCAGTCTTGAGGATTCTCAGGACACACTCTGCATTTCTTGACAGATTGGACATGGTCGCGGCTGCGCCTGATGGCCGCACCATAAGAAATCTTCTGTATCATCATTGTGACACAGCCTCGACCTATACCGTTCGGCGCCGCTTCCCTGACACTTACAATCAACGATTCGTTAGGTGAACCAGCCGCATGCTTACTCAACACAACGCTTAAATTAAGGTCGTCCGGCGTACAGAGTGCTCCTTCTTGTTGAGCCAACCCCGCCTGTGCAAAATAAGTAAGGTGAAGAAGTTGGGAAGAAGACGTAGACAGAAAGTCAGTAGGAAACCACAACGAAAAATACCAGATGTATATCCATGCCCCGAATGCGGTAACACCGCAATCAAGATTGAATTGTATAGGGACAACGGGATTGCCGTGGTGAAATGTGGTTCGTGTGGCCTCGAGATGGTGATCGATGAGGTTAATCCACTCACCGAGGCCGTTGACGTATATGGGAGTTTCATCGATAGATTCTACGAGGAGCGCAGAGTCACTGCGTAGAGCCTCGCGTCAGCAACCATTATAAGAGATTGGCGTCGGAGAGGGAGCGATTCTCATGCAGACCGAAATGACCGTTCAGATACTGACCATCATCCTCGACGCACTAGGTATTGTGGCTCTGCTTCTCATACTCGGCTATACGGTCTACGGTGAGGATGTCAC
>Ga0164311_10001716_pt1 | contig 10969 bp, 8 predicted proteins | sample GuaBasSedimGuay2_FD_121796 | JGI IMG/M metagenome (GOLD analysis project Ga0164311, IMG submission 121796) | Subseafloor sediment microbial communities from Guaymas Basin, Gulf of California, Mexico - Guay2, Core 4569-9, 9-12 cm | ecosystem: Environmental > Aquatic > Marine > Hydrothermal vents...
AATGGAAGAGTTTGAGAGGGAATGCGAAAGATACGGAGATCGTTTCCATGCTGGCTTTTTCTTTACCCTTGCACAGCTAGTATCTGTTGCGAGAGAAATACCGATGCTTCCTGGAGAAAGGATAAGCAGAGAGGAGTTTGAGAGAAGCTGGAGAAGAACCAGGGAGAAGCTGGGACTGTAAGGTGAAAAGATGAAGGAAGATAAGATTCAGAAGATTGCCGACACGCTTACGCCTGGCATAATTGCATGCCTGATACTGATGATTATCATGAAGCCAGATGCATTCCTTGAGTGGTTCAAGGACAAAACAATGGTTTACACGATAGCGATGTTCTTTTATGTTCCGATAGCAAAGATAATCATCTACAAGAAATACAGCAAAAACTACACAGCTCCAATCTTCCTCGGTATCCTATTCCTCATACCCTATGCAATCATCATGAAACTCACTCCAGAAGATGTCATCATAACATTACTCCAGACCATAGTTGCAATCTCCGTGTTCTCAACATTGTTCCATCTGATAGAGGAGGAGATAACATGAGACCATTAACAGCGGTACTCATCCTATCGGCAATCATCGTCATGGCTATACTCCTTGCGCCGGTCTTCCAGCTTGCGGGATATGATACAAGGTATCTTTATGCGAGCACCGCCTGTGGATACTCGATGTATCCCTCGATAAAGAATGGGGACTTGCTGGTCGTTGCAAAGAAGGGGTCGCCTTATTATGATCCAGAGATTGGGGATATTCTCGTTTATAGATACAAGAACTTTTATGTTGCTCACAGGCTGATTCATATAAACGGCGATATTTACTTCTTGAAGGGAGATAACAATGATTATGTTGAGAAGGTGAAGGAGGAGAATGTGGTTGGCGAGGTTATCGAGGTGATTCCTAGAGAGAATCTGATTGCTGGTGTGGTTGTGAAAAACTTAATATTTTAAAAATCGATGACAGAACCATGAGCGAGAGGGGGTTTAGAAGAGGATTGTTTGTGCTGATGGTTGCGGTAGTTGTTCTGATGTCGGTGATGTATGTTCTTCCAGAACCAGTAAAAGGACAGTCACCACCAGCAGTTAGCTATGCATCTCCATCCGATGGTGCAACCTTTGTTGATGTTATTCCAGGAGAAGGTGTTAACTGGACTGTTAATGTTACAGATTCAGATGGTGACTTGCAGAGAGTGAGATTGCTATCAAACAGCTCTGGTTCATGGCAAGTATTCTATGATTCTGGCTCTCTTGGTGGTGTCTCCTATCATAATGCGTCAGGAACAAATCCAAACTGGACTGGTTCATGGAAGACGTACTACTGGCGTATTGCGTGCTACGACGGTGCTTGGACGAATTACACTTACAGTTTTACCACGGAATATGTGTTTGGGCAACCTCATTGTATTGTGCTAGATGATTTGAAAGATATTAAAACATCTGTGATGTACAAAAATACAACCGGTGATTATTATCTTTGGGCTGATATTGACAATATAGGTGTGATAACATCAACAAATGGAATAGATTTTGTAACACAACCAATTACTGATACTGGGATAGGTGGTGATTATCCCTATAATGCATTCACTTATAATAATATACCTTATCTGTATTACAGGGTTGGCTATTATTTAAACTACCTTTGGTACAATCGAACGGCAGGAGCATGGCAAAGTGGTGGTACAGGCATAAAGATATATGGTTATTGGGATTATTTTGCTCGCTACAGTTTTGGTGCTGACATAAAATACTATGATGGTCAATATCATCTGGTGGCTGGTAAGGGAGGAAATGCCCTATCACATTGCACATCAAGTACCCCTTTAGGAACATTTACATGCATACAGACCCTTGAAAGCGGAAATCATTGGTGTACTGGTGTTAGTGACATTTGCTGTACCTATTATATGCCTTCTTTAAATATCTTTGATGGTAAACTTATATTAACATACATAGATGTAGGTAGAGACCTCCACTGGAGAGTTTACGATGGTATAAACTGGATAGACAAAGGAGATATTGAAGCAGATTTAGGAACATCAAGCCATGAAATTCAAGGACACTGGCAATCCACCCTAAAAGACCCAGTAAACCATCAACTTGTCTGTGTATATATAAACTCATCAGGCTGGCTGGTTTATAGAGTATTGAAAAATATAAGCGAAGGATGGAGCGATGCACATATAATCTATAAGCCAGGCGAAGGCGAGTTGATAGGCTACCCCCATGCAGATTATATCGATAGGAGAGTGGTCATAACCTTTGCTTCAAATCGCAGAGGCAATTACAACATCTACATGATTTGTGCACCAGATTATTCATCAATATCTGGATTGAATTACACTTACGACAGAATAGTCTTTCCAGATGCAACACCAACATCGACCCACGTAAACTCAACAGTTTTTGCAATCAAGAATATCAATGACAGACCAATCTTGAACATAACATGGCATGTTGGAAAGATAGGAGACATCGAGACAGCAAACAACGCAAGGGTATGGAGCAATATGTCTGGAACATGGCAGAGCTGGGATGTAGGTTCAGATTACAACACAACAAAGATAAACATAGAATCTGTCAAAGGCTCTAAGTGGATGCCTGGCGAGACTTTGTACTGGAAGATAGAGATTCTAGATATTGGTGGTGTTGCCGAAACCTTACACGCATCTGACAACAACATATGGTACTGGATAGAGCTAGAATGATTTATGATGCCAAGAACTCTGTATCCATTGCTTCTGCTCGCATTCCTATTCTGTATCATAGCTACGGTAAAGGCAACCATAACAATAACTGATGTTTCTCCACAAGATGGAGCAAAACATGTAGATATAACAGATAACCCACCAGACCCAGGCGGTTATGTAAGATTATCCTTGACCTTGATAGACAATACTGGAAACGATGACATGGAATTCTGGCTAGATATATGGAATGGAACAGCCTGGGTCAACAGAATTCATCAAGCATATGTTTCTTCTCCATATACAGTTACCCAAGATGAATACTCATTCAATCATACTGCAACAACCTACAAATGGAGAATCCTTACAAAAGACTGGACAGACAACACATGGAACAATCAAACATTTACCTTCACAACAGATAAGTATCCATCTCCTCCAGAGTGTATCTATCCAGAGAATAACTCCCTTGTTGAAGCTGGAGAGATAGTTTTAAAAGTAAAGGTAAACCATCCAGACAATCCATACGGAGCAAAGATTTACAATGTCACATTTCACGAGTATCCATCTGGAAGACTGATAGGATGGAATGCAACATCGACTGGATGGGATAACGGAACAATAGTTACATGCAATCAGACCTTCCTTGCGATGTATCCAGCAACAAACTACTACTGGTATGCAGTTGCACACGATGATGAATACAACACATCTTCTCCAGTTTTCATGTTTAAAACAAACTTCACCGAGATTGAACCATCGAAATCTTGCTATGCAGTAGGTTCAACCATTTATATAGAAGGAGTCTACACAGAGCCAGAGCCACCAGAGGCTTGCTACGCCGTGGGTTCAGTAATCAACATCTACTACCCAATAGAGCTGAAATTCCCTCATCCAGCGAACAATTCCGTCAATGTATCTGTGAATCCAAACCTTGGAATATGGGCTTACAAGAACGGAGAACAGGGATACTGGAACTTCACATTCTATGCAAATGATACCATAAATGAAACATGGCATCAAGTAAATGATAAGGTTCAGGTTTTGCTTGGATACGGAGCAAACAACCTCACCATAAATGATAACCTTAGCAAAGGAGAGTTCAGCTATACCGTTTACTGCGATAACTTGACCCTTACGAGTGAGAGGGCAAATACGAATTACAATCCAAATTGGAAGTACTATCAGGTTCTCAAGATCAACAACAATGGATACACTGGTTACTATCAGATGAAGCTAAATGTATCCTATCGGTGTGGAGGAGATGTTTCATGTTATGGACGATGTCAAGAGGACTTCGATGACCTCAGATTTGTTCAAATTGATAACTCAACAGAGTTGCCATACTGGATTGAAAGGAAGGTGGATGGTCAGTATGCAATAGTCTGGATAAACGTCTCATCCCAGGCGATGAACGATGGAAAGATACTGATGTACTATGGGAATCCCTCCGCCAGCTCCGCAAGTAATGGTGATAATACATTCCTATTTTTCGATGATTTTGAAGACGGAACATCTGGAGAAGAATTATCATCAGCAAAATGGCCATATCTATACGGCATATGGAAATACTATCAAGATGGAGATAGAATGGTAGCAAGATATGAAGGCGGAGCATCAGACGGAAATGTAAGAGCAATAAACAATGTAAATATAAGCGGTAACTTTACAGTAGAATCGCTAGTAAAAGGAATATCGAATAAGGATATGGCAATTCTTATCTGTTCATCGGATGATACAACAACAAAGTACGGAGATAACTATTGGATAGGATGGGGCAGTGGAGGAAGCAAAGCAAAAATATATTATTTTCACGATGCATCCTATGATTTATTAACAGAAACATCCAACAATGTACCAACCGATTATACAAAAGTGAGAATAACACATAAAGATAATGGTCAAATGAAATTATATAAAGAAAATACTGAAATAGTATCAACAACTGATACAAGATATACATACGGTTATATAGGAATATCAACATGGTACTCTTGTACAAATAATCCATATTTTGATTGGATATTTGTAAGAAAATATGCAGACCCAGAGCCAGAATGGAACATCCAGCCAAACTATGCCCCCTCTGGTTACAGAATATCACCAGTCTACAATCTTTCTGGCAGAGCAAAGTCAACAAAGCTCACCTATGTTGCAGACATTCCGACTGGGACATCTCTGAAGGTTTACTACAACCTCTCGGAAGGCTCGTCATGGACTGGATGGAAGGAAATAGCAAACGGAGGGAGCATACCAGAGATAACCGATGGGGAGATAATCGATGGTTACAAGATTAAATTCAAGATAGTCCTCGAAACAACAGATTCAAGCAAGACGCCCTCCCTCTCCTCGCTGAAACTCAGAATAGAGAGATACACCTATGTTGAAGTTCCATACTCTGGTTTGCAGATATTCCACAGATACTGGTGGTATGTGAATGCAACAAGGTTTGGCTCAACATTCACCACTCCAATCTACACATTCGAGACTGGTTACTACGAGGAAGAACCATCAAGGGTCTGTTATGCGGTGGGTTCAACCATTTACATAGAGGGAATCTACACAGAACCAGAGCCATCAAGGGTATGCTATGCGGTGGGCTCTCAGATAAGGGTGATCTATACAGTTGAGTTCTCAAATCCAACACCTCCAGACGGTGCGACTGGCGTCACCGAGAATACGCCATTGCTGAGTGTCTATGTTTCATGTCCAACCCAGAAGGAAATCCAGGTAACATTCCAGCAGAATGACTCTGGAGAGTGGAGAGATATACCACCGACCATCGTGGTTACAACAAATGCAACCGTCTCAAACTACCATTATCAGCTCCAGTATGGAAAGACCTACTACTGGAGAGTGAGAGCATACAATGTCTCAGCGGACAAGACATGGTACAGTCCAGTTTACAACTTCACAACCAGAGAGTACAACGATACCGAACCATCGAAGATATGCTATGCGGTAGGTTCAACAATCTACATAGAAGGAATCTACACGGAGCCAGAACCATCGAGAGCATGCTATGCCATGGGTTCATCAGTTGTAATTGGAAAACCATCCGTTTCTGACCCGTATCCACCAGATAACTCAACATTCGGAAGACATTTCATATCATCCTTCAGCGTCTATGTTGAAGACCCAGACAATCAGAATCTGACAGTATCATTCTACTACGATAGCACATGCTGGGCTACCGCATATGATGTTCCAAGTGGAAGCAGAGCGGAAGTGCCTCCTCCGCCCATGACGAATGGAACTACAATCCACTGGTATGTCACGGTAAATGATTCCCATGGATGGAACATAACATCTCCAACATGGAGTTATACACCTCAGAATCAGCCACCCTATGCAGAGATAAAGCCGAAGGATGGAGATAGCTTTGTTGAGGTCAGAAGGAAGATTGATGGATGGCAACCATTCGTCAGATTGATGGCAATTGTGAATGATACCGAGCATGATAGATTGACGGTTCAGATATATGTTGATGACCCGTCCCAGCCAAACTGGAATGACTGGATAATGAGACTGTCTCATGTTCTGGATAATTACTCGTATTACTCAATAAATCCATACATACAAGATGAGCTTGCATTCAATGAGCTGGACACAACCTATCACTGGTGGTTACATCTTGAAGATGAGTATGGAGCAACAGCGGATTACTATGCAAACTTTACCACGAAATTCTTCTTCTACGCTTACTTCACCTACTACCCAGAGCATCCAACCCAGGAGGATGTTGTTCACTTCATAGATAAATCAGAGAATGCAACAGACATAGCATGGTACATCAATGGAGAAAGAGTTGCATACAAGAACTTCACATCTGGTAAGCATAAACCATTCAATCTCACCTACAGATTCAATGTCTCTGGAATCTACAATGTAACCCTCTGGATTCACAATGACACTGCGGATGCAACAGACTTCTACTATGAGATAATCTATGTTGACTGGAATCTAACCTTAAACAGAACCAAAGGAGGAGCTGGAATAAACTATGCAACCATACCATTCAATGTATCCCTCTTCAATCTCTCAAAGGTTCTTTTAAAGAACAGTGAATGGATTCATTACTACGATTCAATCAATAAGACATGGCTCAGTGCAATGAAGTTCAATAATTCAATCCTCGGAGACAACATAACTCTTGACAGATGGTCATCGATAGCAATAGTTGTAGGGGAGGACAGAAAAGTGAGGATAAATATTTCAGACTTCATCACAACTCCAGAGCCAACAAACTTCACCCAGAGAAAGACAATCCACAAAGGTTACTGGTATCTCGGATGGAGCGGAGATAAAGGAATAGACTCCTATAACCTCTCAAAGATCGGACTGGAAGAAGGAGACTGGGTATTTGCATACGATACAATAAACGGCACATGGTACAGTTACAAAATAAACTTCGCTGGAGATAAGTTTATAATCAAGCCACACCATGTCATAATTGCATTAGTAAGTGGAGATAGGGATATTGTTATACCGAGGTGGTGAGATGCAGAAGAATTGGAAATGTTTGGATTGTGGTAAGGAGTTTTCGACACCATGGATTCCATTCTCGATGGTAAGATGCCCGACATGCGGTTCAAAGAGAGTTTACAGAACCGATGCAAAGAGAGGAAAAGGATATGGAGTTAGAGCGAGGAGGGGAATATGCGGGAGATAGGAAAAATATTGATGATAGCTGGGGCAATTTTACTGATACCTACAATGATGTACATACAAATTCTTCCGACAAGTCCACAATTGCCGATAGGAATTGCAGGATATGTTCGATTTGCAAACGGAACAGTAATTCCAGAGGAAACCATAGTATGGGCTGAAAACCTCAATACACATGAGAAGGTATGGAGAGCCACCCAAGATGGTAAGTTTGCGATACCGATTTCAGCACGAACTGGAGATAAGATAAAAGTTTGGACAGAGTTTCATGGGATGCAGGCAAGTAGAATAATAACAGCAAACATGAGTTTGGTTACGCATTGGGTAAACTTAACATTAGGTTATGTTGAACAAGAACCATTACCACCATACTGGTTACTTCTGATACCTCTTGGCATGATAGGAGTGGGATATGCTATTGAAAGGCGTAAGCATTAACCTTGTGATTCTGCTCCTTCTATCCCTTGCTTACGAACCACCCATGCCAGTCGGAATCTCAGGCAGAGTACTGATAAATGGTATACCAGCAGAGGGGATAGAGGTTCATCTCAAGAATCTCAACACTGGAGAGGAGAAAACAGCCATCACTCAAGAAAATGGCTGGTACGCATGTGCAATGAGCGGAGCGAATGGTCACAAGATTCAAGGAACAGTTATCTATAATGGCAAGGAATACAAAAAGACCGTTATTGTTGATCTCGACAGAACGACGCAATTTTTAAATTTCTCAATTCAATATGAAGAAACACCCCCTTCAGGCGGGGGAGGGGAAGGCGGAGGTACAACTTCTCCACCTCCCCGTGAATCTTCACCACCCCCTCCGCCTTCCCCCTCCATCCATGCAAACTTTACATACTATCCAGAGAATCCAGAGGTCGGAGAGGAGGTGACATTCACAGATACATCCGAGGGAATGATAACGTCGAGAACATGGACAATCGATGGAAAGACATTTGATACAGAGACCGTGAGGTATACATTCACCTCACCAGGAAATTACACAATATCTCTGGTGGTGATGGATGCGGAGGGAAATCTGGATATTCATCAGAAGACAATTTATGTTGCACCAATTCCAGAGCAGAATAAGACAGAAAATTATACTCAACCTCAACCTCAGAAAAACATAACCCTTTTCATAGAGGTTAAGGATAAGGAAGGGAATCCCCTCAGAAATGCAAGGGTGGAGATTTATCAGAATGAGACGCTCTTGCAGATAACCTACACAAACAGCACGGGGATTGCAGAGGTGAACGTCCCGCCTGGCTCCTACAAGTTGAGGGCTTCTTATGGAAATCAGATTAAAACGAAGAGGATGAGTTTTGTCAATGATGGAAGGGTGGTGTTTCTTTTCAGTCCAGAGCAGAGAGAGACGAGGCATGAGCAGTTCAACTATCTTTTCCTCATTCCAGTTCTGGCTATTGTCGTTATTCTTATTGTTGTGATTCTGCGGAGAAGGAAGCCGTGGTGGAAGTAAGCAAAATTTAATATTCTAAAAATCGATGACAGAACCATGAGTGAGAGGGGGTTTAGAAGAGGATTGTTTGTGCTGATGGTTGCGGTAGTTGTTCTGATGTCGGTGATGTATGTTCTTCCAGAACCATACCAGTAACTTAAAAAATATTCAAGCCATTCAAAAACCATGCACAAAACAATTTCAATCTTGCTCGTGCTTGCTCTCATTTTCACCTTCACCCCCGCCACCTCTGTACGCCAGCCAGTTGGAATTGCAGGATTTGTCTATTTTCAAGGTCAACCAGTTCAAGGAGCAGTTGTAACAGTTACAAATCTAAATACAAATGAAACAGATACTGGAGTTACAAATGAAATCGGACTCTATGTTTGTTCACTCTATGGTGAAGACGGGGATACGATCATTGGAACTGCAGTATACGGCAATCAAAGCGGAACAAACCAGACAATCGTCGACCTAAGCAAGACAACGCAATGGCTGAACATAAGTATAGGCGGTGCCCTTGTAGCTCGTTTCACCTATTATCCATCGAATCCAGTTCCAAACGAGCCAGTAAAGTTCATAGACCTCTCAAGTGGCAATCCCGTTCAGTGGTTGTGGGATTTTGGAGATGGAACAAAAGCGACTGGTAAGAATCCGACTCATAAGTTTGCGAGGGAGGGAGATTACAAGGTTACACTCACAATCAGAGATGCAGGCGGAAATTCAGATTCAACATCAAAGATAGTGAAGGTAAGAACACCGAAAGAACAGATATCGATACCACCAATCAAACCACCGGTCTATCCAAAGGGTTATACCATCGAGGAGATGTGCAGACTGACAAAGATACTCGACATGGACAGATCAAGCGATAAGGTCAGAGTAATCTTCATAGATACTGGAGTGATTCCAAGAACCTACCAGGTCAATCAAACGATGCTCGACTTATCTGTAATAAAGAGATACACAGTTCTCTCCTATGCTGAAGATGATTACGGTCATGGCACAGCAGTCGGAGCAATCCTTCTCTATATCCTTCAAACAAAGCTCGATAACTTTGAACTAATCTCAATCAAAGCATTGGATGAGCACGGCGTTGCGGATGAAGAAACCTTCTTGAAGGCGATGGATTTGGCTGAAAAGCTCAATCCAGATGTCATCTCGATATCTGCTGGAGCGTTATTTGAAGAAAAACTGGAAAGGAAGGCGGAGGAACTCGTGAGGAAAGGAATAGTTGTTGTTGCATCTGCTGGAAACTACGGCCCCAGCTTGGATACCATAATGTCTCCAGCAAGAAACAGATATGTTATAGCGGTCGGTGCAGATAATCCCATGCTCACGATACTAAATCTCGATGATGATACGGTACCAGAGTGGTCATCAAGGGGTAGTAAAACTCTGAGAAAGCCAGACCTTGTTGCTCCTGGCGAGTCCATACGCCTTCCTTGGGGGAAGACCCAGGAGAAGGTAATGTCTGGAACATCCTTTTCAGCTCCCTTCGTTGCCGGTGGTGTAGCTGTTGCAATCGCAAAGAACAGAGGACTGTACGATTTGGTAAAGACGCTGTATTTCTGGGATCGTTCAGTTGCACCTAATGCTGTAAGGTCTGCTGTCAAGGAAACATGCTACCCGAGAGGCATCTATTATATCTGGGGAGCTGGAATACTGCAATGCGACAAGCTCTCAGAAGTCTTGCATGCAAAACTCATGTATCTTCTCGTGCTGTTTGTGATTATTATCGTGATAATTGTGGCTGTGATAACTGGAGTAATTTATGTCCTAAGAAAAAAATATAAGAGATGGTATTGATTTAGAAATATGCAACATCTTAAGAGCTTCAGAATCAGAAACAGAAAAGTTAAGGATATTGGGATGAGACCGTTCCTTTTAGCTGAAGCCAACAAGAGAAGACTGAGGATATCGACCAGAAATCTGGATAATGAGGTTGAAGTTGTTGTTGCAGGATTTCCAGAAGATATAAACGATTTTTATGTAGTGGCTTGCAAGAAGGCGGAGGAAAAGGAGGCATACTGTACACCATTAGAAGACTATCCTTACTATATAGACTGGAATGCAAGCTATCAAGGACTGGTCGCTGAAGAGATGTCAAAGTTTGTTCAGCATGGTATGAGGATAGAGTCAACTCTCTGTGAGATGAACA
>Ga0164311_10001717_pt1 | contig 10968 bp, 5 predicted proteins | sample GuaBasSedimGuay2_FD_121796 | JGI IMG/M metagenome (GOLD analysis project Ga0164311, IMG submission 121796) | Subseafloor sediment microbial communities from Guaymas Basin, Gulf of California, Mexico - Guay2, Core 4569-9, 9-12 cm | ecosystem: Environmental > Aquatic > Marine > Hydrothermal vents...
CCCAGAATTGCAGCGATTTGGCGGAGACTCCGCCTATCGATACCAATCCCAAAATAATTCTTTATGACGAATCGTTCTTTGCCTTTTAGTGTGCCAAGAAGCTGACGCACAATGTCGCCTGTTTCCTTGTTGATGGCAGCGTCGTTTGAATCGGTTATCGTTGTTGCAGACTGGAAACTGTCGTATGGGTCACGCTGCGAAAACATACCAGCGTCTTGTGACTCGCGGTCGTCAAGACGCAAATAATGGAATCCGCTAACACGGAGTCTTTTCAGCTGTGTCACTGAAAAATCAACTTCGTCGGCAAGTTCTTCTACCGTGATGTGCCCGTATTGAGCAACAAGCTTTTGTTGCACGACTTTGATCTTCCGAAGTGCTTTTTGACGCCAGGAAGGCATTGATACTAAGGAACGTTTGTACAGTTCTGTCCGAATGCCTAAAAGTATCCAATGTGTCGCGTAACTCAAAAACCGTGTACCTCGTTCGGGGTCATACCTATCGAGTGCGCGCATTAACCCGAGATTGCCTGAAGACACGAGGTCTTTGAGCATGTCGGGTTCGTGGGTGTAGTCCCTAGCAAGGGTCACAACAAAACGCAGACACGATTCTAACAACTTGTCCCGTGCTACGATGTCACCATTTTGTTTGTACTGTTGGAAAAGCTTACGTTCAACGCTAACATCCAGAATCTTGACGCGTCCTAGATCGTTGTAGTAGCGAAAAAGATTCTGGTCGTAATCCTCAGGGCAAGTTTTAGCCAATTCTGTCACTGGTACCTACGTCCATATGTTGTATATGGTCATGATGGTACATACAAGATATTGCGACCGCAAGCACAAAAATCCTGAGCGCCTAATGGCGGCTCTAACGCACTGTTCCAAAACGTAAAAAGTCATGGGGACTTTTTACTTGTCGTTTTCGAAGGAGGACCCTATACTCATGGGACTTTTCAAATCCAAAGAAACAAAAAGCGAAAATGAAAACGAAAGGAGTACCGACGTGTCGAAGAAAGAGAAACCTGAACAAGTCGATGAAACACCCGCTCTCGAGGAAACCGAAACCACGACCGCATCTGTCGAAGAGACATCCGCGGAGGAAACATCAGCTGAAGAAGTACACGCTAACGAGGGCGGCCTCTCAGAAGACGACCAACAAGCACTCGCGCTGTACAAGAAACAACTTCCTGAACATGTGTTTGAAAACGTACAACACTTGATGACCATCATGAACCCCGATAAAAAGGGATTCGAAGAGATGGGCGGCGCACGCTGGTCTGCTCCGGTTGTGAAAATCCGACAGGCGATGACGACGGAAGCGCCAGAGAGCGCTAACCTCGGCGACATCTATACCGACATTGGTGACGTCTACCAACGTCTTGAGTTTACACCGTTGTACATGTACAGAACGCGCTCCAAGTTCGAAGAGGGTACACCGCAACCTGTATGTCGCTCTGAAAATGGTGAAACCAGCATCTATGGCGTACCTTGCAAGAGCTGTGCTGACTTTGCTTTCAAGCAGGGTGAGCGGCAGACCTGCGCAGAGAGCATCAACGTCCTGGCCTTCAACAAAGACATGGACCAGATATTCCATCTACAGTTTGCACGCACGTCGTTCCGTGCTGGGTTCAAATTGTTCCGCCAGGCAAGTGCAACGGCGCGCATGTGGGACCGCTGGTACGCGTTACAAACTGAAGAACGTACCCGCCAAGGGAGTAAATCGAAGTACCACGTCTTTTCCGTGACACCTACGGGTGAAAAGGTTGACCCCACAGTGTTGTCCGTCATGGGCAGGTTCAACAAGAAAATTACACGGGTTCGAAAAGATATCCTCGCAAAAATTGACGAACAAGACACCTCCAATAAACGACTGGTTGACGGACTTGCGGAGAGTAACTTTGTTGGTGGCGATGATGCTGCCGCTGGAAGTGCTCCTGAGCCGGATTTCAGTACCAACAAAAGCATGTAAAATCAAGTGACCGATACCCGGGACCTAGTGTCCCGGGTATCTTTTTCTGTAGGGAGTACCATGCCTAATTTCAACGAGGAAGCAGTTCGTTTCGCAGTGTGGTCCATGTCCAAAGCAGACGCTGCATTCAACTGTCCATTCCGATTCCAACAAAAATACGTAAAGAAAACTAAAGGACATTCTGTTTCTGGTTCGGCCGGGCGTATTGGTACTGCCGCGCATTCCGCTGCCGAGCGGTATCTAAAAGGCATGGACATCAAGGAAGCCATGCGTCGGTCGGGTATCGACCAAAAGCTGACAACGCCTGAAACGGAAGAGCTCCTCGCATTTGCGCATAGTATTCTTGAATTCAAAAATAGATTCGAATCTTTTTCGCGGGAGCACGGTGTCACTGAGGTACACATCGAACGAAAATTCGGGCTGTCCGTCGATATGACCCCTACAAAGTTTTTTACATCGAAGACAGCTGAACATCCCGTATTTTTCAGAGGTGTCTGGGATCTTTGTTTGCGCGCCAAGGGCAAGTACATGATCATCATCGACCATAAATCTGGCGCTGTAAAAACGAATGTCGATGGAAACGCGTCACTCGAGTCATACGAGGGGCAACTCAACCTCTACGCCATTGCAGCACTCAATGTATTTCCAAATATCGAAGGCGTGCAGTCCGCGATACATTACATGCAAAGTGGTGAAATCATCTGGGACGAAATGCGTAGTGCAAACACCATCCGCGAAACACTGTATCCCTGGTTCTACGCGTACATCAACAACGCCGCCAAAGAAGCGCTGTCCCTCGCGGCCCGTAAAGGCTGGTACTGCAGCTTTTGTGAGTATACGGATATTTGCCCGCTGAGAGGCTGACATGAGCAAAAAAGCGCCGGAGAACGTTCCCGTTGAAAAATTGCGGGCTATCTGGCAACAAGTAGCTGCCAACGATTGGTTGAACCTGTTTCAAGAACTCCGGCCGAGCCACAAATGGACACTGTCCGGCGATGTCATCAAAGCACAGTGTATCTATCACGCAGACAACGACCCCTCAATGACTGTGAATCTTGAGCGGAAACTAGTGCACTGTTTTGGCTGTCACCGCACAGTTTACAATCCTATCCGATTCGTAGCGGACTTAGGACAAATCGGAAATTCTGCTGCTCTGTCGAAACTCAAAAACCGATTCGGAATTAGGCTACCTGCTGCGTACATGCAGAATTTGCAACAGATAGAGGACAACCAACAACTGAAATTCGCGTTACTTCGGGTAATGAACGACGAACTCGTGGACGCGATATGCAACCCAGACAAACCAGAGTACGCTTATATACGCGATTCGAAATTGCTGGACTGGCTGGGTGAGCGAAAAATACCAACTGATGCGGCGCACGTGTGGCCCGTTGGTGTACTGATGCCGCAAGAACGTATGGCTGAACGCCTGGAAAATATGAAGCGGGCGGACCTCGTTGAAAGTGCGTACCGATATTTCGTAGGAGAAAAGAACAATTACCTTGCAGCTCCTGGTGCTAAACGCGTACACGAAGGTTCTGCTGTATTTTTCTACTTCACGTCACCGACTACTGTGGGGCGTATTCGAATTCGACATCCTGGTACGAAAGACATATACGCTATCGAAGACGCCTATGAAAACGAGTTCGGTATTTTTGGCATCAATACGTTCTCTGAACTCCTGGGGAAACTGGAAAAGCGGCCGCTTGTTTGTGTAGAGGGCGAGATGGATGCGCTTTCACATATTGCGCACCAGGCATCTGAAGGCACCAACGACGTGTGCGTGGCTGCTATCGGCGGCGGTATGGGTGCCGGGTCTGACCTGGATGCCTATGTCGACTTTGGATTCAAGGAAGGCTGGATTGGACCGGATAACGACGCCGACGGTGTAGGCTTCGCTCGGAAAATACTCACAAACAATAGCCGGTTTCGTCGCGTGTTCTCTTGGACAGATGATGACAGCAAAAGAACGGTCAAGGATATTGACCAAGCGTATCGTGTTTACGGATTCGCGCCGTTCTACGAAAGACTTTGTAATACTGAATCTTTCGTGCGTAATTACGATTGGGCGGTGGACCAGTCCAGTCGAGAAATCGAAAATATAGAAAGCGGAGATGTCCGCGCGCGTACTGAATCCGCGTCGGAGTTCGGCGCTATCTTGCGCGATGAGTCCGAACGAAACGTTTACGTTGAGAAAATGTGCTCTGTATACGGGTTGGACAAAGAACTCATCCGTCAGGGGATGCTCCCTGACGACGACGATGAGGACTCTTTTCGCCAACGCCTCACACACAAACTTCGTACAGACGAGTACTTCTTTCTCACCGAAAAACAACTCGGCGGTTCTCCGATTGTCATGGTGTGGAGCCGTCGCAAAAAGGTCATGCGCACTTTTGCGATGAATTCAATCAGCTCGGTAATGGGGACACTCAGCTTGGACATTGGACTTCCCGAGCTGTACATCCAAAGGGAATTGGGGGAGCCTGCGCATTTACAGTACACACTCAATCCCAAGGGTGAACCCGTCCGTCTCAACTCTCTAAAGAAAACGCAGCTAATCAACAAGGCCTTTTTCGAAGCAGTTACGGTGTGCATCGACAGTGCGATGCCGTTGGAACGTCTTGTTGAATTGGACCAGGGGTATCACTACATCCGGGAGACCGTGGATACAGGCGAGCCTGTCGTGTTCATCGTAAACGGCGCGAACTTCTTCAAAGGCACCTTCGCTGCGGACAACACACTGCACTTTGAAAAACTCGATTGCCCTGTTCATGGCGAATACTTTTTTCGGCTTCGCAGCAAACCGTGGTCACGTGATTTGACCAGCTTGGAAAGTATTGAGGAGGGCAAAACAGTAGACCTCAAAGAGGTGTTCGAAACCATCCGCGACATCCTGGATATCGGTTGGCAATTCAAGGATCACGACCTCACCATCGACTACCTCACCGCAGACATAATGTACACGACTATAGCCACCGCGTTCGAGCACATGGTGCTGACGTCTGTGGGTGGGCAGTCACAATCTGGCAAGTCAACTTTTATGCAGGTCGTCGGAGGGCGTGCTTACCCCGACCTGAAGCTGTGCGACGCAACTGTTGTACAGGACGATTTCTCGGCTGCGTCAATACGGCAAGCAATGTCGGGGTCAAGCCTCCGACTATTGCTCGATGAATTCGAAGATTCGAATTTCGGATCGTTTCGTCCAGAACGTAAGGCACGCGTAGTCCGCGAAATCCAAGATTTGTTCCGCACAATCAGTACAGGAACTGACGCGTACCGCGGCTCCGTCAACGGAGAGGCGATGCGTTTTTTCCTGTATTTCCCTGTTATCATTGGTGGGATTTTTAGTCTCAAAGAGACGCGCGATGTCAATCGGTACGTGCGCGTTCGGACCAAGCACATTTCAGGATACCAGAACCCAGTAGAGATGATACGCCGTAAATACACTTACGAGGATATCCGCGCACTTCGGCGTAAGATAACCCTCTGCCTCATTGCGCGTACCAACGAGGTAATTCAAACACAGCGGGAGTTACAACAAGAATTCGGAATCAACGGTAAACTGGAAGCCGGAACAGACGATAGACTGAAACAGAACCTCCTCCCAGCTACGACTATCCTGAAACTTGTAGGAAAAGATTACGTAGACTTCATGGTTCGTTTTGCCGCTATTAAAATGGAGGAAATGGCGGAGCAGGGTGCGACACAGGAATCCGCGTCTATATGGAATTCCATTCTGAATACACCTATTCACTTGAGTGCCCACGACCCCAGCTTGAGCGGGACGGCTACTGTAGCGCGAATGCTCGGCGACCCACACTTTGAAGGCTTCCTCAACGGAACTGACGTTGGTGTGTATTACGTACCAGAGAAAAAATGGCTCATCGTCCATTGGCACAAAGTAGTCAGCGGTGTTATGCGCAACGACAACACGTACCGTGGGACGCAGTATCCTGGGCGGCTGAAATTCGTGGCAGACGAAGATTCGCGTGTAGTTCTCAAATCTAAAATTAGTAAACGATTCTTGCAATCGGCTGTTTGGCCGCGTGTCGGAGCGAAGGTCTCGTTACATGATATTTCGATAATCGACGTACGAGACACTATCGTTACACGGCACTACAACAACCAAGAAACCAACGATAAAGAAGAACGTCTTCTGATGATGAACGATATTCCCGGGGGAAATGGGGCGTCCACCGCAGAGAAGAAAAACGTTACGGAAGGAAATTTCAAACAATGACAAGAGGCAAACGAAGCTCTTGCACAGAGCTCGAATGCCCGTCCTTGTACGATGCGTGCCTGTGGCAAGGTGGCGGCAACAAACCCGCGCACTTAATTGTCGTGAATAGTTTTCCGTCGGCATTCTCAGTGGGGCACGACCGCCATTTCTACGGGCATCAAGGACGGCTGTTCAAAAACATTCTCGATTTCATTCGAAAATTTCAGGGCGGCATGTATGCGGACCTCCGGGTGTACTACACCTACGCGGTCTTGACAGCGTTACCCGCAGGGGCGAACGAACCCCCGAGGAAAATGTTAGACGCCTGTCAGTCTAACTTACTGCGTGACATCGTGTCTGTTAGAGGTACCGACACTTCGCTTCCTGTTATAGTACCTCTCGGCCCTGTAGCCGCTCGCGCAGTTGGACTCAAGTTCCAGAATATTTACGACGTAACGGGGCGCGTGCTTACACTTTCGCTGAACACACCACAAGGGCCGCGTCAGTATAAAGCGATACCACTCATGTCCATGAAGGACATGCAAGCAAACCCAGGCAAGATAAACGTTGAAGTAGCGTCATTGTTGAAAGCCACTAAACTGGCTGTCGAGGGTGACATAGACACACACCAAGACATTGACCAATTGGCGTGTGACTACGTTTATCCAAAAACTATCGAGGAGGTTCGTGAACTCGTTGACCACATTATCGGCTACTACAATCCCGAAACTAACATTGGACCGGATAACTGGCTGATCAGTGTGGATACCGAGACCAACACACTCTTCCCGCACAAAGAAGACGCGAAAGTGCTCATGCTCTCAGTAGCTTGGGACACCGGCAAAGCAGCGACTATCCTGCTTGAACACGATGAATGTGAATACGACAAAGAAGTCGCTTGGAAAGAAATCGCACGATTGTTAGCGTGTCCTAAACCGAAAGCATTTCACAACACCAAATTCGATTTGAAGTTCCTCACAATGGTTCACGGCATACCTATCAATCGTGTTGTTTGGGATTCTCTTTTGGGCGAACACTACATGGACGAGGATAAAAAGGGTTTGTACAGCTTGAAAAAGCTGACAACCATTTACACTCCAGCTTACGAAGGTTACGACGAAGAGCTGCAAAAGATTCTTCGGACGACTGACCGACTGGACGAAGACGGACGCGATATCAAAGGCAATCTGTATATTGCAGATATCGAGATTCTCGAGCGTACCACGAATAACAACATTCCCGAATGGGTAGACAGAGCTACGTGGACGACATTGTCAGATGCGCTAAGCAAGTCTGTAGAAGTCTCACAGAAAGAAGTACCCGTGTGGGTCAACCCCGCGGTATCGCAGAAACTCAGCGCAGTTCTTACGAAGCAGCAGGAACTGCGCGCAGCGAAAAAGATACTGGGGGACACGAAGTCCGAGGTATCTCTGTTACGCAGAGCGTTGAAGGAAGACGTCAAGCTTATCAAAAGTCAGCTGCGAGAAAGTATTCGGGAAAACAAAAAAGAACTCAAAATTAAAAAGCCCGGAAAGAATACATCTGAGAAAGGCGGTAAACGCGGAGAAGGTTTTGAAGCTATCCCGCTGGATGAGATTCTACAATACGCGGGTGTAGACGCGGATGTTACGCGGATGATCGTGAAAGAACAGATTCGGCGTATCCACGCGACAGGGCTCGGTGAAGACGGCAATGCCGTGATGGATTCATTGTATTTGCCGATGACACCTGTGCTCGCAGATATGGAGTTTCACGGCGTAAAAGTGGACTTCGACTATCTCGACCACATTGAAAAGGAGATAACGGAACTGCGCGATAGTGTACTCGGCGAACTGCGTGCAAAATTCGACCCCACTATCAATTACAACGCACCGCTACAGGTGGCGGCGCTTATGCAGAAGATGAACTTCCCTGCACTGCCGGGTATCGAAGTGGGGAGCACCAAGAACGATGCACTGGAAAAATACCAGAAGATGTACCCCGAGGACGATGTGCGCCATGTTCTCGCGGATAAACTCATTACGTACCGTGCGTCTGAAAAAGCGTTAGGCGGTTTCTTGGTGAAGCTGCGACGCTTGTCTCGGATGGACGGTCGCATTCATTGTCAGTTTCATTTGAATGGTACTGCTACGGGGAGGCTCAGCAGTAGCGACCCCAACATGCAAAACATTCCCAAGATAATGTGTCGCATCACAAAAACAGTATCCGATGAAAACGGCAAAGAACGCGAAATCGTCGTACACCCAGGGTACAACATTAAGAAAGTCTTCATCCCCTCGAAGCCTAACTACAAGATAGTGAACATGGACATCAAGGGCGCAGAGTTGCGTGTCTACACAGTCTACTCGAAAGACAAAAAGATGATTGCTGCCATCCTCAACGGCGACGACATCCATAGCATTACTTGTTCTCAAATTTATGGTATTCCATATGAGGAGGTGTTACGGCGTAAAGAATCTGACCCAGACATCACAGACAAACGAACCCGTGCCAAACGCGTTATCTTTGGTACATTTTACGGAGCTGGACCATGGACGATTTCCCAACAAATCAATTCGACAGTCGAGGAAGCGGAGAGGATTCAAGAGGGCCTGTTCAACGCCTTCCCTGCTCTTCGCGCGTATGTCGAGGGGGTGAAGCGCACTGTACGACAGAGACAGTTTGTGAAAACCGTCTTTGGGCGTTGCCGTCGTTTCCGGCTCGCCCACTTGGGTGGTTCGTACTACTCGAGCGCGTGCCGCGAAGCGGTCAATTTCCTTATTCAGAGTACAGCAAGCGATTTATTGCTTAGTCAGATGCACGAAATGGCTCCTGCAATAAAGAGTGACCTTGGTGGTCAGATGCTCATCACGGTACACGACTCAGTCGTACTCGAATTACCTGAGGAAAACGTAGGAAAATTGAAAGGCTTCTTTGACCATTACGTAACTGACCGCGTTGCTGAAAAGTACGACTGGTTACCTGTGCCTTTCCTATACGACTACGAGGTTGGGGACAACTACGGCGAGATATACGACCCTAGTAGAAATGAGGTTGTCGCATGACCACAACTAAACCGAAAGTCATGGTGTACGTACCCATAATAGGTGGTGCTCCGATAATTGCCGGGGAGCTCCGTCGTTCGTCAGGGCGCATCAGCGTGCTGTACCCCGCGCATGTACAGCTGAACCCGGAACAAACGCGTTACGTGTTCAGCCCTCTCCAGTTTATTACAGGGAACCAGCGGATATACGAAAGCGGTATCATCGCTGACGGAGACGCGGCGCCACACATACTCACCGATTACGAAGCGTGGGTCGCTGCCAAGAATAAAGAGTAAATGCGACTCTACTTCTCTTGCTCGTAGAATTCCAAATCGTTCTGCAGAATTTTCATGGCCAACCACGCGAAGACCTGTGCGTGGAGGCAGTCATCTGGAGCCATGGGCGCGTGACGCCATACGCGGCGGCCGCCGCCCATGGTTCCTACTTGCGACGTTTCTTCGTACTCATTCAAGATATCCTGGATAGGCGCCGCCATTTGTCGAGGATTCGGGAAAATGCTTCCCTGACGCTTCAGGTGTAGCATGTATGAATCGAGCGCGGCAGTACGGTCTACCAGATACCTGTCCTTACGGTTCCAGCGCACAAGCGTATTGAAGCTGCCGTATTGCGCCTGGAACATGCGGTGCGCTCCGAGAACGTCACGAAGCATCGCATTCGCTACAGCGCCTTCTCCGGCGTCCCCCACCACACACTGACAGTTGCATTGTTGGAAAATGTGTGCAACTTCTTCAACGTCTTCAACGGGGTTTTCCCCGCGCATTATCTTGAAATACAGCGTCTTGAATTTGAAATCCTGCGTGAGGCCGAACACCCACGCAACGGTGCGCGAAACGTAATCGGCACCCTGCCCAGACCAATCAACACCGCCTACAGTTGCACGTATGCCTTTGAGCTGTTCACGCGGGATGGGCAGATCTACGTAGTAGTCCTGGCACATCCCTGTCAACTCTTCCAATGAGATGAGGCGCGAACCAATGGCGTCGGATATGCCTAAAACTTCATTCTTGAACTTTGTAGGGGAGTAGGTCTCCAGCTTATCGATAATGCGCTTCCAGCGTTCGGGGTTATCTGTGTTGATGGGTAGCATCGGTTGCGCAATATGGAAACCTTTTATCTTCACCGACTCCTCGGTATTGAAGTCGTACCAGAAACCTTCGCGGGGATGCAGGAGTCCGTCACAGTTCAAACAAACGAGACCTTTCTTGCCTATCGATTTTTCATTTTCAACGAAATTGTATTTGCCGCATGAGCCGCACTTCATCACCCACTCAGACTTCGATGACATCTGCCACAAGTATTCAATGGTATTTTCCATGCTCTTTGGCGTACCGGCGAACATCGTGTAAGCGTACGGCGACGCGGCCATGCACTCGCGTATGACGGGGATGACCGCTTCGTACAGAATGTCTTGCACCTCATCAACGAGATTCCGGTCGGAAGAGATACCGCGTATGCGGTCTGGGTCGTCAATAGCATAAGACAAGGACATCTCCGCGCCGTTGGTAAAAACCTGAAGAAAGACATTGTTGGAAAGCTGGGGGTCTATGTAAACGTTTCGGATGTGTGGCGAATGATGAATGATTTTGGACAGCCGTGTATTACTGAACTGGCTCGTCTGTCGTCGCGAAGGTGTAACGTAGAGCGTTCGAAAATGCGGTATTGCAATGGAGTCCACTATCATCAGGGCAGCGCAGGAAGTGCTGTTGTGCGTAATGACTCCGCCCGAAACAAAGTTCTCCG
>Ga0164311_10001719_pt1 | contig 10963 bp, 18 predicted proteins | sample GuaBasSedimGuay2_FD_121796 | JGI IMG/M metagenome (GOLD analysis project Ga0164311, IMG submission 121796) | Subseafloor sediment microbial communities from Guaymas Basin, Gulf of California, Mexico - Guay2, Core 4569-9, 9-12 cm | ecosystem: Environmental > Aquatic > Marine > Hydrothermal vents...
ATCAACACCGGATGCCATTTCAAGGCGTTCCGCCAACCCAGGAGACGGAGTTCGCCGCCCCTTGATAATGGCATTCATGTATTGGGGCTTTATTCCTATGATTTTGGCTAATTCGTTTTGCTTCATCGTAAGCTCTTTTGAATTATTTCTGTTTGTTAATGATTTCATATAAAGCACATCGCTTTACATAAATCAAGAAAAAAGTAAACCATCGTTTATTTTCTTGGATTAATAAACCAATGTGATATATTAAAAGTATGGAAACGAACGAACGATACTCTGCATGGCTTGAAGGTGTACGTTACTGTGTCTATGTAAAAAAACTGCGTACTCAGGTGGCCATAGCGGAAGGAATAGGCATTGAAAAGCAATCCCTTAATGCTATTTTGAAGCGAAGGAAGGGGAAGCGAGCATCTCAAAGGCTACAGGATGAGATTGCCATCGCCATCGGTCACACATACGAAGAGATGCTGTCCCTTGGTCGTCACATACTTGACGGTAACGATCCAGAAGGGTGGCGCCCTATTTCCATAAACGTGGGGATCGGGGTGATGTCAGAGGCAGAGAAAAAGAAGATGGGCGCAAAAACTCTTCCAAGGAAGATACCCATTATCTCTTGGGTTCAGGCCGGTGACTGGCAGGATATAGTAAACGAGTTTCATCCCGGTGATGCTGACGAGTTTATACCTGTCTTTAAGAATGTCAGTGACGGCACCTTCGCCTTACGGATCACCGGCGACTCAATGGCTCCTGAATTCTTGCCAGGCGATATTATAATCGTGGACCCTTCTCTCCAGCCAGAAACGGGGAAGTATATTGTTGCTAAAATTGACAACGGAAATAACGAAAATGGTGAGGCTACCTTTAAGCAATTCATCCGCGATGGAAACCAAATATACCTGAAACCTTTAAACGATAAGTTCGACATGATGAACATGACAGGAAAGGTATTCCGCGTTGTTGGCTGCGTGGTTCAGAAGACCAAGGAATATTAACTTGTGTAAGGTTGAGAGATGAACAAAAAGACTGCATGGATGATTTTGTTCGCCATAGCGCTTAGTTACAGCATGTTCAGCATGTTTGTTGCTTATGGGCGAATTGACTGGGACCGCCCTGGAATGATCGGTGAACTGATTGGGTTTTGTGTTCCAACTTTATTTTTTCCTTTTTTAGTGTGGATTTTAACGGTTAAGCGGGAAACTCTCGCGTTTTTTTATGTTGGTATCGGAGTATACCTGCTCATGTATACTTATTTGATTTTTGGGAAAGTGCTTGGATATGCCAATGTCTCCGATTTGGTGAGGTGATGTTCTATGGTTGATAAGATGAAGGAGGGCACCATGAAAAAGATTTTAATAGCATTGGCAATGGTAGCGATAACTGTGACCGCATCACAGGCAGAAATGGTTTTCGATCCCACAACTGGCACACACATAATGGTTAATTCCCGGGGACAGCAGGTAAACACCGGCCAGCAGCACAGGGAAACAACAGGGGGGACCTTAGTGAGCGACGGGGCAGGGGGCAAGATTAACACCGGGACTGGCGAACACCTGGCTCCTGATATGATCGGAGGCCATACCGGATCTGACGGCACCAGATACCATTCAGACCAGATAGGCGGCCAGTGGGATAGCGAAGGAAACCACTATCCAGGTAATTAAGGTTGAGCGTCAGACCGCACCCGACAAAAGGTTCTGGCTGGTGGCAGATAGATACAGGTAGGGGCAAGGGAAGACGCAGGGGTGCCTTCAGGGGCTCCTTTGAAGAGGCCGCATCTGTCGAAGCTGCAATGCGGCAACGCCGACCTGAAGTGGTGCAAGGCGTAGCTCCAAAAATAAAAGAGCTTTTCGTGCCTTTCCTTGCATGGTACAGAAACGAATCCTCTCCAAACACCATAAGGGACATTCGATTTTCAATTGATCTTTACTTCGCCCCCTGGTTCGGCAACCTGCAGCCGGCACAACTAAACCTGCAGCTGTTCAACCAGTTCAAAGCGAGTTTGCTTGAAAAAGGGCTGAGTCCTGCCACGATCAACAAACACCTGAATTATTTTTCCAGTTTGATCAAGTGGGCAGTTGATCACGGTCACTGCCAGCCCTTTCCCTTTAACCTGCCCAGGTTCCCAAAAAAGAAAACTGCTTCAGCACCGGTTCAGCCACTCACCCAAAGACAAGTTGATGCGCTCTACAACAATATTGAACCCCGGTACCGGCTATTGTTCCTGCTTATGGCCGATCATGGCTTAAGGACTGACGAAGCATTAAACCTCAAGGTAGATGATATCAACGAAGGAAACCAGACTATCCGGGTAAGGGGAAAAGGAAACAGGTACCGCCAGGTACCTTTCATGTCTGACCGGTTCGAGGACGAATTAAACCAAGTCCTTGGCGAGCGCCTTGACGGTTTCCTGGTGATTAACGAAAAAACAGGGCGACCGTATGCAACGATATGGAAACCGCTTAAAAGGGCTGCTATGGCAGCAGGAATCACCAAAAAAATCAACCATCATCTGCTGAGGCACAGCTTCGCGACCTTGGCCGCCCAGGGAGGTATGAATCCACATGCACTACAAAGGATTCTCGGTCATGCTTCCATGGAGACAACCAATAAAATTTACACTAATGTTGGCCTGGATTTTGTCGGCGATGAGGGCAGGGCGTTGAGGGACAGAAAAAGGCGATAACTTACTGTAATCATTAATTGTGACACCGTTCCAATTGAAAATTAACAGTTTTCCTACACAGTTACAACCTGTTTTACAAAAGAGCAAAAGTGAGTAACTACTTGAAATTACTCAGTCGAAATTCTTACTCTGACTCCGCTTATCGGGGTTCGAATCCCTGTCCCCCAGCCAGTTTGCAGATTTTCTATTGACACTCGTTGACACATTTTCAGTTAAATCCTCGTGAACCAACCCCTAAACCGTTCCTTTTCAGGGCTCTCGCGCATTTTTTTAATATAGTAGGATCCCTGCAGGGTATTCATTACGTTTAAAATCAAAAGCTCTTTTTTGTCTTTCCCGGGTTCCTGGTCCATAAAAATACCAAGATAGCGTAACGAAGTTGGCCCGATTTGCCCATCAACCACCATATCAGGATACTTGCGCCCGTTGACGTTGAGCAGATTCAAAGACTCCTGCAGGTATGATACGGCTCGGTGAACACCCATGTTTACCGCCGTATCAAAAATCTCTGCAGCTACCTTTGAACTGGCCTTTGCTACATCGTTACCCCTAAATCTGTTCCAAAAATTTTCCCGGTAAAATCGCCTGACGATAGGCGGGAGTTCCGGCTTGTTTGACAATTTGAGGCCTGCAGCCAGCGCATTATCTATAATCTCCCATCCGGGCCACCCGGGCCAGTATACCCTTGATATGCCCATATACGTTTCGCCACCAGGATCCAGGCTATCAAACGAATATCCACCTTCATGAACCATTGTTCTCTGGAAGGCCTTGTGAAAAACATCACTTCTCTTTGTCATCTCGCTACACCTCAACGCATTAACTGGACAATCGTGGAAAAGTCTCTCGATTTTTTTCATGTGTAATCGGTATGCCCATTCTGCAACCAACATAGGGCCATCGGCAATAGGCGGAAAAGTCTTGATGCACTCCCCACATGAGCTTTTCCCGAGGCAAAGTTCATCGTCTATGCTGATTGCAAACACAAACATTGAACTTATGGGGCGGTGTAAATCATTCGTTTGTGGTCCGGATGGGCAGCGGTAGCCGCATGTTTACCTAAAATCTTTGTCCATACCCATGCCCTGATTCGCCACATTTTGTCAGCTCTCCATCGACAAGCTGCTTCTCGATCCGCTACCTTTCGGTACCCACTCGGCAACAGTTCAAGTCTGATTAGCTGATAAAGAGCATCGTGCAGAAGGCTACCGCGAATTGTAGACTTGGTATCAATGGTTGGTCCGCTTGGCCCATCCCACGCATAACCATCTTTAATTAAAACGCTCCCGTATGGTTCAAGAGTAATATATTTTGTGGAACAGTCGAAACCGGTTATCCCTGTCACAAAACATGCGTCCCCGTTGAGTTGATATTTATGCCCTTTACTATATTTTATGGTAGCCGATTCTTTCATCTCCGCACCGTTCGTTTTTTTATTGGTTCTGGCTTTTTCCTTTGGTCCAGCTTGCTGCCGATTCTGACGATTGCCAGAAAGCGCAACCAGTGTTTTTGTGTGCATTTCTTTTGGTAGCCGAGCATGTAGAGAATGTGAAAAGCCCGGTGCCAACGAGCTGAAAGGCAAACCCCATTTTCTGGATCAAATCTTTTCTCAGGGAAATATCGAGCGGAAAAAATATGGTGGGCATGGCGCTTCTTCAATGTTCCAGATATCTGACAAACCTTATCCCTGCGGACTACCGTCGCCCTCCACACCCTGTACTCTCGGGTATTCCTCCAGCTGCCCATGTTACTGGCTTGTCCGTGCTGACACCTTGACAACAACCGTAACTGAAAAATCCTGTACAGCATCCGGTGGAGGATCCAACAACACCTCGTCGCTGTAATCGCTCTCCCCTCCGCTCTGGTCATAAGCGGTTGCCGCAAAATACATAGGTGGACCTGCCGGCACATCGACTGAGCAGAAAACCCTGCCGTCTTCCGTCTCAGGAAGGCCGCAATCTTTTTCGTTAGTATAATTCCTTGATTCAGGGCCATAATGAATGTTATAGCCCCCAAGGTCAGCCTCGGAGTTGGGGAGCCATGAGAACGTTCTTTCTTCTGCTTTTGCCACTCCGGCCAGAAAAACAATGGCGCAACAGATTGCAAAGCAGATAACCGTCAACACCAGCAAAGTTATTCTGTTTTTTGACTTGATCATTTCAAGTAACCTCCATTTCCTTCTTCTTGAGTTCAGTGCGGCTATCAATAAAGCGACCATACATTTTGTAGAGAAAGGCCAGGATACCGAAAATTTTTGCAGTACCCCATCCCCCCTCTATGTTGCTCACGTCGAGTTTGTAGGCTTCTGATATCTCCTTCCAGGTTCCAGCATGTTTAAGAAGATCCTCAACAGGCACGTCAGGGCCAGAATCACCAATAACGAGATAATAAAGTATGCCCAGGCAACCCATGATAACACCCAACAAAGATGGTCCCTCAACTGATTTAATAGACGGTTTAAGCATTTCACATGTTCTCCCTTTTAAGATTTTCTTTCTCGCTTTCAAGTTCCTGCATTTTGAAGCGTATTTCTTTTGCTTTCCTGCGTTCTGTTACGGTGGCTGTTCCGTCCTCTATCTTTAGCTCCAATGGAACTAAGAGCTTGTGATAATTCCGCAAGTCATCGTTAATTATTTTCTGTTCAAGCCTGAGATTTGTATATTCGAACTGCCTGGCAAGTTCTGCAAAGTCCTCAGCGTGAGCGTAATGGCTGTCTACCTTAAACCCTGCTGAAACCAAGCCGGCCAAGCCGACAAGGATCCCGACGATCAGGCTTATTTTCTGCCATTTCATTCTGCGACACCTCCTACGTCACTCTTGTATGTCAAAAATTGGTAATGACAACAGGAATCACATATCCGGATAGAGGAAAACCAATTTTTCTTAACTTCCACTACATCCTTTTTTTTGAGACCGCACACATTACAAACAGCGACCCCGATATAAACAATTTTTTTCTTCGCAGCTTCTTGTGAGCGTGACATGTTCCCCCCTTTTGTGGCCTACATTACCGCGGCAACACCCAACATCTTTACACCCAAGGAAAGGATGCCGGAAATTAGCGTTAACGCTTCGTTAATGTTTTCATTGTCCGGGTTTTCAAGTAACTCTGTTACCCTCCCACTGGTTTCCTGTGCCTGTGTGTCGAAAGCGTTAAGCATAATTTGAGATGATGGCTGGAATTCATCCCAATGAGCCATAACTACCTCTCGACCCTGAGTGTACCCATTGACAGCCAGCCGGTACATGAATGTCACGTCAGGCAGTGAAACCTCAGCATACTGGAGCTTTGTCAATGCCTCATACTTTAGGACCAGCATATCCAGGGTAGCATCCACGTTAAGAAGAGTTCGCCATTCGCTTTCAGAAAACATCTTCTTTTGGTCCTGTGCAGTCCTGATAGCGGTTTCAACCTTCTTGTATTGATTTTTCAAGACACTGGCCTCAACGGCTAACATGCTTGCTGAAACTGCATACTGATTATGTGTAGCTGTGCAGCCTTGGATCATAAAAAATACAGCAATTAACAATGACATATAAACTTTCATTCGTTTAACTCCCTTTTAACTGTTTCGGTTAGGTGCCTGATGTCACTCGACAAACCAGCAATGCTAATCTCAATGGCAGAAAGTCTGCTATCGGACGCCTCTCTGGTGTCTTCTCTCTTTTCATCCATCCTGTCCAAGCGCTTTGACATTGCAGCAATGGCCCGATTTGTATCAGCTACTTTTTGTTCAATATGGGTTTGACAACTCTTCTGGTCTTGCCTTAGCGCTCTCGTCGTCACGAAACCATCTTCGCCGTTCTTCCCATAGGCTTTCCCTTCCAGGGCCTCAAGCCTGCCTCGCACCGCTTTTTCAAGGTTGTCGATCTTTTGCTTGTAGCTGCCGGCAATCGTTGATTGCCGGACGAGGAAAATCAACATACACACTGCGACCGCTATCCATTGAGCAAGTTGCCCGTAGTTAATGTCCACGACCTATTATTCCTCGCTGGTTGATTTCTCGGAAGTGGAGTTGTCAGAGTTATCTGAATGATCAGAGTTATCAGACTTGTCTTGCTCAAACCTTTGCTCATTCTCACCGCCGATTATGCCGCCGTCTTTAGCAACTGTCTGACTCCCTTTGTAATTGAAGGTGTTTCCGTCGCCTGACAATGTGGCCGCTATGGAGTCGCCGGCGTTCTGGATCCCGCTAACTCCGAGCCCATACATACCACCCACTGTGGCAACAAAAGGTATTTGATCAAACAGTTTGGAAAGCAGCTGGTTCGTTGACATTGGCGTGCCGAAATCCTGCATATGCTGAGAGTAAATAGCCTCTATAATGGGAGTCAGGTACCGGATAGCCTCGGCCCTGGCCCTCATAATCTCGGCCCGGCCCTGCCAAGCAACCATCTTACCCATAACCTGCGCCATTAATCCAAGGGCATAAGCGGAATCAGATGATACGGAAGATTTAACCCCTCTTGTTTCAAGCTTAATGATGCTTTTTTCTTCTGACTGCTTTTTTGATTCTTTCTCGATCGGATTTAATATTTTGGAGATAACGCCCATCACTTCACTGGTTGCAAGTCTCTGGTTCGTTGACTCCGCCCACGCGATTTCTTTTCTCGCCTGCATGTTGGACCTGTATTCTTCAGCACAACCGGACAGTAAAAAAACCGCCAACACGGAAACAACTACCGTTCTTAGAAAATTCCTCACCTTGTCACCTCGGATCTGTGTATGTTTCAAGTTGCTCTTTATCCATCATTTTAAGCTTGTCCTTTTCGGATCTTCCAGACTTTAGCCACCCGTCAACATACCCGAACATCTCAAGGTACATTGTGTTCAGTGCCGTTGAATCAGGCAGAGAAATGTAATTTGACTCAGCGTTGTCTCCTGTTGAGCAATAAAGTTCATAAGGAAACGATATGATCCCAGAATCACGTATAAGCCACAGGTTAAGTACGTCAAATTGCCACTCAAGAGTTGAAAATATTGGCGTTGAAGGAGCTATTGAAGACCTGAAGTTCCCGGTAATCTCTGAGCTTGTTCTTTCGTTAATGTCATGGACTATTGCAAGGCGCATGACATTTAAGGTTGCAGCATCAACATTTGAAAAACTAGGCTTTGACCTTTCATCTGCCCACACAAGAGCGTCATATTCCTGCTGAGTATTATATTTTAAACGCCCGGAATAATTCGCAGACGGGACAAGAGCATCAAGACCTGCAGCAATGTCATAGGTGGCACCCATCGTCAAGCAACCTCTCGTATTTTTATGTCGGTGTAAATTTCAATATCAAAGTCCGTGGCTCTTCCAAATCCGTAATCCCTCTTGGTCCTTTCTGCCCGATGAAGAATCTCAAATTCGCTTTTTTCTTTCACTGTTATGATCCCGCTTACACGGCTGTATCCGTTTGAGCTTGATACATAATGACTCATTCCGATTAGTGCGTCTTCGGATGTTGTTACGTTTCGGAGCCATGCCTTTGCGGATCTGACTGAGTAACATGGTGCAAGGATATCGACACAATATCTACCCGGGAAAAGCGTAATCCTATCATCAAGAAGAGAGCATCCTGATATCTCATTCAGAACTACGGTATTAAGTTCCCTTACTCTCCTTGCACCTGCTGTAAACGTTCCCCCGTGTTTTCCCTTCTCCCTCCTGTCTTGTGCGTGGAAAATTTTTGACCCTGATTGTTCAGGCGGATTAAGAATTTCTTCGTAATAATGGGCATGACCCTCAATTTTTTTTTCAGGCAACTTGATCGGCTTCCCGCTTTCATCAACAATTTCTACCCTGCCTCCATAGACAAGTGCATGCAGATCTTCTGACCATTCAACCTTTTCTGTCAATCCTGTAGAAATGGTTATACCGGTATCACTAACCTCTACCGGTTCGCCTTCATTTAAGATTCGCACCTATGACCTCCACTTTACGAAAAGACTGATATTCGTATCACCGATGCTTCCGTTGTCACCGGCCCTCAGACGGATCCTGTCACCCCTTGAAAAATCGGTATTCTTGTCTGTTAATTGCTGTTGCCGCCTCCCAGAACCGGAAGGAAAAGCGAAGAAATTCGAAGAAACTTGCGACCCGTTGATATACAGGCGAAAAAACTGCGCGGTTGATTGGGCGTTTTCACAAAGAGCGGTTACCCCGATAATAGTACCGTCGTGAGGCATAATATGACCAGTGTCCGAATCTGTTGCCCTGCCTATCTTCATCCACTCATTATTAGAGACGGAATTCTCTGCCCATAGAAATTGGCACATGGTTACGGATAGATTTTTGTTGCTTCTTTGAGGGTCCGGCATGAACAGGTATTGTATGCCGTCAAGGTTTGAAGAATTCAGGCCGAACGGAGTCTGTGTTATATCAACCTCGTTTCCTGACTCATCAACCTTGATCAGATCTCCGTCATCATCAGCATACAGCCTGATTTTCCCCGCAGGCGCCGCCCCTGGCGAATCTCCTTTCGTTAAAACATGACTTGCTGCTGTTGCCATTTCATATCACCACAATGGAGCCTTCATCCATCTCGTATGTCCCCCCGGCCTCTATAATCACCTCGATTGCCCCGACAAGATTGTGGACTTCATGATGTGTTGCCAGTTGGTTGTAATCTGCCGGGATGTACCACCGGGGACTGTATTGTATTAAATCCCTGGTGGTACGTTGGTCCGCGTCCTGGCCCTGCAGCAATCCCGCATGGGTAATGGAACCCGCGAACACCATCAGGCTCCCAAGCCCCATGGAAAAAACAGACTTTGTTGTTCCGTTAAGATTCTTAAAAATCACTTGCTACTTTTTTTTGACGCCGTTTTTCTTGACGTGGGTTTTTTCCCGCCCTGTTTCTCTTGCGACTTATCGTTACAGTCAGCACAAAGAGCAACTGTCCCTTTTGTCCAGTCAGACCCTGTGACAAGCAACGCCACCGTCTTGCGGCAGCCGAAACACTTGACTTCTATCATGGTTGATTACCCCTTATGCCAGAGTGGTAGGCGCAAACTCGACAAGCACGGCACCGGCACCGGCTGAAGGAGTGTTTGCAACGTTGACGGTCACAACGCCCTCGTTGGAAGAAGTTATCACCCCGTCTTCAACATCAGACACGTACATATTTTCCTCTGACGGATCGTTTTCATCCGTGGGCTGAATGGTCAGATCGCTGGAACCGTCAACAAGCACTTCGATTGTCGCGTTATTGTCGTAAGCGGTTGTGACTTTAGTGCTAACCCTGAGAACTTCAGCCCCATCCGGGATGGAAGATGTGGACGATTTGCTTGCACTGGTGTCAATCGGGATCTCGATGGTTTTGACAATGCCCGTACCACCTGCCATGCCGTCGCCCTTCAGGGTCCAGGAAAATGGAGCTGTCGCGGAATGAGCGGCATACACGCCGTTTGCATTAAGTGATACTGTACCGGTGATTGCTGAACCAGTTGTGATACGGGTGCCAACGTGAATTTTGGTGGCCCTGAGCGTGGTCCCGTCGTCGTAGTAAACCTGTCCTGCGGTATAAGATCCGCCGGAAGTATGACAGAAACCATAGGTTCCGGTGTTTGTGCCTGCGCTTGGAGCCGAGCCGCCGTCAAAACTGAATTGCACCAGCACATTGGCGTCTCGCAGGTCAAGCCAGTTGACCGCATGTTCATCAACGGCCCCGGACGCCTGTTTTACTTTAAGATTTTGAAACGCGTCATCTGCTGCATTACGAACGTCAATGCCGTCTGTCGCGTTTTTCAAGGTGTTCCCGGATGGACCGCCGATATGGAACAGCCCCTTCATGGTCCCAATAAAATTCTTATAAACTGACATCGTTCTTTTCTCCTGTATGGTTTTAATGGTAATAGACGGTGGCCCTTCCTGTTCCCTGAGTCGGGGCGACCGCATAAACTGAAAATAGCCGAATAGTCTCTGTTCCCGTCAGAGCGAGATTGTTGGCAACCATGTATTGATTGACAACATCAGGTGAATTTTCGTCTATCCTCATCAATAAGGCCTGTGAGGCCTGCGTTCCTATTGTGAACCCGAGGCCGTTATCAAACTCTTCCGTGATATCAAGAAATGTTGAATGAACATTCGATGAATCAGGGATGCCGCCTATAATCAATCCCGATGGCCCAACATCGTTAAAGTCAAAATCGACCTCTACCTTTCCGCCATCACCATCGCATGACGGCGGGCAACTCCATCCCTCTATCGAGACTTCAATAACCTCTTCAACGATCGAGGCTTCAATGATTTCTTCTGATATTGTTGCCTCAATAACCTCTTCAACGAT
>Ga0164311_10001720_pt1 | contig 10962 bp, 11 predicted proteins | sample GuaBasSedimGuay2_FD_121796 | JGI IMG/M metagenome (GOLD analysis project Ga0164311, IMG submission 121796) | Subseafloor sediment microbial communities from Guaymas Basin, Gulf of California, Mexico - Guay2, Core 4569-9, 9-12 cm | ecosystem: Environmental > Aquatic > Marine > Hydrothermal vents...
ATACTAATAAGAACCTCAGGAGAAGAAAGATTATCAAATTTTTTGTTATGGCAATCTGCAAATTCGTTGCTTTGTTTCTATGATGTATACTGGCCAAGTTTTCGAAAAAGAGATTTCCTAAAAATAATCAAAATGTACCAGAGGAGGAGAAACGAATTACAGCATCTTGAGTAGAATTCTCTTCTTATTTGCCTTTATATTTACAGCCATATATTTTATCATGAAGCAGATTGAGAAAAGTAGATTCTTAGGAATAAGCATTTCCCTATTGCTTCTTTTTCTTATCCATTTATTTATAGAAAAAAATAACTAGAATCTTTAAAAATTTGTGTCTATGTGACTTATTCCTTAATACCTATTGCATAAAACTGCGGGAAAAAATTGAATTCTATGCCTTCTTCTATCGATTTTAAATAATGCTCTTCCCATTTTTTTATTTCTTCCTCACTAAGCCCTTCTCTTTTCAAAACATTCCAGTAAAATTCGCGAGCTCTCATATATGATTCTTTATCTTCTTCGCAACTCCATATTCTCAAATTTCCTAAGCCTACTTCTGTTTTCAAGCCAGCCCTTACAAAAAGCATTCTGAGTTTTCTGCCAATATATGGATCTCCCCCTCTATCTCTTATTGCTTTGCCAGCAAAAATCTCATCTACTTCCGGATAAGGGGGCCAGTGTATTTTTCCGCCGAAATCTGGTTCTAAACTGGCAACAACTCTGCCCCCTTTCTTAACAACTCTTGCCATTTCATTAACAACCTGTTGCGGCTCTTTAACCCACATGAGTAAAAGGTTACATATGGCTATATCAAATGTTTCATCTTTAAATGGCAAGGAATGGGCATCGCCCATGTAAAGATGCACATTTCTTACGCCAACGAGCATTTTCTTTGCTATCCTTATCATATCCTCTGAGTCATCTATTGCAATTACAGTGCCATTTGTATGATTGCATATGTCTCTAGTTACAGCTCCGTTTCCACATCCCACATCCAAAACAAGCTTTGCGTCTTTAAGGCCAGCTTTTATGTATATGGGGTGCCTTTCCTCAGCTGTTTCCAAAGCCTGCTGCTCAAGCTTCCTTATGAAGTGTTCAAGTTCTTCTTTGCTTCTATTATGGGGCACAAGAAAATATATGGATGGGATAAATAGATTTTTGGATAGTAAAATTTTTCTTGTTCTTGCTTTTTATTAATATGAAAAAGTTGCTGGCTACAATGATTTTTTTATTATTTACTGTTCCATTAATAACAGGGAATATTTTCGTAAAAGAATATGTAGAGAGCAAAGGAATATGGGTATGGGGCTCAACTTTATATGAAACTGGCGTGGACAACTTTGTTTATGAAATGGTGGAGCATAACTTTTCAGATGTTTATTTGCTAGTTAAGGATGTTACTGGCTACTATACATTCAGCTTAATCAGCGAGTTGTTGAACAAAGCAAATGGAAAATTTAGAGTACATGCATGGATTATATGCTTCCAAGATTACAGTCAAGGAGGCTGGATTGATGTAAACTCATCATCCTATAGGCAGTATCTGATTAATAACATAATAATTCCATTAGTTGAAATGGGCGTGGATGGCATTTGCCTGGATTATATTCGATATCCAGGAAATGCATATGGAAATACCTATCCTGTAACATCTTTCTGTATGGAAGTAAGGAACGCTGTTAAAAGCATTAATCCAGATTGCATTTTATCCGCCGCAGTAATGCCGGAAATGGAGGCAAATGCCTACTACTATGGACAAGATTATGCTGAAATGTCAAGATATATGGATGTGTTGATGCCAATGACCTACACCCATAACTACCAGATGCCTCCTTCATGGGTTGGAGAGGTTATATCGTTTATAAAAGCGAGAGCAAGTTGTAAAGTACAGGCGATAATACAGAGCTTAGATGATGAAAGTGTTTTTATGAGCAACGATGAATTAAAAGCATGCATTGAATGTGCTTTAAAAAATGATTCAAATGGAATAAGTTTTTTCAGATATCCTGTGGCAGAATGGCAATATGAAATTATAGACGAATATGTCCCCTTTTTTGATGACATTCCTCCATGCATTGAAATTGAATACCCTCTGGAAAATTCATTCTATATGTTTGGATACAGAATAATGTCCTTGTATAACAAAACTGTGATAATTGGTTCTCCCAGAGAGCTAAAAGTGAATACAACAGATAATGAGGGCATAGAGAAGGTGGAGTTTTATATTGATGATGAGTTGGTAGCAGAAGACACAGAAGAGCCATATATTTTTGAACTAAGTAAAGGATGTTATAAAATAAAAGTGGTTTCATATGATTACAGTAAAAATTTTGCAAGCGATGAAATGAATATATGCTTATTCTGCATTTCATAGCATGATTTGCATCGTCATTTCTAAACAAGATACTGCAAGCATGAATATAGCAAAATTTTTGCTCTCCATGAAGAGATGGAAGGAAAAGGACGGCGTATATCTAAATGATGAAAAGATGCTTTACTTTATAGATGATATGCACATCTATCACGATAATGTGGATGAAGAGATAAAAAAGCTTGGTTATTCTCCAGATACAATAATTTTCGCCTCCCGCCATGCATCAGCAGCAAAGAAAAAAACCCTTAGCATACATGCCATTGGGAACTTCAGCAAGGCAGAGTATGGCGGGAAGGATGCAACACTTGTTCCCTGCAACCCTTTACTTATGAGAGATGCTTTAGAATTGTTAAAGGAAAAGGGCTTGGAAGAATATGAAGTTTGTTATGAGGCGACGCATCACGGCCCCTATTTAAAAAAGCCATGTTTTTTCATAGAAGTTGGAAGTACTGAAAAGGAATGGAGAGATGAGAAAGCCTGCAATGCTATAGCAGAAGTGATTTTACAGATTGAAGAAAAGCAGCGTGAAGTTGCTATCGGCATAGGTGGCGGACATTACGCGCCGCGCTTCACAGATATGGCTTTAGAACGGAACATGGCATTTGGACACATTGCTGCAAAATATGCTGTGCCGTATTTGAATGAGGAAATGCTGAGGAAAATGATAGAAGCAACGCCTGGATGCAAAAAAGCTTATTTTCATGGAGAATATGGGGGAATAGAAGAAATGCTGAAGAAGTTAGGGGTATCTACAGCTTAATTTTTTTATTTTGCCAGTAAATTAGTGAGGCGAGAGCAAGAAAGATCAGGAAAAGGAGGATAAAAAATTTTGCAGCTTCGGTATCACCAGAATAAAATGAAGTTATAGCAGGAAATAAGAAAAATAGAGAAAAGAAAAGTAAGATTGCAAAATCTCTCCATACAATAGCAGAAATATGGGCTTTTAAAAAAGATACCTTATCTTTTTTATACCATTTAAACGCTATTATACTCAATGAAAGAAGAATAGTAGATGAAACTACAGAAAGTACCCCTATCCAGAAATCGTGAAAAAGGAGAAATATTCCAAAGAGTAAGCATATGAATAGAAATGGTATTGCAATTTTAAAGGCAGTTCTTACAACCGCTTCATGAAAATTCTTCATTTCAATACCTTATTCTAAATTCTGTTTCGCCTTTTGGCTCTTCGTATTCAACTTCTACCCTATCTACTCTTGCTAAAGGTGGGCCACGATGACACCATTCTATAGCTTTTTCAACGTTTTCATCATCTCCTTCAAAGACTGCTTCAACACTCCCATCTGGCATATTACGAACCCACCCTTTTAAGCCAAGCTTATCTGCCATTTCTTTTGTATTAGCACGAAACCACACTCCCTGCACTCTTCCATATATTCTAACATATGCCCTTTTCATGATGGCATATTGAGATGCAAAATATAAAGTTTAAATAAGTGTAGTCATATAAAAATGAATGATTGGTTTGCTTACCTCCGACTTTACTCTCTACCATGATGCCGTAAATGTACTCAGGAAAAGACAGCTTCCCTTTGTTTCTCTAACTTTTAATGATGAGATTCCTCCAAATGTTGATGTCATAATTACATCCTCAGAGGAAAAGAAAAAAATAGATTTTGATAACATTGTTACATGGAAAAATGGCAGCAATATAGAAAATCTGATAGATAAGGCAGTAATGCTTTCCAGAAGCAAAGAAATAAAAATAATTTTTGGAATAGATCCTGGAGACAATATAGGAATAGCCATCTTTGGCAATGAAAAACTCATAAGAAGCCTGGTTGCAAAATCGCCAGAGCAGGCAGCAGATTTCATAAAGGATTATGTTAGAGATATAGGAGCAGATGATGTCATTATAAAAATAGGAAATGGCGCCCGTCTCATAAGAAACAGGATAATAAATTTTTTAATTGATGAAAATGTAAGGATAGAAATTGTTGATGAGTCAACGATTCCATGCGTAGATAATGATGAATTGGCAGCATCGACGATAGCAATGGCTGAAGGAAGGGAAATAAAAGGTATATTTTCCATTGAGCCAAAAGAAGGAGAAATTAGGGAAATGCAAAGGCTGAGCAGAATAAAAAGTAAAAACATAACCATTTCAAAAGAATTGGCAAAAAAAGTGCTGACTGGAGAAATATGCCTTGATGATGCTATAAAAATGCAGCGCAGCAAAAATCAGGCATAGCTCCACTTCTCTGGCAATCTTCCTTCTCTCTTGTAGTATTTAACAAGCCTCTTTATCTTTGCCTCAATTAACTGCAGCCTTCGTCTGTTATGTATATCCTTTTTATGCTCAGCCAAATGCTTTAACAAATTTGCCCTCTTATCAAGCAAATTGCTCAAGTCCTCTGGAATATCTGGCAACAGATTATGCTCTTCCAATACCTTGGTTAATTTCTTGCCCAAAGCTGCCTTTACATCTGGAACACCATAAGAGTCGCGCAGTATTAAACCAATCATTGCTGGTGGCTTGCCCTCCTCTGCCAGTTTAACTATAAGCTGCTCTATCTCCTCTGCCTTCAAACTCCATTCCGGATGTACTCTTTCAACTGGATGCTTTGAGCCTGACTTGCCTTTTCTTCTTGCATGCATTCTTGCCATTGACACGAAATAATCTTTTAATATATAAAATTCACTTTCCTTTTATGCAAATTTGCGAAATTAAGAAAATTATTGAGCATAACAGCATTCACAAAACCTTCTTTTTTGATCTGAAAATGAAAGCTACAGCTGGACAATTTGTCATGATATGGATTCCTGGCATAGATGAAATTCCAATGTCTTTGAGTTATATTGGCAAAGAAATAGCCATAACAGTTGAGAAAGTTGGGGAAGCGACAGAAGCACTGCACAACATGAAGGAAGGAGATAAAGTTGGCATAAGAGGACCATATGGAAAAGGATTTGAAATTGTTGGCAGGAAAGCATTATTCATTGCAGGTGGCACTGGCATAGCACCGTTGCTGCCTCTAATAAAAAAATATGAAGGAGAAAAGCATGTTGTGCTGGGAGCAAGAACAAAAGAGCTTCTTTTATTCAGTGATGAACTGGAAGAAATTTCCAGCCTTCATATCTCAACTGATGATGGAAGCTTTGGTTTCAAAGGATTTGCTTCGGATTTGGCAAGAGAAATTATGGAAAAGGAGGAATTCGACATTGTTTATACCTGTGGGCCAGAGATAATGATGAAAAAGGTGCTTGATTTAAGTATGGAAAAGAATGTGCAAATGCAGGCGAGCCTGGAAAGATATATGAAATGCGGCGTTGGAATATGTGATTCATGTGCTATAGATGGCTATCATGTTTGCAAAGATGGCCCAGTTTTTGATAGCAGCATATTGGCAAAAATAAAGGATTTTGGAAAATGGAAGAGAAATGAGGCAGGAAAAAGGGTAGAGATATAGCTATCTCTTTCCGTAAATTTCTATGAATTTCTTGATGCTTCTGTCATATGTTCTCTCCACATCTGGTGGGAAAAAGCATGCTGGCATTTCATTATGGCTCAAATGATATTTTATGCATTGGCAGCATATGCCTTTCTTGTCACATGGCTCCCAAGTGCATGGGCAATTCTTCAAATTCTCTTCTTTTCTGCATTCCATGTTGGTAATGATACTGCAAAATAATAAATTAACTGATGGCAAAAATTTCAATTTCTTTTGTGCATACAATATCGTATTTGTAAAAAGCTTGGATAGTAAGGGTATGAAATCCTGTTGTTAAACCCCATTTATATTCGAAGGGCATTTTCTTTGTATAAAAAATCCCTTCATCATTTTCATCCATTGCATATATTGAATTAATTCCCATGGCAGATCCAGCTATGGTTATATCTCCAATAACCAGGGCTCTTTTTGTACCAACTGGTAAAATGCCTCTATCAAAAATGTATAGATAGCCTTCTCTTGGTTTTTTCACCAGCAGAAAATGTTCATATTGTTGCATCATTGGGCATCTGTCAACTCCTTCCCCAGAAATTAAATATGGTTCATCGCCTATTCCATCTCCATCTTTATCATCTCCTTCATAATCGCTCCAGTAGTTTCCAATAAATCCATCATCCCAGAAATTGGTGCCATTGTTAACTGCTGAAAGATTGTTGTTAATGAACCTATTATAGCATACACTGTTGTTTTCTGGTGCCATATTATCTACTCCATAAAAATTTATGCCTTTTTCATTGTAAATAAATTCATTATATCTGATAGAAAAACTGAAAAATAACCCACTCACTCCTTCTTCATTACCTGAAAATACATTGTATTCTATGATGCCATCCCAGTTATAGCGTCCTGAGTAGGCAATGATATTTTCTTCAAAAACATTGTTCTTAACCGTTGTTTTATATGTGGCATGAGCAACAATTGCCTTTCTATTTTTTCTCATAACATTATTTTCTACCACACTTTCCACAGAATCATAAAAAACTATACCAACCTTATTGTCATAAAATAGATTATGCGTAAATATATTGTAATCTGAATGTCCATCTACGCAATAACATGCTGTAAGCTCCACAGCCTTTTTATTATGTGAAAAATTATTTCTTGATATAATATTACTGTTGCCTAAGAAGAAATAGAGGCCCACTTCGTTATTAATGAATCTATTATTCTTCACTATATTATCGACATTTTTGTATTTATCTCCTGAAAAAATTATGCAGTCTCGATTGAATGAAAATTCATTATTGTAGATTATGTTATCACGGGAATTTTTCAGATAGATTGCTATTTTGTCCCCATAAAATTTGCAGGAATTTATCAAAATATTTCTGCATTTAACCATTGTCAGGGCGGCACATGTTCTGCTCAAATTTGCATATTCCACTGTTATGTTGCTACAATTTATCAGAATAATGGCCCCTGCATCTTCAAGGCGGATATTATTTTCGTTAAGAATAAAATAAAAGGGTTTTCCATTTACAGTGTTATTTTCTATCTCATCCAGATTACTCATATTAAAATACAATATCACAATACCATCATTAACAAACGAATTGTTGCAAATTTTGTTTCTCCTTGTCTCCACAATAAATATTCCGCCACCATCAATAAATTCGTTCCCATCTATCTTATTCTCTCTGGGCTGCGGCACAGGACCATAAATTGAGAAAGCATGAAGTAGGATATCACAATGTGTATTATTTCTAAAAACATTTTTCTTTATAGAAATATAATTACCTTCAATGTGTATGCCGTATGTATTGTTAACAATATAACAGTTCGTAATTTCGTTATTCTTGCCTTTTATCTGTAATCCTTTCTCGCTATTCTTTATGATGCAGTTCTTGATCTTACAATAAGGGCCTTCCATGAGTATCGCAACTGTCTCATTCTTTGTTTTGGTTTCGATCGTAAAATTATATAACAAAACATCCTGAGCTATTATTTTAACTGCAATCTCTGTTCCTCTTATTATCGTGCTACTCACATTTTCTCCAATAATTTTTAATTTTTTATACACTCTTATGTCCTCGCAATATACGCCACTGTAAACAAATATCGTATCACCATGCTTTGCATACTTTATTGCATCCTGTATACTGGAAAAATTTCCTTCTCCACTCCCTCCTACATACCATATTCTGCCATCTGCAGAAACCTTTTCTGCAGAAAAAAACGAGAGAGCAGATAACAAAATGATTAGTAAAACTATGGGAGTTAATTTTAATCTGTTAACAGCCATTTTCCTCCCCAATTTTATATAGTTATTTATTTAAAAATTTAACTAGAATGTTTCACGGGAATGAAAAGCATGAACAAAATTTTTATATGAAAAATTTATAAAATATTGGGGAGGTGAAAAATGAGATGGTGTGCTATATTCATTCTGCTGTGTTTTGTTGCTTTTAGCGTAACAGCCGATACTGAAAAAAACTGTTACATTATACCCAACAGATGATACAAAAATAGATGAATTTTTTGCCTCCAATAATTATGGAGGATCAAAGTCTTTGGAAGTAAGGAATGGACAGGGTTTATTTGGAGGAGGATGGGAAATAGATTCTTTACTAAAATTTGATTTATCGTCTATACCCAAAAACGCCACAATTATTTCAGCGGAACTAAAACTCTATTATTACAAATGGAAAGATAATAATCCTGCTGGAAGAGAGCTGAATGTATATAGAATCGAAAGTGACTGGAATGAGGAAAGCGTTACCTGGAATAATAAGCCTAGTTACGCTTCTACAAAAACTTCTTCAGCAATAATTCCTTCCGAGGAAGGAGCATGGATGTCATGGGATGTTAAAAAGGATGTTGAAAAAATTTTGAATGATGGAACAAACTATGGATGGATAATTAAAGATGATAACACCTGGGGTTCCACCGATATACCTTATGCATTCTTCTATTCAAAAGAAAATGCGGAGAATAGGCCGCATCTGATAATAACATATGAAGCATATGAGAAAGAAAAGGAAGAAAAGAAGGGCATACCAGCGTGGGAAATTTCTCTGATTTTTGTAGCCATTGTTATTGCAGCCTATACAAAACACAGAAAAACCTAGTCCATAGCTCTTACTGCATCTCTTATTATTTTTTCATGGTCAAATGCCAATGGCGGCAGTTTATCTAGACTGAAAAATTTTGCATCTGCTGCGTCATCTCCTGCCTTTGGCTCACCTTCTGCTTCAAGCAGAAAAACAATGGAAATTATATGACCTCTTGGATCTCTTGCTGGATCGGAATAAACTCCAAGCAGTTTTTTTATTCTCGCCTTGATGCCAACTTCCTCCTCAAATTCTCGCAGCACAGCTTCTTCTACCTTCTCGCCATATTCAACAAAGCCACCTGGCAGTGCCCATTTGCCCTTAAACGGCTCATTTTTTCTTTTTATCAGGAGTATTTTATTGCCCTTTATCAGCACGCCATCCACAGCTATACCTGGCTTTTTCATAATATCACAGCCCATACATTCACTTTTTCCTCTGCTTTTGCTCCTAGAGCATTATATGCAACTACTTTTATCTCGTGTCTGCCTATGGCAAATTCATTCCATTGCCACTCATATGGCATATCATAATCTGTATACTTTAGCTCATCATCTACATAAAATTCCACATATCTTGCATTGCCATCTGCCATAATATCAATTTTTCCAATAACTACAGCAAAATTTACAGGCAGTGAAAAAACTTCCTTATTGAAAATATAAATTCCTCCGCCGTTGGGCTTCGTTATATTTATTGTTGGTGATGAAAAATCAAACAAGCAATAAGCATCTGCTACATCAGGTGAATTCTCCGTATAATTTCCTTTTTTCATAACAGTATAAAACTCATAGTATCCATCTTCATCTGGTAAAAATTCCCATTCATATGGTTCCTCATCCTTGCTTCCATATAAATACCACCTTCCTCCAAAAATCGATTTTTTCCTGTAATATAAATCTATGCTTACATTATCTTCTGTTGTTTCAGCCCATATTTTTATTGTTGTATTTGATACTTCTTGGCTCACATGCGCCTTTGTAGTTAATGGCATTACAGGCAGAGTTATAGAAGGATCTCCCATTATATTGTATTCCGTCAATGTTAATACATCATGGTCGTTTCTGAATGGTATTCTTGTGAGATAATCAATCTTTGCCATTGCAAAAATTTCCCCTGTTGTTATGCTCCCATCATAATATGCTTTGAAAAATGCTTTATCCAAGTACCCGCTTAGCCCTGATTTTATGCTCTTTCCCAGGTAAACAAACGCCACCCTGCTGCTGCCTGCATATGCTATAGCCCCTCCATTCTGACACAATAAAAATTCCTCGCCAAGGCAATCTGTGGTGTCAAACTCATTTGTTGAGCATGCCATTGCAAAAACCACCGGCAAATAGGAATTGTGAAGTAAGGACAAATCGCTCGTATAAAAATGTCCACTTTCCCACCCCATTCCGCCGGGGTTGCCATGGGAAGCAAAATTAACTAGCATTACTCCTTTGTTAATATACTCGGCAATTTCCTCCGGCGTTGCATTTCCATCTTTGGCATAGCCATCTGTTTCATATAATTTGATGACTTCAATGTTAAGCTCATTGCCTATCTCTTCTTTCAAATACTCTCCTTCTCTGTTATCAGTGTCCCAGAATAACTCCACGCCAACCATCAACGCTTTCATTGGTGGTGTTTCGTAGTTTATGATTTTATTAACAAGCAATTTAACCTCATTTTCATTGCTTGCAGGTAACCTTCCAATATAGACATCTGGATATAAATCTGGCTTATCTTCTTTTCTTTCTCCATATTTTTTGTCCCCGTCCAGATCCCATGAAGAGAATGAACCATTTGAATAATATATATCTGCAAAGTATAAATCAGAAGGAACTTCAGGAACATCCTCTATGCCTGTTGTTGCATATCTGACAGGCATTATCTCAGCATCTCCTACGAGCATAACATATTTGATGCCCCATTCCTCTATTGCATCTTTAATGAAGTATTTTATCTTCTCTGCATCATCTCTTCCTTGGCTGGCAAAATACTTGCCTCCATAAATTTCATTTAAGCCAACTATAATTGTCTTTATTCCATGGCTTTCCTTATGCTCCTTTAATGGCTGCAAATCAGC
>Ga0164311_10001722_pt1 | contig 10959 bp, 6 predicted proteins | sample GuaBasSedimGuay2_FD_121796 | JGI IMG/M metagenome (GOLD analysis project Ga0164311, IMG submission 121796) | Subseafloor sediment microbial communities from Guaymas Basin, Gulf of California, Mexico - Guay2, Core 4569-9, 9-12 cm | ecosystem: Environmental > Aquatic > Marine > Hydrothermal vents...
AGTAGGAAGTCATCTTTGGGAATAACAGACACAGGTACAGGTATCTTTAAGATGATAAACCACGAGATTTCAGAGGGGCTTCTATAGAACTCTAGCATAGGACCTTCTATATCAAGCACTCCAACTACAGCAGAAGCATACCCTGAATGTAGAGCAACGTACAGCTCATCAGGCTTCACCTCTTTGAGAAGCCTCATGACCTCGTTGTCTCTGGATAAGGCATCAGCTAGCTTCCTAGATGGTGAAAACCCTTCTACGTTTCTGACGAGAATCGAAAGCGAGCTCATCGGCTTGAAGTGAAACTTCTTGAAAAAGAAACCCTTAGCTTCAAGCTCGCACTCCAGAGTCTTTAAACGCCTGTAAAGCTCAGCATGCTTGCTTCTCATCTCAGTACTGTTTACGATGGTGGTCTTCCCGATGAGCGTGAGCTGATGCTCCATCCCAAATACACCGATGCTTCTCAGTTCGAGGGTAAGCTCGTCTAAATATGGGTTCTTAAGGATCTTCACAGTGAGTTTGTCTCTTTCAGCCTTGAACTCCCCAGCATTATCACCTAGGTACTCGATGAGGAGCACAGGTTCTCTTGAGAAGATCTTCTTAAGCAGTGACCGCACAGAGACCCCAGATGCCCTAAAGGCAGGAGTTAAGTTTTTAACTCCTATAAAAGGCTAAAACTCAGGGGGGGTATTTGGCTAAAGGAGCTAAAAGCAGGGCAATTGCAGCCTTAGCAGCTTTGGCTGTGCTCTTAACACCAACCACTCTGATGACAACCTGCTGGCAAGCAGCCAGCAGCTCAGAGATAGACTACAAGAGCATAGTCAAGAGCATAGACTATGATGCCATGAGAAAGCACATAGAATACCTCTCAAGCTTCTCAAGATTCCCTGGCTCAAAGGGAGCTGAAAGGGCCCTAGAGTATGTCGCAGAAGAGCTTAGGAAGGCTGGAGTGGAGGTGCGTAAGGAGCCATTTGAGGCGACAACGCTGACAGTATACGAATGCAAGCTCAGGATATCATATGGTGGGGAAGCCTACAATATAGAGACACACCCACTTTACCCGAATGGAGTAGAAACCTGCACGACACCACCAGAGGGCATTACAGGAAGACTCGTGTACGTGGGCAGAGTCTCGCTGGAAGACTTGAGAGGCAAAGACCTAAATGGGGCTATAGCTCTAGCTGAGTTCGACAGCGGCAAGCTCTGGGCAGATAGGCTAGTATCGCTTGGAGCCAAGGGGGTTGTATTCATTGAGCCTGAAGAGTACAGGATGTTAGAAGTTAACCTAAAGTGGATGTGGACTATACCACTAGACTTCCCAAGAGTCGTGGTAGATAGGGAGCATGGCAAAAAGCTCATAGAGATGGCTGAGAAGGGAGCTGAAGCCACCATCATGCTCAAAATGGAGTTCGAGAAGAAGACCATGTACAACCTGGTCGGCGAGATCAAGATAAACGAGGAAGCTGAGAGCATCCTCTTCGTAGCGCACTATGATGCCTGGTCTCCCATAGTAGACCAGGCATACGGTGCCACTGATGCAGTAGGAGTAGCGGTCATGATAGAGCTAGCTAGGTTCCTCAGCAAGAACAGGGATAAGCTTGCTAGGAACGTGATGTTTCTGGCCACGGCAGGAAACGGGTTGAGCCTGCTTGGAGCTAGAATGTTCATAGAGCAGCACTTCGACGAGCTGGCAGACATTCCAGCTGTCATAGCGATAGACATCAGAGGGCTAGGGAGCAAAATAGCAGTATACGATAGCGGGAGCATGTATAAGTGCATAGCAATGAGGCAGTCGCTGAGAAACAAGTGGCTAAGAACAAGGATAGAGGAGCACAGCGAACAGATGCAGGAAAAACTGAAAGGCAACTACACAATAGTGGAGATAGAGTACAACACACAGTTGATAACAAGCCCAACATACTTCTACTTCTCAGACCTTGAGCCATTCCTGCAAGCTGGGATGGTAGGACATAGCTTCTTTGACAAGGGGGGGGAGGAATGGATAAGATTCACACCACACGATACAGCAGACAAAGTAAACCTTGAGACCTCTAAGAACGCAATAGAGCTACTTTACGCCACAGCTTACGACCTAGCTACAGGCTATGTTGAAAACAGGGTAGAGGGGCCGCTGAAGGTTGGAGCAGGGCTTGGATTCGCAACAATAGAGGTAAGAGTCATGGAGTACAACTTCACCAAAGCAGACTATGACCCACTTCCAAACGCAATAGTCTTGGTGCTTCCATTTGAAACAGGATTCCTCATGGAGGGGGGAGCAGTCCTCGGAAACTTTAGGATCATTGAGAAAACAGACAGCCGAGGGCGTGCTAAGATAGTAGGGATCCCGTCTGGATCAACGTGTATAGTTGCGCCATTTAAAGACAGCCCATCAGCCGGGCCAGTAGAGTATGCCCCTAACGCTGGAATGCTTTCACTTCCAGGGATTATGACTACAGCAAGCCGTGCAGTAAATTACGCGTATGTAGCAGCATTCCGCTGTGCCTCGGTATTCATACCTGAGTGCGAAAACCCGCTTGCTAGAACAGAGCTTGAGAAAATAGTATTTCCGCTTGCAATAGACCATGATTCGAAGGACTTTCTCGCAATGAAATACCCATATGCGATGAGCCAGGATGTAGAGCCCTTTTCAACAGACATATCAGGGCTCACTTCATGGGCAATGTTATACTTACCTCCCGGGAAGAAGTTTGACATAATTATAGTGAGGATAACTCCTAGAATGGAGGTGCTGGGAGTTCTTACCAATGCTATGGAGGATAAGCCTCTTGGAGAAGGGCTGGTACTAGAAGAGGGGCAGCAGCTCATATTAACCCGGTTCATGGGGAGAATCGTCCACGATACGCATATACTCAACCTCTATAGGATCAGGATAGCTGATGAAAACGACATCTACGCCGAGAACCCGATGAGATACATGGAGAAGGCTGAGTTTTATAGGAGAAGAATGGAGGAAGGCATCGCCAAGAATGACTACTTGAAGTACATATCAAATGCGAGAGCTGCATGGAAGTTTGAGGCGAGAGCACATGGTGAGCTGGTCTCGCTGCTGTATAGTGCAGGCAAGTCCACTTACATATTCCTGCTAATACTCTTGCCATTTGCCGTCATAGGAGAGAGGTTGGTGTTCGAATACCGTGACATCAAAAAGAGGCTCCAGACTATAGCCTTGATATTCGCTGGATCAGTCATCGTCCTATACGTACTTCATCCAGGATTTAGGCTGCTGACGAGCTTCGGGATGATACTGGCAATATTCCTCATGAGCGTGTTTACTACGGTGGCTATATTCCTCATTGGAGCAGAGACCTGGAGAGCTATTTCAGAAACCAGAAAGGTGAGGATAGGACTGCATGAAGCTGAGATAAGTAGAGCAGGAGCAGCAATAGCAGCATTCTCCGTCGGGATCAGAAACCTGAGAAAGAGAAAGGACAGGACTATAATAACGATCCTGTCTATAGTGCTAGTGACTGCAGCGTTAGTCTCCTCCGTCTCTGTTCAAACAGTATTCCTTCCATCAGGGAAGAAAGGGGTAGAGAGAGCAACACCATACTCTGGGATACTCCTCAAGCAGCAGAGATGGAACCCACTTGATGAAGGGCTGTCTGAAGCCATAGCAAGCGAGTACTCCAGCGTATTTTACCCTGTCACAAGGAGGGTATGGCTTATACCGCTAGGCAGGTTGAAGTTTATACCACCAACGGGGGAGGTAGGCGAGATATCAGGTGTATTAGGGCTAGATCCCGAGGAAGCAGAGCTACTACCTCTAAGAGACACTATAACCGAGGGGAGATGGCTAAGTGGTAGTAGACAAGAGTGCTTGATAAGCAAGCATATGGCATCAGTCTATGGCATCAAAGTTGGGGAGAAAGTCTCAGTTGGCGGGAGAGAGTTCACTGTAGTCGGGATATTCGATGACTACAAGTTTGAGAAAATCACAGACCTCGATGGATATCCTGCTAGGCCAGCCATTGGAGCTGGCAGAGCTATGCTTGTGAGAAGAGCAGTAGAGCAGAGACTTGAGTTCATAACTCCATCTAGTATGGTCATAGTCACAAGTGAGGTAGCACGTGGCATGGGAGGATACATATCATCGGTGGCAGCAAAACTTAGGAAAGATGTAGACATAGAGAAAGCTAGGGAAGCTTGTGAAGACATAGCCTACAAGTACAGTGTAGTAGTGATATTTGGCCACGAGGGCACAGTGGAGGAGTTTGAAGTCGTTCCCATCTCCATAACTAGAGGGATAACCCAGCTGCTTATACTAGTCGGGATCCTGATGCTCACCATACTTGATACCATGCTTGCTGCAGTCCATGAAAGGAAAGACGAGATATCAATATACAGCGCGGTGGGGCTCTCACCGCTCCATGTCATGGGGCTATTCCTGGCAGAAGCCCTCACGATAGGTGTCATAGGAGCAGTACTAGGATATGTTGGAGGCATGGGGATGCACAAGATGTTTAACCTGCTGGGGATTCTAACCGAACTCCACCCGAACGTAACTACAAGCTGGATACCAGCTACACTAGTGTTCGTAGTGCTAGTGACATGTCTCTCATCGCTTTATCCGCTGAGCAAGGCAGCTACACTGGTGACCCCAGGTGTTGAGAGGAGGTTTAAGCTGCCATCCCCGAAAGGAGATGAATGGCACATACCTCTGCCATTTACGTCGAGCACGCTAGAAGCTGAAGGCGTGCTGGCATTTCTGCGAGAGTACATAGAAGGACAGAGCACAGAGAGAGAAGGAGACTTTACAGCAGATAAGCTCTGGCTAGAAGAAGAGGAAGAAGACGAGAACATAGTGAAATCGCTGACGATGGTGACTAGGCATGCACCATGGGACTTTGGCATATCGAACATCATAAAGATCAGAGCCATCATACCGAAAGCCAAAGAGGGGGTCTGCAAGTTCGACATCTATGTTAAGAGGAGAAGCGGCTACGAGTCACAGTGGAAGAGCGCGGTAAGGAAGTTTGTGGACCACATCAGAAAGCAACTGCTTATATGGAGAGGCCTCTCCCCGAGCGCCAGAGCAAGATACACTGGGCTGCTCTTGGAAGTTGAGAGAAGGAAGGGGGAGTAGGAGAATGGGAGAGGAGGTAACTGAATACAGAGAGGGCTTTACGCCTCGTGTAGTCCTGATAACAGCGATAGCAGGCCTCGTACTGTATCCTGTGATGCTATGGGGGCACATAGCTGGAGTAGGAGCATTTGGGATAGCGGCAGCATTCATGACAATGGTCCTCTTTGGCGAGCTGACCAGGATATTTGGGTCACCACTCACAGCAGCTGAGCTTGCTACAATAAGGTGGAGCGAGTCGATGTCGGTTATGTTCTTTGCAGCCTCCTCTTTCGTTTTCGCGTCATGGTTCAGAAGACATGAAATCGCGAAGGCGTTTGGAGTAGCAGACTTGCTTCCAGAATGGTATGCACCTCCACCGACGTCTCCAGCAGTGCTCACAAGAAACCTTTACCACAGGGACTTCTGGTTCGCAGAAAATGCCCCATTTGGCATGGGGCCAGGACTTAAGTGGCTGATAGAGATAGGGCCTACATTGCTTGGTGTGGTAGCGCTCGCCATAATAATAAGGCAGCTCTTCATCGTGGAGGAGAAGCTTCCATGGCCTACTGGAGCTATAGCTGGAGAGCTTGCTGTAGCGATGAGCAAGGAGAGAGACCCAAGTAGATTCAGATACTTCGCTGTAGCTGCAGTAGCAAGCATGATATACACGATAGTCCAGCTGGCTACGGTAGGGCTTATAGGATTCTTCGATCTAACACCAACACTAGGCCGTAGGCTGCCGGGCTGCATATTTACGATGACACCTGTACTCTATGACTTCGCACTAGGCCTAGTACTATCTCCACAGTTCATCTTAGGATGGGCTATAGGAACGCTAGCAACTCAGTTCATCCTGAACCCAATCCTAGTAAGCAAGGGGATTATTAGGTGGATTCCTGGGATAAACTGGTCCCTAGCATACCAGTACTCGAGCCTAGACTTCTGGATAACTGCAGGCATAGCTATAGCGTTTGCAGTCGCGATACCCCCTCTACTGAGAGCCAGAGCGCTCCTTCCCAAAGCCATTAAGAGCTTATCTAAGATTTCGAGAGTGGAGGGAATGGGGCTCTTCTCACCTAAGGTTCTGATAGCTATGATCTTAGCAAGCTACACCTTCTCTGTTATATGGGCTAAGATATTTGCTCCAGACTACCCAATGTGGATAGCAGCCTTGTCAGCATTCCTACAAGTGATCTTCACAGTAGTCTCAGGGTACACTGTCGGTTTGATAGTAGTACCTGTATACCCGCCGTACATAACTAGGCTGCTCAACTTGACCTTCTATGATGGAATTAAGGGGTGGATAGTAGCACCTGAAGCTGCGCCTAGCATAGCTGTCGACCTAGGCATCGGGTTTAAGGCTGCTGAGATAGCAAAAGCCAACCCAATGAGCATAATAAAGGCGCATGTGTTCGGGTACCTCTACGCCTCCCTACTAGGGTTCATATTCGTCCAGTTCTTCTGGAAGACCTTCGATATACCAAGCAGAGTTCTGCCAGCTCCAATGTGGCTCTTCAGCGTAATAGACTACAGCGTATGGTGGACAAGACGCGTGGAGATACTGTTCAGGTGGCACATACTCGTGCCATTCTTCATAGTAGGGCTAGTGCTGGCGTTCCTGCCCAACATGTATGCCCTTGGCCTCGGGATTGCACTAGGGCTAGGAGGGCTACCAACTGTCGTCATAATGTACCTGCTCGGAGTGGTAGCTAGGAAAATGCTAATCAGAAGATATGGGAAGGAGTGGTATGACAAATATCACATGAGCATTGCAGCAGGAATTTTCGCCGGGACAGCAACGATACAAGTGCTGTACCTGGTAATGCAGTTCCTGCCCAGCATACTGTGGCCTCTTCCCTACTAGCCCCCTCTAATTTGTTTAGACTCTGGAACCTCGACTTCAATGAGCCTTCTCTTGCTGAGCATAGATAGGAATGCTGTTACTGACAGCTCTGCTTCTCTTGGTGTGAAGTTAAACTTCTTGGCAAACTCCCTTATGATTTCCTCTATTGTCGTTTTCCCATCTAGCTTCTTCCATACAAACACCGCTCTGGGGTCGTCTAGTATCGTCTTTCTGACCTTTGGCTTCATGAGAAGCACGTTCACGGTCTTGCGCAGTATGCTCTTGTCTTCTCTGGTCCACGTTATCACAACCTCTCCACTGTCATACTCCCTCCACTCGATGCTCAGGCTCTTCTTTGGCTTGAGGGACAAGAAGCTCCTCCTGTCAAGCTTTAGAGTCTTCTTCCTCAGCATCTCATCCACCAAACAGCAGGAACTTGGCGACTAGTAGGAATATTATCAGGAGAACTGGTGATATTAGGGTGGTGACTGTTATAACTCGCTTTGCTCTAATCAACGACTCTACTTCAGCTATGTATTTCTTCTCGCAAGCAACTGAACAGAACTGGTTACCGGCTTTAATCACTCTGCCACAGACCTTGCAGTGAGAGTGCTCAGGTATGGAGCTCATGAAAGTCACCTCACATCCTTTAGAAAGGGCCACATCTTAACCCATTCTCTTCTTTTTAACTGTGACCACGCTCCAGGTAATGTGCGTACTAGCATTGGAAGAAGCCTTCTGAGAAGGGGGTGGCTACTGTCAGCAGGGTGTATCTCCATTAGAGTGCCACTGCTGTGGGTGTGTAGGATTACTGTTATCTGAGGAGAAGACTGGACTCTTACAACTCGGACTAACTGCAAGGAAGCAGTAGGCTCGGTGCTTATGGTGTGAGGCTCATTCAACTTTCTGAGGCAGCTGACGATGAAGTAGAGTAACTCTTGTGGAGGTAGCTTTACTACGGTGGTCCAGCTTCCTGGCATCAAGCCTTTCAGCCTCCTGGGGACTCACATGGCTCTTTGAGGTACAGGAATACACCCTTATCTAAGCGTGCTGCTGGAGTGAGTGTGTATTCTGATGGAAAGTAGAGCAGTTGGTTATCCCTTAACATTATGAAGCAGCCAAATGATGTCAAGTTGAGGCTGCTGCACTCAGGCATGGTGAACCAAGTGCTCTCTACCATTAGTATACCCTCCCCTACCAGCATCACCCTTAAGGTGATGTTATCAGACTCTATCTCAATCGGCTTCTCGCTGACTGTCAGGTTTCCGCTAGGTGAAGCTATCGACACTCCGTGAGCGCTGTAGTAGGCTTCATATCCACACCATGGTAGGCTGGCTGTGCCATCAAGCTCTAAGTGCAGTGTTGAGAACAGCTTAATGGAGCAGTTCTCACGTGAGAATATTATCCCTGACTTAGCGTGGGGGATGTATAGCCTTGAGATGTTTTCTGTTATCTCTATGCTCCTACCAAGTAGGATTGTAGCCTTTTTCTCGTGACAGCTGACGACGTAGTAGCAGTTATACCCCATACTTAGAACAGATGGCACGTAGAAGTGGCCTATTTTCTGGCTGGGGTCTATGAAGATTACTGTAGGAAATCCTTGAAAGACGTTGTATGCCATGATCCAGCATGTCAGGAATACCAGCAAAGATGCCATCGCAGCAGGTTTATAGAAGTCGCCTAGCTTCTGTAATGCCTTTATGTACACTTTCTTAGCTGTTGCTATGACCGCTGTGCTGGCTAGATATACTGCTATGTACGTGGAGAAAGCTACTGCAGGCTTCAAGTTAGCAGCTCCAGTGATTAAGCCTGTTATGGCAGCTATTGTACAGTGGTAGAGGTATAGCTTTAACTTGGGTCCTTCCATGTATCCACCAGCTAGGTCCTGTAGTAGAGGTTAAAATGTTACCCATAGCGGGGATTAGCTTGAAGATAAGAGAAATATCATCGCTAGAGCTGGCTAGAATCGTGGAGGAGATCAGAGAGGAGCTGATAGGAGCTAGGGTAGGCAAGATATACCACATAGACGGGGGGCTGCTGAGCATTGTGCTTAGAACTAGAGAGCATGGAAGAAAGGAGCTGCTGATCTGGCCAGGAGCTGCTGTGTTCGTGACTAACTCTAAGTGGATTAAGCCACAGAGCCCAAGCAGCTTTGCAATGCTGTTGAGGAAGTACTTGGAGGGAGGTGTCATCGAGGAGGTTAGGCAGGAGGACTTTGACAGGGTGTTTACGCTCAGAATCAGGCATAGAGGCAGATTCTATAGGCTCGTAGCCTTTCTACACAGCAGAGGGGATGTGGTATTAGCTGATGATGAATACAGGGTCATTTCAGCTGTTAACTGGAGTATAGCTGGGAGAAAGCTGCATAAGGGCGATAAGCTGGAGTTTAAGAGGTACAATAATCCATTAGACGGGTTAGATGCAGGAAAACTAGCTGAGCTATCTGACATGGAGCTCTGGAGAGTGCTTGCAATAGAATTGGGGCTCGGAACAGCTTACGCGACCATACTCGCTGGAAAGCTTGGACTTAACATGAAGCTGAAGCTAGGTGAGCAGCAAGTTTCCTATGATAAGCTGGCCAGGGCCATTGTGGAGTACGCAGAGCTCCTCTATAAAGCTCCAGCTAAAGTCCTCTATCATGGGGAGAATGTAGAGGGGTATCTGCTAAACCCAAGTGGGGAGAGAAAGCTGCTGAATGATGCATTAGACGAGTACTATACGCATGTATATGAGCAGCTTACTGGGCATAGAGAGGGCTTAGATAAAAAGACCAGGAAGAAACTTAGATCTCTTGAGAGAAGAGCTGGGGAGCTCAGGCAGAAGGCTGAAGAGTATAGAGCCCAGGCAGAAGCCGTCTACTCACAGCTTCATGTAATAGACGAAGCGCTAAAGGCTGTTAGGCAGGGAAAAAGCTTCCCTGATGGCTTGATCAAGATAGTTTCCATTGATAGAAGAGGGCATAGGGTTACCATGGAAGTAGATGGGCAAGCCGTCACACTGGACTTTTTGCAAACAGCCTCTGAAAATGCAAACACGCTCTATGAGAAAGCTAAGAAGGCTGAAAGAAGGCTAAGAGAGACCTTAGACTTGATGAAGAGATTGAGAGAAGCAGCGTCTGAAGCTGAGAAAGCGCCCGTAAGAGCTGTCATGAGAAGAAGGTGGTTTGAAAGGTTTAGGTGGTTTATTTCATCAGAGGGTATTCTGGTTGCTGCTGGCAAAGATGTTAAGAGCAACAGAGAGCTAGTGAAGAAGTACATGAGCCCTGAGAACCTGTTCTTCCACTCCGAGTTCGAGGGAGCCTGCGTGATAGCTTTCTGTAGCCCTGGAGATGAGGTTGAGAAGACTGTCGTAGAGGCGGCAGAGTATGCTGCTTCCCTCTCAAAGGCTTGGGAGCAAGGATTGTCTTCAGCAGAAGTCTACTATGTGCAAGGGAACCAGGTAAAAGCTACAGCTCCTCATGGACACTACATACCTAAAGGGGGCTTTTACATCGAAGGGCCTAGAAGGTATGTTAGAGCTCAACTTAAGCTAGCACTGGGCATTATGCTTACTGACGAGGGAGCTAAGCTTGTCTTAGGGCCTATATCGGCGATAAAAAGCAGCTGCAAGTACTATGTGGTGGTAAGACCTGGAGGAAGTAGCAAGGGTGAGTTAGCTAGGAAGGCTAGAGACATGCTTTTAAAGAAAGTCGGAACAAGCCTAGGGGAAGTACTGGAGCTAGATGAGCTGGCGTCTGTGCTTCCAGCTAGTGGTGAGCTAGTTGAGGAGGAGTAGAGAAAGTGAGGAGATGCCTGTCTACGAGGTTATGAGTAGCCCTGTTATCACTATAAGTAAGAGAGCTACTGCAGCTGATGCAGCCAAGCTGTTGAAGAAACACAAGATCGGCTCGCTTGTAGTAGTTGATGAAGAAGGGGTTGTTGGAATAATCACAGAGAGAGATCTTGTCGAAAGAGTTGTAGCAGAGGATAGGAAGCCTTCTGAAGTGGCTGTAGAGGAGGTCATGACGAGGAGACCTGTAACGATATCCTCTAAGCAG
>Ga0164311_10001723_pt1 | contig 10959 bp, 10 predicted proteins | sample GuaBasSedimGuay2_FD_121796 | JGI IMG/M metagenome (GOLD analysis project Ga0164311, IMG submission 121796) | Subseafloor sediment microbial communities from Guaymas Basin, Gulf of California, Mexico - Guay2, Core 4569-9, 9-12 cm | ecosystem: Environmental > Aquatic > Marine > Hydrothermal vents...
CTGTTGGAGCTCATGACAGTCCTGGCACACCAGGGACACATCCATGATGGCACCACACTTACGGCACACGAAATGGGCATGGGGCTCCATCTCCACTTCGTACCTCATCCTCTCGTACACCATGGGGGCCCTCTTCACCAGGCCCATCTCCTCCAGATATCTGAGGGTCCTGTAAACCGTGGCAAAATACAGACTGGGCATCTCCTTCTCCAAAGCCTGGTATATCTCCTCCACAGTGGGATGGTCTTTCCTGGAGGCCAGTTCCCTGTAAACGGCCAACCTCTGGGCTGTGGTTTTCACTCTCAGGGCTTTGGCCTTTCCCTGAAAGATGCCCAAGGGCATCTGGGTTTCAACTTTGATGGACTCGTAAAAAGTCCTCTGGACCAACCTCTTTAAGACCCGAGTATACGGGCTGTGACACACTACCTCTGCAACTTCAATAAGTTACATGGGAGGACCCATGCAGCGAATAAAGGACCACAAGACCCCTTACTTGATTGATCCCTTCCACGGATAGACTCGGTCCACATCTTCTCCAACATGCGCCACTTGGGGCGCATAGGGATATTCGCAGCTACCATCCAGAGGTTTTTAAGGGATCTTAAGCGCCATCATCCAGACCTCTTTGAGACCTTAGACGAGGGACTGAGGGAGAAACACCTGAGCAAAGGGAAAGAGGAGGTCTTTTCCATGGTGAGACCCTCTGAATCCGGGCGCACCCTGAAGGAAGTGGCCGAAGACCTCTTTACCTTGGTGGGAGGGTTCAAGGATCACCCTGAGACCTGCTCCATGACCAGTTATCGGTTGATGGTGAGGATACTCAAGGAGCAGTGCACAGTGAAGAGAGACAGGGGCAGCCCGAAGGTGAAAGTCAAGCCCAACAAGGAGGTACCATCCGATTCTCTACAAAACCCCTCTGATCCAGAAGCCGGTTATGATGGGAACAAGGGGAAAAGATACCAGGTGCAAATTGCAGAGACCTACACCAAGGCAGAGGGTGAAGATGATGCCTTGCGGATCATCACCCATGTAGAAGTACAGCCTGCGCATGAGAGTGACGCCAGGGCCCTCAAGCCCTATCTTGAGGATGTTCAAGAGAGGGGGATGAAGCCTCAGGAGGTGTTGGCGGACTCACTATACGGTAGCGATAGCAACCACGAGTTGGCCAGGGAGAAAGGGGTAGAACTGGTGTCTCCCTGTATGGGCTCGGCAGGGAAAAGTGATCGTACCCTGGCCGATTTCGAGTTTCACGAAGACGGCAGAGTGGTCCGTTGTCCTGGGGGGTATGTACCAATAAAGACGAGGCACAAGAAGAAGCAATTCACGGCGTTGTTCGATGCAAAGAGCTGCGAGGGGTGTCACTATGAAGGGAGATGTCCTGCCAAGAAGGGGAAGAGGGGCTACTATGTGGGATACGACGAGAAGTCCATGCGTCTTGCCAAGAGGAGGGCGATGGAAAAGAGGGAGGAGTTTCGAGGCAGGTATCGATTCAGGGCGGGGATAGAGGGGAGCATATCGGAGTTTGACAGGCGAACTGGGGTAAAGAAGCTGAGGGTAAGAGGGAAGAAGGCGGTAGGGTTCTGTGTATACCTGAAGGCGACGTGGCTGAACATACTCAGGGCAGCGGCATATAGGCTAAAGAAATGGGGAGAAGGTGGTATAGTCCCTGATATAATGGTTGAATTGGCCACCAAAGTGCTGGATTGGAGGAAAATGTGGGCAAGACTGAAGGAGAGATTTAGATTTGAGAGTCAAGATGCGGTCCTGGTCACCTGGAACCACAGGTGAGTTTTTACAGGGGCATCAATTTGAACATTGAACAATCTATAGAAAACCGGTCCTCTTGAGGATATCCTCTGAAAGGGCTCCCCCACCGCCCCCCATCAAGCGCTCCACGTACCGGGCAACGACGTCCACCTCCAGATTCAACTTGTCACCGGGTCTCCTGAACTGGAGGTTGGTATTTCTGTAGGTATGGGGAATAACCGCCACAGTGAAGGAGTCTCCCGCCAGCCCCCTCACAGTGAGGCTTATGCCGTCCAAGGCCACAGAGCCCTTTTCCGCCACATACCGGGCAAGGTGAGGTGGCAAAGAAAAGCGAAAGAGATAGAATTCCCCCTCCCTCCTCACCTCCAAGAGAGAGACGGTATCATCCACGTGACCCAAGACCAGATGACCATCCAGGGCGTCGCCCACCCGCAGGGCTCTTTCCAGGTTCACCACATCCCCAGGCTTCAAGGTCCCCAAATTGGTGCGGGTCAAGGTCTCAGGAGAGACCTCCATAACCACCCGACCCGAGCCCACCTCCACTATCGTGAGGCAGGCTCCATTGACAGCCACACTGTCTCCCACCACGGGAGAACCTTCTCCCTTCGTCTCCATGGTCACCTCAAGTCGCATTCCCCCCGCCATGGGTGCCAGGGAAACAACCTTGCCCAGTTCCCTTATGAGTCCAGTGAACACCGACCTCTCCCGTGAAAAGGTTCGCTTGACACCCTACAATCCCCAGGTATACTTTTTCAAGAGCGCCCCCGTAGCTCAGTAGGATAGAGCAACGGCCTCCGGAGCCGTGCGTCGGGTGTTCGAATCACCCCGGGGGCGCCAGTTCTCAGGTTCCGTCCTCACTCCAAAGAGGGGATAAACAGGGGAGGCATAAATGTTTAACAGAATCATGGGGCTATTTTCCAAAGATCTGGCTGTGGATCTGGGAACGGCCAACACCCTGGTCTATGTCAGGGGCAAAGGTATCATTCTAAGAGAACCATCGGTGGTGGCCGTGGAGAAAAACAAAGGCCAGGTCCTGGCCGTGGGAGAAGAAGCCAAGAGGATGTTGGGAAGGACCCCAGGGAACATCGTGGCCATCCGGCCCTTAAGAGACGGGGTCATCACCGATTTCGAAGTGACGGAGGCTATGCTCAACTACTTTATCCGCAAGGTCCACAACCGCCGGGGCTTTGTGAGACCCCGAGTAGTAATCGCCATCCCGTCGGGTATCACCCAGGTAGAAAAGAGGGCCGTGAAAGACTCAGCAGAGTCTGCGGGTTCTCGAGAGATCTACCTCATCGAACAACCCATGGCCGCCGCCATCGGAGCGGGCCTCCCTGTCCAGGAGCCCGTGGGCAACATGGTGGTGGACATCGGCGGTGGCACCACAGAGGTAGCCATCATCTCCCTCTCTGGCATAGTCTACAGTCACTCCCTCCGGGTAGCCGGGGACGAGATGGATGAAGCTATCATCTACTACATCAAGAAGAAGCACAACCTCCTTATAGGAGAACGCACCGCTGAAAGGGTGAAGATTGAGCTGGGCTCGGCCTACCCCATTCAAGATCTGGAAGAAGCCTCCATGGAGGTGAAAGGCCGAGACCTGAGGGAAGGAGTGCCCAAGGTGATAGAAGTGACGGCCCAGGAGGTGCGTGAAGCCCTCCAAGGACCCGTCAACGAGATACTCACCTCCATAAAGGAAGCCCTGGAGAAGGTACCCCCTGAACTCTCCGCTGACTTGGCAGAGAGGGGTATCATCCTGGCAGGGGGAGGAGCCCTGCTCAAAGGACTAGACCTCCTCATCTCGGAATACACAGGCCTTCCAGCCATCCCGGCGGAAGATCCATTGACAGCGGTTGCCCGAGGAGCAGGAAAGGTCCTAGAAGAGCTTGAGCTATTAAAAAAGGTCTCCATAGCCTGAAGGGGACAAACCATTGGGAGAGAAGAGGCTCAGGCTCACCATCTTCTTACTCCTCTTCTTCCTCTCCCTATCAGGCATCATGGCAGATCTTAAAGGAGGGGCCATAATGAAGGCCCTCCCTCCTCTAGAATGGGCAGCGGGAAAGCTCTACTTCCTGGCAGACCAGGCCAAAAGCAAAGGCGTCAAGGAGATGGAAAATCTTATTCAAAGCATAAAAGGCCACTTTGTATCAGCCAAACAGCTCCAGAGGGAGATCCACGAGAAAGAAAAACTCCTAAAGAAGCTTCGAAGACTCACCCGGGAACTGACCACCTACCGGGAAGCCTATCGGGAAAACGAAAAACTGAAAGCCCTCCTTAAAGTGAAAGACGCCTTGAAATACAAGACAGTGGGAGCCTATCCCGTTGGTGGAAGTCCATCGCCCTGGTCCAACTCCATTATCATCAACGTGGGTACCAGGGATGGAGTGGACAGAGGATCGGCTGTACTGGATGAACAGGGAGTAGTAGGTATAGTGACCGAAGCCCACAAAGAGTGGAGCAAGGTGACCCTCATAACCGATCCCTCCTTTTCCATTCACGTCGTGGACTCCAGAAGTGGGGTCATAGGAGTGGTGAAGGGCACAGGTAAAAAATGGTGCACCCTCAACTTCGTGGTGGAAGACAGAGACGTTAAGCCGGGGGACCTGCTGGTGACCAGCGGCATGGCAGGAGTATACCCCAAGGGCTATCCAGTGGGAACCGTGGTGGAAATAGAGCGAGAGCCCGGAAACCTCTTCATGGAAGCCTGGGTCAAACCCAAAGTCCGCTTCTCCCGCCTGAGTTACCTTCTGGTGGTCCAGTCCCGGAGAAAAAACCCATGATTCGCTGGAGCTGGAAGAGAACAGGAATTGCCCTCTTTTTGGCCTTTTCCGCCAATGGTATCCAGAGTCTCCTCTCCCCCCTGTGGCACTACTCCCATCCTCTTCTAGACCTTCCACTGCTGGTGACCATCTTCTACGCCACCCTCTACCCCACCACGGGAGCCCTTCTCATGGGCTGGACCACAGGCCTTTTTCAAGACCTCTTCTCGGGCAACGCTCTAGGCGTCAACGCCCTATCCAAACTCGTAGTGGCCTACCTAGCCACGACCTTAGAGGAAAAGATAGAGATCCAAGACCTCCTCCCAGTTCAGGCAGCCCTCTTAATATTTTATGTCGCCATAGATGGCGGAATAGGCTATCTAGGAGCCACCCAATACTTCCAAAGAAGCTGGCAGGGAGGCATATTCAACCCCAATTTTCTCTTCTCCCTGATAATAAATCCCCTGTTCTACCTGGTGTTCTTCTATCTCCCCACCAAAAGGAAAAGGAGAAAGCTCATTGGAAAGGGTGGCTAAACCATACTTCTGCCCTTTTTGCGGAGGAACCAACCTCCTGGCCGACGATCCCGTAGAGATCAAGGCCGAAGAGGAGCTGTGGATCATCTACCACTGGATCTGCGAAGACTGTGGCGAGTACTTCAACAAAGTGCTCATCATACCGGAATCCGGGGAACCTCCGCCCCAGAAGGACTACTGGGACTGAGGGACAGAAATGTAAAATGTTAAGAGTGAAAGGTGAAATGAGAAGTGAAGTAGCGAGGGAGTTAAAGAGCAAGATAGCAAGAACCTACTTTTCACCTTTTACCTCTAATTTCTAACTGAGAGGCTAGCGCGTGACAAAGACCCTTCGTCTGGATATTCTCTGAGCTCAGAGACCTTAAAAAGGAGGAGGTATAAGGGAGGTGGACATCTCTCTGGTCATCCCCGTGTACAACGAAGAAGAAAATCTGAAGCTCCTCTACCAAAAGCTCAAAGAAACCCTGGAGCCTTTGGGAAAGGAACATGAGATCATCTTCGTTGACGATGGCTCCCAAGACAACAGCCCCAAAATCCTAGACCAACTGGCCCGGAAAGACCCCCATGTCAAAGTGATCCACTTCAGGCGAAACTTTGGGCAAACAGCAGCCCTGGCCGCAGGCTTTGACCTGGCCCAGGGCGAGATAGTTGTAACCCTAGACGCCGACCTGCAAAATGACCCCGCCGACATTCCCAAACTATTAGAAAAGATGGAAGAAGGCTACGATGTGGTGAGCGGATGGCGAAAAGACCGAAAAGATCCCTACCTCAGTCGAATTCTCCCATCAACGATGGCCAACTGGCTCATCTCCAAAGTGACGGGTGTAAAACTCCATGACTACGGCTGCACCCTCAAAGCCTACCGGCAAGAGGTGGTGAAAGAACTCAACCTCTACGGCGAGCTCCACCGATTCCTACCAGCCTTGGCCAGCTGGATGGGGGTAAGAATTGCCGAAATACCCGTTACCCACCACCCCAGGCGTTTTGGTAAGTCCAAATACGGCATCTCCCGAACCTTTCGAGTGATCCTGGACCTTATCCTGGTCCAGTTCCTCCTGCGCTACTCCACCCGTCCCATACGCATCTTCGGAGGTGCAGGGCTCATCTCCTTTGTGGTGGGCCTCCTCTTAGGCTGCTATTTGAGCATCATAAAGATCCTATTCCGCCACCCCATAGGCAACCGTCCCCTCCTCATCCTTTCAGTGCTCCTTATCATCCTGGGCATTCAGCTCCTCTCCCTGGGTATCCTGGGAGAATTCCTCACCCGCATCTACTACGAAGGACAGAACAAAAAGCCTTATGTCATAAAGTATGTAACACCCCCACCCCAGGATGAAAGGTAACTCCCTAACCCTAGTAGCTCTAATTACTCTGGTCCTTCTGGGTATCATCCTGTCCCAGATGGACTATAGGGTGATAGTACTCTTCCTAAAAAGGGCCTCCCTCCCCCTAATCCTCCTCTCTTTCGTCACCTACACAGCCACCTACCTTCTCAGGGCCGTAAGGTGGCGCATCCTCCTGGGACTCCCCCTTTCCATCCCCTCCCTCTTTCACATCGTCTGCCTCCACACCTTAGCCAACAACCTGTTCCCATTTAGGACAGGGGAACTCACCTTCCCCTACTTTCTCGACAGGTTTCACCGGGTCCAGCTTTCTTCTTCACTTTCCAGCCTATTTTTGGCCAGAGTTTCTGACATGCTGGCTTTGGGCAGCCTTTTCCTAGTGGGATTGGCCGCCGTGGGCTTCCCGGGAGAGAAGACCCTGGCCCTGGCCATCCCCGCCTTCATGGCAGTCCTCTTCTTCTCTCCCTGGATCCTAGCTAAACTCTTTCCCCTTCTGACCCCCATCCTCAAGAGATCCAGCTCCAAAATGGAGACCTTTTCCCAAGAACTCCAAGAACAATGGAAGGGAAAAAGGGCGATAATGGCCAACCTCCTATCCCTAGCCATTTGGGCGACAAAGTTTTTGGCCTTCTTTCTCTTAGCCCAGGAGATGACCAAACCCCTGGGCTACCCCCTCAACTATTGGAAAGTGGTGGTGGGTACCTCCGCTTCTGAACTGACCACGGTACTACCCATCCATTCCATAGGGGGAGTGGGCACCTACGAAGCGGGATGGACAGGAGCCTTCATTCTCATGGGAATGGGGAAAGGTGAGGCTGTGGCCACGGCCTTCCTCTTCCACATGACCCTGCTACTCTTCTCCGTGATTTTGGGTCTCCCCTCTTACATCATGATCCCGTGGCTAGGGAAGAGAGAATGAAAGACTCCAGCTCTTCTACAGGAGGAGGCAGAGTCCTCTTACTTCTCCTCACCAAATAGAAACGACGCCGGAGATTCAGCCCTCGAATCTTGAATGTCTTGATGATCCCACAGTGGACTTCGTCCTTCACTGCCCGGGGAGAGATGATAGCGGCTCCTATACACGCCTTCACCCCCTCTTTCAGGGCCGTTGTAGACCCCAGCTCTGCAACCACGGGAAGAGCCGCCAAGTTCTTCCCCACCTGCCTCAAAGCCTCCTCGAAAGTTCTTCTTGTACCCGACCCTTCTTCACGCAGAATAAGTGGGATGCTTTCCAAATCCCGGAGATCCACCTTTTCCGTCTGAGCCAGAGGATGGGAAGAGCAAAGGGCCAAAACCAATTCTTCCTCACGGAGGGCTACAAAAGAGAGTCCCTTTTCATCCACTTTCCCCCCTACCACCCCCAAAAGACAAGTGCCCCGGCCCACCTCCTTTATCACTTTGCCCGTATCGGATATGCAAAGGCTCACCTTGACCTTGGGGTGACGACGCTGAAACTCAGCCAGAACAGGTGGTAGAAGATACTCTCCGGGAATGGTGCTGGCAGCTATCTCAAAGCTACCTGCCAGCTCTCCCAAAAAGTGATGGATATCCTGCACGGCCCGATCCCTCAAAGCCAAAATCCGCCTAGCGTAGCGGTAAAGGATCTCCCCAGCAGGGGTGGGCACCACTTCTTTGCCAAGGCGATCCAAAAGGCGAGTACCCAGACTCTCCTCCAGGCTCTGAACGTGCACACTCACCGTAGGCTGGGAGAGAAAAAGCCTCTCAGCAGCCCGGGAAAAACTCCCGGCCTCAACCACCTGAACAAAAGCCTCAAGCTGCTTAATATCCATACACAACCCTCTCAGAAACCGTTCAACGTTCGAGGTTCAAAGTTCTATGTTTTATCTTCACTACGAACCCCAAAAACCCAACGTTGAACGTAGAACCTTGAACATTGAACAAGCCCCTTCCTCAATCCTTAAACCCCGATCCTCCCCTGCCCTTCGCCTTCCTCACGCTTCCCACCCGTCGGGTGATGCCTTTGGAGTCCAGAAACTCCAGATAAGGCACGGCATATTTTCTGGACACACCCAGGAGATCCTTAAACTCCCCCACAGTAAGCTCCCCTTTCTGGACCAAGTGGCGCTGAACCCTGGCCACCATCTCCTGGGCCCAGTGCCTATCCAGAAGAATCTCTCTGGAGATACGCACAAGGTCTCCTCTCTCCAAAAGAAGCTTAACCAAAGCCCTTCCTTTATTGGGAGGAATACCTCCCCTCTCAAAAACCTGAGCCTCAGAGGGAGGAGACCACTTAGCCTTCCCGAACTGGTCTTTAATAAACTCAAGCCATCTCTCTTCTTCAGAAGTGAGGGAAGGGCCCGAAGCCCTGAGTGAGATTCCCTCGGAAGAGAGGAGGATCTTGCCATCCCCAGCCACCTCCTCCAAAAGGGCGTCGAAAACCCTTTCGTCCATCTTCCCCATGCGGGCCTGGATTTCCTCTCGGGAGACAAAAACCCGCAGGGGGTTCTCATCAAAGAAGGTGAGGACCGTTCTCTCTAGCCGCCTCTTCAGAGAAACCACGGCTTCCCTGTAAAAGTATCTACCTCCCAGGGTTAAGCCTCTGCCCCTGAGCAACACCTCCCTAAAAACCTCCTCTACAGAAGCAGAGCGGCTGGTCTTCAAAAAAGCCTCCTGGGGACCGAGGCCCTCCTCTTCAGACCAAAGGAGGAAAAACTCCAGCCTCTTCCAGTCGGGCATACCCACCAAGGCAGAGAGCCTACCGTGCAACTCCTGACGCTTTATAGGCCTTGAGGAAGGATTACTGTCCAAGATCCGGCCTCCCCCTATGGTCACCACAGGAGAGAAAGAGCGCACAACAAAGGGGTCTCCAGGAGCTGTAACCACGGGCTCTTCCAGATGAATCCTGACCAGTGTTCTTTCTCCAGGATTCAACACCTCTCGATCAAGGAGCTTCACCCGGCCCATGGTCTCCGCCGTGCCCCAGTGGAACCTGACCCGTGCCCAGTTCTTCAAAGGACGGGCCTGGGACAGCAGAGAAAAGGAGACATCCACAAAAAGGGAAAGAGCAAAGGTTCCCGGGGAAACCAACACATCCCCCCTCCTCAGCTCCTCCTTACCCACCCCTGCCAAGTTGACAGCCGCCCTGGAGCCTGGACCTACCTCCTCCACGTCTTCCCCGTGGACCTGAAGGCCTCTCACACGAAGGGAAAGTCCCCGGGGCAGCAGCTCCAAAGTGTCACCCACCCGAACCTTCCCTGAATAGACCGTGCCCGTCACCACAGTGCCAAAGCCTTTTATGGTGAAGGCCCTGTCTATAGGCATCCTGAAAGAAGCTCCTACACCCTTCTCCGGCACCTCCAAGCAGAGCCTGAGCAACTCATCTCTCAGCTCCTCCAAACCCTCTCCTGTCACCGCCGAAGTGGCCACCACAGGAGCACCCTCCAAAAAAGTGCCTCTCAAAAACTCCCTCACATCGTGGCGTACCATCTCCAGCCAATCAGAATCCACCAAATCCACCTTGGTCAGGGCTACCAATCCCCTTTCCACCCCGAGAAACTGACAAATTGCCAAGTGCTCCCTGGTCTGAGGCATCACACCCTCGTCGGCAGCGATGACCATAAGGACCAGGTCAATTCCCGACGCCCCCGCCACCATGTTCCTCACAAAGCGCTCGTGACCAGGGACATCCACAATACTCACCCTCACATCGGACGACAGCTTCAGATGGGCAAAACCCAGATCAATAGTGATACCCCTCTCCTTCTCCTCCCGGAGCCTGTCAGTATCTATCCCTGTCAGGGCTTTCACCAGCTGAGTCTTGCCGTGGTCTATATGGCCTGCCGTTCCCACCACCACCTGTTTCACGCCAGACTCCTCCTAAAAGAAGCCACCAGTAACTTAACGTCTTCATCCCTCACAGTCCTCATATCCAACAGGAAAGCCTCACCCTTGATACGTCCTATCACCGGAGGATGCCCTCGCCTGGCCCTCTCCTCTATCCAGGAAGCCGCCAGGTCAGAATGGACCAAAGCAACCACCGCCGTGGGCATCTCTGCCAGGGGCAGAGCCCCTCCCCCTACATAAGAGATGTCCTCCATCACCCTTATAGAAAAGGACGAAGGTAGTCTCTCCTCCAGGAGGTGCTGGATTCTACAGGCCCGCTCCTTCAACACCTCCATAGAAGTCGAAAGAAATGCCAGAGTGGGGAGGCGCTGGGATAGGGTCTCCGGTTCCATGTAGAGGCGCAAAGTGGCCTCCAACCCAGCCAGGGTAAGCTTGTCTATGCGCAAAGCCAGGTTGAGGGGGTGCTTCCTTACCACATCTATGATCTCCTCATCCCCCAGGATGATGCCCGCCTGGGGTCCACCCAGGAGTTTATCTCCGCTGAAGGAGAGAACACTCACCCCAGCCCTCAGACTTTCCTGAACTGTAGGCTCGTAAGGCAAACCAAAGGGCCTCAAATCTACCAGATTGCCTGAACCCAGGTCTTCGTAAACTGGAATTCCCTTCTCCCGGCCCAAGGCCACCAGATCCTTCAGGGGCACCGACTGGGTAAAGCCCAGGATCCGGTAGTTGCTAGGATGGACCTTCATC
>Ga0164311_10001726_pt1 | contig 10945 bp, 10 predicted proteins | sample GuaBasSedimGuay2_FD_121796 | JGI IMG/M metagenome (GOLD analysis project Ga0164311, IMG submission 121796) | Subseafloor sediment microbial communities from Guaymas Basin, Gulf of California, Mexico - Guay2, Core 4569-9, 9-12 cm | ecosystem: Environmental > Aquatic > Marine > Hydrothermal vents...
AGTTCCTCTCTAATGTAGTATTCCCCTGGCGTGAGCGATGGCAGCACGTGTGTGGGGACAAAGCGTGTATGGCAACTTTGCAACCCGTCGGGTCGGACGTTTGTCTTGATTATAGCACACATGCGGGAGCACGCCAACTGGACCCCCCGACGGGGTGCGACGCACTTCCAAAGTGTGTCGCACCTTTGCTGTCCTGCTGAAATGCACCCCCGAAAGGCCGAATCTCTTTGACAAAGCCTACCTTTTGTGTTATAGTAAGCGTGAATGAGAAAGTGACACAGGGAACATACGCCTTAAGGGAGGTGATGATCTGGTAGCAAAATAGAGAAATAAAGGCAATAGTTCGATTCAAAAGCACGACTGTACCCATACGTCCCATAGCATAGCTCTAAGGAGGAGAGAAATGCGCAGGAAAGTTTGGATCGTGCTGACAGTCACGGTGCTGTGTGCCCTGGTACTCGCGGGTTGTCCCAAGCCCACCGCTGCTCCAACGCAGCCGCCAGAGGCGACTACGCCGCCCACCGTCGCACCGACCAAGCCACCTGTCGAGAAGCCGAAGGCAGCCTTTGTATACGTGGCCCCTATCGGCGACCTGGGCTGGACGTGGGCGCATGATCAGGGCCGGCAGATGGTGGAAAAAGAACTGGGCGTGGAGACTGCCTACATCGAGAACGTCGCCGAAGGCCCAGATGCCGAGCGCGTGATCCGCGACTACGCACAGAAGGGTTACGACATTATCTTTGCCACCAGCTTCGGTTTCATGGACCCCATGCTCACCGTGGCTGGCGAATTCCCCGACACTTACTTCGAGCACTGCTCCGGTTACAAAACGGCTGAGAACATGGCCACCTACTTTGGCCGCATGTACCAGCCGCGATTCCTCTCCGGCCTGGTGGCCGGCAAAATGACCCAGTCCAACAAGATCGGCTACGTGGCCGCTCACCCCATCCCCGAGGTCGTGCGGGGCATCAACGCTTTTACCCTGGGCGTGCGCACCGCTAATCCCGATGCCACTGTCCACGTAGTGTGGACCAACACATGGTTCGATCCCGCGCTGGAGAAAGAAGCGGCCGAGGCACTTCTGGATCAGGGCTGTGACATCATTGCCCAGCACCAGGATACTACCGAACCTCAGAAGGCAGCTAAAGAGCGCGGCGTGTTGAGCATCGGTTACGACTCCGACATGTCCAAATTCGTCGGCGATACGGTGCTCACCAGCCCGGTGTGGAACTGGGGGCCGTACTACGTCGAGCGGGTCAAGGCCGTGATGGATGGCACCTGGAAGACGCACCAGTACTGGGGTGGCATGAAGGATGGCATCGTTGACCTAGCGCCGCTCAGTCCCAAAGTGCCCGACGAGGTGAAGTCGCTGGTGGAGGAGTACAAACAGAAGATCCTCAGCGGCGAGTGGGATGTCTTCACCGGGCCCATTAAGGGGCAGACTGGTAAACTGGCCATCCCCGCCGGCAAGGCCATGACCGACGGCGAGATGCTCTCCATGGACTGGTTCGTGGACGGCGTGGTAGGTGAGGCTCCTGGCGAACCGCCGGTAGCCGAGGAGGCAGCACTCCCCAAAGTGGCTTTCGTCTACGTCGGCCCCACGGGAGACCTGGGCTGGACCTACGCCCACGACCAGGGACGCAAGTATCTGGAAGAGCAACTGGGCGTGGAGACGGCCTATAGCGAGCTCGTAGCCGAGGGACCCGACGCCAATCGCGTGATCCGGGACTACGCCGAGAAGGGCTACGACGTCATCTTCGCCACCAGCTTCGGCTACATGGACGACGTCATCGAGGTGGCGGCCGAATACCCGGACACCATCTTCGAGCACTGTACTGGTTACAAGACGGCGGATAACGTGGGCACCTACGATGGCCGTGGCTATCAGGGCTGGTACCTGGCGGGCATCGTCGCCGGCAAGATGACCAAGAACAACAAGTTGGGCTACATCGCCCCCTATCCCATCCCCGAGGTAGTGCGCAACATGAACGCCTTCACCCTGGGTGCTCGGTCAGTTAATCCCGACGTTGAAGTGCATCCCCTCTGGATCTTCACCTGGGTGGATCCGGTGAAGGAGCGCGAGGCGGCTGAGGCCCTGGTGGACTTGGGGGTGGATGTCATCGCTCGCGAGAGTGACTCCACCGAGGCCGACAAGCTGGCCCAGGAGCTGGGACTCTACGTAGTGGGCTACAATGCCTACGTGCCCGACGTGGCTCCCGATGCCCTGCTCACAGCCCCCATCTGGCACTGGGGTGTCTTCTACAAGAAAGTGGTCGAGGACGTGATGAACGGCACCTGGACCAATACCCCGGTGTGGTGGGGCCTGAAAGAAGGCATCCTGGACCTGGCTCCTATCGCCGACTTTGTGCCCGACGACGTGAAGGCGCTGGTGGAAGAGAAGAAGCAGGAGATCATCGCTGGCACCTTCGACGTTTTCGTCGGCCCCATCAAGGACAACACGGGTGAGCTCCGCGTGCCCGAAGGCACGACTATGACCGACCCGGAGAAGCTGAGCTTCGACTGGTTGGTTGAAGGCGTCGTGGGCGAAATCCCGAAGTAAATTTCCGAAGGCTCCGCGTGCATAAACCTCCCGCAGGCTTCGAGCCTGCGGGAGGTTTTACAAGTTTTGCGGAAAGTGAATGCCTATGACTCAGACAACGGAGAATGAACTGGCTGTGCGCATGGTCGGCATCACCAAGCGTTTCCCTGGCGTGCTGGCCAACGACCACATCAATTTCGAGGCCCGGGCCGGCGAGATACATGCCCTGCTGGGTGAGAACGGCGCGGGCAAAAGTACTCTGATGAGCGTATTGGCCGGCCTGTACCGTGCCGATGAAGGCGAGATATACCTTCACGGCCGGCGAGTTCACTTACGCTCGCCCCGTGATGCTATTACTCACGGCGTGGGCATGGTCCACCAGCACTTCATGCTCGTGCCGGTGATGACTGTGGCCGAGAACATCACTCTGGGGTTGCAACGCCCTCGCTTCTTGCTGAACCTGGCTCAGATCGAGCAGGAAGTCGCTGATTTGTCTGAGCAGTACGGGCTGCGCGTGGACCCCAAAGCCCGGATCTGGCAGCTTTCGGTGGGCGAACAACAGCGGGTGGAAATTCTAAAGATGCTCTATCGGGGAGCGGACGTGCTGATCATGGACGAGCCGACGGCAGTTCTCACTCCCCCCGAGGTCGAGGACCTGTTCGTCACCCTGCGCCGGATGGCGAACGAGGGCAAGACGATCATTTTCATCAGCCACAAGCTGGACGAGGTGATGGCTATCTCTGATCGCATCACCGTGCTGCGCGAGGGGCGGGTGGTGGCTACGGTAGACACCGACAAGGCCAGTCCACAAGAACTGGCCCGGATGATGGTCGGGCGAGAGGTGCTCTTCCGGGTGGAGAAACAGGAGGTTGAGAAAGGGGACGTCGTCCTGGAGGTGCAAGGATTGAGCGCTCTCAACGATAAAGGACTGCCCGCTTTGAAAAACGTGTCTTTTACCATCCGTCGGGGAGAGATCCTGGGCGTGGCCGGGGTGGCTGGCAACGGGCAGCGCGAGATGGCCGAAGTCATCACTGGCCTGCGCAAGGCTACCTCGGGCACAGTGCGCATCCGTGGCTGTGACGTGACCAATTGTTCACCGCGCCGAATCATCACTGAAAGCGTCAGCCACATTCCTGAGGATCGGTTGGGCATGGGCCTGATCCCTAACCTGGCGGTGAGCGACAACGTTATTCTCAAGGGCTACCGCCGGCCACCTCTATCCAGAGGGCCCTTTCTGGAGCGAACGGCCATCGGTCGCTTTGCCCGGCGACTGATTCAGACCTTCGACATCGCCACTCCCAGCACGGAAACGCCGGTCAAGCTGCTATCGGGGGGGAATTTGCAGAAGACACTCCTGGCCCGAGAGATCAGCGTGGGCCCCAGCCTGATGGTAGCCGTTCATCCCACGCGGGGACTGGACGTGGGGGCTACGGAGTCCGTGCGCAATCTACTGTTGAAACAGCGGGCGGAGGGCGCGGCTATTTTGTTGATCTCGGAGGACCTGGATGAGATTCTGGCCCTCAGCGATCGCATTGCCGTCATCTACGAGGGTGAGATCATGGGCATCGTCCCCGCCGATGAGGCGGACGTAGAGGAAATCGGTCTGATGATGGCCGGGGTGAGAGGAGAAGCCAGGCCGTCGGTCGAAGTGAGGAGACCACCATGCAACTGCCCTTCAAAGTCGAGAAACGACTGACCCCGTCCCGGACTGCGTCATTTCTCGTTCCTATAGCATCCATGCTGCTGGCCCTGGTTTTCGGAGGCATTCTCCTGCTGGCCGCCGGCGCGCATCCGCTGGTGACGTACAAGGCCATGCTCGAAGGAGCCTTCGGTACCCCCGGCCAATGGGCGAATGGCGATTTCTACAACTTGTCGGAGACACTGGTCAAGGCCATTCCCTTGATGTTATGCGGGTTGGGGGTGTCCATCGCCTTCCGGATGCTGTTCTGGAACATCGGCGCAGAGGGACAACTGGCGATGGGGGGCTTCGCCGCCGCTGGGGTAGCCCTTTTCTGGGCGGAGCACATCCCGGACCCGTTGCTCCTGCCGACGATGTTCGTCGCCGGTTTTTTGGGAGGAGCACTGTGGGCCTTGCTCCCGGCTTTGCTCAAGGCTCTGCTCAACGTCAATGAAATCATCGTCACCCTGATGATGAACTACATTGCTGTGCTGTGGATCGAGTATCTATTCTACGGCCCGTGGAAAGATCCCCAGGGCTACGGCTTTCCGGGCAGCGCTCAATTTCCAAAGGCGGCCTGGCTGCCTCGTCTGCCCGGCACCCGGCTGCACCTGGGGCTGGTTTTCGCTGTGGGGGCAGCCCTGTTCATTTGGGTTGTCCTGGTGCGCACCAAATGGGGCTACGAGATACGGGTCATCGGCGAAAATCCCAGGGCGGCCAGCTACGCCGGGATCAGCCTGGTGCGAAACATCATTCTGGTCATGATTCTCAGCGGTGGGCTGGCCGGGCTGGCCGGCATGTCCGAGGTGGCTGGCATCTCCCACCGTCTGCAGAAGGGCCTGACCGTGGGTTACGGCTTCACGGCCATCATCGTCGCCTGGCTGGCTCGCCTGAACCCGTGGGGTGTGCTGTTGGTTGCTTTCCTTATGGCGGCCTTGCTCGTCGGCGGCGATCAGATTCAGATAACTATGCAATTGCCAGCGTCGGTAGCTCTCATTCTACAGGGCGCGATTCTATTCTTCATGCTGGGTGGGGTCATATTCACCGAGTACCGCCTCCGTTGGACTGGATGGGCGAGAGGCACCACGCCCCCTGCCAAAGGCATGGAAATTGAAGCAGCATCATCGGACTGATAGGCCGCAACGAGTAAAAGGGAGGAATTGGCGAAACAATGCTCGAACAAGGGCTGTGGATTTCCATTCTCGCTATTACCATCCGTGCCGGCACCTCGCTCCTCTACGCGACCATCGGTGAGATTTTCACCGAGCGGTCGGGTATCCTCAACCTGGGCGTGGAGGGGATGATGATCATGGGCGCGGTGTGCGGGTTCGCCGCCGCCTTCCACACGGGTAACGTGTGGGCCGGGGTTGTCACCGCGATAATCGTAGGCGGATTGCTGGCCCTTATCCATGCTTTCCTGACCATTACTCTGCGTGCCGATCAGACAGTCTCCGGCCTGGCATTGACCATCTTCGGCAGCGGGCTGGCCAGTTTCCTGGGCCAGAAATTGGGGCCCAGCGGAAGGCCGCTGGTAGGCATGATCGGCCCTAAATTTGAAAAACTTGCCCTGCCAGGATTGTCCACGTTGCCTATAATAGGTCGCCCCCTCTTTCAGCAGGACGTACTGACCTACGCCTTATACCTTCTGGTACCGCTGGCCTGGTTCTACCTGCACAAAACCCGGCCGGGGCTGCACCTGCGCGCCGTGGGCGAGAGTCCACAGACTGCCGATGCAATGGGGGTAAGCGTGGCCGGCATTCGCTATTTGTACACTATCCTCGGCGGGATGCTGGTGGGATTGGGTGGTGCTCACCTTTCCCTGGCCTACACGCCCGGCTGGACGGAGAACCTCACGGCGGGGCGGGGGTGGATCGCCATCGCTCTAGTGATTTTCTCCACCTGGGATCCGGTGCGGGCGGTGTTGGGCGCGGTGCTTTTCGGCGGGATCAATGCTGTCCAGTTCCGCTTGCAAGCGGTGGGTACCACTATTCCAGCTCCGTTCCTGGGCATGATGCCCTATGCCTTCACCATCCTGGTGCTGGTGATTATCACCTGGTGGGAGGCGTTCAGCAAGCGGGTGGGCGCACCGGCTGCCCTGGGCCTGCCTTACGTGCGCGAGGAACGTGTCTGACCTGGACGTACTTCGAAGGAGTTGGAGATGAACGAGGCCGGATCGCAGCTTCTCACCGACGAGGAATACACGATAGTTGTCACCGTCATCAGCCAGGAAGGACATTGCGGTTTCAGCCAAAGTCGGTCGGTGACTGGGTGTTAGGCATAATTGTGGCGCAAGTTTCGGATGAGGAGATGGGGAAAGGACGGTGCAGCGATGAGCATGCCTGTACGTGCATTCGAAACAACGGGTGTAATTGAAACTCAAAGACAGTTACGGTTAGATACTCCCCTGCCGGTTGTGGGCCCAGGTCGAGTACGGGTCATTGTGTTGTTTCCAGAGGAGGAATTCGAAGAATTCAGCGAGACGGAATGGCTACACGCGGCGGCTACCAACCCGGCTTTTGATTTCTTGAAAGAGCCTGAAGAAGACATTTACACACTGGAGGATGGGAGGCCCTTCGATGACAAAGGGTAAGGTGGTACTCGTGCCATTTCCTTTTGACGATCTCTCAGCCACCAAAGTACGACCTGCCGTGTGTTTGACGAACCCAATTGGCGCGTACCGCCACGTCGTCCTGGCATTTATCACTAGCCGGATTCCTAGTCCACCCGCGAGTTCCGACCTCGTGCTGGATGATCGAGACGCTGACTTCTCAACAACCGGACTGCGGGTTTCGTCCACGTTGCGGCTGCATCGGCTGATGACTGTTACCACCTCGGTCATTCAGCGCGAACTTGGCGAGTTGGCCCCACGTATGCAGACAGAAGTCAACGCCAAACTGCGCGACTTGTTTGAGCTATAAGCAGGAGTAGAAGAAGATGAACGTGTCCCAGTCACAGCCCCTTGCCGACGAGGAATACACGATGGTTGTCACCGTCATCAGCCAGCAAGGGCATTGCAGTTTTGGACATCAGGTTGGTGACCGAATAGTTTTCGACGGGCGCACCGTGCGGGGCGAAATCTGCCTGCACGCTCTGTACAGCTTCCTGCCCAAAGTATTCGCCATGCGCTACGGAGCCACCTTCCCGTGGCTCAAGGACAAAGATGTCGCCACCCACGCCTGCCCCGATGCTTACAACCCCGTGGTGTTCGAGATTCGCCGAATAAAAGAGTAGGCCCATGAAACATCTGCGGTCTGTCGCTTTAGCAGTTGGATTGCTCCTGCTGGGACTGGTGATTCGGCAGTCCGTCGTCCTCCGGCCGGCGGGTGCAGAGAAACTGGATTCCTATCTGGCCCAGGTCGCGCCCTATAACATAAAGCGACAGATGCAAGAGTTTGGCGATTCGTCGTCGTGATTTGACAAATCCGCGTAGTTGTGCTATCATCGCCTACAAATAACTGCATACCCCGTGACACTCTTATCCAGAGAGGCGGAGGGACCGGCCCTGTGAAGCCTCGGCAACCATTTCAGGGGGCACGCGGCCAGATCAACGGCGACTGGCTTGTACCCTGATCACGGTGCCAATTCCGGCAGAGTTGTTCTGGAAGATGAGAGGGGAGTCACAGATTGTTCTGTGTGCTTGCCTCTTCCTTCGAGAAGAGGCTTTTTTACGCCAGTTCGTGGCCAAAGCCGTGACCCCTCGTCTCTGGAGAGGGCGAGGGGTCACTTATCTTTTAAGGAGGTAGATCACACTATGACTCGAAATATCGTCGTCATGGAGGCCCTGGGGCGGTTCATTGAGGAGTTCCCGGTAGAGATCGTGGAGCGCAAAGGCATTGGACACCCCGACAGCCTGTGTGATGGGATAGCCGAGCGCATCTCCGTGGAATACTGCCGCTGGTGTGAGGAGAATCTGGGTGTGCTCCTGCACCACAACTTCGACAAAGTACAACTCGTGGCCGGCGAGGTGGACGTGCACTTCGGCGGCGGAGAGATGATCCGTCCCATTCACATTCAGATCGCCGGACGGGGTACGCCCAGCTACAACGGGCGAAAAGTGCCGATGGACACCATCGCCATCGAAGCCGCGCGAGCACACATCCGCGAGACGATGAAATACTTAGATCCGGTGAAACACGTGGTCATTGACAGCTTCGTCGGCCGGGGGGCTGCGGAATTGGTGAGCACGGTGGAGCACACGGAGGCGAACGACACCAGCTTTGGCGTCTCCCACTGGCCGCGCTCCGGCCTGGAGCACGTGGTGTACGAGACGGCTCAGTACATCAATTACGAACTGATCAACCAGTTCCCCATCGGCGAGGACGTGAAGGTGATGGGCTACCGCCACAACGGGAGCATCGTCCTGACCACGGCCATTCCTTTCATCGCCTCACAGATCCGGGACGCGGAAGAGTACCTGGAGGCCAAAGGCGCGGTGCAGGCCGCAATCCAGGCCTTCGCCGAGAAGCAGGATCACCGCGATGTGCGCGTGGACGTGAACACCGCCGACAAAGCCAAGCGCGGGGATTTCTACCTGACCCTGACCGGCACGTCCGCCGAGTGCGGCGACGACGGCGCGGTAGGGCGGGGTAACCGGGTGAATGGAGTCATCGCTCCTTTCCGCTCAACCAGCCTCGAGGCAGCTTGCGGGAAGAACCCCATCTCGCACGTGGGCAAAGTGTACAACGTGCTGGCCTTCCTGGCTGCCCAGGACATCGTGGCTCACGTGCCTGGCATCCGCGAGGCAACAGTGTACGTCCTCTCGCAGATTGGCCATCCTCTGGACGAGCCACTGGTAGCCACGGCTCTGGTACACGCCGCTGACGGCCAGTTGACGGCTTCCACGCAGGCCGCCGTGGCGGAGGTGCTGGATCACCACCTGGCGAACGTGGCCGAGGTGGGGGACAGGATTCGCCGCCGCGAGCTGTCTCTGTTCTAAATGTACACTCAGGCCACCGGGGGGTTCCAAGTCCTCGGTGGCACATGCACTTGACAGCCACGGCGTGGTGTGGTACACTTGCAGCATGAAAAATGCATAATAGCGCTGGGGGAGCTGGGAGAGCCCGGCTGAGAGGGTGGCCCGACGATGCCACCGACCCCTCGAACCTGACCTGGATAATGCTAGCGTAGGGAAGCCTGTCGCGTAATGGACTTTCGAGGCCGCCAGCCTGCTTTGCCGGGTTGGGCGGCCTTTTTCTATAACTGACGGGAGGAACGATGCGAGCAGTAGTGATGGTCGGCGGAGTCATACACGATTCGAGCACGTGTGGTTCGCTTCTGCGGCTTGCGGACCTCATCGTCGCCGCCGATGGCGGTGCCCGGCACGTGCTACGGCTGGGATTCACCCCGCACGTGGTCGTTGGCGACATGGACTCCCTGGACCACGAGCAGTCCGAGCACCTGCGCCAGATGGGTTGTCGTTTTCTGACTTACCCAGCCCGCAAAGACGAGACCGACGCTGAACTGGCTCTCTTGTACGCGGTGGAGCAGGGCGCGGACGAGGTCATCATCCTGGGCGCGTTGGGAGGGCGCATTGATCACACGCTGGCCAACGTATTGCTGCTGGCTTTGCCCGAACTGAGGGGAGTACGGGTCAGCTTGGTGGATGGACAACAGGAAGTAACCCTGATCCGGGGCGAAGGTACGATTCGGGGTCAGGTGGGAGACACCGTCTCTCTGCTGCCCATCGCCGGCGACGCCGAGGGAATCACCACCCGTGGCCTGGAATATGCCCTGCACGATGGCACCCTCGTCTTCGGGCGGACGCGGGGCGTGAGCAACGTGCTCACTGCCCCCACGGCACACATCAGTGTGCGTAGAGGTGCTTTGTGGTGTGTTCACTCTAAGTCAAGTTAGAGAAGGAGGCGTGAGATGAAAAAGCAACTTTGTCTTCTATTGGCCTTTGTGATTCTGACAGGACTGGCTACCGCGTGCCGGCCGGCGGCTGCAACCCCTACCCCGGCTGGCCCCCGCACATTAGTGCTCATGTCCCACGACAGCTTTGCGGTCAGCGAGGATGTCATCGCCGAGTTCGAGGAAGCGCACAACGCCAAAGTTCAGTTCCTCCCCTCCGGCGACGCCGGAGCCGCGTTGAACCAGGCCATCCTCAGCAAAGAGAATCCTCTGGCCGACGTGTTTTTCGGGGTGGATAATACTTTCCTCAGCCGGGCGCTTCAGGCCGGCATCTTCGAGCCCTACAAGCCCCGGGGTCTGGAGAACGTCCCCGACGAACTGAAGCTGGACCCCGAGTATCGGCTGGTGCCGGTTGACTACGGCGACGTGTGTCTGAACTACGACAAGTCGTACTTCGAGGAGAAAGGGCTTACCCCGCCGCAGACCCTGGAGGATCTGACCCAGCCCGAGCTCAAGGGATTGACCGTGGTAGAGAACCCGGCCACCTCGTCGCCCGGCCTCTGTTTCCTCCTGGCCACAGTGGGCCATTTCGGTGAGAGCGGTGACTACACCTACCTGGACTTCTGGCGCGACATGCGGGCCAACGACGTGCTGGTCACGGAGGGGTGGGAGGATGCCTACTGGGGCCAGTCCACCTGGGCCGGCGGGGGGGAGCGGCCCATCGTCGTCTCCTACGCCACCAGCCCGGCAGCCGAAGTGTACTTCAGCGAGGGAGCACTCGATGAACCGCCGACCGGCAACGTCCTGGGCGATGGCGCCTGCTTCCGCCAGATCGAGTTCGCGGGCATCCTCAAAGGCACGAAGAACCGTGACCTGGC
>Ga0164311_10001727_pt1 | contig 10943 bp, 15 predicted proteins | sample GuaBasSedimGuay2_FD_121796 | JGI IMG/M metagenome (GOLD analysis project Ga0164311, IMG submission 121796) | Subseafloor sediment microbial communities from Guaymas Basin, Gulf of California, Mexico - Guay2, Core 4569-9, 9-12 cm | ecosystem: Environmental > Aquatic > Marine > Hydrothermal vents...
GCTGAAACTCAATTTAGAAGAATTGCATAGGTACACATGAATATAAATAAACGTAAATAATAACATGGACATAAATTAAAATATCTTACGTGCAGATAGTATGATTTTCTTCTTCTTTTTTCTGCTACTGAGCAATCTAACTATGATAAGGAATAGGGCTACCCACACTATCCAGAAAGTAACGGTAAACTTTTGACCTACAGCTTTTACCCCCTTAAGCCCCATGCGTAGTACTGTAATCATATCCACATATTACACCTGTAATATCAGCAGGAAAGAGAAATAATAATTGTAACGCTTGAAAAAACACGAAAGAAATTAAACCCCTGTCTCGCAATTACCAATGGGGATGAGCTCCCTTCAGTGGGCCGAGCTGTGAGGATTACCCGGCAAGGGCGACCCAAACCTGTAACTTCACTTAGTTTTTACTTGATTTCCAGCCATAAAAATCTATTAAATAGTAAGAGTTAGTGCCCCGGCCGGGATTCGAACCCGGGTTATCTGCGCAGCACGCACATATGCGCGCTGCTCTGCGGCTCGAAAGGCCGCCATCCTTTAGACCCGCATGGTTGACCTGGCTAGACGACCGGGGCTCCGTTAAGATGGATTAAGTGGTTGTATTTAAACGTGTGCGCTTTCCTTCTGTTGACTAGCGCTTATAAGTTGCGTGTTACTATACTACTGGGGATGACGAGAGGTTTCGCGCGCTGAAGTGTGAGGAGGGGCTCCTTGTGAGTCAGACCCGTTCTGCGCGTATAGTGGCTCGTTTGAAGGCTATATCTGCTAGGCTTTACTGGTGTCCTAGGTGTAACGTTCCTCTACTGACTAAGACTTGCGGCTTATGTAAGGGGGATTGTATTCCTGTCCGCGTTACCCCGCCGGGGGATGCGAGGCCTGCTTTGACGGGGGATTTAGTTAGGCTAAGGAAAGCCTTAGAAGAGTACTTTCTAGATAGAACTTCTGTCGAGACTTTCCTCCCCCGAAGTAAGCTCGTATTAATGAACAAAGTCCAGTATCCAGATGCTGCTGATGAGGTTATATTTGACGGACAAGTCACAGGCCACCTGTACTATGAAGTAGTGGAGAGAAAATGGGTGTTTAAACCCCTATACGCTGGTGTAGCGTTAATAGTCGAGGAAAAGCTAGCTCCCTACGCTGTTATCGACCTGCCCAAGATAACCCGTAACTACGAGGTAAAGAGAGATAGGATAGTAGAGGGAGAACTTGCCTGGGAGAAGGGCAGGCTCGTGGCTCTTCAGCTCAAGAGCGGGTTTATGCAGGGTGTTGCGAAAGTTGTACGTGGGAGGAGGCTGAGAGTTCTAAAGGCTTGGCGTGCCCGTCGATTCCTCCGCCTACATGGACGCCCAACTTGGATGGACGTAGTGTTAGCCAATGAGGAGAGACTTAAGAGACTAGAGGAGGAAGCTATCTCGTTTATACGAGAACTCGTCAGAGAGAAGAAACTGCCGATCTTCGTCTCGTTCTCCGGGGGTAAGGACAGCCTTGTCACCTATAAGCTGGCGGAGAAGGCCTTAGGTGTGAAGCCCCCCATACTTTTCAACGATACCGGGATAGAACTACCCGGAACCGTAGAGTACGTTAGAGAGTTCGCCGAGCGTGAAGGTGTAAAACTGATTGTAGCTGACGCTGGCGATGCCTTCTGGAGGGGGGTCAAAGTTATGGGTCCTCCGGCCAGGGATTACAGGTGGTGTTGTAAAGTCGCTAAGCTAACCCCTATAGCTAGAGCTGTGAAGAGGGAGTTCCCTAAAGGCGCTCTGTCGCTAGTAGGCCAGAGGAAATACGAGTCGGCCGCTAGGGCTTCCTCTCCGAGAGTTTGGAGGAACGTATGGATACCCAACGTCTTGGCGGCTAGCCCTATACAGGACTGGACAGCTTTAGACGTGTGGCTCTACATAATGAAAGAAAAGCTCTGGGTAAACCCCTTGTACTACATGGGTTTCGACAGGCTGGGTTGCTGGCTCTGCCCCTCGAGTGAGATGGGAGAGTTCGAAGTCGTCCGCACGTGTTACCCGGACTTGTGGAGTATGTGGGAAGCTTATCTCAAAGACTACGCCGAGAGGCAGGGCTACCCTGGTGATTGGGTTCGCCACGGGTTATGGAGATGGGTTAACCTGCCCGGTGACGTCAAGAGGTACGCCGAGAAGGCTGGCGTAGATACGAGGTATGAAGACCTCCGCCCACCTCTACCCGAAGTCTCGAGGAAAGAAAGCGGAGTAATTGTCAGGGGATTTAAAGCAGTGGAGGACTTAGAAGATAGAGTAAAGGCCCTTAGCCCGATAATAGGTGTAGATAAGGTACGCGTCGAGAAAAGCGCTATAGTCTTCGAAGGAAGTGTTAGCGAGAGAAAGGCGATAGCTTTTACCGTAAGAGCTGTGTACTGCGTGGCATGCGGTGCCTGTCAACTTAAATGTCCTACAGGCGCGGTCAAAGTAGACAAATACGCCGTAGTGAATGAGGACTTGTGTAATAAATGTTTGGCGTGTAACATCGCCTGCCCCATATCCGTGTTTACACTCAAAATGTTAGGGGGGGTTAAAGGAGAGGAACAGTAGAAAAATATCTTACCGTTCAGAGATTTACTTAGGCGATGAGGAGAAACTCTCGCAAGGATTGATGACAACGCGAGCAGCCACCGAGCCTCCTGTAATCTTAGAGACATCTTTAAAAACGGAAAACTATGCCCTAAAGTGGGTTGTAGCGCTTATGAGTGCTGAGGAGGGTACTAAGTGGATTTTAGAGTGTAAGGAGTGCGGCTCTAAGAAAGAGCTAGAGGTAGGGTTCAACCTTTACGACATGGGCGAGGTATACGTTTTCTGCCCTATATGTAGGAAAAACACGTTCCATAAAGTGCTGGGCCATGAGGACCCCGGTCGTCCTAGCGTCTAAGTCTGAAGCTAGAAGGGAATTATTGAGGAAGTTCCTGAGGGGGAGTATAATCGCCGTAGAACCTCTCTTCGAATTACCCATGCCTAGAAACGGGAATTTTAAAAGCGCAGCTCGTCACGCCGTGCTTGCCGCGCTCACCAAAGCCCTCAGCGTATTCGACATGAGCCCACCGAAGAAGATTTGCGTGATAGCCGCTGATACGGTGGTACATGTAGATGAGAAGTTATTAGGGAAGGCCAGGTCGGCGCGCGAGGCTATAAAGTACTTAGAACTTCTCAGAGGTCGGTGGCATGTCGTTATTACGGGTGTGGTTGTGATTAACGTGCCTGAGAGAGCGCTAGCACTGGACTACGCCGTCACTCATGTGAAAATGAAGGACTACACATACGAAGAGCTGTTATCCTACGTCAGAACTGGGGAATGGAGGGGTAAGGCTGGGGCGTACGCTATTCAAGGTAGGGGAGCTATACTGGTAGAAGCCATAATGGGATCATACTATAATGTAGTCGGGCTCCCCGTCGAGTTACTCTATGAGCTTATGAAGAAAGTTAACTTCCCACTAACAGCCTGGCTCCCCTAGTCCTTGAACTTGTTTAGAAACTCTTCGAAGGAGTATTCATCTCCGAGTTCAGCTCTAAGCGACTCTAGTACGTAGCTTATATGTTGCCTCTTCTCCCTCAGCGCCATAGCGTAATCCTCGTCCGAGAACTTCACGCTGAGCGATATCTTGCCCCCTAATACCGCAGACAGGAGCCTCCCCAGCTCCTCTAGGAGCCTCTCGTGCTTCTTCAGAATCTCCTGCCTGGTCTCCAGGTATTTTTCCTCGCTTATCCTGCCCTGCACGAAATCCACGTCTACCCTATACCTCAACTCACGTAGCTCTCTAAGCTCCTTAATTATACCTATCATCTCGTTTAACAGGCCATCTATCCTCCTCGAAATAGCGGAAATCTTATCCCCATCCTTCCACACTATTTTGTTGTCAATTATGTAGAGGCGGGTAGGTTTTACTTTGACCAGCTTTCCATCGACATCTATAAACACTTCTCTGGCCTCCTGCTTCTTCTTCCCCAGCACTATCTTCTTTATAACCCCGACCACTGAGCCGTTAGTCGCGTAAACCTTACCTCCAAGTAGCTTCTCGAAAAACTTCCTGCCTCGAATTGAACCTAGGCTCTTAACCACGTTCCCTCCCAGTTAGGAGGAAGGCAGCGCTAAATAAACAAGCGAAAATTAGCCGAGTTAGAAAATACCCCTGTGCTTCGACGTTAATACCCTATGTAATAGACACTCAACATACGTAGGAAGACGTTCTTTCATCATCGAGGCGCTTATATAAAACGCGTCATATATTTTAGTGCGTGGGCAATGAGATTTAGATAAGCCGTGGTGTCGACATGAACGTCAGGCGCAGTTTGCGCGGCGTCGCTGTTTTCAGGGTCTCTAGAGACGCGGACGTTGTAGGAATAGATCTAGGCCTAGCGGGTGTTAAATTCTCGGAGAACTACTCCACGCAGAGGTACAAGTACTATTTCTCGCTGCTAGACGACATAATAGCTGGCGTAGACATACCTACAAGCGGTATATACCATAGAGACTACCTATGCTACCACAGAAGGATACCGATACTATGCAGGGTATACTTCTCCAGAAGATCTCTCAAAGTGGAATATGTGGTACTAGCGACATTTTACCCAGGCCTCCTAGCCAAAATCTCTAAGATGCTAGAGAAGGCTGGTTGGAAGCGTATATTCCTTTTAGAAATAGCAGTTCCCAAACCGTCCCCCTGGCGCGGAGTCTAGAGCTTGCGTGCCAATACCCCGTATTCTCTAATTACCCGTGTTACCGTGAATCCAACCTCGCGGAGCCTTCTTACGACGCCTTTCTGTAAATTAACTCCCCTCCTGCTCTTGGGCGCGCCCGTGTAGTGGAATAAGTACCCACCTCGCCGCAACACTCTGAAAAGCTCTGCATAGAAATCTCGTGAGTATAGTTCTCCCGCTAAGGCAAATCTAGGGGGGTCGTGCAGTACTTTATCGAAGGCCTCGCCAGGTAAGTCCCTCACTACTATACTCGCGTCTCCTAGTATTATCTTGATATTTCGGCTAGATAATTCTCTGCTCCACGGGTTATAAGACGCTATCTTAAGAACAACCTCATCTTTCTCTATCGACAATACGTCGGCGCCCCTCCTAGCAGAGTGTATAGCTGTATATCCTAAACCCGTTCCTATCTCTAGCAACCTATCGCCCCTCCCCACTCTTAAAAGTGACACTTTACGCTCGGCGTCACGCCAAGGCGTGGTGTGCTTGATGTTATGCATATGTATACCACTGATCTCTAATGTAGGGGCTTCATACGCGCCTACAGCCCTTAACCGGTAATACTTGCCTCTGTGGAAAACCGCTATAGGGCTCCACGAAGCCCCCTCAGGTGAGTAGTACACTGTTTCCCTTCCTTTTACTATTCGCCTGAGCCTCTCTAAGTCTATATAGATACCCTCGGAAATTACGAGTAACTTCACGGAACGCTTGCTCCTCAACACGTAGTGTCTAAAGGTAAGGCCCAAATCTAAACTGGCTTCTACTGTGTCCCCAGAACTCGAAAGGATAATCTCTAAGAGGTATGTAGATAGCCAGTAACCGGCGAGCACGGGCTTGAAGTTGAAAAACTTCATATTATCCGTAAGGCAAGTCGGTGGAAACTCTTAATAAATTTCCAGTTTTTCCCTACATATACCACATTTATCGAAGAGCTTAGCCCTACATATTTCGCAGTAGAAGACCCCGCATTCAGGACAGTAGTAAGTGACATCGCTCTTGTATAGTTTCTTGCCGCATCGTACGCAGCGCCCCAGTACTAGTACTTTAGGTACGTAAGCCATGGTTTCAGCTCACCTAGCCCCATTTCACTTAGTGATGCCTTTAAGTGTTTTCTTCTTGTATACTTTCACTACTACCATGTCCCCGGAGCACTTGGGGCATTTACCCTCCCTGGAGAACAGGTAGGTTTTCCCCTCGGTTTTCCCTACTTCCTCGTAGCCGCATTTCGTGCATCTAATCACTCTGTAATAGGTGTATACGGATATTTTCATCTTGAGGAGGCGTGAAAAGGAAAACAAGATGTACATCGCTAAGAAGAGGAGCGGTATTAGCCAATTAATGTACATGGAGTTCTTAGTGTGAATGTAGTTGAGTATTAAGTGAGCCGTTATGAAAACTATTGAAAGCAACGCGAGTATGTATATTGGTACCCACTTCCTCCTCATCTCAGAGAGAAACTCTTCGCTCATAAAACCGCCTCACGGCGTAACTCCTATCGTGTTTCCAACCCCTACGACTAATACCCTACCTCCGGGGGCTATGCGCTCGGTAATTATGCGCTTAACTATATCTACCGCCTTTTCGGCCGAGTTAAAGAGTTTTTCATCTATAACGGATAGGGCTTCCTCCTCCGACATTTTCACTAGTACCGCGTATAAGGGCACCCCGTACTCCGTCGCCAGCTTCTCTATGTTAAACCTCTCTACCCCTATACCGCCCATAGCTACACCGAACCCCTCGCTTATAGCTCCGCTCTCCTCACTCTCAAGTTTTAACGCCGCGTCCACAGTTATGATGGCATTTATATCGCCTCTATACCTGTCGAAGACCCACCTGATAGCATCATCTAGCCTCCCGGTAGTCCCTCCAGGCCCCTTCGCTTTTACTATAACTACTTCGCGCCCGTCTAGACTGAGCTCACCTACGACAGTGTTCTCTACGGGTTCAAGCACTTTCTCCGTCGCTCCATGATCGTACAGCAATTTAGCTGCTACTATGGCCCCGACGGAATCCCCTATAGGTAGTCCTTTCGTAAACGCGTCTATAGCTCCCTCTAATGCTCGGACTTCCTCGGTTATGAAGGGTAGTAACGCGCTTAGCTGCATAAGTATCCAGTAACTCCTAAACTTGCGCCCTATCCTATAGATGTGGTCAACTGTTTTGTATATCATATTTAAAACCTGCGTGGCGCTCACAAGGTTGAGGAGATTCTCCACCTCTACCTCGGTCGCTGGGGGTAGCATGCGGCTAACCTCGTCTCTCAAGGTCTTCTCGGAAGACCGTAACAGGTGCTTGAGCTTGGCAATTATGCCGTAGGGGTCTAGGCTTACAGGTTCTATAAAGACCAGCTCTATTAGGGACTTGACTCTTTCCTCTAGCCTTTTAATGTCGACCCCATGCTCGCCGTGCCTTGCAAGTACGGACTTAAACTCGCTTAACGTTGTGTTGAGAGCTTTGTCCCTAGTCGCCCTGTACAGTCTAAGGTATCTCTCTATTTCGCTTATCAGCCTCATTATTTCCATCTCCCTGTTTAAATAGAACAGTAAGGTAAGCATTACGAACCATATTATTGCGTCTAAGAAACTTCCCTGATCCACACTTCGCCCCCCGACCTACACACTAGGAAAAGGGCAATAAACGCTTATTAAAAATTATTTGAGCCAGGAAATTCCCTGACCGGCTATTAACGCACTAGCACTTCTCCTTAAGCGAGGTAATTATAAAGGGCATAATATTCTCTTAGAAACACCGTAAAAATGCGATTATGAGTTCGAGGAAAAGGGAGTTATTTCTACAGCTATCTGGGGGGTAGGAGGAGTTAGACTAAAAAGGGTTTATAAAGGTTGAAGTCTAAAAGATTTGTGAATATTTAAAGGGGGGTTGATGGCTATTCGACGACCCACATTTAAGATTGAAAACGTTGTTGCATCAGTGACGTTAGGCCAGGAATTAGACCTAGAGAAAATAGCCGAGAGGGTACCCAACGCGGAGTACAGCCCGGAACATCCTGGGCCGCTCTAGGCTCGGGATCCGAGAGTTCCCCGGACTAGTGTTGAGGCTGAACAAGCCTAAGACAGCGACCCTTATATTCTCTAGTGGTAAAATGGTTTGTACTGGCGCGAAGTCTGAAGCAGACGTCTACAAGGCTGTAAAAAGTATAATAAAACTCCTCAGAAATCACGGGATAGAAATCAAGGGCGAGCCTATAGTTGAAATACAGAACATTGTAGCTAGCGCTAAGCTTAAGGTAGGGGTAGACCTCGAAAAGGCAGCTTACGAGTTAGAAGGCGCGATGTACGAGCCAGAGCAGTTCCCGGGCCTCATATACAGGATGAAAGAGCCTAAAGTAGTCCTCCTAATATTTTCGAGCGGAAACATAGTCTGTACGGGGGCTAGGAAAGAAAGCCAAGTGAAGGAAGCTGTAGAAAAAATATACAAAATCCTTAAGGAGAAAGGAGTACTCTTAGAATAGTGGTGCCGACAATATGTCGGCAACAGGCAATGAATATATCGTCAGGGAAGCTAGGCCGGAGGATCTAGACGCCGTAATAAGGCTTAACAGAGAGAACCTACCAGAAAACTACCCACCGTATTTTTTCAAAATGCACCAGAACAGGTTCCCTAAGGCGTTCCTAGTAGCCGAGTCTAAGGGGGAAATAGTGGGCTACATAATGTGCAGAGTGGAGAGAGGCCATCTCTACACTAAGAGAAAGTTCATCGGTAAGCAGGGGCACGTTATATCCATAGCCGTAACGCCTCGTATGCGCAGGAAAGGTATAGGAACTCAACTTATGTTAAAAGCTATGAAAGCCCTTCGAGGGATATACGGGGTTGATGAGTACTACTTGGAGGTCAGGGTGTCCAATAAGCCCGCGATCTCGCTCTACGAGAAGCTAGGCTTCAAGAAGGTACACGTCATAAGAGGATATTACAGGGATGGTGAAGACGCTTATCTAATGGCTAAAACTGCCGAGAAAGACTAAGTTATATGCCTAACGACCCGCTCTAAAGTCTCTAGGTGTCTTTCAAAGGCTTTCCCTAATCCTACAATCATTATAATGTAGAGCCTATCGGTTTTTGAGACCCACGCAAGGCCTTTAAGTTTCATTCTTCCCGCCAGGAAAGCGATACCTGAAGCACTTAGACTATACCTTTCCCCTTCCTTCTTTACATCGATTTTCCCAAACTTGAATACCTTCTTTAGCACTTCTTTGCGAACCTTCCTGTTTACGAAATCCGTGAAGTCTTTATAGGGTTTAAGTATGCGGTTAGCCATAGCGCCGTACGTGGCTACTAAAAAGACATCTTCACGTGCATGTTTAAAAACCGCGTACGATAAGCCGGTCGTAAAGACCCCGTGAAGGAGGTAAAAGTTCACAGGGAGGTAAAGGTCTACGCCATAAAGCGACCAGAGAACCTCACCCCCCTCGGGGAAATGGCATTTAAGACTACTTATCACGGCATCTTCGATAGTTCTCCTATCCTCACCCGCTTTAAAGAGTAAGGTCAACATGAAGAGCTTCTCCGTGTACTCGCAGTACCACACCACTACTGATGCTATCCAAGGGCCACTTTTGAGCACGCCCTTAACCCCTTCGTGCCCCGCTACTTCTACGAGCTCCTTGTGTATTAGCCGGGGCCTCTTACCACTGCTTTTTTCAACTTTATCCGAGAACCCCTTAACGCATTTTTCGAACGCATCCTCCGGTAACGGAGCCTTCTCAAACTTGATGGTATCCCACGACAACTCGAGACGCGTCCTATACCTATCCTCTAACCTGAAGAAGCCGGAACCCTTCGAACCTCCTTCACCACCTAGGAACCAGCCCTTGGGTACGCTCATCTCGACGTGCCGCCAGCCTACTAATTTAAATTCTCCCCCTTCCATAGAGCGTCCCAACACATAGAGCTCTCTAAGCCTTTAATATTAGGGCGCGCTTCCACCGCCTATTAAAGGAATGGATAAGCTCATATATTGCCCCCTTGTCCCCTTAAAAGGGATAAGTATGCCGATACGCGATCCCTTCGAACTGCAGTTAGCGTTGGACGCGACATTCAGAGTAAAGATATGTAGGCGGTGTGGAGCGAGAAACCCGATATCCGCTGAGCGATGCAGGAGATGTAAAAGCAGGAACCTGAGACTGAAGAGGTACAAGAAGTAAAGATAGATTACTCGGGTCTCTCTAAGCTATTCCACCATGTGTTCTTTGGCGTAAATGTAGATACCATCCAGTACCCCAGGCCCTCCTTCACGTCCATGGGGACAGAGCCTCTCGTCCCCTCTTAGCCGAGCCGCGAGGTGTATGTTGGCCGCCGTCTGACCTACGGCGTCTATGTCTACCCCTTCAACTACTACCTCCTTCTTCCCCTGAACCTTTACCTCTGCTCCAGGGATGATCTTAGCCATTATAGGCTTCTTGCGCCCGAGGAAGTTTTTAATCACTATAACCCCCTTGCCCTTATCGACGCTTATCTCCATCGGGAAATGCGCATACACGACTCGCATCTTGTACCTATACCCCTTCTGCACCCCAACTATCATGTTCTTAATCTTAGACGCAATAGTCTTCACCAGCGCCGAAGTTTTCTTGTCCGCGAAGTAAGTCTCAACCACGACCTTACTGTCCTCTAAGCTCAGCAGTATACGCTTAGCGTGCGAGAAATCCTTCTCTACTTCGCCTAGCTTACCCTTTACCCACACCTTCTTACCGTCTATCTTTATCTCCACGCCTTCCGGAACCTCTACTTCCTCCCTCAGGTATACTATACGCGCCATAGCCCTCCCCCAGCCCCACTACGCACAGCCTTAAAAACCTCTCGCAAAGCCCTCTCATGTAGAAATAAACGTATCTAGTCGCAATAACATAGATAAAAATAAGTCTATGGGCAAAATGATAATATTAGATGAGGAAAAAGCGCAACTGAGAGAATGATGACCGGAAGTACCACCGAATACGCGAGCTAAAGCGCAGAACTCATATACCCCCTGTTCCATTAGTTATTTTCGGCGCGGCCGTAGTCTAGCCTGGTTTAGGATGGCGGCCTGCCACGCCGCAGAGCAGCGTGCATATGCACGCTGTGTTGGAAACCCGGGTTCGAATCCCGGCGGCCGCACCAAACTTCTCCCTCTCTAACGTTCCCTGCTTGGGTAATGACTTCTTTTTAATTTACGCTCTTGTAGTTATTATACATGAAGAAGCACCTCGATAATCC
>Ga0164311_10001728_pt1 | contig 10937 bp, 14 predicted proteins | sample GuaBasSedimGuay2_FD_121796 | JGI IMG/M metagenome (GOLD analysis project Ga0164311, IMG submission 121796) | Subseafloor sediment microbial communities from Guaymas Basin, Gulf of California, Mexico - Guay2, Core 4569-9, 9-12 cm | ecosystem: Environmental > Aquatic > Marine > Hydrothermal vents...
CAGAAGAGAGTAAATGGGTCAAAGTTTTTGATCGCTTTCTGCCCTTTCTAAGCAACCTTAATACCGATCATAAAATCCGAAGCCCCTGACATTTATTCCTGGATGAAGGAGAAGATCAGCTTGGCGGCTGCACGAGGATGGTTGAAAGACTGATATTGCCGCAGGTGCTTTGATAATTCGATCCATATAGAACTGTTAGTAGTAGATAGACGAGAAAATAAAATGCCAAAAGCCAGAATTCTTATCATTGATGATGAAAAAAATATCCGTGATCTAATCGTTGCCTATCTGGAACAGGAAGATTTTGAATACAAAACTGCCAAGGATGGCGAGACTGGATTGGATTTGGCGCTGAGCTATCAACCAGATGTGATCGTTTTGGACATTATGCTGCCTGGACTGGACGGGATTGAATTATTGACAAGGCTGCGGCGGGAATCGGATGTTTATGTCATCATGTTAACAGCCAGGGGAGAGGAAACCGATAAAATTATTGGCCTATCCGTTGGGGCCGACGATTATCTATCCAAGCCTTTCAGCCCTCGGGAGCTTGTGGCGCGGATCAAAGCAGCTTTGCGCCGGATTCACAGTCAACCTGGAAAAATCCAAGAAAATGTTATGGATTTTCCGGGTTTGAGGATAGATCTCAATAGCCGGCAAGCCAGGAAGGATGATCAGTTGGTTGATTTGACGACCACTGAATTTGAAATCCTCCAGGTACTGGCTGATCACAGCGGCATGGTCCTCAGCAGGGAGCAGCTCTTGGATAAAGTTTGGGGTTTTGATTATTACGGAGAAATCAGGGTAGTGGATGTCCATGTTGGTCATCTGCGAAAAAAAATAGGCGAAAAATATATCGCCACTGTCCGCGGGGTTGGTTATCGATTTGATAGCAACAAGGATTGAAGATGAATAAGATAATAAAGAGTAAATTTGGTTGGAAAATATTTTTCTCTTATATGATAGTCATTCTAGCCGGAATCCTGATACTGTTGGCATCAGTAGAACTAGCATTGCCTACGGCTTTTGACCAGCATATGGCTAATATGGAAAATATGACAGGGAATCAGACGATGGGGGAGATGATGTTTGCCAGTCAGGACATCGCACGTGGAAATTACCAGGAACGCGTATTTGTACCCGGAGATCCAACCAGAGGAGATGAACTTTCTGAATTGGCGATAAGTTTTAACCGGATGGCTGAGCAATTGGAAAAGAATGAGATTGTCAGACAAAGATTGATCGGAGATATCTCCCACGAATTACGTACGCCGTTGACAGTGATAAAGGGAACGCTCGAAGGTTTATTGGATAATGTGTTACCCCCGAATCCGGAATCTTATCACAAAATGCACCTGGAAGCTGATCGTTTATCGCATTTAGTGGATGACCTGCAGCTTCTTAGCCAGGTTGAAGCCGGAGAATATAAATTGGATATAAAGACAATTGCGGTAGAAGAACTGATCAATACTGTCTTAGAAAGACTTGGCCAGCAGTATATTGATAAGGGAGTGAAACTAACATCAGATTTAGAAATCGAGTTGCCGTCAGTTCAGGCAGATCCACGACGCATAGGCCAGGTCCTTTTAAATATCGTTGGCAATGCACTCCAATACACTACAAAAGGGGATAGGGTGAGTATCCAGGCTAGAAGGGAAAATAATGAAGTTCATATTACTGTGCAGGATACCGGGGAAGGAATTCCTGTTGAACATCATCCCTATTTATTCACTAGATTCTACCGGGTGGATAAATCCAGGACTCGAGCCAGCGGGGGAAGTGGTATTGGACTCACAGTCTCCCGTCATTTTGTAGAAGCTCACGGGGGACGAATCTGGATGGATAGCGCTGGTGAAGGGCAGGGAAGTTCCTTCACCTTCAGTCTGCCGGTCATCGATTAACTTTAATTTTCTTTACACAATCTTTAATATCCCCTTAAAAGGACTTCATGTTCTATTGATATCCTTGGTGTACTGTACTAAGCAAACAAATAGACAATAGTCTATAAAGGAGTTCTGATGATGGGACATGGTTTATGGGGTGGTTGTTGTTCAGGATTATTGGGAGGATTTGGCAGTCTGGGGATCTTTGGTTCGATCCTTAACCTGATTTTATCGGTGGGATTGATAATCGGCTTGGTTATTTTCCTGGTCTGGGTTGTACGCAGATTAGGTGCCGAACCCAAAAGATATATGGCCAATTCTTCTGTGGAGAAAACTTTACAGAGCCCTCTGGATATACTTAAACTGCGTTATGCCAAGGGAGAAATCACCCAGCAGGAATATCAAGAAATGAGTAAAGCTATACAATAATGACTTAAGTTTAGGAGGAACATTATGATGGGATTTGGTTTATTGGGTGTTGTGTTATTGGTAGGAGCGCTGGTTGTTTTTACGAGGGACGGTTCTGGAATTCAGGGGCTTTTTGGAAGTCGCAATTACTCTCCTGATATTGAACAAAATGCAATGGAGATTTTAGATCAGCGCTACGCTCGGGGTGAACTCACCAGGGATCAGTATCAGAACATCAAAAAAGACCTGGTGTCACTATCATCCAGGTCTTCAGGTCGATCTTTACCGAATTACTATATTGGTGCTACAGGACTGTTCAATTATAACTGAACAGTCCTGTTTGTTTAAACCAGACTCAGGAGGAAATTGTTGTATTGGCAGGTTAAATTGGAATTAATTAACTTTGGTATCCATCAGCTCAGCAACTGGACAGCGTTTTACATTCAGAAAGAATCCATTATTTATTTCACCGGTAACAAAACGATAAGCTGGGGGAGAGAAAAAGGTCTTCATGACCAGATCAACAAAGTAATCCAGTTCCCTCTTCGGTTCCCGGAAGAAAACCCCGGAGAATCTTTTTGCCCGTTTGGTCCAGGTTGAGGTTATTTCCCAGGTGAGTTTGTAAATAAGGTTGATGGCATCTTGCTCAGATAATCCCTGCTCTATCAAAACCTGAAAGGCACCAAGGGTCAGATGGGCAAAATTCATCACCATCCAATTACCCAGATTTGCCTGTTTGTCCAATTCAAAGATTGACCTGGAGTATTTATCCCAGGATTGTTTTAAGATCAGGTCGAGACCCTTCTTTGAGAATCCCAGCTCTGATTGATCTGACAGCCAGAGTCTACCCGTGAGCCGGCGGAGATAGTGTAAAAATAAGAATTTAAAGAGTATTAACTGAAAATTTACTGGAAAGGGCTTCATGGTGCTCCCTGGATTGGTTTACGATCTGAATTGCCGGGCTGATGCTTATCAGGTTTCGGTTATTTAACAGAATAGTATTTTGAATTATTCAGTGACTCCAGCTGGATTCGTTGGTATTTTTCACAATCGGAAAATTCTATCGGCCGGGTCCGGCGTGGATCAGCTTCACCAGCTCACCCTTCAGGTTGGTTACACTATGGATCTTTAAACCAGCTTGGTGAACATTCTCTTCTGTGCGGCGGTTGATATTAGCACCCATCATTCTGACGACAACAGGATTGAAAAAATCCATCAGAGGTCCAATGATGGGTTTATTTACCCTGACGTGGTCAAGCAGCCAGATATCTCCACCTGGTTTTACAACGCGGCCCAACTCTTCTAATCCCTTGATAGGGAAAGGAACAGAACAAAATACAAAAGTCGCGACTGCCGCATCAAAGGAATCGTCGGGATATAGCAGGGATTCAACATCCATTAAATGGAAATCCACGTCCCTCTTCAGTTCTTGAGCGCGAGATATTGCTTTCGCCATCATGCCCTGGCTCAGATCAACAGCGGTAATGCTCGATGAGTCCGGGTAATGGGGAATGTTTTTTCCAGTTCCAACTCCAATTTCCAGGATTTTTTCACACTTGACCTGCCCCCAGAGAAGCGCGCGCCATTTGTTGAAGAGGTATTTTTCAATAAACCATTCCATCTGGTCGTAGGTTGAGGAGATCCGGTTATACCTTTTCCGGGTCTCCTCAGTCAATGAATCGTCGTTTACTTTTTCGATTGGTATATAAGTTTTCATAGATAACCTGTCCGGCTTTTAGAGTTCTTTACTGATTCGATCGAACTCATCCTTATCGATCTCGCCCCTGGCATATCTTTTTTCAAGGATCTCACGGGGTGTTTCGGAAGGAGGCTCTGATCTTTGACCTTGATACTGAGAGATCTGGGGACGCCAGCCTACTATACCTGCGACCAAAACAATCAACACGATAATCACTACTATTACACCAATCAAACCAACACCCATCATCATTTTATTCTCCTTAGCGATTACCTTTAAACGGTGACCAACTGTGTTCTGCGAAGCAGCTGGGCATTGATGGCTACGATCACCGTACTGAGCGACATCAACAATGCACCAACGGCAGGTGATAATAGAATCCCCCAGGGTGCCAAGACACCTGCTGCCAGGGGAAGAGCAACTACGTTGTAGCCAGTAGCCCAAATCAAATTCTGGATCATTTTCTTGTAACTGGCACGACTTAATGCGAAGATCTTTACTACGTCCAAAGGGTTACTTTTCACCAGCACAATACCTGCTGATTCAACCGCTACATCTGTTCCGGACCCAATCGCGATCCCGACATCTGCCCGTATCAGGGCAGGAGCATCGTTGACGCCATCACCGACCATGGCCACCTGTCTGCCTTGCTCTTGAAGCTTCTGGACCATTTTGTCTTTGTCCTCCGGAAGGACCTCAGCAAAGAACTTGTCAATATTTAACTCTTCTGCGACGGAGCTGGCTACAGCTTTGCTATCACCAGTCAACATAACAACCTGGATGCCCATCTTGTGTAGCTCATCAACAGCTTGTTTGCTTTCATCTCTGATCACATCCGCCAAGGCAAGGGATCCCAAAACCTGACGATCTTCAATAACATGGATAACACTTTGTCCTTTCTGACTGGTGGAATCCTCAAAAGCCTGTAAGTTTTTAGGGAGTGTAATCTCCAAAAGTTCTAATAGGCGCGGACCTCCTATATAGACTTCCTGGCCATCAGATCTGGCTTTGACTCCCCGTCCCTTGATAGCTTCGAAATTTTCAATTCCAGGCAACAAAAGCTCATTTTCTTTGGCTTTTTCTCTGATTCCCCTGGCGATGGTATGTTCCGAGTCACCTTCGATCGCGGCGGCTAAAGCCAAAACATCATTTTCCTGTTTACCTTCTGCAGCTGCGATTCCAACTACCCCGAACTCTCCTTTTGTCAAAGTCCCGGTTTTATCAAAGATGACAGTGTTGATCAGGCGGGCTTTTTCCAAGGCGAGCCTATCGCGAACCAGAATACCATTTTTAGCGCCCATGGCTGTGGTGATCGCCACTACAAGAGGAACCGCCAATCCCAACGCGTGGGGGCAGGCGATGACCAGAACGGTAGCTACTCTGGCGATCACTTCGACATTAAACCCCACGCCGATAGTCCAGGCAACGCCGGTTAGCACTGCGACAGCAATAGCGATATAGAACAACCAACCCGCAGCTTTATCAGCCAGGATCTGGGTATCGGATTTACTTTCCTGAGCCTGCTCGACCAACCGCATGATTCCTGCCAGAGCTGTCTTGTCACCTGTGGCGGTGACTTTTACCCGTAGACTGCCATCTTCGTTAATAGTTCCAGCGATCACCTGGTCGCTCATTTTTTTACCAACAGGCTTGCTTTCTCCAGTGAGCATGGCTTCATTAACATGGGATTCGCCTTCTACGATCAGTCCATCAGCAGGAATGTTCGCTCCCGGCCGGACCAAAATTAGATCTCCGTCGTTTAATGAAGATACAGGAACAGTCTTGATCTCACCGTCCGAGAGGATCAGTTCAGCTGTATCAGGCATAAGTTTAGCTAGCTCATTCAAAGCTCCTGACGCCTGGCGGATGCTGCGCATCTCGATCCAGTGCCCCAAAAGCATGATATCGATCAAGGTCACAAGTTCCCAGAAGAAAGTTGTCCCGATGGAGAAGATCAAAGCTGCCAGGCTGTAGATGAACGCTACTCCTATTGCTAAGGAGATTAAGGTCATCATGCCTGGTGCCCGTTTTTTTACTTCAGGGACCGCCAGCTGGATAAAGGGTATTCCACCAAATATGAATACGATGACAGCAAATATTGGAGTGATCCAGGTACTTCCGGGAAAATCTCCAACGGAATAGTTCAGGAAAGTTTGTACGGCCGGACTGAAGATCAAAACCGGTATCGACAGCAAAGTACTGATCCAGAATTTGCGCCGGAACATATTTTCATGTCCTGTATGGTCAACATGCCCCTCATGTTCTTCTTGAGATTCGTGGCTTTCATGACCACCATGGTTCTCGTGGCCTTCCTTGATTCCAGTGCTCTGTCCACCCTGATGATTATCATGTTGTGTGTGATTCGTATGCTCATTGTGATCTTCATGCCCCGCCTGTGATTCTTGACTATTGTGTCCAGTGTGGGATGAATGATCGTGAGATTCGCCGTGTTGAGAATGATCCATGTCTTGTTTTTCTTTCTCGTGTTCATTTTCCGGGGTTGAAGCATGATCCAGATGTTTGTCGTTTCCTGTCTTCATTTCTTTCTCCTAATTAAGTCTTCTTATTCAATTTGGGGTTTAATTAATCTGACCAATCTTCATATTGCTGGTCTGAATCAATTTTATTTATGCCTTTACAGGTTGTAGTAATACTTTTCAACTGAAAATATTGCTGATGCCAAGGGGAAACTTCTTATTTTTGCCAATAGCTATAGCTGTTTTTATTCTTGTTACCGAATTGGCGTATGTTCGCCATTGCTTATTGGCTGGTATATGAGGTCATTGGTTCCTGTTGTTTCTTTTTTTGACTAAAGATTATATTAGTTGAAACCTCTGTAATTGTATTTCAGTTGATTGGGAGCTATAAGCGATATATAGCTTGTTGCATATAGGCAAATATGCCTGCAAAGTTTATTCTACAATTTGCTTGAGATCTCCAAAAATATCCGATTTATCTAATAATGCCACTGGTTACATAGTAAATCATTAAATTGGATTGTGTAAATGAAAGCTAAAAAAATAAGACAAACGCAGATTGTTTTACGTTTGTCTTATTCCGGGGGGAGTTATTTGTCCCACCTAAGGAGAGATATGGATAAGGAGAACCCATCTTGCAAGGATCGTAATCGTAGAAGGCTGATAATGAATGGGCAATTTGCTCTGCAGCAGAACAGGCAATCCTGCTTATATGGCAAAGATATGTATTCGATATGATAGAGAAGTGCAACTTATCTACATGAGTATAGAATTGATCTTTTATTATGGGATAGAATATATATATGAACAAAGAATATGTCATCAAGGTAGTATTAGCAGACGATCATGCTGTTGTACGATCTGGCATCAAACAATTCCTGGAAGGTTCGGAATTGATCCGTGTGATTGGAGAAGCAGATGATGGAAAAATCGCTCTAGATCTGGTCCAAAAACTTAATCCTGATGTTGTAGTCCTTGATATCCAGATGCCGGAAGCCACCGGCATAGAAGTTACTCGGGAGTTAAGGAAATTAGAATCGAAAGTAGGTATCTTGATCCTGACGGCCTATGATGATGACCCGTACATTAATGCGGTATTGCAGGCAGGCGCCAATGGTTTCGTCTTGAAAACCGCCTCGCCAGAAGAAATCATAAAAGGCGTTAAAGATGTCCACGATGGAAAATCAGTTCTTGACCCCGCAATTGCCCATCGGGTTCTGAAAAACCTAACCAAGGGGGAGGATGATTATTTGTATGAACACCTCACAGATCGCGAGCATGAAGTTTTGGCTTTGGTAGCAAAAGGCTTCACCAATAAAGCTATCGGGGTTCAATTGAGCATCAGTGATAGAACGGTTCAGGGCCACCTGGCCCATATTTTTTCCAAACTCCAGGCAGGCAGCAGGACAGAGGCTGTTATGAAAGCTGTTTCCCTGGGTTGGATACAAGCAGATTTAACGAGCTCCTAAATATTTGAATGTCTCCTAGAGAAAACAGGTTTAGGTATTCACTCCGTGGTTTAAATTCTCAGTTGTTCTTTGTAGTAATCCTTCCTATCAGCATCTTGCTTATCGCAATAACTTTTGGAAGCTTTGCTTTGCATCAGGACGCCATGAGGGATCTAGTTGCAACCAGGGATCAAAGAACTGTCAATAGTTCAGCAAGGGCACTAGGAGAGCAACTAGACCACCGAAAAGCAGTGATACAAAGTATTGGAATCAGGTCGAAGGATAATCTGTCACAGGATGATTTCCTGACATCGGTTGAATTCCTGTCCGATGATTTTGATGCTGGTATCGCTATCATCGGTCCAACATATGATTTGTTAGGATTCAGTGCAAGGCTCGAAAAGTGGCAAGAATTTGAGGATGAAGTCATTAAATATCTGGATCAGTCTAAATCTGGACAGTTGATTACTCCTCGAATTTCCGACCCTTTTTATATCAAAGGCCAGGATGATATTTATTCATTTGTTATCTACCAGGCAAATCAGAACAATCCCATTATAGTAGGTATATTTTCGGTAACCAAACTAGCTAGGGAAAACCTGGCTAGTATTCTTTCCTACGATAATGTGGGTTCGGTTATGTTGGTGGACCAGAATATAAATATGCTATACGAATCCGGACTCCAGGAGGTCCCAGAAACTCTTCTTGATTATCCTGGAATTACTGAGGCTCTGCGTGGTGAAACTGGCACTACCTATCTGGATGTAGAAGGTGGTGAACATGTCATCGTTTACAGTCCGATCTCGACGACAAACTGGGCTTTGGTAATCGATGAACCCTGGAGAGAAATAACCAGCCCATTGTTGAGATACTCTGAATCTGGCTCCCTCATTCTGCTCCCTATTGTGATATTTGCTTTAATTGCAATCTGGTTTGGTACCCTTAAGATTATTCAGCCCTTAAGGGCTTTCCAAGCCCAGGCGGGGATGTTTACCCAAGGAGATTTCAAAGCATTTAATGAACCAGTAGGGGGGATTGAAGAAATTCAAACCCTGCAGACAACATTCATCGGGATGGCGGAAGAGGTTGAGAAGGCCCAACAGGTGTTGACGAGGTATCTGAATGTTGTGACTAAGGGCCAGGAAGAAGAACGCAAACGTCTTGCTCGTGAACTTCATGATGATACGTTGCAATCTCTGATCGCACTCAACCAAAGGATCATGATAGCCAGAAGGGTGGCAGATAATAGTGATCTCCAAGGGTCATTGACAGAAATTGAAACCATGCTGGGCAAGACTATGCAGGAACTAAGACGCTTAACCCGGGCTCTGCGTCCAATCTATTTAGAGGATCTTGGGTTGGTTTCTGCTCTCGAATCATTAGGACTTGAAATGAGTGAATCGATCGGCATTCCGATACTTTTTAAGTTAGAAGGTATTGAACGACGCCTACCAGACAATGTTGAAATTGCTTTATACCGCATCACCCAAGAAGCAATAAGCAATATTAGCAAACATGCTGGCGCTTCAAAAGCAAAGATCGCGATTTCATATAATGACACGAATTTATTACTACAAATCGAGGACGATGGAGAAGGATTTGATCCTCCTAAGAATCTGGGTGAACTGGCAAGTATTGGCCATTATGGATTATTGGGAATCCACGAACGGGCCGATTTGATAAATGCCGATTATCAAATACAGTCAGAGTCAGGACACGGCACGACAGTAACCATTCAGGTACCTTTTCAGAGCTAAGATATCTTTTGTGTCTTTGATTTATCAATAGTAGGGAATTATTCGTTAACTGTTCGACTCCTTCTATTTTATCTACAACCCACTATCGCAAAAATACGCCTAATCAGTTATCCAGATAGGCAAAAACACGTATTACTGATAAGCAAATCTGCTCCTCTACAATTCCGATATTTAACATATGATTATGGAAAAAGGAGCATGTTAGTATGAATAAGAAGTCGATCATATTGGTTATTCTGGCTGCCAGTTTATTTTTATCAGCTTGTGCGGCAAATCCATTCTCGAATAACACCAGCGAAATCAATACCACGACAAAATATTCAAATATCTCTCATGAAGATTTGAATGATATGTTACAGGACAAGGACTTTTTAATGGTTAATGTCCATGTGCCTTTTGAGGGAAATATTCCCCAAACCGATACTTCTATTCCCTATAATAAGATTGACCAGAATTTAAGCCAACTCCCTGAAGATAAAGACGCCAGGATAGTTGTTTATTGTAGAAGCGGCTCTATGAGTTCAGTAGCTGCAGCAGAATTGGTTTCTCTAGGTTATTCAAATGTAATTAACCTGGAAGGGGGATTCCATGGATGGGCGGATGCAGGTTTGCCGCTGGAAGATTCTGTTTACGAATGATATAAATATTCATAAATCTGCCCAACGGGAATATTTTATCCAGGGCACAGCTGGAAAGCTTACCGGCTTGAGAACGTGAATATTCAACTAAAATAATCAAGATGTTTTACTATATATGTAGACACTGGTTACAAATACTAATCCAATATAGGGGAGGATAATTATTTCTGACATTTTCTTACCCATGGATCTATCCAAGTTTTCAGGCCTGATATTTTACCTGCTGGCTTTTTATTATTTCTTTAGATTGGTTATTCATTTTTCGATCCCGGATTATCTGCCGAATATAACCGGTACCCGGAAATTCAATAGCATCTCGAGTGCAGATCGTGGCGCATGTGGCGCAGCCCACCATGCACATCATCTCTTTGGCAACTACAGGCCGGTTCGTCTCATAATTAAAGGTAAAGACACCTCGGCCGCAGGAAGTAACACACAAACCACAACCAATAAAAAGCTCTGATACGACTTCGGGATGCCAGTGAATTTCCTCACGAGAGATTTCGTGCCAAATCATGTTATTTGATTCGCCAGACTTTTTTCTCCTGCATTAATTTATAACCACATCTTTTACGATGATTAAAGCAGCCACTCCCAACAACACCCATCCAAAAACCTGTTTAACGA
>Ga0164311_10001732_pt1 | contig 10933 bp, 8 predicted proteins | sample GuaBasSedimGuay2_FD_121796 | JGI IMG/M metagenome (GOLD analysis project Ga0164311, IMG submission 121796) | Subseafloor sediment microbial communities from Guaymas Basin, Gulf of California, Mexico - Guay2, Core 4569-9, 9-12 cm | ecosystem: Environmental > Aquatic > Marine > Hydrothermal vents...
GCTCGGCTTTGACGCCGTCGTTTTGTGGCACTACTTTGACTGGGAGGTTAAGGATGATGTTGTCCGCAGCTTCTGCTCTAAGGTTGGTGAGGCGGTTGAGAAGCTGCCGCTTCCAGTAATTTACTTTGCAACTAAGGCTTTGGATAGCAGGGTTTTTAAGATGTTTAAGCCGTTCGAGGTGGAATCGAGGAGTGATGTTGCAAGTATTGCTCAGTGGATGTCCAACATCGTCAGGGATTATGGGAGGAACCCACTTATAGCTGCTGGTGGGGATGTTGTTCAGCATAGGTTGCAGTTGAGGGAGGCTCTTGGCTTAGCTTAATGCTCTGACGGCTACATGTTGATTTGCACTGTTGTTAGATGTTTGTGGCTTGCTGCTTCTCTTTTTACTTATTTGATTTAATTTTTAATTGGGTTTAGCGAAATATTTATTGGTTAGGTTTGGATGGTTTAGGGTTAGCCTTACATGTGGGTGAGCGTGTAGTTTACTGTTTTAGGGTGTTGGGTATGGGGAAGAAGTTTAGCATTTTTGATCACGAGCTCGTGCCTCAGCACATTCTGCTCTCTAAGGAGGAGGCTAAGAAGGTTTTGAAGGAGCTTGGCCTTAGGCCTAACTGCCTCCCACTTTTGAGGGCTAATGATCCTGCTGCTAGGGCTATTGGGGCTAAGCCTGGCGACATAGTTAAGATTATTAGGCGTAGTCCTACTACTGGTGTGGCTGTAGTTTATAGGTATGTGATTCCAGGTTAGGGGGTGTATTGGAGCTGTCAAATTTAACTCATGAGGATAGGTGGGTGCTCGTCGAAGCTTTCTTTAAGGAGAAGGGGCTTGTAAGGCAGCACTTGGACTCGTTTAACGACTTCGTGACTAGAGGGTTGCAGCAGATAATCTCTGAGCAGGGCGTGATTGAAACTGACATTCCAGGCGTGAGCATTAAGCTCGGTGCAATTGAGATTAAGGAGCCCACGGTTCGCGAGGCCGACGGCTCTGAGGAGCCTGTCTACCCAATGGAGGCTAGGCTTAGAAACTTAACTTATGCTGCGTCGATGTTCTTGACCATGATTCCAGTTGAGGATGGAATTGAGGGTGAGCCTGTCCGAGCCTATATTGGTAGGCTTCCAATAATGGTTAAGTCGGTGAAGTGCAGGCTCTACGGCTTAACTGAGGAGGAGCTCATCGCTAGGGGTGAGGACCCGGAGGATCCAGGCGGCTACTTCATAATTAACGGATCTGAGAGGGTGTTGGTGGCTCAAGAGGACTTGGCCGTCAACAGAATATTGGTTGACGTTGCCGGCCCAGGCTCATCAGCTACTCATGTAGCTAAGGTGTTTTCTGCAGCTGCAGGCTATAGGGTTCCAGTCACCATGGAGAGGGTTAAGGATGGAACTCTCCACGTCTCATTTCCATCAGTTCCAGGCAGGATTCCGCTCGTAATTTTGATGAGAGCTTTAGGCTTGAAGACTGATAGGGAGATCGTTAAAGCTGTTTCAGATGACTTTGAGATTCAGCAGCTCCTCATACCGTCCATCGAGCAGGCTTCAGCCATTACAACCGTCGAAGACGCGCTTGACTACATTGGCAATAGAATTGCAATTGGCCAGGCTAGGGATTACAGGATTGAGAGGGCTAAGCAGGTTTTGGACAGGTACTTCCTACCCCACCTAGGGTCGACGCCTAGGGACAGGAAGAAGAAGGCCTACTTCCTAGGGCAGATGGCTGAAAAGCTGTTGGAGCTCGTCTTGGGGAGGCGTAGGCCTGACGATAAAGACCACTACGCTAATAAGAGGCTTAAGCTCGCCGGAGACCTCCTCATGAGCCTATTTAGAGTTGCCTTTAGGAGCTTCTGCAGGGACGTCAAGTATCAGCTTGAGAGGGCTAGGAGTAGGGGTAGGAGAGTTAACGTTGCCACTCTCGTTAGAGCAGACGTGATAACTGAGAGGTTGAGGCACGCTCTAGCCACTGGAAATTGGGTTGGCGGTAAAGCCGGCGTGAGCCAGCTTCTAGATAGGACAAACTACATGTCAACTCTAAGCCACCTCAGAAGAGTTGTTTCACCGCTAAGTAGGAGTCAGCCTCACTTCGAAGCGAGAGACCTCCACCCAACCCAGTGGGGTAGGCTGTGCCCAAACGAGACTCCTGAAGGTCCCAACTGTGGATTAGTTAAGAACCTCGCTTTAATGGCTATAATCTCAGTTGGATTTGACAAGAAGTTTGTTGAGCGCGCCCTCTACAGGCTTGGTGTTGAGCCTCTTGAGAGGGCTAGGAAGGAGAACATTAAGGGAGCTAAAGTCTTCTTGAATGGCAGGCTAATAGGAATTCACCCTGACCCTGAAGCACTCTGCACTGAAGTTAGGAGGATGAGGAGGGAGGGCAGACTTTCACATGAAGTCAACATCGCCCACTACAAGGACGAGTACATCAACGAGGTCTACGTGAACTGCGATAGGGGTAGGGTTAGGCGGCCGCTCATAGTAGTTGAGAATGGAGAAGTGAAGTTGAAGAAGGAGCACGTCGACAAGATTAGGCGTGGAGAGTGGGGCTGGAACGACCTCATCGAGGAGGGCCTCATAGAGTACTTGGACGCTGAAGAGGAGGAGAACGCCTACATAGCGCTGAACCCTGAAGACGTAACTCCAGAGCACACTCACCTCGAAATTGCGCCTGCAACCATACTCGGAATATGCGCATCTATAATACCGTACGCTGAGCACAACCAGTCTCCGAGAAACTCCTATGAAGCTGCAATGGCTAAGCAGGCTCTAGGCCTATACGCAGCCAACTACCAGCTTAGAATGGACTCTAGAGCGCACATCCTTCACTACCCGCAGAAGCCGCTGGTTAGAACTAGAGCTATGAACGTCATCAAGTATGATGAGCGGCCTGCAGGTCAAAACTTCATAGTCGCAGTACTTTCGTATAGCGGCTACAACATCGAGGACGCACTCATAATTAACAAGTCAGCTATCGAGAGGGGATTAGCGCACTCAACATTCTTCAGGTGCTATGAAATTGAGGAGAAGAAGTACCCAGGCGGAGAAGTTGACATCATTGAGATCCCAGACCCATCCGTTAGAGGTTACAGGACTGCTGAAGTCTACCAGTTTCTAGGTGAAGACGGAATTATTGAGCCTGAAACGGAAGTTACTGGCGGAATAGTCCTCGTGGGTAGGACGAGCCCACCGCGATTCTTGGAGGAGCCTAGAGGGCTTGAAGTTGCCACTAGAATTAGGCGTGAAACTTCTCTGAGCATGAGGCACGGCGAGAAGGGGTATGTTGACTGCGTAATGATAACCAAGACTGCTGAGGGGGATAAGCTAGTTAAAGTTAGAGTTAGGGATCACAGAATTCCTGAGCTAGGTGACAAGTTCGCTTCAAGGCACGGGCAGAAGGGAGTAATTGGGCTGATCGTCCCTCAAGAGGACATGCCCTTCACCGAGGACGGGATAGTCCCAGACTTGATAATTAATCCTCACGCAATCCCTTCAAGGATGACTGTAGGGCAGCTCATAGAATCTATTGCAGGTAAAGTCGCAGCTCTTGAAGGTAGATTCGTTGACGGCACTCCATTCAGCGGTGAGCCTGAAGAGGACTTGAGGGAGGCATTGAAGAGGCTTGGATTCAAGCCTAGCGGTTGCGAAGTCATGTATGACGGTAGGACTGGGCAGATGCTTAAGGCTGAAATATTCATAGGCATAGTCTACTACCAGAAGCTGCACCACATGGTTGCAGACAAGATTCACGCTAGGGCTAGAGGTCCAGTGCAGATATTAACGAGGCAGCCTACTGAGGGTAGGGCGCGTGAGGGTGGACTGAGATTTGGAGAGATGGAGAGGGACTGCCTGATAGGGCATGGCGCTGCTCTGCTCCTCAAGGAGAGGCTTCTAGACGAGTCTGACAGGACTGTGGTTTACGTTTGTGAGAACTGCGGCTTCATAGCCTACTAAGACAGTGTTAGAGACAGGTACTACTGTAGGCTCTGCGGAGAGAAGGCTAAGGTGTCTCCAGTAGTCATGTCATACGCATTTAAGCTTTTACTTCAAGAGCTCATGAGCTTGTGCATTGCCCCGAGACTAATTTTGGGTGAGAGGATCTAGAGGTGGTAGTCTTGTCCGAGTCTTTCAAGCAGATTAAAGCCATCAAGTTCGGCTTGCTCTCTCCAGACGTGATTAGGCGAATGTCTGTAACTACGATTATAACTGCAGACACCTACGACGAGGACGGCTGGCCAATTGAAGGAGGATTGATGGATAGGAGGCTTGGCGTAATTGAGCCAGGCCAGCGCTGCGCTACTTGCGGTAATAGGGTTGGGGAGTGCCCAGGGCACTTCGGCCACATTGAGCTAGCTAGGCCGGTCATCCACGTGGGTTTCGCCAAGCTCATCCACCAAGTTTTGAGAGCTACTTGTAGAAGGTGCGGCCGCATACTAATTCCAGAGGAGGAGATTGAGAAGTACAAGAAGCTCTTGGAGAAGTATAAGGGTAGGTGGCCTGAGCTCGCTAGGAAGCTCACCAACAAGATCATGAAGAAGGCCATTAAGACTTCTGAGTGCCCGCACTGCCATGAGAGGCAGTATAAGATTAAGCTTGAAAAGCCAACTTCATTCTACGAGGAGCTTAGAGAGGGGAGCGTAAGGCTAACTCCAATAGAGGTTAGAGCTAGGCTTGAGAGAATTCCAGATGAAGACCTCGTCCTCCTTGGATTTGACCCCAAGGTGGCTAGGCCTGAGTGGATGGTCCTCACAGTCTTACCTGTCCCTCCAGTCTGCGTTCGACCCTCAATCACTTTAGAGTCTGGAGTTAGGTCTGAAGACGATTTGACCCACAAGTTGGTTGACATCCTCAGGATTAATGAGAGGTTGAAGGAGAATATTGAGGCTGGAGCTCCACAGCTCATAATCGAGGACTTGTGGGAGCTCCTCCAATACCACGTCACCACATACTTCGACAATGAAGTTTCAGGCATACCTCCAGCTAGGCACAGGTCTGGAAGACCTTTGAGGACGCTTACTCAGAGGTTGAAGGGCAAGGAGGGCAGGTTTAGGAGCAACCTCTCAGGAAAGAGAGTTGACTTCTCAGCTAGAACCGTCATTTCTCCAGATCCAAACCTTAGCATAAATGAAGTTGGAGTTCCAATTGAGATCGCTAAGATACTCACCATTCCAGAGCGAGTGACCGAGTGGAATTTGGAGGAGATGAGGAAGCTCGTCATGAGGGGGCCGCACCAGCATCCAGGTGCAAACTACGTTATCCGCCCTGACGGAAGGAGGATTGACTTAAGGTATCCGAAAGACTTGAAGGTGATTGCAGACAACTTGGCGCCTGGATACATTGTTGAGAGGCACATCAAGGATGGAGACATAGTTCTATTTAATAGGCAGCCTTCACTCCACAGGATGTCGATCATGGCTCACATAGTCAAGGTGTTGCCATACAAGACGTTTAGGTTGAACTTATGCGTATGCCCGCCGTACAACGCCGACTTCGACGGAGATGAAATGAATCTACACGTCCCGCAGAGCGAGGAGGCTAGAGCTGAAGCTAGAATATTAATGCTAGTTCAAGAGCAGATACTCTCGCCCAGGTACGGCGGCCCAATAATGGGCGCCATTCAAGACTATATTACTGGAGCATTCCTCTTAACTCGCAAGTCAACTTTACTGAATAAGGAGGAAGTTTGCAGGCTCCTCATGGCTGCAGGGTATAGGGGTCCACTGCCACCGCCAGCCATAAAGTACCCTGAGGAGCTCTGGACTGGAAAGCAGCTCGTAAGCTTATTCCTACCTCGAGGATTCAACTTCTCCCTCAAAGCAAACATATGTACTAAGTGCGACGTCTGCTTGAAGGAGGACTGCCCGTATGACGCTTACGTAGTAGTTCGAGACGGATACCTAGTTGCAGGCGTATTGGATAAGAAGTCTATTGGAGCTGGGCAGCCTGAGAGCTTGCTCCACTACATCGTTAAGGAGTACGGCACTGATGCTGGCAGGCACTTCATAGACAACGTGTTCATGATGTTCCTCAAGTTCATAGACTACTGCGGCTTCACCATGGGCCTGCAGGACGAGGACATACCTCTAGAAGCCCAGTTTAGAATTCAAGAGATCCTGGCTGAAGCTGAAGCGAAGGTTGAGGAGCTAATAAGGTCGTTTAAGGCTGGAGAGCTTGAGAGGCTTCCTGGAAGAACGTTGGAGGAAACTCTTGAGATGAGGATAATGGAAGTGCTGGCAGACGCTAGAGATAAGGCTGGAAGCGTAGCTGCAGAGTACCTAGGACTTGAAAACCACGCTGTAGTCATGGCTAAGACTGGAGCTAGAGGTAACATCCTAAACTTGACGCAGATGACTGCAGTGATCGGCCAGCAGTCGGTGAGAGGTGAGAGGATCATGAGAGGCTACAAGGACAGGACGCTGCCTCACTTCAAGCCAGGAGACATCGGCGCTAAAGCTAGAGGCTTCGTCTACTCCTCATACAAGAAGGGGTTAAACCCACTGGAGTTCTTCTTCCACGCAATGGGAGGTAGAGAAGGGCTAGTAGACACTGCAGTTAGGACATCCCAGAGCGGTTACATGCAGAGGAGATTAATTAACGCCCTACAAGACTTGAAGGTTGAGTACGACGGCACGGTGAGAGCTCCTGGAGGAATTATTGTTCAGTTCAAGTATGGTGAAGATGGAATTGACCCAGCTAGAAGCGACCATGGAAAGGCGGCCAACGTCGATAGAATCATAGAGAAGGTTCTCGCCAGGAGGGAGGCTGAATGAACTTCCTAAAACCTGAGGAAGTAATAAAGCAGGTTGAAGCTCTAAGTAAAATTCTACCTGAATCACTAATTTCAGAGCTTAAGGAGAAGCTGTCTAAAATCGAGGTGACCCAGGAGGAGCTTGACGATATACTCAGGGAGGTCGTAAAGTCCTATAAGAAGTCACTTGTAGAGCCTGGAGAAGCTGTAGGTGTAGTTGCTGCCCAGTCGATTGGAGAGCCAGGCACTCAAATGACTTTGAGGACATTCCACTACGCAGGTGTGAGGGAGTTCAACGTCACCCTAGGACTTCCAAGGCTAATAGAAATTGTGGACGCTAGGCGCAAGCCTTCAACTCCAATGATGACAATATACCTGGATGAAGAGCACAGGTACAGTGAGGAGAAGGCAAAGGAGGTTGGAAGGAGAATTGAAACCACACTACTTGAAAACGTCACCAAGAGCGTTGAGGTAGACTTGGTTTCAGGTGCAATAATCCTAGACTTGGACGCTGAGGTGATGGAGGATAAGGGCATAGATGTAGACCACGTAGTTAAGGCTATCAAGAAGCTTAAGGTTGGAGAAGTAGTAGTTGAAGATGAGAGCCGCATAATAGTCCAGACAGACTTGATCGACATAACCAAGCTTCAGAAGTTGAGAGACAAAATCCTCAGCTTGAAGTTGAAGGGAATTAAGGGCATTAAGAGGATAGTGATAAGGAAGGAGGCCGGCGAGTACGTAATCTACACTGAGGGCTCTAACCTAGCTGCAGTCCTCAAGGTTAAGGGTGTAGACCCAACTAGAACTACTACAAACGACATCTACGAGATAGCTGAAGTGCTGGGAATTGAAGCTGCGAGAAACGCCATTATAAGGGAGGCGATGAAGGTCCTCGAAGAGCAGGGCTTGGACGTCGACATCAGGCACGTAATGCTTGTAGCTGACATGATGACTCAAACTGGAAGGATAAGGCAGATTGGAAGGCATGGAGTGAGCGGCGAGAAGCCAAGTGTCCTAGCTAGAGCTGCATTTGAAGTAACTACAAAGCACCTACTTGAGGCGAGCGTCAGGGGGGAAGTGGACGAGCTCCTAGGCGTGACCGAAAACGTCATAGTAGGCCAAGTAATACCGCTCGGCACTGGCTTCGTGCAGCTATTGATGAGAAAGCCTGGAAGTGAAGATAAAACTTAAAAATATGGGCATATTAGTTAGCCTAAACGGTATTCGCGTACTTGGATAGTGAGGCGGATAAAGCGTAGATGGTAGTGCTGTAAGCAGGTCAGTGGTGGAGCGTGTCTTCATGTCAATAGATCTAGAGAGGGAATTGAAAATTGCCTTGAAGACAGGGAAGGTGGTGTTAGGGTCGAATCAAGCTATTAAGCACGCCAAGCTGGGTAAAGGCAAGCTCATCATATTGGCTTCAAACTGCCCGCGCGACGTTAAGGGAGACATAATCTACTACTCTAAGCTGTCTAAAGTCCCCGTATACGTATTTCCCGGCTCAAGCTGGGAGCTTGGGTCAATTTGCGGTAAGCCATTTATGGTGGCTGCCCTAACCATTCTTGATCCAGGAGACTCTGAGATACTGTCGCTAGTTGAAGAGAAGGAGGGGTAGAGCATACCCTCAATTAGGTTGACGGCAGAGGAAATGCGTTACATAACCCTATTCGAGAGCTTAACTGGAGCTGTAACTCGAGACTGCATTATCGACAACAAGCTGAATAGGCTGATCTTCATCGTCAAGCCTGGAGACATGGGATTAGCCATCGGCAAGAGAGGTTCGAATGTTAGGCGTCTTCAGAAGATGCTGGGTAAGACTATTGAAGTGGTTGAGTACGCTGAGGAGCCTGAGGAGTTTATTAAGAACAGCCTCTCTCCAGCTAGGGTTAGGGCAGTTAAGATTTCTAAGTCTCCTAATGGGAGGAAGATCGCCTACGTGACTATTGAGCCTCAAGATAAGGGCTTGGCGATAGGCAGGGAGGGCAAGAACATCGCTAGAGCTAGGATGATTGCGAAGCGGTATTTTGACATCGACCACATAGTTGTAGTGTAGGTCTGCACTTGGTTTTGGTAATACCTATATTCGCGCTTGGCTATACACCTTATCCGGGTGCAGTTGATGGTTTACATATCGCCTAGAGCTTATTTTGCTGACTGTGTTTTTGAAGGGGACGTTGCCATTCTAGGTGCTACTCGTATTGGTGATGGGGGCTTCATTGGCTTCGGGTCTATTATAGGCTACCCTATTAGAGCTTCTCTCAAATTCCTGATATCTAGGAGGCAGGTTGACTTCAAGTATTATGACGAGCTGAGCTCTGGGGCTATTATTGGGAGGAACTGCCTGATAAGGTCTGGAGCGGTGATTTACGAGCTAGTTAAGATTGGGGATAATTTAGAGACTGGGCACAACATCCTCATTCGAGAGAATACTAGGATTGGAAGTAATGTTAGGATTGGAACTGGCACTATTATTGACGGTGGAGTTGAGATTGGAGATAATGTGAATATTCAGTCAAGCGTTTACATTCCGCCTAAATGCGTGATTGAGGACGACGTTTTCATTGGGCCTCGCGCATGCTTAACAAATGACAAGTATCCTCCGAGTAGGAGGCTTGAGGGAGTAGTCGTTAAGCGAGGTGCAGTTATAGGTGCAAATTGCACCTTGATTTCCGGCGTGGTTATTGGTGAGGGAGCTGTAGTTGCAGCTGGAGCTGTCGTGACTAAAAGTGTGCCTCCGAGAACTGTGGTTGCAGGTGTGCCTGCAAAGCCTATTGGAACGTGGAATGAGTATTATGAGAAGCGGACTTGCTGGGAGAAGGAGGTTAATTGAATTTAGGTGGGCTACCTCATTGGCTTCTGCTTTTTGCCCTGAAGTAGAGCTTTGAGTGAAACTCCATTAACCTTTATAACCTTATATCTAACTCCTGGGAGGTCTCCATATGACCTGCCCATTGGCCCTCCAATTCCCTCAATTATAACTTCATCGTGCTCATCTATGAAGTTTAGTGCGCCGTCTCCTGGAAGGAATGCTGTCACCTGCTTTCCATTTTTAATTAGCTGTACTCTAACGCACTTTCTCACTGCTGAGTTTGGCTGCCTGCTCTCTATTCCGACCTTCTCGATCACTATTCCTCTTGCTTGTGGTGCGCCTTCAAGTGGGTCTGCTTTAACGTCTAGCATTAGCATTCTCCTCTTGTACTCCCTCTGGCTCCATCTGAACTTCTTCCTCTTCCTCCTCAGCTTTCTAGCTGCGTATAGTCCCATTGGAGCTTTTGACCCAGGCATGCTTCCACCTCAATTCTGAGCTATTGGTGCTAACAGCTTGCTCCTAAATAAATTTTCCTTCACAGAATTATACTAAAATAATTATCCTTAAGTCATATAAATAAAGGAAGGAAATTTAGACGTTTTCGCATCGCTTTAGTAGGTCTTCCCAGACCATGTCCACGTACTCTTGCAGCTCCTTTATCAGGTGCTGGTTTTCTGGCTTGAATAGGTGCTTAAATCTTCCTTGAGGCTTCAAGAATTCCTCTATTGGCTTCTTCAGCTCTGGCTTCTTTGCTATGGCTAAGCTCCTGTCAGTTAGCCTCCACCTTCCGTTTTCGCATTCCCATAGTGGGAAGTAGCAGGTGTCTACTGCGAGTTTGGCTATTTTGATCGACTGGTTTGTGGCTAGTCTCCATCCTCTTGGGCATGGTGAGAATGCGTGGATGAATGCCGGCCCGTTAACTTCTATTCCTTTCCTAACCTTCCTGACTAGGTCTGCCCAGTGGGCTGGAGTTACTGTTGCTACGTATGGTATTCTGTGTGCTACTGCGATGTCTGCTATTGGCTTCTTATGCTGCTGCTTTCCTGGGATTGCTGTTCCTGCTGGAGATGTTGTGGTTGCAGCTCCAAGCGGCGTTCCACCGCTCCTCTGGATTCCTGTATTCATGTATGCTTCGTTGTCGTACAGTATGTAGAGGAAGTCGTGTCCTCTTTCAAATGCGCCGCTTAGTGCTTGGATTCCAATGTCGTAGGTTCCTCCGTCTCCTGCGAAGCATATGACGTCTATGTGGTCGTACTTGCACCTTCCCTTCCTCTTTAGCGCTTTAATTCCAGACTCTATTCCTGAAGCTACTGCTGCGACGTTTTCGAATGCCACGTGGATCCATGGAAGCTTCCATGAAGTGTATGGGTATATTGTTGTTGCAAC
>Ga0164311_10001737_pt1 | contig 10927 bp, 2 predicted proteins | sample GuaBasSedimGuay2_FD_121796 | JGI IMG/M metagenome (GOLD analysis project Ga0164311, IMG submission 121796) | Subseafloor sediment microbial communities from Guaymas Basin, Gulf of California, Mexico - Guay2, Core 4569-9, 9-12 cm | ecosystem: Environmental > Aquatic > Marine > Hydrothermal vents...
AATTTTAAAAATTAAAAAAGAAGAGAAATTTTGAGGGATTTACTTTTTCTTAATTATTACAAACATTATAATTAATAAAATAATTATTAATCCAAGAATTGTAATAATAAAGAGATTATCATCAACCCATAATTTTGGTTCTTTCTCATTCGGGTAATTCTTTGCACCAAATGGAGTGTGCCCATCAATATTTGGCTCTGCACTACACAATAGTGGTTTTGTATCTTCTCGCGCCCAATGATTTTTATCGCTAAATTCTGTGTTTGGTACATAAACACGCAGATCTGGATCGCCGAACAACTCAACATTCTCCCATAAGTCCCACCACCAATGATCTATAGGAAATTCTGGGCCACAGGCCCTCATTCCTTTTTCATAAGCTTCTCCAATAGTATCGCCCATTGCAAAACTTTTGATCAACATCTGCTGCCATGTAGCTGACCAATCCGTAGTTGTCCAAGGATCAATGATTTGATAAGTTGCTCCATGTCTCATCCAAGTAAGATGCAGATATGTATTTGCTGGTAGACAGGATATTGTATTAATACCCGCTGAATGTAAGTTCTTTAATGCATCATCAAAATCGTATGCAATTCTCCAGCGCATGGTTAAGTCATAACCACTACTTGGACTAATGGTAACCTTTCCATCGCCATTATACCAATTGATGAGTGGTAAACCATCAGATGCTGCTTTTAATGGATGTAGCAACCTATCCCTATATATCATTACACCAGTCATACCCCAAAGATCGTGCATAAATGTAAGATCCTTTATAGGCGTCCATGCCTTATTCAAATAAATTAATTGAGGATTGATAAGAGCAACATCTGGATTATCTGTACTACCGATCTCGGGGAACAATTGGAATTTTATCAATTTAATTGACGAAAGGGTTTTAAGCATTGTTTCATCTTGACCGACGAGCTCAAATAACATATGATAATAATACGGTAAAAAGTGAAGATATGTTCTAAGATGCCCTGGTTTAAACATAATAGGTTCGTATGCTCTCCATGGATTTTCCTCATGAACATATGGGCTGTCTGGATTCCATAGTCCTAGCATACCTCCATTTGAATAATATCCATGCGCATCAATAACCCAAAGTAATACGCCCTCATTGAGGTTCTCAGTGATGTAATCAAAATTAGCTGAGAAAACACTATCATATCCAGCTTTTTTACAATAAAATGGTATAACCTCTGTATCGCTTTGATCAGGATAATATTGGCCGGCCTTTGTGATGGCAGCACCGTCATCTATACGATCTTTAGATGGGGTTTCGTAAGGAGTAATGCCATCAGCTCGAGTATATTTAAAATCCCAATGTTTATATCCTTCTGAGTTGAATCTGTACTGATATGTAGCATATGTCTGTAGAACTGGATATTTGAATTCCTCCATCTCAGTAGGTTTGTAAATCTTTAGATTTAAACCCCAAGGTTTCTGTATTCTTCCACCGATTACCTGAGTTTTACTGCTACTTCCCTGCCATAATTTAACTTTTTCCATCGCAGGATTAACAAAAATCAAAGCAGGATAAAATACATTCCTACAAATTGCATATGCCGAATCAACAGGTGATCCCCAGAATCTACCAGGGTATGCAGCTCCTGTAAATGATCTATCCCATGGCGTACCTATATTAAATTGACCTGCGACTGTAATAATTGTTTCATGATCCTGGGCCTCAGATTCTTTTGGCTTGCCATCAGCATCTTTCTCTATCTTACCAAAACCATATTCTTCCAAAAAGTTATATGCAAGCTTAGAAGACAATGACATACTCCCAGATGAGGGCTCCATTATTCTATTTGACGAATATCTGTTCCAAAAATCTGTATGGTATGTGATGGCCTGAGATAATCTAGGATGATTGTCTACGATGATCACTGGGCTACCATGATGTGCTGCAATATAAGCAGCTGGACCTATATGCAAAGCCCCTTCATATGTTCCTGCAGGTTTAAGCTCTGTTGCATACCAATATTTCCAGGGATCTATAGTAGTAAAAATAACATCGTTGTTTCCACTTGTTTCTCTGATAATGTCATATGTTCCTTTTGCTGTAGTAATGTGTTCAGTATTTGCGATTTTTTTAATTTCTTCTTTGACGTTAGATGACAGATGATTGCCAATGTCGACAATATAAATTTTCTCAACGCCAAGTTTGTAAAGTACATCTTTTGTATTCTTAGATATAGCTGATGGTGAAACATAAAGCAGAGGCGCATTTAGTGAACTTGCAAGAACGGCACCATTGCTTGCCGATTCAAGAACTTCGCCCTCTTCTTTTGAAAAATTTTGTTTCCAGTTATATTCGATAGTAAAGTCAACAGGATATTTTATATCGTCTAATGAAAACACACAAATTCTGTAATTTTCACCGTCCCTGCATTCACCAAGTTTATCAATATGAAGTTGAACCTCTGTTTCTATTTGATCATTCTGATTAGTCTCTTCATTTTTTAGTTGTTCTCCAGAAATACTAGATGCTATTTCAGTTCCAACAGGGTCTAAAATTGTTAAGCCCAACTGTACATTTGAGTTATCCCATTCTAATTTAAAGTTAGCATCCCTACATCCAAACGGGGAACCTACCAAGTCCACATCTGTTCCAGGATATAAACTAATATCAACATCAAATGTATTTTGACTGAATGATGATAAAAGACCGGTAGTTTTTACTGAAGAATCATCATAAAGAAGACTCTCCATCGTTCCAGGAGAAGATGAACCTTTCTTAGGAACGGCACTAACACTTACCTCCCACTTGCCATGATTATTAATATAAGAAGCCACAAACTCTTGATAAGGATACTTATCATTATAACCTTCAGCCGCTGCCTGAACCATTCCTAGTTGATCATCATAAAGCTGTAGATCATAATCAACTCTATCTCTCCAAGAAAGTCTGGCTGTTACATACTTATAACTTTCATCATTTATATCAAAAGATTTATAAGTTGCACCAATCCCAACTACTGGTTTTTCAACCTCCAAAGTTTCAGTTTTCACATCTTCTTTAGAAAGAACGCCTTTTGCTGCTGCTCCTATGAGTATATTTGGTTTCTCATATTCTTCTTTAATAGGAACTATTACAGCGCTACCAGAATAAGACCAATCCTGTAGAGCAAGTTCATTGGCAATGCTATACGGGTCATCGCCATTAATTGTAACATAATCCTTGGCTTTCCAATCAGGACTTAATCTATTTTTGTCAACATTGATAAGTGTCATTTGATCTAGTTGGCCATTGGAATAACTCATCCAGTCTTCCATAAAGTAGTCGATTCCTTGACGAGCATTCAAAGAACGCTCTTTATCTTCGTTAATAGGATATTTATCTTCATAGAAGAGCAGGGGATGCGAATATACCTTACTATTTTCTTTAAAAATTGCTGTGGGGACGGCTGAGAGATAAGCATAGTCATCTAGCAATGAATCTTTATCAAAATTTACAAAAGTGGTCTTTTTTATTGGTACTACTGGTTTATAGGAAGGTCCTTTGTCAAAACCTCTATATTCTTTCGATCCAGAAGCTTGTAAAGACGGGACCATTACTCCGGTCAAAAGGGCCATTACTATAATTAAAATTAAAAAATTTTTAATTTTTGTATTTTTTATCAAATAAAAGCCTCCTATTTTAGATATTCAATTATTTAATATTATTATATTACAAGTGAGATATTTATTATTTTTGGTTAAATATAATAAAATAAAAAGAAAGAGGGGTTTATTTTTGTTTTTTACGACCGATTGCAACTGCTAGTATAATAAGAATCAAGAGTAGCACAATGACAATAATGATCCATGTTGGTATCAATGGTTGTGGTTCTTTCTTGTTTGGATAGTCTTTTGCACCAAAGGGAGTATGCCCATTAATATTTGGCTCTATGTCCGCAGGCATTGCAGTCGTATCTTTCTTTTCCCAGTGATTGCTGTTGGATGGATCCCATTTATTCTCAGGGGTCCATACTCGTATATCTGGGTCTCCATAGAACAACACATTCTCATTTAAATCCCACCAATACTGTCCAGTTAGATATTCAACGCCAACTTCAGACATGCCGTACTCATATGTCTGCCCCATCGTATAACCTAGAGCAAGCTGCCGTGGTATTGAATGAGACCATATACCACTATACCATGAAGTGGACCAGGGATCCATAATTTGATAAGGTGCCCCATGTCTAATAAATACAGTATGCATATATGTATGAGCTACTAAACAAGAAACCGCGTTAAGGCCGCAAGAATGCATATTGCCAAGTTTTCCATCTACTTCGATACCATTTTTAGGAGTAAGATGTATCTCACCTGGAATACTTGGATCTATAACGACACCATCGCCACCATATGTTCTAAACAATCTTCCAAGTATTGGGATCAAACTTAGACCCTTTGAATCTTTGATATTAAAATCCGTTCTAAATGCATCGTTTAAAAGTAGTATTGGGAAATCTGGATTCATCACTGTTTGATCGGGATCATCTGTTGAGCCATAGTCCACAGTCACAAGATTTACAGGTATGAATAGTTTGCTTGTGAGTTTAAATAGCAGATTAAATGATGGAAGGCCAAACTCATCTAACATTTCAGGCATATATTCAAAAGCCTCTTTCCAGCCACTTGGCGAAAGCATTGGTCTTTCATATGCCCTCCATGGATTTGGCTCGTGAATATATGGACTATCTGGATTCCAGAAAGAGAGAGTACCATAATTTCCATTACTGCCATGGCAACTCTCCATCCACATAATAACTCCTTGGTTGAGATTCTCAACTGCCACATCAAAGTTTGTTGAGAAACAGTTGCTATACCCTGCTTTTTGAGCATATATTGGTGTAACATCTGTCTCATCTATGTCTGGATGAAACGCTCCAACTTTATCAGGCACAATCCCTAAATCTATAGCATTGTCTGGACCTGTTGAAGGAGTTATATACGGTATGATACCATTAGCTGTAGTATAATAGCCACCCCAGTGTTTGCTACCTACTTCATTGAATTTATACAGATATACATTATAAGTGTGCAAAATCGGATATTTGTATTCGTTTTTTTGTTGATCTTCATATATTACAAGATCTGTCCCGCGTGGGTATAATAGTTTTCCTAGATATGGAACAACTTTACTTTTACTGCCATTTTCTAATGTTACAGTATCTTGTTTTAGCGCAGGGTTTTCAAATATTAACGCAGGATAAAACGTACTTCTTGAAATCCAGTACGATAAATCAACTGGCGAGGCAGAAAATCTTCCAGGTATAAGTCTTCCTGTGAATGTTCTGTCCCATGTAGGCCCTATATCAAAGTGATCTGCTACAGTTATCATTGTCTCAAGATCAAAATTGTCATGCTCTCCTTTCTCAGGTAAAACATAGCCGTAGTCTTCCAGGAATTTCATAACATTCATACCTGTTTGAACCATAATCGACACAGATGGTAAATGAGGTCTAAACTGATCATTTGCCGTTTCTCGCCAGAACTGTGTATGCCAAACAACTGCCTGTGAAAGTTCAGGATGATTGTCAATAATTAATACAGGTGCACCGTGATGGGCTGCAATATAGGCAGCTGGTCCAACAAACCTAGCACCCCAATATTCGCCGACAGGAACTTCTTGATCTGCATAATAATAAGTCCATGGATCAACTGTTGTAAATATAACGTCCTGTCTTTCAGTGATACCTTTTATTTTATCATAGATTTCTTTATATTCTGTAAACTCTTTAACATCACAAACGCTCTTTAATTCATCTTTAACGTCATTTGACAAATAGTCTCCCAAATTTATCAAGTAAATTTTTTCAACACCAAGTTTGTACAGTGTATCAATTGTTTCATCAGTAACATCATCTTTTTCAACATATAGAAGCGGTGAGTTTATAACACTTCCAAGAACAGCTCCCTCTGTTGCAGATGCAAGGCAGTCTCCTTCTTCCCTAGTCATATTTTGCTGCCAGCTGTAGTCGAGGGTAAAGTCAATATTGGTTGTTATATCATCTAATGAAAAAACACATATCTTGTATCTTCCATCTCCCTGGGTTTCACCAAGTCTCTCTACATTAACTGTCAGTTCGGTTTCATCTGATTCATCTATATTATTCACTACCCTATCAATAATCTCTCCACTTGAAGGAACTGTAGCTGTTTCAACGCCACTAGGATCTAACAAAACGAATCCTAGATGTATATTTGGATTATTCCATTTAAGTGTAAATTTTGCATTTTTACAACCATATGGAATTGGATCTTTAACTTCGTATTCAAAACCGGGGTAAAGAAATACATCCACGTCTTGTTTATCTCCACCAAATAAGCCCATTGTTTTCATGTTTGGATTTGCAGGGCTCATTTTTCCAACGGGTTGTAGTGCATCAATATCTTCAGTCCCATCTGATCCTGCTTGTGTTGGCATGTATGTAACCCCTACACTCCACGGTTTATCGTTACTGTACACATATGAACCGGCATCTTCACCAGCACCGTAAAGTATATTCCATTTTGAGCTGGCATCAGCCATTACACCTTTATCATCATATAGTTGCAAATCTAGATCTACAGCTTTATTTTTCCAATACATGTTTACAACTACATACTTATATTGATCTGCAATGTCGAAGTAATGGTAATTTGCACCTACGCCTATCTCTGGTTTATCCATCTGGAAGTTCAAGGTATCTGTTTTAGAACCAGAGGGAATAGTCCCTTCGATAGAACCAGAAGATTGTATTTCTGGATTTTTAAAGTCATCTCCAATCACTGCTACTACTGCCTCATCTGAGTAAGACCAATCCTGTAGAGCAAGTGCATTGGCAATGCTATATGGGTCATCGCCATTAATTGTAACATAGTCCTTGGCTTTCCAGTCAGGATTTAATCTATTTCTGTCAACATTAATAAGTGTCATTTGATCTAGATTGCCGTTTGAATAGCTCTTCCAGTCCTCCATAAAGTATTTTATTCCATCATATGCATTGAAAATTCGCTCTTTATCCTCTTTGTAATCAAATTTGTCTTGATAATAAAGGAGTGGGTGAGAAATGATCTTATCGCCCTCTGTAAAAACTGCAGTTGGAACTGCTGAGAGATAAGCATAGTCATCTAGCAATGAATCTTTATCAAAATTTACAAAAGTGGTCTTTTTTATTGGTACTACTGGTTTATAGGAAGGTCCTTTGTCAAAACCCCTATATTCTTTCAATGAATCTGCTTGAACAGAAGGTATAACCGCTCCTACCATTAGAAATGCAACTATCAAAATTGACAGCAAAATGGTTTTTCTATTAACTTTATTTAACATATTTTATTTTCCCCCATAAATATTAACTTTGAGTAATATTGTTTAATTATATATGTTTTTTGATACTATCATTAGTATTTATATCCTTTTTAATATTTATAATTATTTCTCTAGTTATATATAATTTTTGTTTTATTTTGTAATGAAAAGAAAAAAATTTGTTAAATGATTATTTTAATGGCGGTACTTTTTATTTTTTCCTTTTTTGGTATGCTTTTTTCTCTGTACACCAATAATAACAATCATGATTGATAATACTACGAGTATTATTGACGCGATTAAGATAAGGGATTGGCCTTCTTGTTTTTCATGAGGATGGCTTGTAGCTCCAAAAGGCATATGCCCATTGATGTTGGTTTCTGAATCGTACTTTAATGCTTTTACATCACTTTTCTCCCAGTAATTATTATCACTGTAGTCAGTTCCAGGTACATAAACACGCAGATCTGGATCGCCGAACAACTCAACATTTTCCCAGACATCCCACCACCATTGCGGTGGATCAGTGATATAAAGGATCCCTACTTTTTTCAATCCATCAGTAAATGTTTCTCCAACCGTTTTTCCTATTGCCAGTCCACGAGGTATCATATTCTGCCATATATCGCTGTACCAAGATGTTGACCACGGATCCATAATTTGAAATACAGACCCATGGCGCATTAAGCTAAGATGTAAGTATTTTCCAGCGGGAAGACATGCCGAACTACTAACTCCACAAGAATGTAAATTTTCTAACTCATCATCTATTTGTGTTCCATTATACCATCCAGTAAAAAACCTTGTTAGAAATACTGTACAAATTACACCATCGTAGTAATCATTTACATCTTTAAGCCATTCTGGAGCAAAGAATCTAAGGATTGGTAGATTTGCAATTTTACTTATTTTGTCAAGTATTGGTTTTTTTGCTGGAGCCCAGTCAAGTGCCGATCTAACTATACCATTTTTATAAGGATTGCCAAGCAAGGAAGGGAGTATTCCATGAATATCTGCAGTCATTGTATCTGGCTCTTCAGTTGAACCCATCAACCACTCATATCCTCTCCATGGGTTTTTCTCTTTTTTTGCACCGGTTCCAGGAATCGAAGGAAATGCCAGTGGAGCCTCTGTATCTGGGTCCCAAAACATTAACATGCCTCCATCAGAATTTGCACCGTGCGTAGAAAGCATCCATAAAATCACTCCTTGGTTCAAATCATACATGTTTGCCTTAAAATTTGTTGAGTAAACAGGCTCATAACCTGCTCTCTTTAAATAAAATGGCACAACTTCCGAACCTGAAAGATCAGGCATACTAGCACCCAACTCGCCAAGATATTTTGCATTAACACCTACATCAATATCCAATCCAAAATCAGAGCAAGATTCTCCAGGTATTGTACCATCTGCACACTTGTATTTGAATCCAAAATACTTACCTGCCCTCTCATTGAATCGGTGCTCATAACAAACAAGAGTAGTTAGAACGGGATTTGTAAATGTTTCTTCTTTAGACTCTTTGGTCATCCTCAATCCCAATGCACTCCAGTATGGAAAAGCTCTTCTACTTTCGCTTCCGTTAATTAAGGCAACAGGGCCTTTTAAAGCCGGATTTTCAAATACCAGAGCAGGATAAAACGTACTACGTGAAATGGAAACACTTGCATCAACTGGTGAACCAATAAATCTCCCTGGTTTTGCTTTGCCAGTAAATATTCTATCCCATGGGATACCTATATCAAATTGGCCAGCGACGGTAATCATGGTTTCCATGCCCTCTTTATCAAAATTTAGCTTGGATAAAAAATCATATACTGGTTTACCTGAAAGATACATACAAGCAACTGTAGGTACCACATTACCGTCTGGATATTTATTCCATAGATTTGTCGCGTAAACAACTGCTTTTGACAGTTCGGGATGATTATCCACAATAAATACTGGGTCACCATGATGCGCTGCAATATAGGCTGCAGGGCCTATATCTAAAGCAGCAGAATATTCATCAATTGGTGGATTGAGATGAGAAACATACCAGTACGTCCATGGATCTATTGTTGAGAATATAATGTCGTTTTTGTTACTTATCAAAGCTATTTTTTTATATAATTTTTCATATTGATTATATTTTTTTACAGATGCTAGTGAAGATAAATCGTCAGCAACATTAGAAGATGCGTGTGAGCCAAGATTAATAAAATAAATTGATTTAACTCCCAGTTTATTAATTGCATCTTTTGTGGGCTTGGGTACCTTGTTTGAAGATACATATAGCAATGGAGCATTTAGCAAACTTGCAAGAACGGCTCCTTCAGTTGCTGACGCTAAACCATCAGCATCCTTTCTTGAATAGTTTTGCTCCCAGGAATAAGATAACTTAAAATTGACTGAATCACTATATTCACTAAGAGGGTAAACACAAATCTTGTATCTTTCATCGTTTACACATTCACCTAATTTTTCTACATTAATTGTTTGCTCCTGGATTGCTCCTTCATCCCTTCCAGAGCTAACCTCCTCACCGTAAGGTCCAATCAATGAAAATCCAAGTTTTATATTTGGATTGTCCCATATTAATTTAAACTCAGCATTTCTGCAACCAAAAGGCGTTGGATCAGGTATTACAAATTCCTTTCCAGGATACAAATCAATGTCAATCCGATATTTTGTATATCTTATTGATTTTAATACATCAAAAATTGAGCCATATCTACCAAATTTTATTAAACCTAGAAAATCTCGATGCACTTGTGGTTCATTTGAAGTTGATAACTTTCTAGACATCAAGTTTTGAGAGACGGGTGATTTTGTTGGGACATCAGTTAAACCTAATTTCCAATCGCCTTCACTGTACACATAAGTTTCTGTTTTATCCAAATCCATTCCATCTTTTGTATTCCAAGAAATAGTGTTTGCTGCTAACATCCAGTTTCCGTTATATTTACAATAAAGTTGGATATCTCTATCACCTGGTGGAATGGTCATATTGATTAGATTATCAAAACCTGCAGATGGTAAACCAGCGCTAAAATAGACTGATGGATACCAACATCTGACTTTCAAAAATTTATAGCCGTTTGGAACATTAAATGATTTATATTGTGGATCTAAATGGTTTGTTTTTGGGATTTCAAATGATTGTCTTTCGATTTTTGTAAAATCAAGTTTTTCTGTTCGTTCTCCACTTGTTTTTTTATTAATATCGTCAAATTCTCCATCAATCACTGCTACTACTGCTTCATCTGAGTAAGACCAATCCTGTAGAGCAAGTGCGTTGGCAATGCTATATGGGTCATCGCCATTAATTGTAACATAGTCCTTGGCTTTCCAGTCAGGATTTAATCTATTTCTGTCAACATTAATAAGCGTCATTTGATCTAGATTGCCGTTTGAGTAGCTCATCCAGTCTTCCATGAAATATTTTATTCCATCATATGCATCAAAAACTCGCTCTTTATCCTCTTTGTAATCAAATTTGTCCTGATAGTAGAGGAGTGGATGGGAAACTATCTTATCGCCCTCTGTAAACACTGCAGTTGGAACTGCTGAGAGGTAAGCATAGTCGTCTAGCAATGAATCTTTATCAAAAATTACAAAAGTGGTCTTTTTTATTGGTGCTACTGGTTTATAGGA